>PVBE011720236.1_pt1 | contig 26860 bp, 22 predicted proteins | sample 1631181 | NCBI WGS metagenome assembly PVBE01 (sample SAMN08397723, study PRJNA350692) | Marine metagenome, whole genome shotgun sequencing project. | isolation source: water | place: Pacific Ocean | collected 2012-04
TAGAGCCTACGGCTACGGCGACTCAGAGTACTTCGGATTGAAGATCAAACAGGCGTTCCCAGGGAAGAAAACAACCAACTTTATTGGATGAGAACCTGAAATATAGGATATACTTCCGAATAAAGTGGTGGGGGATTCCCCTAAAAAACGATCGATCAGGACTCCCTGGCCGATTCCTGCGTAAGTTGTTTCGGTTTGCGGGGTTTGGGTAGGAACGGAAGAAGCCTAACCCCCAACTGGAGCGTAAGCAGGATAGTCTTGCGCGTAAGGATAATTCCATAGATCGCCGCAGCGATTACCAACGCTACTATCGACAATGCGGTAATCTCGCCGGCCAGGATATCCGAGATATCCATTCCGTCTTCCAGATCGCCGACCAGTCCGAGCAGTACGACCGACAGCACCAACGCTACGCCCAGGATTGTGGCTGCGGCCCATACCATAATGAAAACCCTGTTCTCATCGACAGTCGCTACTGAGCGGATTTTCGTATTGTTATCGGTCGACCATTGGGACGCGTTTTCCGCTTCATAGTGGGCCGTTGCGTGATCGCGGCGCCACTGGGTGTTCATTCGTGCGAATTCGGCGGGGCTGTAAGGTCTGGCTCCGTCATTTTCTTCAAATTCGGGGAGGTGGGCTCGCAGTGCGGCTTTGTAGGCTCTGGCCAGTTCGCGGAACTTTTCCTCGGCCTGGATGGGGCTTTGGTGGAAGCTGTCGGGGTGGTATTTCAGCGCGCCTTTATGATACGCCTGCTTGATTTCCTGCAGGGTCGCACTGGTAGATACACCAAGTATGTCGTGCGGTGTTACGGCGCCTCTGATCATGATGCGATCCTCGCGTCTTGCAACCTTGCATTATAGGGCGTAATCCCGATTTCAACAACAGTGAAAAATGCAAATATGTCTGCGTTTGCAGTTTATTTTCAGATTGCCGAGATGCGGTCAAGCAGGTCGCGGCATATGCGTTCGATGTTTTCTGAGAATTGCAGATTGGCGCCCTGTCCGGTGGAGGTCTGGTGTATCGGCGGCAAGGTATTAGTTTGTGGTAACTTACGGCCGATGAATTCGTAGAGTTCTCCGATGCACGCCTTCGGGCTGGCCACCAGGTGTTCGTAGCTTAGAATCATTACGCGACGATTCGTCTGGAGATTCAGTTCGAAAACCCAACTGTTTCGCACGTACCAGAACAGGGCGGCCGCATCGTGAGGGGGCATCTCCGGCGAGAAGTTGTCGGCCACTACGCTGCGGATCTCGTCGCTAAGTCTTTCGGCCCGCCAATCGCCGGCGTGGTTGTCGAGTATCCGCTGCAGGTCGTAGCGCCCGGCGTCGGGTCCGAACATGTTTATGTTCGAGACCGCCGCATCGCGAAAGTCGCGATACATCCAGAGCGCTTTAGCGTTGCCGAATGCCTCCAGCAGTTTTAGTGCGTTTTGCGATTCGACCAGCGGTTTGAGAATGATCAGTCCGGCCCGGTCCGATTCGATGGTTCTTCGCACTGAATCGAGCGGGTTGAGGCGTATGCCGAACTGGCTGTCCTGATCCGACAGCCCGCTGAACTCACCATAGACTTTCGATTGCATGTCGCGCTGGAGTATGTCCTGTACGAGTGTGGTCCCGCTGCGCTGGCAACCCAGAATCATCAGGATGGTCTTGTCCGCCCAATCGACCCGCTTGGTCATTCGCTGGGCGATGCGTTTGCGAATGTCGAACAGCCCGGCCGCAACCCTCTGGCCGAATCGTCTATTGGATAATTGTTTATGACCCATATTCAAAGGGCGCCTGTGCTTTTGCGATTGCGGTAGGGAGCCATTATAGACTGCGTTGGGTCCGGGGCAAGTTCTGTTGTCGCTGGGATTCCAAACGCGGCGCCTTTTGGCTTGACCGGCGAATGGGGCGAAGTATAATTTTCTTCAACGCCTTGCGATACACGCCAGGCCGGTTCGTATGACGTCTCGTTCGGGTTTAGATTTAACATGTGATTCACGGGTTCGCCGAAGTTATCGGGCGAAACACCAGCATTTACGCGTAAATTACAGGAGAAAGTAAAATGGTGAATATTCTGGCTGGTATTGGCGGGGAAATTTCAATTCCTATCCTCGATCAGGGTGTCGCACTGGCCGGCGTGTTCGGTCTGGGTATGTGCTTCGCCATTCTTGGATCGGTCAGCGTCAAACTGATGCCCCGTTTGAATATCGACCAGGCCAAGTTCGGAACGCTGGTTTCGATATTCATGTTCTCCTGCCTGGTGGCCTCGCTGGTCATGGGCGTGCTGGTCGATACGGTCGGTTTCAAGATTGTCGGCGTCGGAGGGTTCCTAGCCACCGCGGCGTGCGTGTTCCTGCTGGCCAGAGGAAAGAATTTCGGCGCCGCGGCGATAGCCTGCCTGCTGCTGGGCTTCGGGGCGATGGCGTTGAATACAATCGGCAACGGTCTGCTGCCGACGGTTCTCTTCGGCGGCAAGAACGCCGGAGCCGCATTCAATATCGGTAATGTCTTCTTCGGCCTGGGACTGTTCCTGGCGCCGTTCCTGATCAGCTTCCTCCTTCGCAAGGCCAGCTTCGAAAAGGCCCTTACGATTCTCGCTGGCATTCCGCTGGTGCTCACGGCGATACCCGCCCTGGCGCCGTTGGAGTACAAGAACGACGCTTTCGATCCCGGCGTAGCGGGCAGCCTGCTGACCCAGCCGGCGACTATCGCCGCAGCTCTCCTGCTGTTCTGCTACATCGCTCTGGAAGCGTCCTTCTGCAACTGGCTGGTCCCGTTCGGCAAGGAAGTAATAAGCGAAGAAAAGCCGGACATGGCGCCTGACGCCGTTGATGCTTCAGCCCAGAGAATGCTCTCGGTCTTCGCCATCGCCATGATGGCCGGTCGACTTCTCAACGGACTCGTTCTGGCCGGTATTCCGGAAATTGTCGCCAACCAGCAGTACATTATCACGGGCACGGGCCTGGTGGCGGTGCTGGTGATCCTGCTTATGATGAACAGCAAGAAGTCCGGCATGGCCTGGGTCGCCGCGGCGTTGGCCGGCTTTGTATTCGGCCCGGTTTTCCCGACTACCCTCGGCCTGTCGGCTCCGAAGTATAACGGCGCCTACTGGGCGACGAACTTCGGCATTATTTTCGCCATCGGTCTTGCCGGAGCAGTTCTCGTTCCGAAGATGATGGGCAACATGGCCGCCAAGAGCTCAGACTCGTCCATTCGTAAGAGTCTCAAGCTGCTGCTGCCCCTGTGCGTTATCCTGGCGATCCTGGCGATTGCTCTGGCGCACGCAGGTGTTTCGGGCAAGGCTGCCGCTATCGTTATCCCGAAGTAAGCCCCAGGCTTAGAGTTGTGAATTGTACTCTGACGCCCCGGTCGCCTTTTCGGCGGCTGGGGCGTCAGTCGTTTTGGGAGTTGATCGGCCATGAAGAACATTGTTTGTGTTTTGTTGCTTTCGATTCTCGGTTCCTGCGCCTCAGGCGGCGTACCGAAAAAACTCCAGGTATACGGATACGCCTCCTGGTCGCCGAGAAAAGGCGTGTTGACGCTGGCAAGCCCCATACGCTTAAGCTTAAACCCTTTGAGGTGCTGGTGTTCGACGTAATGCCTGTTGGCCGGTAGTCCCGTTGGTCCGCTATAGAACCGAAAGACGCCGACTGGTGTAACCTCCGGGTTGTTTTATGCGTATGGTATGTAACGAGCGTTGCGGTCGGACCGGTTTTTAGGCCTTGAACCGCGCGGTGTGCGTCGATAAAATCCAGTTAATTTTACACGTAGCTGGTAAACCGCGTAGCAACTCCCTTGTTGGTCGAACATGCCGTGAAAGGAACAGTCATATGAAGAAACTGACCGCAATTATCCTGGTTGCGCTGATCTCCGGCGGTATCGCCGTGGGTCAGGAAAAAGCTTCCGAAAAGCCGATACCCGACATCTGCAAGGGCGTTATCGATCCGTACGACATCAGTGGGGAGAAGGCCCTTTTCTACGCATCGGCCGGAGTCGACAACGAACTTACTTCCGCCGAATTCGAGGCCGGAAAGGCCAAGCCCAAAGCCTTCGCACGTAAGTTCGACTCCTGGCGAATCCTGATCACGTTCGACAAGGACAAGAACGGAAAGATCGACTGGAACGAGGCCGGAGCATATCGCCAGGAGACCAGGCGGAAAGTTATGGGTTCGTTCGACAAGAACAAGGACGGCAAACTCACCGGCGACGAGCGCACTGCGGCAAACAAGGCCCTGGCGGCGGGGCGAATATCCCTGAGTTCTCGCAGCGCCGAACGCGACGCACGCCGAGCCAAATGGCGCGCCGACATGCTCGCGAAATACGATGTCGACAAAGACGGTAAGCTAAGCGACACCGAAGAGGCCTCGCGCCGCAAAGCCTACGAGGCCGCCGCAAAAGAGCGAAGGGAAAGATACCAGAAGGAACGCGATCTCCGCGAGCACGACGCCGACAAGGACGGTAAACTCAACGACTCCGAATCAGCCGCCCGCGACAAAGCCCGCGCGGATTACGAAAAACGTCGCGCCGAGTTCATGAAGAAGCACGACACCAATGGCGACGGAAGACTCAGCGGCGATGAATGGAAGACCGCCGGTCCGGCGATCCGCGAAGCGATGCGAAAACGCACGATGGACAAGTACGACAAGAACAAGGACGGCGAACTGGACAAGGCCGAAGAAGCTGAAGTACAGAAAGAGCGTGACAAACGCCGCCAGGAATACCGCGATCGATACGAACTGCGGCGATTCGACAAGAACAAGGATGGAAAACTCGACGGAGAAGAAACCGGCGATCGCGACAAATGGCGCAAAGAATACGAGGCCGAGCGAACCAAACGCAGAGCCGAGTTCATAAAGAAGTACGATAAGAACGGCGACGGCGAAGTCGACGATAAAGAACGTCCCGAAGGCTGGGGCCGCGGACGTCGCGGGCGTGGAAGCAGGGGCGGTAGAGATCGAGGCGGACGCAGTCGCGGTGATTCCGGACGGGACAGATCGCGGGAAGATTGATTCCCGCGCCCCAAAACACTTGAAAGGTTCTAACGATGAGTTTCAGAAACGTTGGTAAGAGTTTGGCGGTAGTTGGTATCCTTGCTTGGGCCGGTGTCGTGTTGGCCGCCGATAAAACGCCTTCGAAGGCGGCGGTTAAGGCCCCGGCGCCGAAGCTGTGTCTCGGGGCGGTCGATCCGTTTGACCGTGCGACACAGAAGACAGGCTTCTACGCTATCGCCGGCAAGGACGGCGAACTGACCAGCGAAGAGTTCCAGAACGCATCTGAGAAGACGTCCACGAAGGACTTCCTGCGTTCGTTTGACAAGTTCGCATCCCTTCTGAGATTCGACAAGGACAAGAACTCCAAGATCGATTGGGTCGAGGCCCAGGCCTATCGCGTGGATCTGCGAAAGAGAGTTCTCGCCGCGTTCGACGCCAACAAGGACTCACGCCTTAAGGGTCCCGAGCGAGAGGCCGCAAATCGCGCTCTGGCCGCGGGCAAGTTCTCCCGTGCCGGCGGAATGTCGGGCAGGCGGGCCGCTTTCATGGGAAAATGGGACAAGGACGGCGACGGTAAGCTGTCGGAAGCCGAACGGAACGCCATGCGTGAGAGTTTTCGTAAACGGTCGGTCGAAAAGTACGACAAGGACGGTGACGGCAAGCTCAGCGACGAAGAACGCCAGGCGATGCGCAAGGATCGGGGAGGTATTATGGGCGCCGCTCTGCAGCGATGGCGAATGCAGCATTTCGATGTTGACGGCGACGGCAAGCTCAGCGAGGCCGAAGAGGCCGAGCAGAAGGAGTTCCAGGAACAGTTCCGCGCGATGGGCAAGAGGATTGATGTTAAGTACAACGATCTCGACGGCGACGGCGAGGTCAGCATGGAAGAACGCCGCAAGATCGGGCGTGAGTGGGCCGGCTCGGCGCTGAAGATGATGGCCCTGGCGGCTACGTATATGGACCGCGACGGCGACGGGACAGTGTCCGCCGAGGAACGCACCGGATTCGGCAAGAAGATTCAGACCGGAATGGTCAAGTGGTTTGACGACTACATGAAAGAATTCGACGCCGACACCAACGGACGCCTCGACAAGAAAGAACGCAAGACGTACCTGGCGGGGCTGGAGAAGAATTTCACCACCCGTGTCGGACGATTCGACGCAGACAAAGACGGGCGTTTGAACCCGTCAGAGACGATCGACATGCTGAAGGATTTCGCCAAGGAGATCGATGTCGCTCCGTCCGAGGCCAAGCTCAAAGCGCTCGAAGAGGGCGACTTGCGGAAGACCGACAAGAAGCCCCGCGACTAGTTAATAATCGCCCGCTCGGACTGTCCGGGCGGGCGTTTCTATGCGCTGGAAGCCTCGCGGCGCTTGCTTTGGGGGCTTGGTCATGGGACACTAGCGTCTATGAGCGGCGATGATCGTCCTGTTTGCGTGTTTGATTCCGGGCTGGGGGGCCTGACCGTTGTGCGCGAACTCATGGATGCAATGCCCGACGAGAATATCGTTTATCTCGGCGATTCGGCCCGAGTGCCTTACGGGACCAAGTCGCTCGATACGGTAAGGAAGTTCGCGTTGGAGGATGCGTTATTCCTGACAAAGCACAATCCCAAGCTGCTGGTGGTGGCGTGCAATACCGCTTCGGCGGCGGCGATCGACGTGCTGCGGGACAATCTCAGCGTGACGGTCGTAGACGTTATTCATCCCGGAGCGCACGCCGCAGTCGAGTATACTGACGGTCCGGTAGGCGTGATCGCCACCGAGGCTACGGTCGCTTCGAACGCTTATGTCGATGCGATCGATGAACTGTCTCCCGGGCGGGCGGTGTGCAGTGCGGCCTGTCCGCTGTTGGTTCCTATTGTCGAGGAAGGGCGCCGCCAGGACGACCCGATAGTGCTGCACGTGCTGGGCGACTATCTCCAGCAGTTGCAGAGGTTCCGTCCGTCGGCGCTGATACTGGGCTGCACGCACTATCCGCTGCTGGCCGGAGCGATCGCCAAGTTGATGGGACCCGAGACCGAGTTGATATCGTCGGCCCGTGCAGCCGCCGATCGAGCGAAAGGGCTCCTTCGGGGCGACCTGGCCTCGTGCGGCGGTGGCGCAGCCGGGACGCTGAAATGCTTCACCACGGGCAACCCCGAGCGATTTGCTCACCTGGGACAACGGTTTCTAGGGCGAGAGTTGGAAGACGTAGAATTCGTCGGGACCGACGAACTGGAGACCCGCTGAGGACGCGTGTCTGAGATGATGTTGTTATGTGCTAACCATTTGTTGATCGAGGCCGAAGTCTAATGAGAATGTTGGCGAAAACGTGTTTGTTGAGTGCGATCATGCTGTCGGTGTGCGGTTGCGGGGGGAAGGTCGAGGATGCCGGCTTCAAGGTTAAGAACTTCTTCGGATCCTTTTCAGACCCGCACCCCAAAGTGCTTACCAGGTACGCATTCGACGATACGGTGGACCCGGATTTGCGAAGGAAAGCGATCATCTCGCTGTCCGGGCACGACTGGGGGCTGACCGAAACTTATCTCGACGGATACGATGTTATCCTCCGCGCCGAGATGCGCAAGCCTGTTGACAGGCAGGACACCGCATTGATGTCGGCCACGGTGGGGGCTCTGGGCAAGGGCAAGAATCCCAAGTACATAGTTACTCTTGCGTTGGCTCTGAAGCTGTCGACCTCCCCGCAGGTTCGATGGGACGCGGCGGTGGCGTTGGACAGCGTTATCGGCGAAAAGGCCATCGATCAGCTCTGCCAGAGTTCCGATCCCAGCAATGAAAACACGGTCGACGTGCGTGTGGCGTGCTGTCAGGCGTTGCGGCATTACCAGCGCCAGGACGTGATCGACACGCTGATAAGCCGCCTGCCGACGGAAGAGGATTTTTCCGTGCGTTACCGGGCTCACCAGACGCTGATCTCGTTGTGCGGCCGTGATTTTGGACCCGAATACACCGACTGGGTCGGAACGAAGCTGGAGAATCTCGAGGCGATCGAGGTCGAGAAGAAAAAGTCGATGTGGAACCCTATGAACTGGTTCAGGTGATCTATATTGGACGAAGGCGTAGACACACGCGTTATGCACCCGGCGACCGTGAGGTTCAGAAACAACGCTCGCGGGTTCTGGACGGCGTATAAATGGGTTTTGATGCTGTTTGTCGTTTCGCTGTTCTGCGATGCGGCCAGCACGATTTATTTCATGCTCAAACTGGGGCCCGAACCGGAAATCCACCCGATGGTGCGTATCGCAGCCATGATTGCAGGACCGATCGCCGGTCCGCTGCTGGGCGCTGCGGCGAAAGTGATCGCGGGCGTTCTGGTGGCGATCTACTGTCGACGGTGGGCTGTCTACATCCTTATCCTGGCGTCGCTGATTTCGTTGTGGGCGGCTTGGTACAATGTCTGGGGAGTCGAGATGTACTGCCCGATATTCATGCGATACCTGCCCTGACAGCGAGGCCCTGGAGCCTGCGATGAAAGCAATTGTCTTTGACAAGGATAACGGACCGCACCTGGACGGGAACTACCCCGATCCTTCCGCCGCGCCCGGCGAAGTGCTTATCGAGGTCCAGACTGTGGGCGTTTGCAGGACGGATCTGGAGATACTGAAGGGCTATATGGGGTTCGCCGGCGTTATCGGGCACGAATTCGTCGGGAAGGTGATCGATGGTCCTGACCAGTGGATGTCGAAACGAGTGGTCGCGGAGATCAACTGCAACTGCGGAGCCTGCCGCTTCTGCCGCGACGGGCTCGGGAATCACTGTCCAGATCGATCGGTGCTGGGTATTGTCGATAGAGACGGCGTGATGGCCCAGAAGGCGGTTGTGCCCGTGGCGGATCTTCATCTCCTGCCCGACAGCCTCAGCAACGACAGGGCTGTGTTCGTTGAACCTCTGGCCGCGGCGTTGCGGATAGGCGAGCAAGTCGATCTGGATGGGGCTAATGTGGTTGTACTGGGCGACGGACGTTTGGGGCAGCTTTCGGCCCGCGCGGTGAAAGGCCCAGCCGCCAGCGTGCTGCTGGTCGGCAAGCACGCACACAAGCTTCAACTCGCCGCCGATGCGGGCGTAGACGTCGTGAGCCTGGATCAGTTCGCCCCGGACCGTTCGGCGGACGTGGTTGTTGACGCCACCGGAAGGGCCGAGGGATTCCAACTGGCGTTGCGGACAGTAAGACCGCTGGGCGCCGTAGTGCTCAAGAGTACGTTCGCTTCCAACAAGCCGATGAATCTCGCGCCGGTGGTTATTGACGAGGTTAGGGTGATCGGCTCGCGATGCGGTCCGTTCGCTTCTGCGATCAGGGCTCTGGATTCCGGCGATGTTGAAGTAACCGATCTGATCACCCGCCGATTCGACCTGGCGAGCGGCCTCGAGGCTCTGGACGCCGCAGGCGACGGGCGGAATATAAAAGTACTTATCGATGTTCAGCAGGGAGCAGATTCGTGAAGACCGCAGGGAACGATAACGCCGGGTTCTATTTTGACAAGTTGTCCGACGGGGCGACCATCGGGCGGTTCGGCGTGCTTGATTCGCTCGGACTGGTTCACGGCGTCACAACGCTGCAGGGTTTCGACACCGCTCTGGCCGCCGCCGACCCGGCGTCGGCGGCGATGCGCTTCGCCAGCGCCCTGGGGCGGGACAATGCGGCGTGGTTGGAGCAAGTCCACGGTGTCGACAGCATTATCGTTGATTCTCCCGGCCAGGCGGGCAGCGCCGACGGACTGATCAGCCAAACGCCCGGCCTGACGCTTGTCGGACGCAGCGCCGACTGTCCTCTGGTGCTGGTCGCAGATTTAGACGGCGGGGCGGTCGGCATGTTCCACGCCGGCTGGCGGGGCGTGGTCGGCGGTATCGCCAAGGGGTTCGTGCGCAAGTTGGTCGGTCGTTTCGATTCGGCCCCGGCCCGGCTGGCGGCGTGCATCTGTCCGTCGGTCGGAATGTGCTGCTACGAAGTGGGAGAAGATGTTCGCCAGGCGGCGGTGGCGGGCTTGGGCGCCCGTGCGGTCAGATTTTTCGAGTATCACAAGGGGAAACTCCACTTTGATATGCAGTCGTGCATCGGCGATCAGTTACTGCGAGTGGGTTTGGTCAAACGGAACCTGTACCAGGCTTCGGTCTGCACGATATGCCACGACGATCTGTTTTGCAGCTATCGGCGCCAGGGCGGGGCGGCCGGACGCTTCCAGGCCGCCATAGCCCGCGGCGCGTGAAGCGGTCCGGGCTCAGATTTCGCCCAGAACACCGGGGGGGATCGGGATTATTCTTCCGGTAGTGTCCACGCAGGCCAGGGTGGTTTCGGCGGTGGTCAGCAGCATACCGTCGGATTGTCGCTTCAACTCGTAGGCGTGGTCTATGCGGGCTCGTCCGGTCCGCGTTATGCGTGTCGACAGTGTCAGGAGATCATCGTATCTGGCGGCGGCCAGGTATTTGGCTGAGCATTTGGCCATTACGAACAGAATGCCCTTGTCCTCGAGGTCGCGGTAGTCAACCCCCTGCAGGCGGAGCAGTTCGGTGCGTCCCATTTCAAAGTAGACCCAGTAGCGGCTGTGATGCACGGCGCCGCTTCGGTCGACCTCGGGGTATCGCACACGAACCTGTATTTCACATGATTCAATCATTCTGACGCTTCCTGATAGTGTAATGTCGGTAGGGTATCAGGAACCGGAGCGTGAAACAAATGCAACATTCTCCAGTCTTTTTCCATCAGCGGCGGGCGGCTCGGTCGTGCGATGCGGAGTTTGGGGACAATAACAACGAAAAAAGACTTGCGAGAATCAATAAAATCCTTATGATTAGCCGGTTCTAAACGAACCGCTGGAACGCTTCCGGCGAGACAATGCAGATAAGGGATGATTACGAGCGATGATAAAGGTTAAGGCAAGAGGCAATGAGTCGGTTGAGCAGATGATCAGGCGCTTCAAGAAGATGTGCGAAAAAGAAGGTCTGGTGCGGGATATCAAACGCAGGAGCTACTATGAAAAGCCCTCGGAGATCCGCCGTCGCCGCCGACGCAAGAGCCTCAAACGCGTCAACTAGTTCCAGTAGATCCACACCCCTGTCGGCGTCGCCATATTCGGGTTGGCGGCGCCCGTCTGACGGTACTTACGTAACTCTTTAGACCCCTAGAGGATACACACCATGAAGGGCCTGTACACAATCTGTAACCGACATCGAAACGCACTTTTGCTTGTTGCAGTGTTTGCTTTGCTCGCCATAACCAACAGCCCAGTGATGGCGGCCGACGAAACGGGACTCGTCCCGAGCATTGGCGACATTCACTGGTTCTGGTATATCGCCCCGGTCGGCGCCATTGTGGCGCTGTTCTTTGCGGTGAAGTTCTACAAAGAAGTCAAAGCCGCCGACCCCGGCGACGAAAAGATGATCGAGATCGCCGCTCACGTCACTGCCGGCGCCATGGCGTATCTGAAGCGCCAGTACAAGGTCGTTGCGGTGTTCTTTGTGATTGTCTCGGCGTTGCTCGCAGTGATGGCTTTTGTGTTTCACGTCCAGCATGAGATCGTATTTGTCGCATTCCTGACCGGTGGTTTCTTCAGCGGTTTGTGTGGTTGGTTCGGTATGAAGACCGCCACCCTGGCGTCCAACAGGACCACCCAGGGCGCCAAAGAGGGGCTCAATCGCGGCCTGACCGTCGCCTTCCGCGCCGGGGCGGTCATGGGCATGGTGGTTGTCGGTTTCGGTCTGCTGGACATATGCGGTTGGTTCTTCGCATTGACGGTGTTTACTGATATGGGGCTCGTCGAGATAACCGTTGTCATGCTGACATTCGGAATGGGCGCCAGTTCTCAAGCGCTGTTCGCTCGTGTCGGCGGCGGTATTTTCACCAAGGCCGCCGACGTCGGAGCCGATCTGGTGGGCAAGGTCGAAGCGGGAATCCCCGAAGACGATCCCCGCAACCCCGCCACCATCGCCGATAACGTTGGCGATAATGTCGGCGACGTTGCGGGCATGGGCGCCGACCTCTACGAAAGTTACTGCGGTTCGATTCTCGCCACCGCCGCACTCGGCGTCGCCGCCGTTGTGGGGATGAACCTCGGACACGCCGAGGCGATGGACGCGGCGATGCGTTTGCTCGCAGCCCCGATGATTCTGGCCGGTATCGGCATCTTCCTGAGTTTGATCGGTATCTACATGGTTCGCACCAGAGACGACGCGAGCATGAAGGAACTGATGGCCGCCCTGATGCGAGGCGTTATGGGCTCAAGTGTCTTGATCCTGGCAGCCGCGGCGGGCGTGTGTTACTTCCTGCTTGGACCGATCGAAGGCGTCAATTGGCTTGGCGTGTTCGGTTCGATATGTACGGGCATGATTGCCGGATTGATCATCGGTAAAGCCACCGAGTATTACACCAGCTACGACTTCAAACCCACCAAGGAAGTCGCCGCCAATGCTGAAACCGGCGCCGCGACGGTTATTATCTCCGGTCTGGCTGAAGGAATGAAATCCACCTGGATGAGCCTGCTGACGGTGATCGTCGCGATTATGGGCGCCTTCATGCTTGCCGGCGGAAATGGCAACATGCTGCTGGGCCTCTACGGCGTGGGCATCGCCGCAGTCTCGATGCTCGCGACGCTGGGTATAACGCTGGCGACCGACGCTTACGGACCCATCGCCGACAACGCCGGCGGAAACGCCGAGATGACCGGGCAGGAAGCACAAGTCCGCGAGAGGACCGACGCGCTGGATTCGCTGGGCAACACCACCGCGGCGATGGGCAAGGGCTTCGCGATCGGCTCGGCCGCTCTTACCGCCCTGGCGCTGATGGCCGCTTACGTTGAAGAAGTAAGGATCGGAATGGTCCGAGAAGGTCACACCACGATCGTGCAGGTCGACAAAGACGCACCGGCCGGAACGATGGACTACATCGGAGCCAAGAAAATCGCCGTCAGAAAAGACGACGGAGACAAGGACCACAGCTTCGACGCTGTGATGATCCTCAACGGCGACTACGAGCTGCTGACCAAGGGCCTGCTTAAAGGCGCCAGCATCGGTGCGATCAACAAGGAGACCAATGTCTTCCAGATTACCGTTCCGACCAAAGACGGCCCGCCGCTGGAACTCGAAGGTGTCTACGCTTCCAAGGCCTCTCTGCGTCAGTACATGGACTTCTACGGTGTCAATCTGATGAACCCGCGAGTGCTGTGCGGGATATTCGCCGGTGTTATGCTGGTGTTCCTGTTCAGCGCCATGACGATGAAGGCCGTCGGACGCGCCGCGATGGCGATGGTCCGCGAAGTACGAAGACAGTTCAAGGAAATACCCGGAATACTCGAGGGTACCGGTCAGCCCGATTACGCCAGGTGCGTCGATATCTCCACCGCGGGAGCACAGAAGGAAATGATTGTCCCGGCGCTGTTGGCGCTGACGGTTCCGGTGGCGGTGGGCCTGGTGCTCGACGTCGGGGGCGTGATAGGACTGCTGGTTGGCGGGTTGACGTGCGGTTTTGCGATGGCGATCTTTATGGCCAACGCGGGCGGAGCATGGGACAACGCCAAGAAATATATCGAGAAGGGAAGCCATGGCGGAAAGGGCTCCGACGCCCACAAAGCCGCTGTCGTCGGTGATACCGTCGGCGATCCGTTCAAGGACACCTCAGGCCCGAGCCTTAATATCCTGATCAAGCTGATGGGTATGGTCAGCATCGTTTTCGCGGGTCTGATCGTAAAGTACGCTCCGCAGATCAACGATTGGCTGGGCATGTAAACAGAGAGACTCTCGATGGCTAAAAAAGGCGACACTAATGCGGCCAAGACGCTGGCGATAGAAGCTGCAAGGCTCGCCTCCGACAGCCACTGCGACGACGTTGTTGTCCTCGATCTTCGAGGCATCAGCCCGGTAACCGATTACTTTGTGGTCGCTACCGGTACGTCATCTCGACAGATGCGAAGCGTGGCCGACGATATTGCGATCTTCGGCAAGAGCATCGGACAACCGGTCTGGCACAAGGCCGGCATGGACTCGTCACAATGGGTCCTGCTGGACTTTGTGGACCTGGTTGTTCACCTGTTCGACGAGCAGGCTCGAGGCTACTACGACCTGGAACTGATGTGGGGCGAAGCACCACGCGTGGAATGGGCTCGTGAATCTTAAGGGCGAACTCGAAACTCGAATCAGTGACGCACTCGTCGCAGCCGGCGCGCCCGTCGGCAGCAATGCGCTGATCGCCCGTTCTAACAAGCCGCAATTCGGGCACTACCAGGCCAACGGATGCATGGCCGCGGCCAAGGCGATTGGAACGAATCCGCGCGAACTGGCCCAGAAGGTTATAGATAACCTCGACCTGTCCGATATCGCAGAACCCCTCGAAATCGCCGGCCCGGGCTTCCTCAATATCCGCATCAGCCCCGAGTGGCTCGCACAAAGGCTCGCCGAAGCCGAAAGCGACCCGAAACTGGGCGTGGCGACCCCCGAGACTCCGCAGACGGTTGTGGTCGACTATTCGGCGCCGAACCTCGCCAAGGAGATGCACGTAGGGCACCTCCGCAGCACGATCATTGGCGACGCACTGGCCCGCGTGCTGGACTTTATCGGTTACAAAGTCATTCGGCAGAACCACGTTGGCGACTGGGGCACCCAGTTTGGAATGCTGATTGCATACCTGAACGATCTGGCCGGAGACGATACGGAAGGGTCCGCGGCCGAAACCGAACTGGCGGACCTCGAAGAGTTTTACCGAAGTTCCAAGCAGAAGTTCGACGCCGACGAGGCGTTTGCAGACACCGCTCGCCAGCAGGTCGTAAGCCTGCAGTCGGGCGATCCGGCCACGTTGGAGGCATGGCGCCGGTTCCGCAAGATATCCCTGAGCCACTGTGCAAGCGTGTATCGTCGTCTCGGCGTGCTGCTTACCGAGGCGGACGTCTACGGCGAGAGCGAATACAACGATGATCTGTCCAATGTGATCGCGGATTTGCGAGCGGCGGATATGCTTGACGAATCGCAGGGCGCACAGTGTGTGTTCCTCGATGAGTTCCTTGGCAAGGGCGACGACGGCGCCGACCTTCCGCTGATCGTTCAGAAATCAGACGGCGGATATCTCTACGCCACAACCGATCTGGCGGGCGTTCGTTATCGCCAGAATCAGCTCAGCGCCGATCGTATTCTTTACGTTACCGACTCCCGACAGAGCATGCACTTTGCACAGGTGTTCGGTGTGGCCCAGGATGCCGGTTTCGCCAGGCCCGAACTCCTGCTGGAGCACGTTCCGTTCGGGATGATGCTGGGAAAGGACCGCCGCCCGTTCAAGACGCGAAGCGGCGGCACGATCAAACTGACCGACCTGCTGACCGAGGCCGAGCAGCGGGCGTTTGATCTGGTCAGTGAGAGGAACCCGGATATCGACGAAGATCGCCGCCGCGAAATCGCCGCGGTGGTCGGAATCGGATCCGTCAAATACGCCGACCTGTCGCAGAATCGCAGCAGCGACTACGTGTTCAGTTGGGGCAAAATGCTTAGCCTCGACGGAAACACCGCCCCGTACATGCAGTACGCCTACGCGCGGGTAAAGAGCATCTTCCGCAAGGCCGGTATGGACGAATCGCAGGCTGTCGGCCAGATCGCGCTGACCGAAGACGCCGAGATCAACCTGGCGGTCAAGATCGCTCAGCTGCCTGAAACCGTGCAGAACGTAGCTGTCGAGTGCCTGCCGAATCTGCTCTGTTCGTATCTTTTCGAACTGGCGGGGGCGTACATGACGTTCTACGAAGCATGTCCGGTTCTCAAAGCTGAAGATCCGGTCGCACGCACCAGCCGACTGATGCTATGCCTCCTGACCGCACGCACCATCAAGACCGGACTGGGCCTCCTGGGCATCGAAACCCTCGAGCAGATGTAACGCTCAGGCGCGCCTTACTTTTTCGCAGCCAGCCGAAACACCACGTCGCCGGCCTTATTGTTGTCCAACGCCTGTCCGCCATCGTCTTTCAGGTCCGGACCTATGCTGTAGAGAATCGCTCCGCCGTCTTTAGCGCCGATCATTCGCAGAGGCTCGCCGTCGAACGGGTCGGTCGGTATCGCTTCGATATACTCAGGGATAAGTTTGTCGAGGCTCTCGGGCAGGGCGCCGGTCTTTACGCGAAACACCGTCACTGCAGTCGCCAGGCTAGCCAGGCGGTGTCTCGAATCGCCTGTCGCCGCTCTGTCGGGATACCCGCTGACCGCGGGCATCATCTTGGGAGTCAGGAATCCTGTCTGCTTTTTCCGCATGCGTTGCGGGAGAGTTCGCCATAGCGCTTTGGACTTGTGGTGCGGCATCGCCGCCAGTCGCTGCCATTCCCCAGCCGCGACGTTGTAACCTTCGATCTCGTCGGACATGAGAAATACGCGGTACATGGGGATCAGTACTTCCGGCAGGTAGCGGCTGGGGATATCATGGTGTCCCGGTTCTTCCAACGTAGCGAGAATCGATAACCCCAAAGCTTCCTCCCCGCTAAGGGCCGAGCTGATCATCCGCACGTGCGAGAACATCGGTTCAATTTCAAGCGCCGCCAGTTCCGCCGCCGAGGCGTCGCAGCGAGCCAGTACGAACTCCATGGTTTCCGCGGCGCGAGTTTCGATGTTTATCGCGGCCAGGGCGGTGATCATCGTGGGCTTGCGAGTCACGTGTTCGGCCATCGCAAACAGTGCGTTCAGATCGGCGATAGCGCCCGCCGCGTCTCCGTCGATCGCCCGGATGCGTGCGTCTGCGGCCAGCAGTTCAGCCGCACTCCGCATGCTCGAAATCTCCGACAGCAGGAGATTCAGCAGTTCGTCCGAACTCCAGTACCCTCCGAAACTGCACTGTTTTATTCCCGCGGCTCGTCGGAGCTGTTTCAGGCCGCGCGAGTTGGTCTGCAGTATCTCGCGGATCTTTGCGTCGGAAGGGCGACTGGACGGCTGTTTCTCTTCAGACGTATCGAGCCATTTGCACACCGGTATCGCCCAGTTGATGATCTTTCTGTTTGTCGCCATGTCCAGAGATTCAAACGCCTGCTCGTAAACCCGTGCGGCGTTTTGGCTGTCGGGGATTCTGGGCGGGAAGGTGGCGGCCATTATCGAATCGGCCCGGTCACGCAGACGCCCCAGGCGATCTCTGGCGGTCAGGTCGAGGTTCCAGAACGTTATCAGACTCAGAACGCATACTGCGGCGAAAATGAGATTGAGCTTCCACGCCGGCCACCCGGCGGCTTGGCGATTACGCATTCCGCGTAGCAGGATGATTAACGCTATTATCACGAACATTCCCGCCAGGGTCGCCAGGAACCACGGTCTTTCCGGCGGCCCGACTTTCGCTACGACTCGCATCCATACGGCGATGTACGTAACCGTCGCCCAACAGCCCAGCGGCGCCAGAATACTGCCGACTACGATAGCCCAGCGAAACCCGAATTGCTTGCATCGGGCTGCGTCGACCGTTGCGACCGTCACCATCAGGCAACTGGCGGCCAGCAGTTCAATCCATAGAAGTATCTGTCCCATTATTGCCTTTCGAGAGGTTCGACCTGCAAATCGGCTGCAAGTGCGCTGGTCAAGCGCTGGATATTGTCGAGCATTACGCTGAAGTAGTCGCCCGGTTGCCCGGGAGCATGTTCGCAGGGCGAAACCACCACGCTCTTGAGGGCAAGGTCCTTCTCTAAACGGTCGGCCGCCGCCCCGGAGGGTTCACTTTCCCAAAGGATAATGGTTGGACGCGGCGTGAGTTTCTCGATCTGTTTTCGGATGCTGCCGATCGTTTCATCCGACGGTGCGGTCTCGGGGTCCAAATCGAGATTCGTGACGTTCCACTCGTAACGTCCGGCCAGATAGTTATACGCCGGGTGCGCCGCCAGGATGTTTTGCTTCTTGATAATGATCGAGAGTTCTCTCAGCAATGAGTCGATCTTATCGAGATTGGCGGCCAGGGCGGCGTGGTTGGCGTTGAGCTTGTCGGCGTGATCGGGCAGAATGCGGACAAGAGCCTTGCATATCTCGGCGGCCTGGACCTTGGCGTTTTGCGGGTCGAGCCATGTGTGTCCGTCGACGCCCGTGTGATCGTGTTGCCCCGACGGGCCGTGGCTGTGGCTGATCGCGGTCTTGAATCTTACGAATGTGTCGGCCAGCGGAGCCGCGGTGTCGACCAGTTTCGACGGCGGGAGGCTGACCCTGGCGACCCATTTTTCAAAGTCGGCTCCGTTGATCACCACCAGGTCGGCCTGTTGGTAGGCGGCGATCGTCGCCGCGTCGGGCATCCATGTGATCGGGTCTTCGTTCGCTGGAAGGGGACAGGACACATTCGCCAGATCGCCTGCGATGCGTTGAGCGAAGTACGTTGTAGGATAGAAAGTGGTGCGTAGTTCCGGCGTCGCCGGTTGCTGGGGTGTCTCGGTATTGTCGCAACCGAGCATCGCGACAGCAATCAGCATGCACGCATATTTTCGTATTCTCATTACGATCCCGCCTCGTTACGGCTTGAACGTGACCCACACCGGCGATGTCCAGCCCATGTTCCCGTCGATCTGTATGATGCGAAGGTAATAGCGATTCTCGCCGTCGATCGGTTTGTCGTCGGTGAACGCGGCCTGGAAATCTTTGGTGTCGCTTGGCGTGAAGGTTTTGTAGTTCTGCTCGTTTCTGACAATGATGACCGACGCCAGCGGGGCGGTGCCCTTGACCGCTATCTTCATGGTCGGCTTGTCGGAGGTCTCGAATATCGAACCGAGCATTTTCCCGTTGCACGAGAACTGCATGAATATTTTGTCGGTGGCTGCGATGGTGCGTCGTGCGTCGGCGGCTTCGAATACGCCCGGTCGGTCGAACTTTCTGACGTAGACCCCGCCGAATGTGACGTTTGTCGAGCGGTGATCGCTGCTGGCGAACACTCCGAGCTTGTGGCCGAGTTTCAGTGCGTTCTGGTAGGTCCCCGCGCTGCGGTTGCCGAAGTTTATCGGCTTGGCCGTCGCGACTTTCGGTTGCGGCAGGTCGTCACCCTCGTAGCTGTTGCGAGAGCCCTGGTATATTTCTACGAGCGTTTCGATCTTGTTGTCGATCTGTTTGTACACTCCCCAGTCGGTGCCCATCCCGCCGGCGGAGGTGTGTTCGATTGTGATCGTTCTCATGCCCGACCTTCGGAGGATATCCCAGACATCCCATGGCGGAAGCTGGCCTTTTTTGGCGTTGTTTTCGCCCTCGGGCGGGGGGGGCAGCGCCTTGGCCCATCGCGAATTGAGATATCGCTGGCGGGAGATGTATACGATCGGCCCGCCGCGTTTGATGAACACTACATTGCGATGCCCGTAAGGCCAGGTCTGCTCGCGTTCGTACGCGTAGAAGGCGAGGAACTTCGCTGGGTTGTGGAACATGTCGGCGTATTTCTGACTCTGCCACCATTCGTATTCGTGATACGTCTTGCCGGCGTCGCTGTGGTCGGTGGTCGCCAGGTAGTCCAGCCCGGTCGCGTCGATCGCGTAGCGGAAGTGCTCGACAATGCACCCGTCATCCGGCGTGCGGCAGTTCGAGAAGTCTGTATGGCGGTGGAAATCACCCCAGTACAGTTCGTACTCCGCGCCGCCGAACTTCCAACTGTGGCGATCGTCTCGCTTGCGTTCGGGGGTGTTGTTGACCGGCGCCGGCGCGGTCCACATTGGTTTGGATGTGATCTCACTGGCGGCCGGCAGCGCGGCGGCCTGGTCCTTGCTGATTGTCGCCAGGTGAACGGCGCTGATGCCTTGCTGCTTGGCGTTTCGTCCGTCGCTGGGCCAGACTGCGACGATTTGCCCCTTGAGGTCGAGGGCGGCCGAGACGCGCCGATCCTGACAGTATGAACTCACGCCCAGTATCAGCGGTTTGATCCATGTCTTCTTTTCCGTGTCATATCGCGTGACCGCCGCGGTCCAGTTTTTGTCGCCCGAGACACGGTAGTAACGGTAGAACACCCATGGGGCGCCCGATGCGTCGACGACAACTTCCGGCTGGTTGATCGCACTGGAATTGGGGCCTTTGGCGGGCACGAGTCCGCCGATCAGCGGGGCGATGTCGCCAGCGGGTGTGATCTTGCCGGTGGCAAGGTCCATGGCGACGAGATACAGATGGCGCCCGTAGTTCAGCCCGCCTCCGCTCTTTCGCCATTCGGATCCGAGGTCCTTACCCCATCGCTCCGGTCCGTCTTCGTAGGCAACCCAGAGCGTCTTTCCGTCCGGCGAGACGGCGCCATGTGCGCGGGCCTCGTAGCGTTTGGTAGCGGCGATAGGCGAGATGGTCGTCTTGTCCGCGGGCGTCACCTTCGCCAGATAGACGTCGTAGTTCCCGGCGCGATAGCTGTCGAAAATGATCAACGCTTCGTCGGTCTTTCCGAATGCCAGACGGGGCTCCCAGTCGCCTGCAGGATGTTTGGTCACACGGATCGGTTCTGACCAGCTCTTTGTCTTCGGGTCGAGATGGGCGGCGTAGATATCGTTGCCCCCATCCTGGAAAAGCTGCCAGGTCACCCAAACTCGCCCGCGGCTGTCGGTCTTTGCATTAGGGAATAGATTGCTGGCCGCCGCTTTTGAGATCGTGACGGTCTTGCCCGCAGGTTTTCCGTCGATGATGGGGCGGGCGAGTATGTTCCATTTTCCCGGCGCCTCCATCTGCGACCAGATGCACCAAACAGCCCCAACGCCGTCGCAGGCGACTGTCGGTTGATATACGTCGCCCAATTCGGAGATCGCACCGCGAGAAACCAACTTGCCGTTGATCAGTTCGGCGAATTTCACCTGATCGGCGTCGCGCGTATATTCGACGTACGCCACGGTAATCTTACCGTCGGGAGAGATGCACATCGCCGGGAAATCGTTCTGCACCTTATTGCCCGCCAGCGACGCCAGCGGTTTTATCACTTCGCCGGGCAGCTTGGCGGCCGGGCGGTTCTTGCGGTTCTTCTTCTTGTTCTTCTTGCGGACCTGCGCATCGCAAAGCGAAACGACTGACAGCAGGATTAACGTGAGAACTAAAGTACGGTGGAGCATTAGTTTCATGGTGAACGATTCCTGTTGGTAAAACGACCGCCTTGTCTCCGCGATTCTACCATATAGAGGCGCGAGTCTACAGCAGCAGGCTGAAACGCACCACGCACCAGAGAAGACCGCCCAGCATCGCCCCGGCCAGAATCGAACTGGCGCCCAGCAGCAGTACGATCTCGCTGGTCTGGACCGCCAGCACTGTCGAGCGGCTCGATCCGATCTTGGCCAGCGTCTGGAATTCCCGTTTGCGTATCCGCAGCGACAGCATTATCACCAGCAGCAGGAACAGGCCCGTTGAGATCAGCACCATCGCGAATATCGCGTCGAGGAACTGCTTTACACGGAAAACGATGTCCATCATCGAGCGAACCACTGTCTTCGGAGCGATCGCCTGTGCGTCGGCCGAGTCGCGATAGCGGGCTTTGAGGATCGTGCGGGTCTTGTCGCTGTGGGGCACGGCGATCAACGCCGTTACGGGATACGAATCGGCCTTGCCGTGGAAGTGGAAGCTGTCGAGCAGGTCGGGCGTGACTTCGGCGTGGTCGACCAGTGACGGGCTCATTATCAGCCCGGTGTCGGTCGCGCCAAGCAGCAGCGACGGGTCGGTTACTTTCTGTGCGGCGGTGTGTCCGTGTCCTATTCCGGCGATTATCCACGTTGTCTTGATGTCGGTCAGCGCGACCATGTCGTCGGCGGTTCCGGTCTCTTCGAGTACGCCGACAACCCGCATGAGCAGCGGATAGCTCGACGTGATGTCGTAAACTTTCTCCTGGTCGGACTTCAGCTTGTCGCCGGGCGCCAGGCCGAGCTTTCTAGCCGCCGCCGCTCCCAGCACCACGTCGCCGAGCAGTTGCGGCGCCGTGCCCCGGGCGACTTTCAGCTTTCGCAGCGAGAAGTAATCCAGCGTGGTCCCGACCAGCGGAACCCCTTCTGCGCTGTAGGCGATGTGCATTGGGATTATGGTCGCCAGGTTGTCTCGTCCAGCCGCCTCGGCGCTGGCCATGGTGAGTTGTTGTTCGATTCGACCCTTGAAATAAAGCGTATTGAGCACCAGGTCGTATGCGCTGCCTTTGGCCCCGATGACAAGCGGCGTCTGGTCGGCCCGGTCGATCATTATACGGTTGTAGTGCCCGACCAGCACGTGGACAGCGGCGGGCAGGAACATCGCTGTCGAGATGCATATCACTAGTATCGCCGAGCGGAGGTGGTAGTGGACCGCATATCTGAACGCAAGCCAGAGGGCGTCTCGCATTAGAGCCCCTCCATGTCGATCACGCGGTCAAAGCGGTCCAGCAGCGAATGGTCGTGGGTGACCATGAGCACGGTCGCGTTGCGCGGGGCGGTCTGGTCCAGGATCACTTGTACGATCTTCCGGCTGGTTTCCGGGTCGAGATTGCCCGTCGGTTCGTCGGCCAAAATGATCTTCGGGTCTGTGACCATCGCCCGGCAGATCGCCACTCGCTGGCGCTGGCCTTGCGAGAGGCGATTCGGGGGCCTGTCGAGCGTTTCGGATATGCCCATGGATTGTGCCAGCGTCGCGGCCTGCTCGCCGACCGCGGCGGTGATCTTAAGTGCGGGATTTATGCGGTAGGGCAGCAGGATGTTCTGGCGGACCGTCAGGTACTCCAGCAGTTCGAACTCCTGGAATATCAGGCCGATGTTGGCGATTCTGAATGCTCGTCGCTCTGAGTCGCTCCGGTTTGATATTTCGGTGTCAGAGACGCGAACCGAACCGGCGGCGGGGAGGAGTATCCCAGCGGCGATGTGCAGCAGCGTGGTCTTGCCCGATCCGGACGGACCGATCACGGCCGCTGTTTGACCGGGCTCTATGTCCAACGCCCCTGCGCGCAACAAGAAGTTGCTTTCGGGATACTCGAACACCATGTCGCGGAAACTAATCATGATTGTCCGATCGATACGCGTTTGTGCCTTTGGATCTGCGAGTCGGCGATTCGCCACGCCGTTCCGTTATGGCGAACGGTGTAGATCGCCCGGTACTCGTTGAACCTCGCGTGCGAGTGGGCCATGTGCGTTACTGTTCCGTAGACCCGCCAGTGGTGGCGGATCTTGAACGCTGCTCCGTCGGCGGGTATGACCTCGGTCGAGATCGCCTTTACGCGACGGACGCGGAAGCTCATTTGTATGCTCTTTTGCATTGCTACGGCCTGGTGGACCTCGTTGTATATCTTGTCGAGCAGGTCGCCTTCAACACTCATCGCCAGCGTGTCGTATATTTCGTCTTCAGTTCGACCGTTGAACGCGCGGTAGACGCCTTCGTGCAGGTCGCGGAATATTCCTATCGCCCGGGCGTTATCGGGCGCCGTGGTCTGTTCGTTCAGGCCGGCTGCATACAACGCGATCGAAACTCCGACCAGCGTGATACACGCGACGACAGGGTGTTTCTTTGGACCGATAAACGCGACCGCAACCAGTGCTCCCAGTCCCGCCAGAATCATTACCCAAACGCCGCGCCCGACAGGTTGCGGCGGGGCGGGGCGGTTGGTCAGGACTGCTTGGGGTTTGGCGTCCGCGGCGTTGTGCCCCGTGCCTTTGCGGTACTGGAAAACGATATCGCGTTGTTGTGCTTCGGACAGGTCCGCCCGCCCCGAATCGCCAATCGCCTGTCCGAGAATGTGCTTGTGCGTGATGTCGGACGAGTCGCCCGGATCAAGTGCGATCGTCACCGTCCCCGGCAGCGAGAGGTAGTTGTCGTTGTGCAGTTCGATCTCGGCTCCGTCGGTCCAGTTGTCCGGATGCGGGACGGCGAATCGGTAGGTTTTCGTAAACGGCATGGTGAGCTTGACTTGTCCCAGCGGTTTGAGCGGCGTTTGTTCACCGTTGACCGACAGTTCCAGCCCCGCGGCCAGCGTGTCGCCCAGCGAAGAGAAATAACGGGCCTGCTCAGCGGGAGACATCTTGCCGTCCTGGTCAGTGTCCATACGGACCACTTCCAGAAAAGCGGCCGGGCGGTTGAGGACTGTGTTGTATTCAATCTCAATCGCGTCCGCGCCGATCGAGATGCGGATATCCTGGTCCACGCGAGCCATCGACGCCTTGGTGTCGGCCCACAAAGGCGCCGCTGCGCAGAACAGCAGTATCGCCGACGCCGCAAGCGCAAACGCTGTCGATTGTCCGTGGTCGGGCCGCATCAGTTCTTCTTGAACGTCGCCCATACCGGCGTGGCCCAGGCCATGTTGCCGTCGTTCTGCACCACGCGGATATAGTAGCGATTCTCGCCTTCTACGGGTGATTCGTCGGTGAACATTGCGTCAAACTCTTTGGCGTTGGGCTCGAAGGTTTTCAGGTCCTTCTCGTTGCGTACGATGGTGACCTGGCTCAGCGGGGCGATTCCGGATACAGTGACCTTCAGCTTCGGCTTGTCGGTGGTCTCGAAGACCGTGCCCAGCAGATGTCCGTTGCAACTGAACTCGATGAACACCTTGTCCGTGCCGGCGATTGTTCGCCTTGCGTTCATCGCGTCGAGGATCGCCTTTCGCGTGAACTCCTCGACGTACACGCCGCCGAAGCTGGTGTTCGTGGCGATATGATCGCTGCTTGTGAAGATACCGAGTTTATACCCGTTCTTCAGGGCGTTCTGGTATACGCCCTTGTTGTATCTGCCGAAATCCTTGCCGGTCTTGACCGATCCGTGTGCGTCGGCTTTGAGTTTGACGCCTTTTGGGAAGCCGACAGTCGGCTGGGGCGTGTTGATCCCTTCGTAGCTCACCCGGGCGCCCTGGTAAATCTCGACGAGATTCTCGACGGCGTTGTCGATCTTCTTGTACCCGTCCCAGTCGGTTCCCATTCCGGTGGCGCCGGTGTGGCTGATGATTGAGACCTCCCGCTTCCAGTCGCCCAGGAGTTTCCACAGTTCTTTCGGTGAGATTTCGGCGGGCCCGTTGGACGGCGGGATTATCTTGCCCCAGATCGAGTTCTTGTACGTCGCCCGTTTGATGTAGATCATCGGTCCGCCGCGTTTGATGAAGACCACGTTGCGGTGCCCCCAGGGCCATCTCTGCTCGCGTTCGTAAACGTAGAGCGAGTTGAATATCGCTGGCGCGTGGAACACGTCCATGAGCCTCTGGCTGCACCACCATTCATACGGGCCGTACATGTTTGCGATGTCAGTGTGGTCCGAGGTGCCGAGGAAGTCGAGCTTGCCGACGTCGTAGGCGTATTTGAACTGCTCGACTACGCATCCGTCGTCGGGCGTGCGACAGTTGGATATGTCAGTGTGGCGGTGCACGTCGCCCCAGTACAGCTTGTACTTCTTACCGCCAACTTCCCAAACGTGACGGTCCGACCGGTCGCGCTGGGGTGTTTCAGCTCCCCATCTCGCTACGGGCGCGACGGGTTTGGGTTTGACCGGCGGTTTGCCCGCAGCCAGTTCCATTGCGGTGTCGATCTTCGCCAGGTACACCCCGCAGGTCAGCGGGTGCTTGTTTGTTCTCTGATCCGACGGCCAGGCGATGTACATCTCGCCCTTGGCGTTGCGGGTCCAGGCGCAGCGGCGATCCTGTCCGAAGGGGCTCTTGGCCACCGGCGCGGCGGCTGACCAGAGGGCTGTCTTGGCGTTGTAGCGCGTAAGGGCCATCTTCCAACTCGTGCCGATGTAGCGACGGACCGAGACCCATATCTGACCTTGGGAGTTGATCATGATTCGTGGCATGTTCAATACGCCAATCTTGCGACTCTGGGGCTTGCGTTTGGGTTTCTTCGCCTTTTTCGCCTTTGTTTTGGCGGCCGGTTGCGGTTTGGGGGTGGGTTTTGAGGCGGATCTTAACGCGATGCTCAGTCCGGGCATTTCTGTGATATTGCCTGTTGCAGTATCGAACTTAGCGGCCTGGATGTGTTTGCTGAAATTCAGGCCTGTTGAGCCTGCAACCCCGCGTGTGTCGCCGCCCCAGTTGAGGCGCCCGTTTTCCCATGCGACCAGCAGGGTCTTACCGTCCGGAGCGGCCGCGATCGAGGCGCGTCCCTGGTAGCGGGGCGACTTGGTCAGTTGTTTGATCTCGGTCTTGCCGTCGAGTGCGACTTTGGCTAGGTAAACGTTGTATACGCCGCTTCGGGCCGAGTCGAATGCGATCCATGCTCCATCGTTCTTATCGAACGCCAGGCGGGGCTCCCAGTCGCCCGCGGGGTCTTTGGTGACCTGGATTTCGTCGGACCATTTGTCGCTCGACGGGTCGTAATATTTGGCGAAAATGTCCGCGTGGGCGTTGCGGAACGACTGCCATGTGATCCAGATGCGTCCCTTGGCGTCGGCGCCGGCGTCGCAGAACACCGCACTGCCGGACTTGCCTTCTACGGTAACGGTCTGTTCGTCGGGCTTGTCACCAGCTACCCGACGGGCGTTGAGGCTCCATGCGTTGGTTTTCTCGTTGACCTGCGACCATATCGCCCAGACAGCGCCCTTGGCGTCGCACGCTAAAGTCGGCTGGTGGATGATCCCCGGTCCGGCAAGCGTAGCGATTGGTTTGAGCTTGCTGTCTTCGAGGCGGGCGAGTTTCAGGGAATCGGCCTTGCCGTCCCAGGCCACGTAGATCACGCAGGGGCGTCCCTGCTGGTCGATGCACATTGCCGGGTAATCTTCCTGGATGTCGTTGGTTTCTATCGATGCAGTGGGCGTTATGGTCGCGCCGTCTGCGGTTAACACGGCGCCCAGCAACGACAGGACGAAAGCGAGATTACGCATAGATCACCTCTTGTCTTAAGAATGCCCCGAAGCGGGGCGTTGTTATCGTCTGAAGATATCACAACAGCTGGTGCGGGGCAATATGCTTCGGTATACGAACATGCCCATGGGTGCATCCCGTTTCAGTAGGTAGATTCATGCCGCAAGCGGTTTTGACTCCCAGAGGTCCCGCCAGTGTCCGTTGATCCACGTTATGCGTAGTGCAAGAACAGCGTCTGCACCGCAA
>PVBE011454213.1_pt1 | contig 26859 bp, 21 predicted proteins | sample 1631181 | NCBI WGS metagenome assembly PVBE01 (sample SAMN08397723, study PRJNA350692) | Marine metagenome, whole genome shotgun sequencing project. | isolation source: water | place: Pacific Ocean | collected 2012-04
ATCAGCGCCGTTGTAGATCGTCGGGTCGCGCCAGAAAAGCACCCGCTTTCTCGGCTTCACTTCCGCGCCGTTCAATTCAGCGACAAAGTTCCGCACCGCCCCCTGCCGTACCAATGTGACATCGAGGTCACTCGCCCGGCAGATCCCTGCGACATATTCTGTCGCAGCGACCATCTGAATGCCTTTCCAGAAACGCCGAATCAATTGCTGACCGCCGCTCGGTGCGGCGGCCAGGCCGAAGAGCGTCACCACCATCGGCGTACGCAACCCCGACGCGCGGAGCATGGCCGTCAGCGTTGCAGTGCGCCCGTACCCATAGGCGTGAAATACCTCCAGGTCCAGTTCGCGTGCAAGCGACTTGATCTGCCCCATCTGCTTCCACAGCCGGCGAATGCTGGTCCCCTTGCCCGCGCCACCGACACCGTCGACAACCTTGGTTCGTTTGCGAGCATCGTCTACATAATGAAGAGTGATGTTCTCAGGCAGGATGTCTGGAGGGTCGGGACGATCCTCGGTCGGAGCGTTTGTAAACAGGTGGACATCATGGCCTGCGTCCGCAAGCAAACGGATCGCATGCAACGGTAGTTGCGCATGTCCGGAGACATTGTTGGAAAAGCCCTTCTTGCAGGCAATCAACGGTACGAAGTGGCCGGTGCGCATTGTGTCGTCATTGATTCCAGTGGCTCAAATCTCGCCCCATGAGTTCGGCGAGCCGATCGTTGTACGGCTTGAAATACTCCACGAGTCGAGCGCGGGTTTCCGGATTGAGGGTTGTTGAACTGGGTTTTCTTCGTTTCTTGTTCCGACGGCGAACCATGTCACCGATAACACTCTTGCTGAGCGCCTTGACAAGCGGTCGCAGGCCGATACTGGACAGCGCACTGCGGAGCCGCGGGAACATCGAGGCGTTTCGCTGCTGTCCGATCTGCGAACTGACAAAGGTCGGATCAACATCCAGAAATTCCAGCATCGATGCGAGGTATGCCCGGTCGTTCTTGCGAAGATCATCGTAGAGCATCAGATGCAACTGTTCGCGTGGATAGTGTTCGAGCAGCGCTTCGATCTGTTCGGCGTATCGGCTCCGAGCAAGGAAGTCCGGATCCTCTTCGATCGCCGATTCGAAACTTGACCAGTTGCGGACCGCCTTGCGTACCTGATAGTTGCTGTACGCGCGATCCACGGGGTGCCGCATCGCCATGATGATCTTGATATCCGGCAGATGCTCGGCCATCAGCGGAACAGCGTGCGGAAGACAGTACCCGGTCGCCACTTCGCCAACGGCGGCCTGTTGATCAGTCGCGTCACTGAAATGGTCCAGATACCAATCGATCCCCTTGTCATAGTTCTCGTCGAAAAAGTAGGACTGTTTCTTTGTGGGGAGGAAGATCTGCGGGTGATCCCGCAGCGCCGCGTCGACCCATGTCGTCCCGCATCGCTGGCAACCGGCCATGACGAATGTCACTTTCCCATCAGCCACCGTCGAATCCTACCCGCTCTCAATGCTTGGCGGCTCCTCACGCAAATTGCGGTAGGCGGCCCAAGACACAGACGCCCCCACCAGCAGTGCTACGCCGATGCCGGCATAAATACACCCGAGGAGTTCCAGCGGCAATCCGCTGCCGCGAAGCAACCGGCCACCGACCATCATGAGAATGACCAGCACCCATGTGCTCCAGGAAAACACGCCGCCAAGGCAGCGGTTTTCGCCGCGGTTCATGATGCGATCAACCGTTCGCGTTGCAGTCTTGCGAAGGACGAAGAACCCTTTTGCAAAGCCGATGGCAAGCACGCCGAAGATCAAGAGCGGCCACCAACTCGTCTCAGATTGAATCAGCCACTTCAGGCCGAACCCCAGCAAACCCAGGCCGACGAGCGTCCAGATCAATGCAGCGACCATGACATGTGTACGCCGCGATGCGGCAAGCCTGCATGATGCGATACAGATTGGCATGGCGCGCTAGCGGTCTATTCCTTCGGCGCGTCGCCAGCCGTCTTGTCGCCATCGAGATCCTTCCCGATGCCCTTGCCAATGTGGCCGACACCCTCGCCGACGCCCTTGACGATGGTTCCGGTGCCGCGGACAGCCCCCTCGGCAGTGTCGCCAACAGCGTTCAGCGTGTTCTTGCAGCCGCATAGAGCGAGCAAGGTGATAGTGCCAGCACAGAGTGTTCGAATTCGTCGCATGGTGGTCTCCTTCATCCCAACAGGATACCGCGCCCTTGCCAGCGGGTAGGATTCCCACCCCATGGAATGTGGATTGATTGGATTACAGGGCGTTGGAAAGACGACGCTGTTCGAGGCGCTCACAGCTCACGCCGTCCCGACCCAGCCCGGGTCCATGAAGCCGAATGTCGGCGTGGCCACCATACCGGACCCCCGTCTCGATCGCATCGCCGAATTTATCGACACCCAGAAGATTATCCATGCGACGGTGCAGGTGGTGGACATCCCCGGGGTCCCATCGGGCGGGTCCGCGCTCAACGCAGTGCTCGCGCACATTCGAAATGTCGATGCGCTCTGCCATGTTGTGCGGTGCTTCGACGACCCGGGACTTGGCCCTGCCGATCCCGTAGCGGACATCGCATCCATGGATTCAGAACTGCTCGTCTCCGACATGGTGGTAGTCGAAGGTTCGCTCGACAAGGCCGCCCGCAGCGCGCGAGGCGGAGATGCGGACTCCCAGCATCGCGTGGATGTACTCGGCCGCGCGCAGACGCTCCTTGAGAACGAACAACCCGTTCGAGAAGGAACATGGGATGTGAACGACCGCCGCGTCCTGAAGAGTTACGGACTCATGACCGCAAAGCCAGTGCTCTATGTCGCCAATGTCGGCGAGGACGATCTCGCAGGGGACTCCGCAGAGGCCAATGCCATTACCTCCACCCAACCAAACTCTGTTGCGCTGTGCGCCAGGCTGGAGTCGGAGATCGCGGAACTCGACGCAGCGGACCGGGCTGGCATGCTTGAGTCGATGGGGCTTGCGGAACCAGCGGTCGCCGCCCTTGCCCGAGCGGTGAATGAGTTGCTTGGGCTGAGTACCTTCTATACGGCTGGCGACAAGGAAATCCGATCGTGGTCAGTGCCGCAGGGAGTGATGGCGCCGCAGGCTGCCGGGACGATTCACAGCGACATCGAGCGAGGTTTCATTCGCGCCGAGTGTTACCACGTGGATGACCTTTTCGACTTCGGAAGCGAGAAGGCCATCAAGGAAGCAGGGAAGTTGCGGAGTGAGGGGAAGGGGTATCAGTTACAGGACGGCGATGTCGTGCACTTCCTCTTCAATGTTTGACCAATCCCAAGGGAACCAACATGCCTGCAACATCAACAGCCAGTGAGGCGGTGAATGGAATCGCGTTCCGCTCGGACCTCGAGGGGATCAAGACAGAGCATCTGACGGGCTATTTCGTTGACTGGCCCGACCCTCCCTCGCAAAAACGACACCTTGACATCCTTGCGGCGAGCCATGGCTTCGAGATCGCGATAGATGAAGAGACCGGCCAGGTCGTCGGTTTCATAAACCTTATTACCGATGGGATCATGGCCGCGTACATTCCGCTGCTTGAGGTGCTGCCCAAGTATCAGGGCCGGGGAGTTGGAGGAGTGTTGATCGATCGCCTCCTCGCTCGCTACCAAGACCTCTACATGATCGACCTCTGCTGCGACGAGAATGTCGTTCCAGTCTACGAGTCCCGGGGATTCAAGCGATTCATCTGCATGGCGAGGCGCAACTTTGATCGGCAATCAGCCGCGGCCGTAGAACCCCAGCAACACATACGTTCCAAGGACATCACGATCCGGCCGCCAGAACCAGGTTGCGAGGAAGCCGTCGAGATCATTCTGCGGTCGCTCCCGGAGTGGTTCGGCATCGAAGAGTCGCTGGCTGAGTATGTCGAACAAGCCAAGACCATGCCAACATTGCTGGCGATGGAAGGCGACAGGGCAGTTGGCTTCCTGATGATCAGCCGGCACTTCCCGGAGTCAGCGGAAGTGCACTGCGTTGGCGTTCTTCCCACGCACCACCGCAAGGGTATCGGCCGCCTGATGCACATGGCCGCGGAGGAACACCTCATTGCCGACGGAGCACGGTTTCTTCAAGTCAAGACGCTTTCACCGGAGAAGGGGGACGAGTACTACCTCAGGACACTCGCGTTCTATCAAGCGATGGGTTTCGCGCCGCTCGAGGTGTTCCCGACACTCTGGCAACCACACAACCCATGCCTTCTCTTGGTAAAGTCGCTGTCATGAAGTGTAAGAGGTGCAAGAAGTGTTGCAGGTGCATCTTCTGGATCGTCGTGGTTGCGATCATCGGCATCCAGTTCATCCCCGTCGATCGCAGTAATCCCCCCACCACTGGAGTGATCGAGGCGCCGCAGGACGTGATGGCGATCCTTCAACGATCCTGCTTTGACTGTCATTCCAATGACACACACTGGCCGTGGTACTCCTATGTCGCGCCGGTCTCGTGGCTGGTAGCGCACGATGTCGAGGACGGCCGGGACGAAATGAACTTTTCGACTTGGGACCAGTACTCGCAGAAGCGCCGCACCAGAAAGATCAAGGAGTGTGGTGAAATGGTGGAGGAAGGCGAGATGCCGCTCTGGTTCTATGTGCCGCTGCACCCGGATGCCGCCCTGTCGCAGAAGGACATCGACACGCTTGTGGAATGGTCCACGACGGGCTCCGGACGTAACCACAGGCCTGATGTGGAATGGTAGGAAGTTGACGCTCTCCACCTGACAAAGGGCATTGGTCACCGCTGTCCCAGCGTCCACCAGCATTGCGGACTCCACCAATTGTGAAAAGTCTCGCAACAAATGTTGGCTTATTGCCGTAAAGAAGACATATTGATATTGTTTTAGCCTTCGCCAGAATCTGAGGAGAGGGATCATGTTGCAATGTCTCAAGCGAGTTGTCGGCTCTGCCCTGTTCTTGTCATCTGTTGCAGGAGCCGATGTCACCGTTTCCGGAACTGTCCGCGATGCCACAACGGCCGCGCCCGTTTCCGGGGCCGTTGTCACGCTTCAGGCGACAAGCACCCGAACTATGACTGCCGCCGACGGCTCCTACGCACTGACCATCCCCGGCGAGGATGGTTCGATCATCGTGGCCGCGAACAAGGGGTACTTCAATACGTCAACCACATTCACCGGTTCGACCATCGGGATCGATATCGATCTCCCGGCAGTTCCGCAGGATGACAACCCGGACTACGAGTTGATGTCGCCGCTGACCTGCGGCATGTGTCACCCAGACCAACTTGAAGACTGGACCAATTCACCCATGAACAACGCGGGCATCAACACCTGGGTGCATGACATCTACAGTGGTGACGGAACCCCCGGTGGCATGGGTGGTTTCGTATACCTGCGAGATTCGGTGTGGGCAAAGACAAACCCGGCCTCTGAATGTTCCTCCTGCCACCAGCCCGAGTCGTGGATTCCTGAACCGTTTACAGCACTCGAAGGTCCGTCGGATCCGGGGTACCCATCAGACCATGCGATGCACGGCGTCTCATGCGATGTGTGCCATAAGGTTGCGCATGTCGATGTCGAGAAGATCAACCACCCGGGTATCTACCCCGGCGCGGTTGAATTCACGCGGCCTCACGATCAGCAGGTTCAGTATGGGCTGCTCGGTGATGCTGATTTCGCCAATGGTCTGATGCGACCGTCCTACCAGCCACAACTCCTGGCGGAAGTATGTGGCACCTGCCATCAGGACAAGAATGATCCTCATGAGGATGGTTCATTTGACGGCATCATTTCGGAGCCAACCTACATCGAGTGGATCGAGTCTCCCTACGGCGATGTGAACTCCCCGTACTACGCCACCTGCCTTGACTGCCACATGCTTCCCAACGACGCAACACAGGCGTGCGAGGTTATGTTTCCACCGCTTGAGCGGGAACCGGGCACATTGCGATCGCACATGATTCTCGGATCGACCGACACCTATCTCGACAACTCGGCGGAGTTGTTCGTGGATACCTCCGTCGATGGAGACACGCTCCATGTGTCGGTCGACGTCTTCAACTCCCAGGTCGGCCATCACTTGCCCACCGGCGTGACTGTCCGCAATGTCATCCTGCTCGTGGAAGCGTGGCGGGAATCAGATGGCGAGCCGCTGATCTTCACCGGCGATCAGGTCGTACATGATCTTGGCGGCGTTGGTGATCCTGCCGAGGGGTACTACGGCGGACAGCCCGGCAAACTCTTTGCCAAGTGCAACCACGGCGAGGACGGTTCGGGACCGACCTTTTACACGGACGCGACCGGCATCATCTTCGACACGCGACTGCCCGCACTGGCAATCGACACCACTGCGTATACCTTCGAGGTTCCCAGCGGTGGCGGGGATCTGCATGTTCGAGCCCGTCTCATCTACCGTCGAGCATTCCGGGCATTCGTCGACGCAAAGCAGTGGACCGAGGACGGACATGGGAACCCTCTTGAGGATGTTCAGGCTCCGCACTACGGGCACCTGATGGAAACAGCAGATGCTGTCATCGGCGTGCAGTCATCCGACCTCAACGGTGACGGTGTGGTGGATGTCAGCGACATACTGCTGCTGATCGCTGGCTGGGGCACGGACGGACCGGGTGCTTCGCTTGCCCCACCGGACAATGTCATCGATGTCAGTGACCTCTTGGTCATTCTGAGCGACTGGCAGATGGGCTTCCGCCGCAAGTGATCGCCGCAGAAGCGTGAAAGTAACGACAGGAAGCCAGGCTGATGCCTGGCTTCCTGTGCAATGTTGCTGGTCCCACTCCGGCCAGCGGCTCTGGACCCGAAAGTCCTCGGCCCTCTTTGATAGGTGATCTCGGCGGGCGACCCCGCCTTACCCGGTGCACGCGGGCACGCCGGTATTTCTTGAATCGGCCAACTTGACCCGTGTTGCGATCCTTCTCAGTCCGCAACTCGAACCCCGTCTCCGACTCCTTCGAGCTGGTCTCGATCGGCCTGGAATGCCGGTTTCTCCTCCGCTCCCCGTCGGGAGTCGAAGCCATTCCGCCCATCGATACCGGCCTCCACACAGACTTGGCAAGACTGATCGGGAGTTGGCTTCCGCTTTCGCTTCCACCCCCCTGCTCCGGGGCAGGGTTGGCTCCCGTGCATGCTTGGCTGCACGGAGAGGTCGCGGCGTCATCTGCCACGCCCCTGCGGCAAGCCGCAAGGACCAAGCAGACACGCCGCCCTCGAACTCCATGGTCGTTCACCGAGGGCCGACACGAGGCCGACCCACGATCACCGCCTTGGTTGAAACCGCCAGTGTCACGGCAACGATTCGACATGGTCCGAAGACCACCCCGCATCCCTGTCGCGACCGTTCCATCAACTTGCCCAGGGTAGAAGAACCGATCCGAGAACCGACCCTTCTTCCAAGAGGGAGGCTGGAACGACTCGTCGTCTGCAGAACGACTGGGCCTAGCGTACGACGGCACGATCGGGCTTGGACGCCGCGCCGTTTCCGACCCGACCTCGCTTGATGCCCGCCGCGTTCCGCCCACTTCCGTGAGGCGGTCTTTCCGCCGCAGTCCGACGCGTGTATCACCTCTGTTTTCAAAGAGCCTTTCGAACTGACCGAAGCAGGGCCAGCAACATGAACTGGAGTGTTATCGCGCGCACCGCCAGAAAGTGCAAGCGACCACCTCCGCGGTGGACAACCGGTGGACATCCTGCGAACGACCCCGCCGGCACCTCCGACAAACCCCGCCGCACACTCCATTTGCATTCCACCACCCGTCGCTGCCGTTCCGCCGCCCTTCATTGTGACTGTCACTTTCGTGGTGGTTTTTCTGCCCTGTTTTCCGGCCTGGACCGGTCAGGCGTTTTCTCAGGACGCCTCGCTGACGCGGAATCGCTGCTGCAAAGCCGCAAGAGAGCAGCAGCCACAATTGGGGGCGGCGGAAAGGCAGCGGAGGGTGTTTGGTACAGTCGCGAGCATGCATGACACGACGATTGTTCGCGAAGTAGTGGACCTCACTGACGCGCATCGGAACCTCATCTTCAATATGTCGCTTGCGGAAGCAACGGAGCGCGTTGCAAGTGGAGATGTGGCAGACATTGGCGAAATCGAAGGTCACTTTGCCATCGTCGCAACGAGCGGACACATCGTTCGCATGGCCCGATCGCTGCAACTGCCGATGCGGTACTTCATCGTCAAGCGACAGGACGGGCCGGCGCTCCTGATTGCGGAGCGGATCGACCAGATTCAAACTTGGCTCGACGAACAAGGGCTCGGCGACCAGTTCCATCCCTCCTACACGAGGATGGTTCCGGCACACCACCTGACCGAAGTCGCACTGCTCGGCTGTCCCGACCCAAACCCCGAATACCGCCGGTTCTTCGATCCCCCCAGAAACGTGCGCGGTACCGACCTCGACAGCATCGGTTCGACATACATCGCAACAGTCGCGGATGGCATCGGAAAATGGCTCGACCGGATCCCCGGCGACGCGCCGATCGGCGTGCTCTTCTCCGGAGGCATCGATAGCGGCGCCGTCTTTCTGCTTACCTACTGGACCATGCTCGAGCGGGGTATGAATCCCGCACGCCTCAAGGCCTTCACACTGGACATCGACGGCCTCGGCGCTGACCTTCGCCAAGCTCGCGACTTCCTCTACGCCACGGATCTTGAAGTCTTCCACGAACCCATCGAAGTCCCTCTGGATTGGCTCGACCTGCCCGCCGCGGTCGAGGCCATCGAGGATTACAAACCGCTCGACATACAAGCCGGCGCAATGACCATGGCAGTCTGCCGCGGCATCCGCGAGCGATATCCAGAATGGACATGGCTCATCGACGGCGATGGCGGCGATGAGAACCTCAAGGACTACCCCATCGAGGAGAATCCGGAACTGACCATTCGCAGCGTCCTCAACAACCTCATGCTCTACCACGAGGGTTGGGGAGTCGACTCCATCAAGCACTCCCTGACCTACAGCGGCGGACTCAGTCGAGGGTGCACACGCGGCTACGCCGCCACTTCCCGGTTTGGTTTCCGCGGCTTCAGCCCGTTCATGTTGACGCGGGTCATCGCCGTCAGCGAAGGCATCCCGTTCATCGAACTCACCAACTGGGATCACGAGAGGCTCTACGCCCTCAAGGGCGAAATCGTCCGCCGGGGTGTTGAGTCACTCACTGGCATCACCATGCCGGTCTTTGAAAAGCGCCGGTTCCAACACGGCGCCGTCGGACACGACCGGCTTTCCGCATCGCTGCCTGACGAGCCCGACATGTACCGCAAGGCGTTTCATGCGGTCTTTGACACTTGATACAAGGGCCATTCTGGAGGCACGACCGCCTCGCAATGCAGTCGACCCCTCGCTGCCGCATGCATGCTTCGTCGAGCAGGAGTACTGTGCGGGCGGCGCTCTTGAGGATGTCACGACGATCATCGGCATCAATCGCGAGTGTCCCTTTCGATGCCTCATGTGCGACCTCTGGCGCAACACAACTCCCCAACGTTCGCCCATTGGTACCGTCGCGGGCCAGGTGAAACATGCGCTACAGGAACATCCGTGGACGCCGCATGTCAAGTTCTACAACGCGGGCAACTTCTTCGACGAACAAGCCGTCTCGCCAACTGACCGTGATCGCATTGCCGAACTCGTAGCCGATCGCAGCACGCTCGTCATCGAAAACCACCCGCGCCTCATCGACCAGCGATGTGTCGACTACGCACACGTAATCTCGCCGCGTCTTGAAGTTGCCATGGGGCTTGAGACCGTCGATCCCTCTGTATTGCCGCGACTCAACAAGGGAATGACGCTCGACGATTTTGAACAGGCCTGTCACCTCCTTTGCGAACATGACATCGGCATACGCGCATTCATCCTCCTGCGAACACCGTGGCAGACCGAGCAAGAGGGCGCCCACTGGGCCAAGCAATCCATCAACTGGGCGTTCGATGCCGGTGTTGAGTGCTGCGTGATCATTCCTACCCGCGCCGGCAACGGCATCATGGATCAACTTCAGGAGAGTGACGAGTTCACACCGCCTTCCATCGACTCACTTGAAGAGGTACTTTCGTGGGGGATCAAACAGCGTCGCGGCCGCGTATTCGCTGACACATGGGACATTGATCGCACCGGTTGCGACACCGCGGCCATCCACGCCCTGAATCTGCATCAGGAAACTCCGCAATGATCGATTTGCACGCGGATGTTGCGATTCTCGGCGCAGGCTTTGGCGGCAGCCTCACGGCGATGCTTGCAAAGCAGGTGGGGCTTCGACCAGTCCTCGTTGAACGCAATGCCCATCCGCGATTCGCCATCGGCGAATCGTCCACGCCGCAGGGTGACATTGTGCTCGCCGCACTGGCCGAGCGGTACGACCTTCCCAGCATCGCGCCGCTTGCTGCCTACGGTTCATGGAAACGGACCTATCCCGATGTCACATGCGGTCTGAAACGCGGATTCAGTTACTTCCACCACACTGATGCCTCGCCATTTCAGCCCATGTCCGACCGGGACACCGAACTGATTGTCGCGGCAAGTGCAGATGATGAGCACAGCGACACCCACTGGTACCGGGCGGAATTCGACGCATTGTTCGCCGCAGAGGCGGAATCGATGGGGATTCCCTATCTGGACCGCACGGCCCTGACCCGTCTGGAACCGGGGGTGCCGTAGTCCCTGACCGGCCACCGAGAATCTGATCGCATTCGCATCACCGCGGACTTTGTCGTTGACGCGACCGGCCCGTCGTCACCGCTGTTGAGCACGCTTGGCATTCGGCAGGACGGCGACACCCTTCTCACCAATTCCCGCACCATATACAGCCACTTTCGAGATGTGGCCCGATGGCAGGACATCTACTGCGATGCTGGTGGAAGCACCGAAGAGCACCCCTTCCCGTGCGATGACGCTGCGCTGCATCATGTCTTCGACGGCGGGTGGATGTGGCTACTGCGGTTCGAGAACGGCATCACCAGCGGCGGGTTCGTGCTCGACAACAATCGCAATCCTCTGGATGAGAACCTGCCACCGGAGGAGGAATGGCGGACTCTTCTCAACCGATTCCCCTCAATTGCCCGCCAGTTCGAGCATGCATCGCCGGTCATGCCATTTCACCGTACCGGCCGCATGCAGCGCCGAGCATCCTGCATGGCCGGTGAGAACTGGGCGATGCTCCCCTATGCGGCCGCGTTTGTCGATCCATTGCACAGCAGCGGCAACGCCCACACGCTTGCCGGGATCGAGCGTCTGATCCCGATTCTCGCTGCTGATCAATCGGTGCGAGCACCCATGCTGGCCGCCTATGAGGAGACAACACTCCGCGAGGTCGCACTCCTCGACCAAGTCATCCACGGGTGTTATCAGGGCTTCGATCGATTCCCCCTCTTTGCGGCGTTTGCGATGTTCTACTTTGCTGGCGCCGATTACTCCGAGCGACGGCGACGCGCGGGAGAGCACCGGGTCGGTGATGCTTTCCTGAATGCCGATGACCCGGCCTTTTGCCAGGCCGTCTCGGTGGCCTACGAAGAACTCCTGACGAACCCCGGCGATGATTCGTTCGCCAATTTCGTGGCATCCGCCATCGACCCATGGAACCGAGTCGGGCTCTGCGAGTCGGCCAAGAAGAACATGTACGATTACGCATGATGCTTCGCCTCCTCTCAGCCATCCTTCTATGCACGTTCCTTCTGACGGGAGGATGTCGCCAGCCTTCCGTCTCCGAGGAAGACGCAGCCCGCATTTCCCGCCTGCGCAATCTGGTGCTCGCCTCGCTCGACAACGACAAGTCGGCGCGGGCGATCGAACTGCTCGCGGAGTTGGAAGTACTGCTACCGAGCGACGCGTTCATCCCGGCGGCCCGCGGGCTCATCGCGCTCCGCGCCAATGACATTCCCGCAGCAGCATCTCTTCTTGCAGAAGCCGCCGCTCGTGCGCCTAACACGCCGGCAATCTCGCTTCTTCAGGCGGAAGCCGCTTCGCTCGGCGGCAACCCTGCCAACGCGCAGGTAGTGCTCGATGCAGCTGTTCGCGCCCATCCGGCAAACATTCGTCTTCGCTGGGCACTCTGCGAAGTGCTCCGGCGAAACCCCACGCCAGAAAACCGTGATGCGCTTATCGAACAGTTACAGGCCATCGTCGATACAGCCCCTCGCAATCTCGCAGCACGCCTCGCTCTGACGCGAGAACTGCTCGGTGCCGAGCGGTTGGCCGAGGCCAGAAAACAGGTCGAGTGGATTGAGGCGAGTGGTGTTGCACCGGACGAACAATCGCGGTCGTTGATTGCAGGTGTGCTCGCCGCCATCTCCTCAGGTGAAGCAAGACTGGCTCGATCTCAGTCAATCGCACTCGACAATGTCCTGAAACCCACCCGCACTCGGCAGCACTCGTGGATCGATCTTGCAGGTGTCCCATGGCCGCAGGGTGAGCCGCTTCGGACACTCACATCAATCGACATCCCGCCCGGTCAGCCAGCCGCGCCGCCACGTGTGCAATGGCACGATGCCACCGAAACGATCGGCGAGCATGTGTCGCATCTGGCGATGCTGCTGCGCGAGCGACCGGAGGCGGGGCCCCTTCTTGTGACGGCGGATGAAGTCGGCGTGACCATTGAGCAGGGAGAATATGCCGCCACGATTCCAATTGAGGGCGTCGTGAAACTGCTTGCGCTCGATTGGAACAATGATGCGCAGCTCGATGTTGCTGCCGGCACAGAGGACGGGCGAGTCATCGTAATGGAGAGCGGCACATGGATGACCCCTACGATTGTTGAGGCGACCGGCGAACCTGTCCGCGTCCTGACCCCTTGGGATGCGGATCAGGATGGTGACCTTGACATCCTGCTCGGCCGCGGTGGCGGGGTTGAACTCCTCCGTAACAACGGCGATTCGACAGCCACACTCGCCGTGATTGACAGTGGCCTGTCCATCACGGATGCAGACATTCTCGATGTGGATGACGATGGCGCGGTTGACCTTGCGGCTGTCGGCCCGGGTGGGCGTCCGTTCCTCTTCATGAACAATCGTGCCGGCAGGATTGCCGCCGGAAACCCGATCGGCGATGTGACGGGGCTCGTGTCGCTGACGAGCGACGACTTCGACAACGATGGCCGACTCGATCTGGCCTGGATTGATGGTGATGGAGGTGTCACCGTCGCAAGAAACGTAGTGGACGAACGTGGCTTCGAAGAGACCTCAATCGGCACAGTCGCGGGCGCATCGGAACTTCGCGGCCTCGACTTCGACAATGACGGATGGATGGATCTGGTCGCGTCGGGCGAGGGAGTGCGCGTGCTTCGAAACAACGGCGTGGGCGGTTTCGCGCCGCCCCGACATGTTGCTTCCGGGAGGGATGCCAAGCCGGTCGATTTCGATCTCGACGGCGATCTCGACCTGCTGATTCTGGACAATCAGCGGGTCGTGCTGCTCGAACACGAGGGCGCGGCCGGCCAAGCGTGGCAGTTGATTCGGCTCGAAGCGATTCTGGAGGGCGGGCAGCGCAACAACGCCTTCGGCATTGGCGGCACCATCGAGACCCGAGCGGGTGGCGCGTATCAGAAGCGCATCATCCGCGACGTCGTAACCCATCTGGGTCTTGGCCCCGTCGAATCAGCCGAATACATCCGTGTCATCTGGCCCAACGGCGTGCCGCAGGACCTGCTCGAACCGAGTAGGAACGAAGTGTTCGTGGAGAAACAGATTCTCAAGGGCTCGTGCCCCTTCCTTGCCGTGCGCGGCGACGACGGGCTTGAGTTCGTCACCGATCTTCTGTGGCGCAGCCCGCTTGGCATGAAGGTCAACGCCCAGACAGTTCCGCCCATCGCAACAACTCGCGACTGGGTGAAAATAGATGGCAGCCGTGTCGAGGAACTCGACGGTAAGGTGGAACTGGCTATTACCGCGTCGCTCTGGGAGACTCATTTCATCGACATGGTCAGGTTGGTAGCGGTAGATCATCCGCCGGATGTCGATGTCTTCGTCGATGAGCGATTCTCCATTCCGCCGCAGCCCTATCAGGTGCATGCAGTCGACGGATTGACGAGTCCGGTTTCAGCAACTGATCATTGCGGGCGTGATGTGCTGGACATCCTCTCGGCCAGAGACGGTGATCGGCTTGGTGGCTTCACCAAGGGACGCTATCAGGGCATTGCCGAGAATCACTTCGTTGATCTGGATCTGGGAAGCTGGAGCGGCGATCACCCCGTCAAGATCATCGCCCAAGGATGGATCCGGCCAACCGATACGAGCATCAACGTTGCGGCCGCGCAGGGCGACCATCCCTCCCCCGTGCCACTGCGGGTGTCAGTGCCGGATGGGAACGGGGTGTGGAAGGCAGTACTGCCGAACGCAGGTTTCCCTGCGGGGAAGAACAAGACCATTGTGCTGACGCTTCCGGCGGGCTCTTTCGCCGGAGGTGATCATCGAGTGCGTATGGAGACTAATCTTGAGGTGTACTGGGATCGCATCGCGTTTGCTCTCGCCGATGCGAACCCGGCACTGTCAAGCGCTGCAGAAACCGCAGCCGCCGATCTGCGCTTCCTGGGCTTCCCCGCGATGAAACGAACCGGGGCCGACGCACCGAATCTGCCGGACTACAACGCCATCCAAACGAGCCCCGCGTGGCGTGATCTTGAGGGTTTCTACACGCGATTCGGCGATGTGCGAGAGTTGCTGGACGACGTCGATGATCGGTATGTCATCATGAATGCCGGGGATGAAATTGCTTTGACATTTCAGGTTATCGCCCCGGTCCCGCCGGGATTGGTCCGCGACTATGTGCTTATCAGCGACGGATGGGTGAAGGACGGCGACTGGAACACGGTTGCCTCGCGCACTGTCGGTCCACTTCCCCATCACGCAATGAGCGACTACCCCTATCCCACCGCCGAAACCCCAGCAACCTTGCGTAATGACCACCGTGACTGGCAGGAATATCAGACTCGCTTTGTTACGCCTGATTCATTTCGAAACCACCTTCGAAGAGAGTAGAATCAAGGCATGCTGATGTGCATGCTGCTGATGACTGTCGCCGCTGACGGTGCCGCCCCGCAAACCGGTATTCGCGTGGAGGATGTTCTCGAAGAAGCGGGCATCGACTTCCTTCACTATGGCGAGCGACATCGCTGGTGCGAGATCGGACCGCAGGTTCAGGGCATTGCGACAAACGAGGAAATACCGGAGGGCCTCTTTGCCGACCCGTTCGAGTTTGCCAATCGCCATCTCATTCGCATGAATGGATCGGGCGCCGCCTGGATCGATATTGAGAATGATGGTGACTGGGATCTTTACCTGGTCAATGGCGCTGGCGGACCGGAAACAACAAACGCGGTGTACACCAACGAGGGCGACGGAACGTTTCTGCCGGTTGATCGGGGCTGCGGCGCACTGGATGACGGGGAAGGCATGGCGGTTTCAGTTGCCGACTACGACAACGATGGGTTCTCTGACTTGTTTGTCACCAACTTCGGCGACTTTGTGCTATTGCACAACAACGGCGATGGCACCTTTGCCAATGTCACCGAGAAGGCATTTCCTGGCGGTGTGGAAGAGCGGTGGTACGGTGGCTCGGCATGGGGCGACATTGACGGCGATGGGTTGTTGGATCTGTATGTGGCGGGTTATGTAGATTTGTCGAAATCCCGCGGCAACGCGGGACTTCGATTTCCGATGGACTTCGATGGCTTTCCAAATACGCTCTACCGAAACAACGGCGACGGCACGTTCAGCGATGTGTCGGAGTCGGCGGGCGTAGCGGACGGATTCCGCAAGTCGATGCAGGTGATGCTGGCCGACTTCAACGGTGACAACCGCCCTGACATATTCGTTGCGAACGACACGGACCCAAGCGGCTTGTACCTCAACCGCGGCGACTGGACATTCAAGGAGTTCTCCGGGCCGTCAGGCGTCAGCAGTACCGACGGTTCGATGGGTGTGACATGGGGTGACTACAACGGCGATGGTCTCATGGACCTGTATGTCAGCAACTACACAGGCGAAGCGGATCTGCTGCTGTCGATGATCGACAACACGTCCAGCAACGACGGTGTCGTCCGCAATTCGATCTTCGAGGCTGATTTCAATTCGCCGGAAGTGTTGCAGCGGACATGGGGCAAGGTCGGCTGGGGCGCAGGGTTCGTGGACATGGACAACGATGCCGACCTGGACCTCTTCATCGCAAATGGGCACCTCAACTCGGTCAGCGGCAACAACCGCGATGAAAATCTCTTGTTTGAGAACACTGGCCGCGGCCGGTTCCGTGACGTGTCCGGGCCATCAGGCGCGACCGATGCCGGAAAGCGCATTCACCGCGCCGCGATCTTTGGCGATTACGACGGCGACGGGCGTGTCGATGTCTACGTCGTCAACAACGGTGAGGAAGCCTACGACGACGAGTCGGATCGCAGCGGCGTGCTGCTGCGGAACACCTCCCCCGATGCCGGGCACTGGATCAAGATCCGGTTGCAGGGAACCAAGAGTAACCGTGACGCATTCGGCACCAAGCTCAAGGTTGATGCAGGCGGGAAGACGCAGATTCGCGAACATATCAGCGGCGAAGGGTACTTCTCATCCAATGCGCAAGAATTGCATGTGGGTCTCGGCGATGCCGCGACTATCGACACACTGACGATTACATGGCCATCCGGCAAGGTGCAGGCGCTGACCGATGTCCCGGCTGATCAGGTCCTTACGCTGATCGAGTAAATCAATCGTCTTCGACCGTTCGCCATGAAGGTTTTCGAAGGGCGAAAAACAGGAACGGCGGTACGCACATGACGATGATCGCGACGACAAGTACCAGTTCGTAGATCAACAGACTGCCGGTCTGAATCTGGGTTGGCGGGAAGAAACCAAGTGCGAAGGTCGCGACAGACGCGATGACGCCAAGTCCTGCAACGATCCACATGCCGAGATTCCCTCCCGGAATGCGATATGGACGCTTCACGCCTGGCTGTGTGTAGCGAAGCCGCAGCGCCGCGATGAACATCAGAACGTACATGATGAGATATGTCTGTGCCGTCAGCGCGGACATGATCAGGAATGCGCTGCCGATGTTCGGCATGACGAGGAATACGAATGCGAATACGGTGACGATGGCACCTTGAATCAACAGGACACGGACTGGCATGTCGTTACTGTTCAGTTTTTGAAAGAACGGCGGCAGCGATCCTTCGCGTCCGGTTTCGCAGAGGCCGCGCGGCGGGCCGGCAATCCAACTGCTGACCTGCGCAAAGACGCCGAAGGCCACCATGATGCCGAGAACCGGCACCAGCCAGCGAACGCCGTAGGCATCGAAGAATGTTTCGAACGCCTGCACGATGCCGGCGGTCAGGCTGATGTCACCGGCCGGTACGGCGACCGCGACAGCCAGCGATCCCGCGATGAGGATTGCCAGAATGATGATTGCGGAAACCAGGATGGCACGAGGAAAGTCCTTTGCCGGATTCTTGACATCGCCCGCGTGGGAGGCAGACATCTCCATACCCTGCAATGCGAGTATGACGACAGTGATCATCGCAAGCTGTCCGAAAGTCGTGACAGGAGGCAGAAAGGACTCCGCGTTGACCTCGATGGCCATTGGTTTTCCTTGCGAAACCCACAGGATGCCCATGAAGACAATGACCGCAGCCGGAATGATGGTGCCGACAATTGCGCCGACTGAGCTGATCATGCCGGACACCCCCATGCCGCGGAAGTTGATGAAAGTAAAGATCCAGACGGTGATCAACACGATGGCGATGGTGTACATCTTGCTCTCTGCGAGTTCGGGACTGAACCCGTATGCAAGCGTGGCGGCGCCAAATGCCAGCGTGGATGGAAGAAACACGACATTCGACACCCATTGCAGCCAGACCGAAAGGAACCCCCATCGTTCGCCGAAGGCTTCCTTGACCCAGACATAGACGCCGCCGGTCTTCGGCCAGCCGGTTGCGAGTTCCGCGGACACCAGTGCCGTTGGAATGAAGAACATCAGCGCAGCAATCACAACATAGAGGATCAGACCGAATCCATATTCCGACATGGTCGGGAGATTCTTGAGGCCGATGATTGCCACGACATTGATCATGGCAAGTGGAAAGATGCCAAGCGTCTTCATCGCAGATTTCGGTGCGGCGTCGCTCATGCAGACTCCTCCTTGACGACATATGTGTAGTACTTGATGCTGCCGTCCGGTTGTTGCTCTTCATAACATCCCTGCACCTCGTTCTCGAAGCCGGGGAATTTGGTGTTGTAGTCCTCGAACATCTCGAAGTAGTCGAGTTGCGGCTGGGCGTTGTCATCCCATCGCTCGCCGGGAATGATCACGCCAATGCCGGGTGGGTAGACCAGCGCGAGGGTGGCGGCGATACGCCCCTTGACATCGTCGAGAGAGACATAATCGACATTGTTTGCGATGAGGGCATTCTGCGCATCCTGCGGAGTCATGGCGAGTTCGGGGAAGTGTTTCAACTGAAAGATCTCCCGTTGCAGCCGGCTCGCATCGTGCTTTACGAGCAGCTCGTGCATCGCCTGACAGACATCGCCGATGCATCTGCCCGCGTATGTGTCGGGGAATGATGCAACGACATCGGGAAGGATGTCCTCCATCGGCACATTTTCATCGATCGCCTCCTTGAACGAAATCAATTCCGCAAGCAGGGTTCCGGCCTTGCTTCGCTCGATGCCGGGCGTGATGAGGAACAGGATGAGGTACAGGTCGGTCTTCTCGGGGACGATGCCTTTGGAACGCATGTACGCACCGAGTACGGGTGCGGGAACGCCATACTCCGTGTAGCCGCCGCTCTTTCGATCAATACCGGGTGTGAGAAGAAGCATCTTGCTCGGATCGACCATTGCATAGTCACCGGCAATCTGTGTGTAGCCATGCCAGGAAGCGCCTTCCTTGAACATCCAGCATTGTTGTTCGTTGACGAGCACATCCGTCGGCACATCCTCCCACCGCACATCGACAAGGTCAGGCGTGTGCAGTGAGTCGTTGATTGTCAGCACATCGGGTACGAATGGATCGAAGTACCATTGCTTTCGTGCATCCGGTTCCTGTTCCCGATTCTCTGCGGCGAGATGACGGAGCTTGCGGCGCAGATCAATGGACAGTCGTAGTGATTCGTCCCACAGAAACTCGCCGTTTCGGCCCTTCATCATCTGGGCACCGACATCCAACGACGCGAACATCGGATAGAACGGCGATGTGGACATGTGCATCATGTACACCTCGTTGAATCGCTTGTGATTGATGCGCCGGTGTTGACCGTCGATGTGGCTGTCCTTGACATGCACCTGCGAAGCCTGCGACATGCCCGCGAGTTGTTTGTGGGTGGATTGCGTGACGAAGAGGCCCGGGTCGTCCTCGGTGAGTTCATTCATTCCCATCGCGTATCGGCCGCGGTAGATGGGGTGGAAGTGCATGAACGCGCCCCACGCCTCATCGAAGAAGATGTACTCGCAGAGATGGCCGATCCGCCGGACGACCTCTCGCACATCGTAGATCGTGCCGTCATAGGTGCAGTTCTCAATGATCGCTGCGCGGAATGGCCGTTCTTTCTTCCATGCATCTGGATCCTTAACCAGGGCATTGTCCTTGATGCGTTGACGAAGCGTGTCTTCGTCAAGCGAGTTGATGTCGACCGGTCCAACCATTCCGTAATGATTTCGGTCGTCCGGCAGGTACACCGGAATGCCGCCGTTGATCATCAACGCGGATTGGTGATTCGACTTGTGGTTGTTTCGGTCAAAGAGGACGAGATCGTCCTTGGCGATCAGCGCGCAGTTCACGATCTTGTTGGAGGTCGTCGTGCCATTCAAAACGAAATACGTTCGCTCCGCGCCGAAGATCCTCGCCGCGTCCTGTTCGGCTTCCAGATACTTGCCGGTGTGCCCGAAGATGTCACCGAGATCTGGGACGAAGTTGAAGTCGGCACGCCAGAAAGTTTCGCCGAGGTAATCGAAGAGAACTTTGCCGATCGGACTCTTGAGGTAGAACATCCCTCCGTTGTGTCCCGGCGCAAGCCACATCTCGTTGCCTGCCTCGACATAGTCGATCATGCCGCCGAAGAACGGGGTCTTCAGCCCTTCGATATATTCGTCGTATGCGCGGACCGCGTACTTGGCGATGAACTCGGGCGTGTCCTCATGGGGAATGATCGTTCCGCGGATCCGCTCCAGCACTGTGGAAGGAAGTTCGGTCAGCCGATTCTTCTCGGTCACAAGGAATACGGGCGCCTCAAGGCCGCGGTGTTCGATGAAGTCCATGATCTCCATCGCATCAACAAGCTCGCCGCCCCACTGGAGCAGGAAACAGGCGAGGGTGGCATCGCTCTCAACCTCCAATTTCGCCCCGTCGGTGCTGTGAGCGGTTCGCACCTCGTACCCCCGCTGCTCGATGGCTTCAACAATGCGGCCGATCAATTCGCCGCCAACGGTTGCCTGGCCGATTCCCGCATCGACCACCAAGAACTTGAACTGCCTGCTGTATTCCACCACGCTTCCCTTCTCGCACGACCAGTGCGTTTCCGCCACATCATAGAGCGTCCTAGGGATCACACCCGGGGTGTGACCCCCGGTGTGGCCCCGGGTGTGCCCCCGGGTGTGTCCCCTGTAGGATGTGGGGATGGAGTGGATCGCGTTGGCGATAGGACTGGGGTTGGGGGCGGGCGGAGGCTGGCTCATTGGCTGGGCGCTGGGTGGAAAAAAGGCGGCAGCCGGCGAAGAAGCAGTCCGGCGTCTGGAGGATCGCGAAAAAGAGCTGGGCGATGACCTATCGGCTGCCCGCGACGGACTTACCGAGGCCGACCGCCGCGCCACCGAACTCGCAGCCACTCTCGAGGCGGAACGCCGCCGCCTTACCGAACAGAAAGAGATGCTGGACGAGTCACAACAACGACTCGCCGAAGTCTTCGCAAAGATCAGCCAAGAATCCCTTCAGCACAACACGGACACATTCCTCAAACTCGCAGGCACCAAATTCAAGCCGTTCGAGGACCTGCTCCGCCAGCAGGGTGAAGCCGTCAAGGTGCTCGAGGAAAAACGATCGAAGGCCTACGGCTCCTTCGAAGAACTCTCTAAACAGATTCTCCAATCAAACCAGACGCTGGGCGAACAAACGGCGAAACTGGAAACAGTGCTCCGCCGCCCGGACCACCGCGGCAAGTGGGGCGAGATCGGACTGAGGAACATCGTCGAAATCGCCGGCATGACCGAACACTGTGACTTCGAAGAACAGCCGGTCGCTGACGGTGACTCATCCCTGCGACCAGACATGATCATCCGCATGCCTGGCGGCGGACGCGTCATTGTCGACTCAAAGGTACCTCTGGAACACTATCTCGAAGCAGCAGGAAGTTCCGGTGACACCAGCGAACAACTTGAACAACACGCCACACAAGTCGAGCGACATGTCACCGCACTGAGCAGCAAGGAATACTGGAAGGCCTTTGACGACACACCCGCATTCGTAGTCATGTTCGTCCGTGTCGAATCGGCATTGGTCGCCGCACTCGATCGCAAACCCGCTCTTCATGAGCGGGCCCTCAAGAACCATGTGCTGCTGACCTCGCCAGTAACTCTGCTCGCCCTTCTTCAGGCCGCTGCCTACGGATGGCGACAGGAGTCCGTCGCCGAGAACGCCAGGGAAATCGCTCGTGTCGGCCAAGAACTCTTCGACCGCCTCGTCGTCTTTCGCGACCACATGGACAAGGCTGGCCGGCGACTCAGTCAGGCAGTCGAGGCTTACAATAGCGCTGTCGGCTCTTTCGGAAGTAGACTGGAGCCTGCCGCTCGCAGACTGAGTGAACTGCAGGCTACGGGCGGCGAAGAACTCTCGTCAATCGAACTGGTAGACACCCAACCTCGGCAACTGGAAGGAAGCAGCGAATGAATATCTCACCAATCGATCCAATCGGCAAGGCGTGGAACCGCATGGTGCTGATTCTCTTCAAGCCCTTCAAGTTCAAGAAGTGGTTGCTGCTTGGCTTCTGTGCATTCCTCGCGCAATGTGGTGAAGGCGGGGGTGGAGGGGGAAACTACAGCAATGGCTGGGGACAGGATTCCAGCGACTCCGGAAACTCTACATGGGACGGCCGGTTTGACGATGTCCGCAACTGGATCGACGAGAACTTGGTGGCGTTCATTGCGTCGGTTGCAGCACTCTCCCTAATCGTCATCGCCATCTGCCTTTTCATCACATGGATATCCAGTCGGGGCAAGTTCATGTTCCTCGATGGCATCGTCAAGAACCGCGGCGCGGTGAAAGAACCATGGAGGGAATACAGACGAGAAGGCAATAGCCTGTTCCTCTTCCGCATCCTTCTTGCCCTCATCGGGCTTCTTGGTTTCGGTATCGCCGCCGGTGTCCCGTTTGTCATCGCTCTTCATGACATCCAAACGGGGGTCTTCGACACAGGCGCGATCCTCGCCATCATCACGGCCGCACTGCTCTTCATCCCCTACATTCTCGTGTGTATCGCTGTTTCATTCATGGTAGATGCGTTTGTCGTTCCCACCATGTATCTGCGACGCGTGCGCGCCTTTGAAGGCTGGCGCATCGCCTGGCGAGAACTCGTCCGGCAACACATGGGCGCGGCTCTGCTGCTCTTCTTGATGCTTCTCATTCTCGGCATTGGTGTCGGCGTAGTGGTGGTTCTCGCGACCTGCCTTACCTGCTGCATCACAGCCATCCCCTATGTTGGAACGGTCTTGCTGCTGCCAATCCCCGTGTTCTTTACGTCGTATGTGCTGGAATACATCCAGCAATTCGGCGATGACTGGCAGTTCTACGCAGAATAGGAAGCCACACTCATCCGCAGGGTCCCCAGAGCCCTATCACTGCAAGTAGGTCGCCGATCGCAACGACGCCGTCGCCATCGATATCCGCATCTCCACCCGTGTCACCCCACGCCGCGATGACCGCCAGCACATCAGCAACATCCACTGCGCCGTTTGCATTCAAGTCACCGTCGCATCGACACGGACCTCGTTCGCAGAAGTCCACGACCGCACCGCCTTGCACCGACGCCCACCCGTCAAAGCCAAGGAATCCCTCTCTGGCCCCTTGTTCCGGATCCATCGCCAGTTGGATCGCGAACTGAACGCCATCCACATCAACATCAAGTGCGATGCCTCGCGGGTCGGACTCGTCAACCTGCAATACGCTTGCCGCGACATCATCCGTCCGCAGTAGATAAATCGCCGTTGTCTCACCATCCTGCTGCTGATTGGTTACTTTCGCGAAAATGCCCCAGTAGTCGAGTTCCGTCCAGTCCTCCACATGCAGGTCCGGATGCACCGCATCCCAATCCGTCACCTGCCGTCCGGTCTCAAACGCAGCGCCGACCGGCTGCACAACTTTCAGAATGCCCGTCGATCCGTCTTCCAGCGGCAGTGATGCAGTAGTGCCCTGCGCAGTGAACTCGCGATCGAACCACGGCGACGAGAGCGATCTGAAGTAGGTGTGACTTGGCAGCACGCCGTCGGTCACAACCCGGTCGACCACAAGCAACACATCACCTGGAAGCAGCACAAGCGAGCGGAAGAAGCGATCCAGACCGAATGGTTCTTCGCCGCCACCTTCCACGGAAACGATGGATGGATACGCATGCCCCGCCTCACCGCTCGCATACACCACCCCCTGCCCCGCCGCCGCGGCAGCGACCCACGCATTCATCCCAGAATCGACAACATCGTCAGGGGGGCCAAGCCACACCGACCACTCGCCGACCTGGCCGACTTCGTCGAGCCGCCCAAGTTGGTCCAAATACTTCAGGTCCCAGACCATCGCCAGTTCGTCATCGCTGATGCCCCGATCAATTACCGGCGGCGGTCCAAAGGTCATCGTGTTGTTGACCGCCGTGCGCTTCGGCCGTTCGTACAGACTGTCCATGATGAACGACCGCCCACCCGGATAGAACGCGAACGCCCCGGCGTCTGGATTCGCGTGTCCGAAAGACAATTCCGCAGCGAGCGGATCGCCCGTAATCAATTGATCCCACGCCGATCGACCCGGCGGTACACCGCACTTGAAGAATAAGAAGGTCTGGCCCTCATCCCATCCCGCATGCCAAGTCACCAGATCAAGATCATCAAATCGGTGCAGCGTGTTCGCCGGCGGTTCCCAGTCGCCGCCCGCAAGTGTCGGATCGAACCATAGAAACGCCGTTGGCAGCGTCGCGCCCGGTGGCTTGCCCCATGGGAACGACTCGTCCAGTGCAGTAGTCAATGCGGTCGCCAGCGCAGTTGCCTGTCCGTCACCGGTCACGCGATCGAGGAAGTACAGCAGATTCGCCGGGCCATGTCCCCAACTGCCAAGGCCATCGGAAAACCCCGCCACCAAGTCAAGGCCCGGCCGCGCGCCGTGCAGGAAGAAATCCAGATGGTTCTTCATCCACGGATGGCTCTCCATTGACCAACCGCGATGTCGAGAGAGAAGATCGAGCGACTGGAACAGAAAGTTGTCGCCGTAAGTCGCGTACATGACGCCCTCGAAATCAGACCCATCTGAACGCGCCGCGCGGAACTCCATCACGCTCGCCATGTTCGACTCGGCCATGTCGATCCACGCCGCTGCGTCCGGATGATCGCCGTCCAACAGCAGTCCCGACATGAGCAGTGCGTTGTAGTTGATGTAGTTGTGATTCTGAATGAAACTCCCCACCCAGAACGGCGGATCTGCAGAGAGGATTGCCGCCTGCAACTGCTCCGCCTGCATCGCGAGCCGCTGGCGGTATGTCACGACTGCCGGCAGCGCGTCATCCAGAACGTCGCAGGCAAAGGCAAATCCGGCCATGATGTGCGCCGCGTCAAGGTCGACATCGGTTTCGGGCGTCGGTCCCCAAACAGTCCACGCCGACATCGTGTCCATCGCTTCGATCAACCAGTCGCGGCAGGCGGATGACTGCTTTGGGTCCTCCGTCAGCAGCCAGGCCATGGCCATGGGTGGCAGTCGATCGCCCCAAGTCCGCCAGGTACCCTCCTCCGCGTCACCGGTTGGGGGCTGCGATGGTGGCTGCATGTTGTGGGTAAGCACATGATCGGCGTACGCTTCAAGCCGAAGCGCCAGATCCGCGTGTGTCGTTGACGCTTGCAGGCGCAACTGGGGAATGTGTGCCTCGTCAAAGAAGAGTCTGGGATGGCCAGACCCACCCAGCAGGACCATCGCAGTGGTCAATGTGTACACGGCGCCCACCATTGCCTGACCCTAGCACTGTGATTCCCGATGGCAACCAGAAAGTGGTCAATGGGCTTGCAGAGCCGCGCCGATCGCTTCGGCACTCAAATTGAAGTCGCTCGCACTGATATCGGAGAACTCCCGCGACGCGGTCAACGCCGCCTCGATGGCAACGGCAATCATCCCATCAAGTGTCGGATGCAACATGTCGCCCTGCAAAAGGCGCCCCCGACTACCGGCCGGCCACGTGTTCTGGCCAATCGTGATCTGCTCGTCCGCATAGAGCCTCTCCACCAGTGCATGCAACGGCATCACAGCAACCCGCGTCCGTTTCGAAGCCCATGCCCTGATGCGAATATTCATTTCCGAGATGGTCTCCACCGAGGGCACCTGTTCTTCCGAGAGAAGGTAGCCAATCGCCGGGTGCATGTCGGGAATGTCGCCGATGACGATGTACGCATCGAGCCGGTCAAGTTCCGACAGGCCTTTCTCCAACGACTCCATGCGCTCTTGATGAAGATCCTGACCTGATCGATGTCCATACGCGTACCAGAAGAGGAGATCGACACCGATCACCATGGTCGGTCGCTCTGCGATGACAAGAGACATCACATCATGCCCCGCGCGGGAGGGCGAGAGGAAAAACATCGTGTCGCCACCGTACATGACCGGCAGGTGATTGCCGCGAATAGCCGTGTCGACCACTGCCTGCATCGTAGCCGGAGCCCCGAACCCGGCCGTGACGCTCGCCCCCGCCACCGCGACACGATCCAGCGGATGGGCTCTCGGGCCGCAGCCAGAAATCAATACAAGTGCCAGAAGCAGGAATATCCGCCGCACGGGCTAAAGCATACCGCAACAGTTTGCTCGGACTCCTCGTATGGCTATAGTGCAGGCAGGAGTTCCGGGCATACAGAGGAGGAGTAACGATGAAAACTCCGTTCATGACCGCAGTTGCCATGGCAGTAACACTGCCAGCAGCAGCACAGTCCGCACACTGGACATTCAGCGAGTCCACAGGTGGCGGTGATGTCGAGTGGTACAGCAGTACAAGCGTGGAGACGACTGCCGCCCAGTACGACTATTCCTATGACATTACCTACATCGCCGTGGATGTCGTCTTCGTCGGCTCGGTATGGGGTCCGTACGACATTACTGGCGATGTCGATCCCGAGTTCCGCCACGGCGAAGGTCTGGAAGATGGGCCTCTGCCAGTCACGTTGATGGATCAGAGTCTGGAGGGTGATGGTGATGGTGACGGGTCGATCGACATATCGGCACACATGTTCATGGAGATCAACGGCAAGGGCAGAGGTCACATGACTGTCACGGATGTCTGGCTTGGCACGGTCATCGTGGACATGGGCTGGCCGTTCGGCGACCAGGAAGTGCAACTTGATCGCGTGTACATGGACGGGGCAATTGATGTGACGCCAATCACGCCACCATGCACAGAGGATGTCAACGGCGACACCTATGTGGATGTCACCGACCTGCTTGAAGTCATTGCCAACTGGGGCGAGCAAGGTGGCCCGAGCGATGTCACCGGTGACGGCACTGTCAATGTCTCCGATCTGCTTGCGATTGTTGCGGCATGGGGGCCCTGCGCCTGAGCACATAATACCTCGCAAGACCATCTATTACGTTTTGCAATAGTAGCCATGCAGTTTCGTCCGACGGTACATCAACCGCCGAGCGGTTTCGTGCAATGGCCATGTCGTCCGTACAACATCGATGGTGGAATCTCG
>PVBE011578685.1_pt1 | contig 26857 bp, 23 predicted proteins | sample 1631181 | NCBI WGS metagenome assembly PVBE01 (sample SAMN08397723, study PRJNA350692) | Marine metagenome, whole genome shotgun sequencing project. | isolation source: water | place: Pacific Ocean | collected 2012-04
CGCCGCGGCTGATGGTCAGCTCCTCCCCGCCAGGCGCCGTGGTCATCATCGACGGCGAGACCGTCGGCAAGGCCCCCCTGGTCCGCCCCTTGCCGAAGAAGGCGCGCTACACCGTGGAGGTCCGCGCCGGCGCCAACTACAGCGTCTGGCGCAAGACCTTCCTCACCGGCGAGTCAGGGCACCACGTACACGCCGAGCCGCAGCATCTGTCCTCCGGTGTCGAACCCTGAGGCCCGTCAGGTCTCGTACTCCTCCTGCAGGTGGGCCAACTCGCCGGCCATCAGGCGCACGGCCCGGGCGTGGAGCCGCGAGGCCCAAGACTTGCTCAGGCCCAGCTCGCGGCCCGTCTCCTCGAGGCTCCGGTCACTGAAGTAGTACAGCTCCAGCACGCGCCGCTCCCGCTCGGGCAGCCGGTCCAGGGCCCGCCGCACCTCCTCGTTCTGGCGCTTCTCCTCCAGGGCCTCGAGGCCGTCGCGGGCGTCCACGCCGGCGGCCTCCTGGGACGAGACGTTGGTGACGATGAAGATGGCGGCCAGGTCATCAAGGGTGCTGGCCAGGTCGTTGACCCGCTCCTCGGGGGTCGGCGCCGGCTCCGCGGCGCGGTCGCCGAGGTTCATCACGTAGGCGTTGGCGCAGGCGTGGAAGTGCCCGTACTCCGTTTTCGACAGCCAGCCCTGCCGGCGCAGGCCGTCGTAGATCGCGCCCTTGATGCGGTGGTAGGCGTAGGAGGAGAACGACACTCCCCGGGCCGGGTCGAAGCGACGGGCCGCCTGCACCAGGCCCTCGCGCCCCAGCGCGATGAGCTCATCGAGGTCCAGGTCCAGAGTCAGCGCCTCGCGCACCCTGGTGGCGATGGAGGTCACCAGGCCGAGGGTGTCCTGGATCAGTGTCTGCTGGTAGGTATTACTGTCAGCCAAGCCGTCGGTCCTGCCAGTGTCACGATGTCACGAACGCGGGCAGCTGCTTGCCCCGATGGCAATCAGCTGTCCTTGCGGACGCGCTTGAGGTAACGGCGCAGGGTCTCTCGCCGCTCCCCTGTCAGTTCCATAAAGCGGATGCCCATGTCCATGGGATCCTCGCGGTTGAGCCACGCCACCTCGCCCTGTAGGGCCACGGTCGCGTTGAGGTCGGGGAAGTTGATCACCAGGTCGACCACGGTTCCAATCTCCTCCACGGCGTCGGTGCAGATGCAGATGCCACCCAGGCTGATGTTCTCCACCTGATGGTGGAGCAGCAGCTCGCCGCCGGTGTAGTCCACGAAGGCTGACACCTCGTAGCGCGGAAACTCTCGCTCTCTCTTTTCTTCGTCCGCCTCAGTCATGTGGTATGCCTCTGTGCTTTTCTGCGGGTCTGAGTATACTTGTTAGACATGTATTTTCCAACCCGTGAAATACGGTATTGAAAGTGGTTTCAGGGACTTGAGCAGATGAGGCGCTGCACGCTCCTCACAGCCACGGCCTGGGTCGCGGCGACCCTGACGCCCGCCGCCGCGGCGGCGCAGACGCTCTTCGACCCCGACTACGCCCACCGCCCCACCAAACAGCGGGACGTGGTGGTGCGCAAGATCCAGCGGCTGCTGGCCCCCACCATCACCTTCCCCGCGCTGGCCCGCTCGGGCGGAGTTGTGCCGGTGCTGGTGCGCGCGGCCCGGGGGCCCAACGGCGAGCGCCGCCCGGCCGGGCCCGCGTCGAGCTGGGAGGTCTACCTGCTGCGCCAGGGGCAAAAGCCCGCCCGGCGCTGCGCCGTCAAGGGGATCAGGACCGCGGGCAACAACCTGCGGCTCGACGTCTCCGTGCCGGTGGACCTGGCACGAGATGTGTATGACCTCAGGGTCATGGGACCCGGAGTGGACGAGATCCAGCCCAACGCCGTGCGCGTGCTGGGACACGAGGCGCGCGACACCTTCCGCGTGGCCATGGTGGCTGATCACCAGCTCTGGGATCCGAGCTACAAGCTGTCGGGGCGCGGCATCAGCACCGGCACCTACCCCGGCGCCGGCGACGGGCAGAAGAACCTGGCGGTGACGCGGCAGGGCTTCCGCGAGCTGCGCCTGCTGGACCCCGACTTCGTGATCAACGCCGGCGACATGGTCTTCGGCGTGGACTTCCCCCGGGAGTACGCCCAGGCCTGGACCTTGATGCGCGACGCCCGCCTGCCGGTGTTCGCCATCCCCGGCAACCACGACGGCTACGCCGACTACGTGGTCAAGCTGAGGGCCGACGCCCTGACCATGGTCACGGGGGTGGTGGCCTGCAAAAAGCACCTGGCCGGAGAGATGACCTGGGGCAAGGCGTGGACCTTCATCAGCTGCCTCTACGGCGACGTCAAGGAGCTGCTCTACGCCGATCTGCACCGGGACGGCCTGGTCTACTGGAAGCGCCAGCTCGGCCCCACGACCTACGCCTTCGACCACGGCCAGATGCGCTTCGTCGGCCTCAACACATACGGCGGCACGCCCGAACGGCGCCACGCCTTCTCCATCTTCATGGACGCCTTCGACCTGCGCCTGGGCGTACCGGCGGTGGACAACTACGGCGGCTACCTCACCGACGAGCAGCTGGCCTTCGTGCGGCGGGAGGCCCGGCGCGCCACCAAGGCGGGGCGCACGCTGGTGGTCTTCGGCCACCACGATCCGCGGGGCAACGCCCGGGGCCGGCGGTTCCACGCCAACGAGGCGTTCCCCACCGACCCGGTGAGCATGGGCGGCTTCGAGGAGTGGAACTACGACTCGAAGACCTGGGACAGCGACCGCTCGGACAAACGGAAGGGCGAGACCTCCACTCGTCACAGCGGCATGGAGCTGCTCAAGATCCTGGCGACCCACGGCGGCTACTACCTCTGCGGCCACGTGCACCACGACGAGCGCACGGTCTACGAGCCGGGCAGCAAGCTCCTCGGCGTGCCGGTGCGCAAGCGGCTGGAGATCATCCGCGCCACCACCGCCGCCGCCGGCTGCACGGGCCGCGGCTACTGGGGCTACCGGCTGCTGGAGTTCAAGGGGCGGCAGATCACCGCCGCGGACTACGACCTGCCCAAGGGCCTGGCCTCGGTGCCGGTGGGCAACCTCTGGATCAAACACAGCGCCGGCCCGCCCCACGACGTGCTGCTCACCACTCACCTGCCGCGGCCGACGCGGGTGGTGGTCCAGGTCACCGTGCCGGCCAGCGAGGCTGGCTACCGCTTCCGCCTGCGCCCGGCGGGGCAGGGCGTGCTCGCGCCGGTGGAGAAGGCGCCGCGGGTGATGCAGGTGGTGCAGGAGGGCGGCAAGATGGTCTTCTGGGTCGAGCTGACCCTGGGCCCGGCGCGCTTCCCGCCCCGGGAGCACACCCTGGTGCGCCGGGTGCTGCGCGCGCTCAAGGCCCGGGACAACACCGCGCCGGTGGCGGTCATCGAGGCCCGGGCAGCGGGCACCGGGCAGGTCGTCTCCCCCGAGGGCGGGTTCGACGCGGTGGTGGGCCAGCCGCTGCTGCTGTCGGCCGAGGGCTCCCGCGACGACCAGGGAGACCGCATCCTGGACTACCTCTGGGACCTGGGCCAGGGCAAGAAGGCGCGCGGCCCGCGGGTGGCTCACCGCTTCGCCGGGCCGGGCAAACGCACCATCACCCTGACCCTGGTGGACGAGACCGGCGCGCGCTCCTCGGCCCACCGCGTGGTCAACATTCAGCACCCGCCGCCGCCCGCCGGGTGCAGCCGCTGCGACGCGCTCGGCGGCCCCGCCCCGGGGGTGGGCGCGCTGCTGCTGTTGGCGTTGGTGGCAGGGGCTTTGAGACGCGCCCGGCGCCGCCGCCGCGGACAAACAAATGATGACAAGGAGTAGGCGATGGACTATGTTCCGCGCATGATTCGAAACGCTGAAAACCGCCGGCTGTGGCTCCTCGGCGCGACCCTCGCGCTCTGCCTCGCGGCGATGACCGGCTGCAACAAGCAGAAGCTGATCCCGAACACAAAGGTGGCCGACACGCCGCTGAACCGCGAGGTCCTGCGGGTGGTGGAGAAGTACCGGCGGGCCGCCATCAAGCGGGACTCGGCCGGCATCCTGGCCCTGGTGCACCCCTCGTACCAGGACCACAGCGGCACGGCCAAGTCCGATGACGACCTCGACTTCGAGGGGTTAAAAAAGTTCCTCTCCTCGCACTACCGCAACACCGCCAAGATCCGCATGCGTATCGAGTACCAGCGGGTGGAGGTCAAGGGGCGGGAGGCCAAGGTCGACACCTGGATCGACGCCACCTTCGTCTACAAGCACCCCGACGGCAGCCCCTACTACAAGCGGGTCGCCGACGCCCAGCGCTTCACGCTGGTCAAGGACAACAGCACCTGGCGTTTCCTCAGCGGGCTGTAGCTCTCGCGGCCCCCATGGGTTCACCCTGATGAACCCCTCAAAACCCCACAGCACGCGACCACTCCCCGAGGGAGCCTCGGCGCGCCTGGGCTCCACGACCTGGCGCCTGCGGGGCGAGGTGGAGTGGCTGGCGAATGATCCGCGCAGCGGCCGCCTCGTGGCGTGCGACAACCACAGCGTCTACCTGCTGCACCCGGACACCGGCGAGGTGTTGGCCGAGGACGACTACCCGGCCGACCACATCTGGGTGGGCCACGGCAAGGTGGTGGCCTCCTGCTTCTCGATCAAGATCTACGACGCCAGGGACCTGTCGGAGCAGGAGGAGATCCGGCTGGATCGCGAGTACCCCTGCCACTCGACCATGGCGGACGGCGGGCGCCTGCTGGTCACCGGCACCGGCGACGGCAACCTCATCGCCTTCGACGCCCGGTCGGCCTTGGTCGAAAAACGAGGGCTGACCGACTACGCGGTCCGCGCGCTGGTGGGGGGCGACGCCGCCGTCTACGCCATCACCGACGAGCGCGTGTCCCTGGTGGACCTGCGGACCCTCCGCGAGCGCATCTACTGGGATAGCAGCGGCGACAAGCCCGTGGCCCTGGACCTCGCCCCGGGCAGCGAACACCTCGCCGTGGGCCTGGAGGGCGGCGCGGTGCACCTGCTGGACCCGCGCAGCCTGAGCTCACGGGCGGTGCTCTCGCAGGTCGAGCAGGGCCCCGTCTGCAGCCTGGCCCACAGCCCCGACGGGCGGACCCTGGCCGCCGGGGATGCGGCCGGCTCGTTGCACGTCTGGTCGCTGGCCGCGGGAGACCACCTGGAGCTGACGGCCTCCAGCCTGCCGCTGCGAGCCCTGGCCTTCTCCCTCGACGGCGGGCGCGTCGTGGCCGGAGCAGGGGCCTGTCTCCAGTGGTGGGACCTGGAGGCGCGACGACAGCTCAACCCAACGTCCGGTCACCTGGGCGCGGTGCGCGCGGTGGCCTTCGGCAGCGACGGCAGCGTGGCCACCATGAGCGCCGACAGCGTGCGGGTGTGGGACCTGGGCTCATGGCGCAGCCGCAGCGGCAGGGCGGCGTCGCCCGACCGCGGGGAGCGCTTCGCGGGCCTGGCCTGGGCCGGCGACCACTATCGGGCGGTGCTGGCCCGGGGCAAGGACTCCCTCCGCGTGCGGGACATCGATGGAGGTCGCGAGCTCCTCTCGGTGGAGCAGGAGCACGAGGATGACTGGCTCGGGCTGTCACCCGACGGGCAGCGCCTGGCCTGGGTCGCTCCGTCCTACGCCAGGATCTGGTCCATCCCCTGGCACGACGACGAGTCGCCTCCCCGGGTGGATCTCGGCTACTGCGTCAGCCGCGCCTGGCAGGACGACGGCCAGGCGCTGGTGGTATGCAGCGACAACGGCCGCGTCACGTTCCTCAGCTCCGGCGAACAGAAGGACCGCCAGCGCTTTCGTCGCTGCCGGGTCTCCGCCGTGGCCGCCACGGCGGACGGCCGCGTGGCCCTGGCCTCGCCCTCCTACCACCGCCGCACCGAGATCGGCGTCTGGGACCGCGCCACGGGCGAGCAGCTCTGCGCCTTCCCGGGGCAGACGGCAGACCTGCTGTCTTTTTCCGGCGACGGCGCCGTGCTGGCCGCGAGCTACTACAGGCAGATCAGCCTGCTGGACGCGCGGCAGGGCACCGTGCTGGCCGACTGGGACAGCGACGACCGGCGGGTGGAGTACCTGGCCTTCTCCCCGGGAGACCGGCACCTGTTGGCCGGCCTCGGCGGCGGCACGGCGCTGATCTGGGACCTCGAGCCCCTGGACGGCCCGTGGCTGGTGGCGCGCTGGTGCCGGCGCCTGGTTGAACAGCTGCGCGGCCGCGGTCCCCGCCGGGCCGGCCCCTACCGCGGCGCCGCCCCCGTACAGGACCGGGCCACCGAGGTGCGTCTGGTCAATCCCGGCCCTCGGGTGGTGCTCGGCGACGGGGAGCAGGCCGTGGGCCTGGAGGCATGGGTCGCCGGCGAGGGGTTCGTCCTGCGCCTCAGCGATGGCGCGGATGTACCCCGACGCAGCAAGCGCGGCTGGTGGCAGCGGTTCAGCGCGCGCTTCGTGCGGCAGGAGGTGCTGGACAGCGAGGATCTTTGCCGCCAGGTCGAGGACGCAGGCCTACAGCCCAACAGGCTCACCCTGGAGCTGGTCGGGGGCCGGCGCGTGATCACACTGCGGGTGGCGGCCCTGCCTGAGGCGGATACGGCGGCGGCGGTGATGCGGGCGCTGGCACCGCGGCCCTGAACTTCCCCCGGTTGACCCAGACCCAGAACGCCAGCAGGGTGGGGATGCCGTAGCCGACGAGGATGGCCGCCAGGGCGGCCCACTTCGGGTCGATCTCCAGAAACAGCAGCGCCTGCTCCTCCCAGGTGAAGAGGTGCCGGGCGAAGGTGGCGAAGTTCCAGATGTCCTCGATGCGGTCCCAGAAACCGGTGTCCCCCGCCAGCAGGATGGTGCCGAAGGAGAAGACGAACAGCATCAGGTAGAGGAAGCCGTAGAAGATGATGATGATGATGGCGATCAGGCCGCCGAGCAGCAGCAGCCCCAGGCCGCCGAGGTTGATGCAGACCACCACCATGGCCACGGCCAGCAGGGCTTAGAGCACCCGGGCCGTGGTGTCCATGCCGGCCAGCCCGTCCATCTCCTGCAGCGGCACGTCGGGCACCCGGCGCAGCACACGGTAGGCGGCCGAGAACTGCAGCACCCCGCAGAAGAGGAAGGGCACCATGGAGGCGGCGATTACGGCGAAGACGCCGATCTCCGACTCCTTCCAGAGGGTTCGAAAGACGTCGGTGTGCTCGCCGATCATGCCGAGGATCAACATGCCGGCGAAGAAGGCGCCGAGGATGCCCAGCACGCCGAAGAGGTAGAGCACCTGGCGCAGCACGCGGGTGGTGCGTGAGCGCTGCTGGAAGAGGAACATCATCGGCCAGAAGGGCCACAGCGGCAGGAGCAGCACCTTCTTGAGCAAGCCCTTCACCAGACCAGGGCGTCCTTGAGCACGGCGAGGGCGTCCAGGTCGCTGACCCCCTCGCCCAGGTGGGGCAGGGGCACCAGCACGCCGCGCGGCCCCACCCGTTGGCGCAGCTTCTCGTGAAGCTCGAGCTCGTCCTCGGCGGCCTGGCGCTCCTCCACGCCCAGGGCCTGCAGCTTCCACATGCCGTTGGCCGCGTCCTCGCATAGCTCGTCGATGGGGAAGGCCTCCAGCGGCAGGGTGCGCGCGGCGCCGGCGGCCAGGCTACGGTTGAGCACGTAGCCGTGGATCTTCAGGCCCATGCTGCTGTTGGTCTTGTCCTCGAAGTGGAACGCCTCCTCCAGGGCCTCCTGGGCCGGAGAGGTGACCATGATAAACGACACCTCGGGGCCGGAGAAGAACTCCCACATCTCGCTGGCGTTGCGGTTGGTGCGGGCGAAGATGCTGGAGAACTGCAAGAAGAAGTTCTGCAGCTCCTTGCGCGTGTCGGTGCCCAGTGCGGTGTCGAAGACCTTGCCGAGGATGTGCCCCGCGGCCCGGCGCAGCAGGCTCTCCTCGTTGGGCAAAAAGAAGCGGAAGATGCGCCCGTCGAGGAACTTGCCCGCGCGCACCGGCGCGTCGAGGAACTGCAGCGCGTTGCGCGACGGCGGCGTGTCGAGGATCACCAGGTCGTAGCGCCCCTCGTTGATGAAGATGTGCAGCGCCTCCACCGCGGCGAACTCCTGCAGGCCGGCCACCATGGACTTGACGTGGGAGAAGACGCGGTTGGACAGCAGGGCTTGCTCCTCCTCGGGCGTGCGGGCCTCGGCCCGGATCACCGAGGTGGTGACGATGGCGGGGTCCAGCATCCAGGTGTCCAGGGTGCCGGGCGGCTCCACCCCCACGGCGGCCAGGCGCGCGGCGTCGATGGACACCGGCTCGGGGGTGTTGCGCTGCACGCCCAGGGTCTCGGCCAGGCGGCGGGAGGGGTCGATGGTCACGGCCACCACGCGGCGACCGGCCGCGGCCCCCGCCAGGGCCAGGGCCGCCGAGACGCTGGTCTTGCCCACGCCGCCGGCGCCGCAGCAGACGATGGCGCGCTTGTCCCGCACGACGTCAGCCAGGCTCTGCCGGGTCATGGGGCGGCCTCCCGGCGCAGCAGGTCGTCGAGGATCGCCTCCACCAGGTCGCTTTGCCGCCGCGAGTGCTCGCGCACCAGCACCAGGGGCAGCTCCGTGCTGCGCTGCAGGCGCTCGAGGGCGTGCTCGGCGGCGGCGACGCGGCGGTAGGCCAGGGCGCCGAAGACCGGCTTCGACGCCAGCAGCGGGTCCAGCGCCGCGCGCTCGGCCGGGCTGAAGCGGTCGGCGGGGAAGCGGTTGAGCACAACCCCGCCGATGGGGGTGGCGGTCTCCTGCAGGCCCTCGATGAGCTCCAGGGCCTCGCTCACCGGCAGCACCTCGGGCAGGGTGACCACCCAGGCCGCCGACTGCGCGGGGTCGTTGACATAGGACAGCCCCGCCCGCAGCTCGGTGGTGATCGGGCCGCCGGGGATCAGCTTGAGCAGGATCTCGGGCAGCTTGGTCAGCGCCAGGGTGTGCCCGGTGGCCGGCATGTCGATGATCACCACCTCGTGCTCATGCTGGCCGGCGGCGTTTTTGGCCTGCATGTAGCCGAGCATGTGCTGGAAGAGGCCCGCCTCGTGGAACGACGGCACCGCGTCGAGGAAGCGGCGCAGGGCCTTGGAGCGCAGGGCCGCCCGCACCAGCATCGGCATGCGCAGCACCTTCTCCAAAAAAAGGCCGTGACCCACACGGGCCAGCAGCAGGCCGCCTTTGAGGTTCGGCCCGAGCTGCTGCAGCTCGGCGGTGAGCCGGTCCCTGCCGAAGAAGCGCGCCAGCGGTGAGAAGTCCTCCTCGGACTCGCCCAGCTCCAGCAACACCACGCGCTTGCCGGACCGCGCGCACATCCGCGCCAGCACCGCGGCCACGGTGGTGCGCCCGACGCCGCCCTTGCCGGTGATCAGCAGCAGGCGCTTGTGGCGCAGCCCGTCCAGATCGGGGCGCAGGTCGTCGTCGTGGTCCCTTTGCTGTTCTGGCTGGTTCATCGGTTCGGCCACGTCTGCTCGTCGGTGTGCGGCTGCAGAACATAGCACAGGGGCCCGCCGGGCGTCAGCGTCAACCGGTCGCCTTGACACATCCCCATGGGCCATGGTGTTGTCTTCTTCGGGCGTGGATTCGTGAAGATATACACAAAGATATTCATCGGCATGGCGGTGGGCATCGTGCTCGGCTTCGTCCTCGGCCCCACCTCGGCCTTCCTGACCAAGGACCTCATCGTGGTCAAGGACGGGGCCAAGCTGCGCTTCACCAAGGGGCCCCGGGGCGCCGAGCTGCGCGTTCGGCTGCCGGCCCGGGAGAAGGCGGCGCTGACGATCCTCGAGGAGCGGCGCCTGGGCAAGGAGACCTACTACCGCGTCTCCACCGAGGTGACCGAGCGCCAGGCGCTCAAGGGCGGCAAGAACCAGGAGGGCCGGCCGCTCAAGACCGGCTCGCTCATCGAGGCCTGGGTGGCGGCGGACCAGCGAGACTCCCGGGGGCACATCATCCGCGTCCTGCCCGAGGCCACCAGCTCCATCGGCGAGATCTTCGTCGCCGTGACCTTCCCCGTGGGCCAGCTGTTTTTGCGGCTGATCAAGATGGTCATCGTCCCCCTGGTCTTCGCCTCGCTGCTCTGCGGCGTGGCCTCCCTGGGAGACATCCGCAAGCTGGGACGTCTGGGCGCCAAGACCCTGGGCTACTTCCTTTTGACAACCTGCCTCGCCATCAGCATCGGCCTGGCCGTGGCCAACGTGGTGAACCCGGGAGGGTTCATCACAGGCAAGGACAGGCAACGCCTGGAGCGACAGTTCCAGGCGGACGCCTCGGCCAAGACGAAGAAGGCGGCGGAGCAGCCCTCGGCCGTGGACAACCTGCTCAACATCGTGCCTGACAACCCGGTCAAGTCCATGGCCAACGGCAAGATGCTGCAGATCATCTTCTTCGCGCTCTTCTTCGGCGTGGCCCTGACGTTGATCCCCGAGGAGAAGTCCAAAAAGATCCTCGGCGTGGTGGAGGCGGTCAACGACACCATGGTCATGTGCGTGCACCTGATCATGAAGCTGGCGCCCTACGGCGTGACGGCCCTGGTGGCCAAGGTCGTGGGCCACGCGGGCATCGGCGTGCTCAAGGCGCTGGGGGTCTACTCCCTGGTGGTGATGGGCGGCCTGGCGATCCACGCCGTCGCCGTCTACACGTCGGTGGTGCGCTACTTCGGCAAGATCCCGATGCTGGACTTCTGGCGCGCCATTCGCCCGGCCCAGCTCATCGCCTTCTCCACCTCGTCCAGCTCGGCCACGCTGCCGGTGACCATGGACTGCGCCGAAAAGAACCTCGGCGTGAGCCATCAGTCAGTCAGCTTCGTGTTGCCCCTGGGCGCCACGGTGAACATGGACGGCACGGCGCTGTACCAGGGCGTGGCCGCGGTGTTCATCGCCCAGGTCTACGGCTGGGACCTGACGCTCGCCGACCAGCTGACCATCGTCGGCACGGCCACCATGGCCTCCATCGGCGCGGCCGGCGTGCCGGGGGTCGGCATGGTCACCCTGGCCATGGTGCTCACCGCCATCTGCCCGCCGGGGCAAGACCCCACCGTCGGCGTGGGCCTGATCATGGGCGTCGATCGAATCCTCGACATGTTCCGCACCGCCACCAACGTCACCGGCGATATGTCCGCCACGGTGCTGGTGGCCGCCACCGAGGGCGAGACGCTCGAGTACCGCCCGCCCGCCACCGACGAGTCCTGAGCCAGGGACCATGAGCGGCGCAGAGCAGCGGGCGCGCCCGCGGCGGCGGTGGATCCTGCTGCTGATCTACCTCGCGTTCCTCTTTCTGCTGGTGGAGGTCTGCTCGCGCGCGTTCTTGACGCTGACCATGGGGGCCTCGCCGCTGCGCCCGTCCACCGGCATCCACCGCTTCTACCCCGAGGTGGCCGAGGCCCTGGCGGAGAAAGGCGAGGGCGAGCGGCCGCTGCGTGTGCTGTTTCTGGGCGGGTCGGTGCTGGCGCCGGGCGAGCGCGACATCCGCTCGGTGCTGCAGCAGGAGCTGGGCCAGCGCGCGGGGCGGCCGGTGCAAGTGGTCAACGTGGCGCGCCACGCCCACATGACCCCGGACAGCCTGCGCAAGTACCGCATGATGACGGACCAGCGCTTCGACCTGGTCATCTACTACCACGCGATCAACGACGTGCGGGCCAACATCTGCCCCGACGACGTGTACCGCGACGACTACTCCCACATGCTCTGGCACCGCAACATCAACCGCTTCACCGCCCACGGCGAGCTGGACCTGCTGGCCTTCCCCTACGTCGGCCACCTGCTGTGGGACACCGTGGCCGACCGCGTCAGCCCGCCAGACCTGGTGCCGATGAAGACCGCGGAGGGCGAGGTGACCCCCGAGGGCGACAACTTCGCCCCCTGGCTCGTGCACGGGGCCAAGATCAAGACGGGCCCGGCCTTCGCGCGCAACGTCGAGGCCGTGGTGCAGCTGGCCCGACAGCGCAAGGAGCCGCTGCTGCTGCTGACCTTCGCCACCTACCTCGCGCCGGGCTACACCGTGGACCGCTTCGAGCAGAAGAGGCTGGACTACGCCAAGCACGACGTGCCCACAGAGGTCTGGGGCCGGCCGGCCCACGTCACCCGCGGCGTGGCGGCCCACAACAAGCTGCTGCGGGGCATCGCCAGGGCGAGCTCCGGGGTGCGCTTCGTGGACATCGCCGCGGCGATCAAGGACGGCAAGGCCAGCTACGACGACATCTGCCACCTGACCCTGGCCGGGCGCAAGGCATGGGTCAGCGCGGTGCTGCCGGCGGCGCTCGAGGCGCTCGGGGCGGGGCGCGCGCCTTGAGCCTCTGCAGGTGCTGCGCGAGCCCCGGGATTGCAGGGTTGAGCTGCAGCGCGCGGGCGTAGGCCTGGGCGGCGCTGGGCGCGTTGAAGGTGGACTCGTAGGCCTGGCCGAGGAAGATCCAGGAGCGCGAGCTGCCGGGGTCGGCCTTGACCACGCGCACCAGGGCGGGCAGCGCCTTTTGCAGCTTGCCCTGCTTGAGGTGCATCACCGCCTGCCGCTTCATGGCCGAGACCTGCATGGGGCAGATGTGGGTGCGCCCCGGCTGCCAGCGGAAGACCTCGAGGATCTCCGGCTTGGGGTGGGGCCGGTAGATCGGCCGCACGTTGTCCACCTCGATCCAGTTCTGCAGCACGGCCAGGTGGGTCACCTTCTCCCGGGCAAAGAGCTCGCCGAGGAAGGTGACGTATCGCGGGCTGTGCAGGTGCTGGTGCGCCTCGGGCTCCACCAGGCCCACCATGTCCACCACCTTGCGCCCGGAGTAAAACGCGATGGCGCCCACGTCGTGGGTGGCGATGACCGCGCCGGGTTTGGTGTTTTCGGCCAGCCAGCGGCCGGTGCGTTCGTGGCGCACGTTGTGGTACTGGCAGAAGTGGGCGTAGTGCTTGTGGGCGAACCACGGCTCGCGCATCAAGCTGGAGTAGCACTGCAGCGCCAGCGCCACCCCGAGCACGGCCCACGACGCAAGACGCGCTGCCCGCTCGTTGGGGAGCACGCCCCGGGCCACGGCGCCGTCCACCAGCATCTTCAGCCCCCCGAGCCCGAGCACGACCAGCGCCGGCAGCGCGGGCACCAGGTAGCGGTGGAAGCGGTGGGCGAAGGGTAAAAACAGCACGTAGGCCAGCAACAGCCCCACCACCCACGCCGCCTCGCCGGCCAGCGCCGCGCGCCGCCGCCGCGCCAGGTTCCACGCCACGCCGGCCACGGCCGCCAGCGCCAGCGGCGTGACGACCCACCCCGAGTTGACCACGAGGAAGTTGAACATCTCCCCCGAGACGAACTGCCACGTATCCATCACCCGGTAGTAGGCCGTCTTGGCCGCGAAGGTATTCGGCAGCAGGCTCCCACCCACCACCAGGTTGAACACCCCGTAGGCGGCCAGGATCAGCACCACGGGGCCCATGACCCGAACCATCGGAGTTGGCTCCTCGCCCTCGCGGTCGAGCCAGAGCCGCTCCAGCAGCAGATCCAGGCCGATGGCGATGAGGAGGATCATGCCGTCGGGGCGGATCCAGATGCCGATGCCGAGGGCGACACCGCATAGCAGTGGCCGTCTGGCCGCGCGACCGAGGAGGGCCAGCGCCGTGACGCCGAGGAACAGGCCCGTCTCCATGCCGGACACCGCGAGGATCCCGATCCTGCCGTCCAGCGCCACGATGAGCACGGCCGCGCTGGCCCACAGCACGCTCTTGCCCAGCCGCTGGTAAGCCCACGCCGCCAGCGCCGCCAGGAAACCGAGCTGAAACACCAGGCCGATGACGTGGCTGAGCACCTTCTCGTTTTCGGTAAAGAAGAACCCCAGCGCCAGCGCCATGGTGTACAGCGGCGAGGTGGAGCCCGACACGCTCTGGTCGCCGGGGAAGTAGGTCCACTCCCCGTGTTGGCTCAGCACCCGGGCGAACTGCAGATGGATCCAGGCGTCATCGATGGGGAAGCCGTGGAAGCCGTTGACGCCTTGTGCGTAAAGGACAAGCGACAGGGGGAACGCCACCCCCACCAGCACGGCGAGCGCGAGCCATTTTTTTGCCCCGGAGAGCATGGGGCAAGGATAGGGGAGCCCCGAAAGAAACACAAAGGATCAGGAGGAGCCGATTCCTGCGGTCCAGGGTTCTTCGCTGGCCAGCGGCACCACCTTCCAGGAGCGGATGCGCAGGTCGGGCTGGGCGATGCCGCGGCGGACGCCCACGGCGGCGCGGTGGCGCCGGGTGGGGCTGAAGAGCTCGAACTGCCAGGCGGCCGGGTCGTCGTCGAGGGAGGGGGCGGTGGCGATGGTCACGGGGCGGCGGTCGGGAGAGAAGGAGAACCTGCCCAGGGGGATGGCCAGGCCCATGCCGCGGGCCTTGATGTACGACTCCTTGAGCGTCCAGTAGTCGAAGAAGCGGTCCAGCTGGCGGCCCGGCGGCAGCCCGTGCAGGGCCTCCACCTCGCTGCCGGAGAAGAACCGGTCCGCGATGGCCACGGTCTCCCGTTGGCGCCAGGTGTCCTCCACGTCAACGCCAAGCTCCAGCTCCCGCACCACGCCACAGACGATGAGCCCGTCGGTGTGGGAGAGGTTGAACCGCAACCAGCCGCACCGCGCCCCCGCCGGCGGCTCGATGTGCGGCCGCCCGTACTCGTTCTCGCCGAAGACCCACGCCGCGGGATCCACCTCCGCGTAGCGCGACAGCGTCGTACGTACCAGGGCGCGGGCCAGCAGGTGCTGGTGCCTGGCGCGCTGGACGATGATCCGCTCGTAGCGCGCCCGCTCGGGTCGGTTCATCAGCTGCTGATAGGCGGCGAGCAGGGCAGGGTCGTCGAGCTCGTCAGAGCAAACGAAGTGGAGGTGGATCTCGGAGGATGGGAGCGGGGTGGGCAAGGGGCTTAATTCTGCAGGAGCTCCATACCGTAGTCGTAGCCCTTGTCGAAGGCCGCCAGGTTGAGCTTCTCGGTGCCGGTGGGCACCGACCGATCCACCGCCTTGCGCACGGCCTCCGCGGTCAGGCGCTGGCTGACGGCCGTGAAGAAACCGACCATGACGATGTTGAGCACCATCTTGCGGCCCAGCTCCTCGGCGATGCGAGTGGCGGGGATGCCGTAGGCCGTGGCCTTGAGATCGCCATAGGCTTCGAGATCGACCAGATCCTTTTCGTAGAGCAGGATGCCGTCGACGCTCATGCCCGGCGCGAACCGGGAATAGGCGTCGGGGCTCATGACCACCAGCATGTCCGGCTCGGTGACGTAGGGGTAGAGGATCTTTTCCTCGGAGATGATCACCTGGGAGCTGCAGGAAGAGCCACGGGCCTCGGGCCCGAAGGCCTGGGTCATGGTGGAGTACTTGTTGTCGAAGATCGCGGCGGCCTTGCCGATTATGATGCCGGTCAGGATGACGCCCTGACCGCCGAAACCGCCGATCTTGATTTCGGTAACGCTCATTTGCTTGTCTCCTCGTCGCGCCACGGGTAGTCGCGATAGCCTGCGCCCATGGCAGCCGCGTTGCGCTTGTTGTAGCCCTCGAGCCAGGTGTCGCGATCGCGATCCACGAACTTGCCGCAGACGATCTCGCTCTGAAAGGAGATGCCCACGTCGCGGGTGTCGCAGCCGTTCTTCACGACCGACTTGTCCTTGTAGTACTGCATGGTGGCCAGCCCGTCGCCCAGCTTGTTGCGGCGCTGGTAGAGGGTGGGGCAGGGGGCGATGATCTCGACAAAGGAGAAGCCCTTCTTGTTCAGCGCCTCCTTCATGGCCTTGGTGGCCTGGCGTACGTGGTACGCGGTCCAGCGGGCGACGTAGACGGCGCCGCAGGAGTCGGCCAAAAACGGCAGGCTGAAGGGGTGCTCGAACGCGCCGTAGGGGGCCGTAGTGGCCACCGCCGGCGAGGGCGTGGTCGGGCCGACCTGACCGCCGGTCATGCCGTAGATCAGGTTGTTGACGCAGATGACGGTCATGTCCATGTTGCGCCGGGCGGCGTGGATGAAGTGGTTGCCGCCGATGGCCATCAGGTCGCCGTCGCCGCTGTAGCAGACCACCTTGAGGTCGGGGTTGCCCAGCTTGAGCCCGGTGGCGAAGGCCAGCGACCGGCCGTGGGTCGTGTGGAACGAGTCCAGCTTGACGTAGCCGGCCACGCGGCCGCTGCAGCCGATGCCGGAGACGATGGACACGTTCTTCAGGTCCAGCCCGGACTTGGTCAGCGCGCGGGCGAAACAGTTGACCGTGGTGCCGATGCCGCATCCGGGGCACCAGATGTGCGGCATCCTGTCCTCACGGATGAACGGGATTACAGGATTAACTTTGGTTTCGTCGCTCATCTTGCTGCCTCCATGATGGCGTTGAAGATATCCTCGGGCGTGTGGACGGTGCCGCCGGCGTGATCCACCAGCACGGTCTTGCACTGACCCTTGGCGCAACGCTCCATCTCCCAGTACATCTGGCCGAGGTTCATCTCGGGCATCACCAGCGCCGGCACCTGGCCGGCAAGCTCATGGATGCGCTTTTCGGGGAAGGGCCAGCACGTGATCAGCCGCATACAGCCGACCTTGACGCCCTTGGCGCGAGCCATGTCGATGGCGCGCAGCGCCACACGGTAGGTGATACCGTAGGCCACCAGCACCACGTCGGCGCCCTCGATCTGGTCCTCCTCGTAACGGATGATGTCGTCCGCCTGCTTCCGGATCTTGTCGCACAGCCGCCGGATCAGGTTGTCCTGCCGCTGAGCGCTGATCTCCGGGTAACCGCGCTCGTCGTGGGTCAGGCCCGTGATGTGAAAGCGCAGGTCGTCGCCGGCCTTCATCATGTCGGGGACCATGTTCTCGCCCACCTCGTAGGGGAGGAAGTCCTCGGGTCCCTTTTTGGTGTAGCGGCGGGGGTAGACTTCGATCTCGTCCGCCGGCGGGATGTCCACTCGCTCGGTCATGTGGCCCACGCACTCGTCCATCATGAAGAACACCGGCACGCGGTACTTCTCGGCGAGGTTGAAGGCGTCGATGGTGAAGTCGAAGCACTCCTGGGGCGACGAAGGGCAGAGGGCGATGATCTCGTAGTCGCCGTGGCTGCCCCAGCGCGCCTGCATCATGTCCCCCTGTCCCGGCATGGTCGGCAGGCCCGTGGAGGGGCCGCCGCGCTGCACGTCGACGAAGACACAGGGAGTCTCGGTGATGGCCGCCAGGCCCACGTGCTCCATCATCAGCGAGAGGCCGGGGCCGGAGGTCACGGTCATGGACTTTTTGCCCGCGTAGACCGCGCCCTGGAGAGTGATGGACGACGCGATCTCGTCCTCCATCTGGATGAACACTCCGCCCACCTGTGGGAAGCGCCTTGCGATGCGCTCCACCACCTCGGTCGAGGGGGTGATGGGATAGCCGGCGGTGAACCGGCACCCTGCCGCGAGTGCACCCTCGCAACAGGCGTGATTGCCGTCAAGATAGTGGCGTCCGGTGAGGACGCCCGCAGGATCTGCCTTGATCATGGCCGAATACCTCCGTAATCAGGAATCGCCCGAGGGCTATTTGTTTTCCTTCTTGTAGTTGGGGTTGGGGCCGACCCGCCAGCCGAAGATGGCGAAGTCCGGGCAATAGAGCCCGCACAGATCACACCCGTTGCAGTAGTTCTGATCCACCAGGATCGGGGGATGGTAGCCCTTGACGTTGAATTCCTCAGAAAGCTCCAGGGCACCACTGGGGCAGAACTCGACGCAAAAGGCGCAGCCCTTGCATCGGTCCACCTCGATGGCCACGTTGCCCAGATACTTCTGGATCTTCCGCCGTTTGGCCATTGAATCCGTCATGGTTTGTACTCCTCCAGGCGAGAACTCGGAGACCAGTCCACGCACATCGATTGAAATGTATTGAAAATTGGGCTCCTGGAGTGCGGAGCCAAGTTGGGGATAGGTGACATGCCGCAGTGCATAAAATACTACAAAAGTCCTCCTACCACCCCTGTTGTATTTCTGCCAGCGTTGTTTGCGTTTTTGTTCGACTTTCTGCTGGTGATGGGCTCCGTGGGTTAGCCGCGGCTACCTTTGGCAGGCGGCGACTTCGAGGGGGGCTTCAACGGCGTGAGCAGCGGGATGGCCACGGCCGGCAGCCGACCCGTGGTGCGCCACATGATGCGCTGCTGCCAGTCACGCGCCTCCAGCCGCACGCCGGCGGGCAGGTCCGCGCGACCAAGCAGCCTGCGCAGGGTGGCGCGGGCGCCGGCGAAATCGGACTCGATGTACTGGCACCGGGCCAGGGTACGGCGGGCCTCGGTGACGAAGTCGACGGTGGGCAGCCCGAGCCCCAGGGCTTTCTGCAGCGGCTCCACGGCGTCCTCGCAGAGGCCCCGGGCGGACAGCTGCTTGCCCACGAGGTAGAGGCCGAGGCCAGACGGCGTGGCGCGCCGGCCCAGGCCAGCCTGGAGCTGGTAGGCCAGGTGCACGTCCCGGGCGCCCTCGCGCGGCTCCCCCGGCTTGCCCACGAGGTAGCTCATCACCGGGCGCCGCACCGCGGCCGGCTGGGTCAGCGCCCAGCGTTTGAGGTAGAGCACCCGCCGCCCGAAGGCGCCCGCCGCCCCCTTGTTGGCCCTGGTGTACCAGGTGGCGGCGGTGCCGGCGTTTCCGTCCAGCCAGTGCAGGTCGCCGGCCAGCGACATCACGCGGCGCTCCTTGGGCTTGCTCAGCGCGGGGTGCGCCAGGATCTTCGGCGTCAGGGCCAGGGCGTCCTTGACCCTGTCCGCGGCGGCCATGTAGCCCATGCGGCGCATGACGTGCTCCGGATCCGAGGGGTCGAAGCGGCAGACCCGCGCCATGACGCCGGCGGCCTCCTCATACTCCTCGCGGTTGGCGAGCTCCCCCGCCTTGTTGACCAGGTTGGCCACCTCGTGGCCGCAGACCCGCCGCAGGATCGACGGGCGGAGGAACCGCTCCCGGGCCAGCTGCACCTGGGCCGCCGGCACCTTGACGCGCTGGAGGAAGGCCTCCCAGTCGCGCAGCAGCTCGGGCAGGGAGCGCTGGAACGCCCGCTCGAAGTCGCCGCCGCTGCGGAAGAGCTCGTTGAGGCGGTCCATGCCGTGGCGCCGCGCCAGGTGCCGGCAAAACGAGCCGGCCATGGTGTAGCTGCGCCGCGCGGCGTGGGTCATGAACCCGGCGCCGAACAGAGATCGGGCGGGCGGCGCCAGGCCGGAGCGGATCAGCACCGCCGCGGCCTGGTGGGCGGTGAGCTCGCCGAAGGGGCGCCAGTCCGTGGCCACGGCCACGCCCTCGATCAGGCCCACGTTGAACACGGGGTAGGGCATGGGCGAAAACTGCCAGCGCAGGCTGATGCCGAACATGCGGTCGCCGTACAGGCCGGCGAAGACGTGCGCCAGCTCGTGCTTTAGCACGCCGTGGGGGAAGTCGTGGTGCTGCAGATACACCTCCTGACGCCACGGCTTGGCGATGAAGGTGCGGCCGGCGCCCATCAGCCGGCGCTTCTGCTCACTGTCGAGGAAGATGTACGAGGTGATGCGGGCCGGCGCCGCGCCGAAGGTTCGGTGAAGCTGGGCGTAACGGAACTCGTGGTCCCGGGCCAGCAGGTCCACCTCGTCGGCCTTGAGCTCCTCGGAGTGGTGGATCGTGAAGTGCTCGGTCCGGCGCACGGCGCCGAGCTCCCGCTGGATCTGCCCGGCGCCGGGCGCGAAGCCGAGGGGGCCGCGCAGGGCAAACAACGTGAGCCCGACCAGCAGGCAGAGCAGCGCCAGCCCGCCCAGCCGGGGCCACTGGGCCAGGCGCGCGCGCAGACCCTCGACGCGCAGTTGCAGGTCCATGGTCTCCAGGTTCAGGGAGGCGGCCAGGGCCGCGGCGCCCAGCCAGGCCAGGTTGTACAGGCGCGAGAGAACGAAGGGCGCGCGGATGGCCACGTCCTCGTCGTAGAAGGTGCCGGGGAAGTAGCCCACATAGGGGTCGTAGGCGAAGATGGCCGGCCCGTCGTAAAAGCGCCAAAACCCCCAGGCCGCCGAGGCCAGCAGCGTGAGCAGCGAGGCGGCCGTGGCCAGGGCGGGGCGCGGCGCGGCCAACGCCCAGAGTGTACCGGTGGCCGTGGCCAGCACCACGCTGAGGGTCGGCATCATCAGGAAGAAGGCCAGGCCCTCGAGCAGGTCGCAGTTCTTCACCCGCAGCGCGTTGAGGCAGATGATCAAAAGGGGCGCGACCAGCAGCGCCAGGTTGGCGAGCGTGGCGCGGGACAGCAGCGTCCAGAGGGCCCGGGGGGCGGCGCCCAGCGACAGCACCATGCCCTCGTCGCGCTGGCGTGCGGCGGCGACGTACACCGAGCCGAGGTGGGCCGCGGCCACGCTGGCCACCACCCCAAGGGCCAGGCAGAACTCGTAGGCCAGCAGGTTGAACAGCGGCACAAAGCACAGCCCCGCGCTCAGCCCCGCCAGCAACACCGCCCAGGCGAGGGTGCGCTTGAGCAACAGCAGAGGCTTGAGGGCGGTCCACATGGCAAGAGTTTACCGCAGTCCTGGCAAAGAATCGCAATTGGTGACATGAAGGGGACCATGACCACCGACGACCTTTACAACGCCTTCTCCCGCGCGCCCCGCGCCACAGAGGATCTGCTGGCAGATGAGCTGAAGGAGCTGGGCGCCGAGGAGATCAAGCAGGCCGTGTCGGGCGTGTCCTACCGCGCCACCCTCGAGGTGCTCTACCGCGCCTGTCTCTGGTCCCGCGTGGCCAGCGGCGTGCTGCTGGAGCTGGCGCGCTTCCCCGCCCTGGACAAGGAGCAGCTCTATCGCGGGGCCTCCGGGGTGGACTGGGCTGAACACCTGGACCCCTCGGGCACCCTGGCCGTGGACTGCACCCTCTCTCGCGCCGAGCTGGACCACTCGCACTACGCCGCCCTGGTGGTCAAGGACGCGGTGGTGGACCAGTTTCGTCAGCGCTTCGACCGGCGTCCGTCCATCGACACGAACCGCCCGGACGTTCGGCTGCACCTCCACGTGCTGCGCGACGAGGCCACCCTCAGCCTCGACCTGTCGTCGGAGAGTCTGCACCGCCGCGGCTACCGCGAGGACGGTCACCGCGCGCCGCTGAAGGAGAACCTGGCCGCGGCCCTGCTGCTGCGCGCGCGCTGGCCGGAGATCGCCGCTCGCGGCGGCGCCCTGATCGACCCCATGTGCGGCAGCGGCACCCTGCCGGTGGAGGCGGCCATGATGGCCACCGATCGCGCCCCGGGCCTGGAGCGCCAGTACTTCGGCTTCCTCGGCTGGAAGGGGCACCGGCCGCGCCTCTGGCAGGGCCTGCTGGACGAGGCCCGCCAGCGCCGGGACGCCGCCGCCGATCGGCTGCCCTTCATCTGGGGCTCGGACCGCGACCGCCGCGCCGTGGCGGTGGCGAGAGGCAACATCGCCCGCGCCGGCTTCGGCGGCAAGATCCACGTGGCGGTCAAGGTCCTGGCCAGCGTGCGGCTGCCGCCCGGCGCGGGCCGCGCCGACGAGCCGCCCCACGGTCTGGTGGTGATCAACCCGCCCTACGGCGATCGCATGGGCGAGGTGGACCAGCTCCACGGCCTGTACAGCAAGATGGGCCGCTGGCTGGCTGAGCACTTCGACGGCTTCAACGCGGCGATCATCACCGATGAGATGTCCCTGGCCCGGCACATCGGCCTGCGGGCCGCCCGAACGAATACCCTGTACAACGGGCCGCTCAAGTGCTCCCTGCTCCACGTGCAGGTGAGCGATCGCGTGCGCTTCGAGTACAAGGGACAGCGGCCCGAGCTGCCGCCCAAGCAGGCCAGCGAGGGCTACCGCCAGTTCTCCAACCGCCTGACCAAGAACCTCAAGCGGCTGGGCCGCTGGGCCCGGCGCAACGAGGTGAGCTGCTACCGCCTCTACGACGCGGACATGCCCGAGTACGCGGTGGCCGTGGACGTCTACGAGGGGCGCTGGGCGGTGCTGCAGGAGTACGCGCCGCCCCGCTCGGTGGACCCGAAGGCCGCCGCCACCCGCCTGGACGAGGCGGTGGACGCCACCCGCCGACTGCTCGGCCTGGAGCACGGGCACCTGTTCGTCAAGCAGCGCCGCCGCCAGCGCGGCGCCGGCCAGTACGAGCGGGGCCAGGACCGCGAGGCCCGCTACGTTCGCGTCAGCGAGGGCGGCCTGGACTTCTGGGTCGACTTTGGCACCCACCTGGACACCGGCCTGTTCCTCGACCATCGCATCACGCGCCAGCGGATCCGCGACCTGGCCCGGGGGCAGGAGGTGCTCAACCTCTTCGCCTATACCTGCACGGCCAGCGTCTACGCCGCCGCCGGGGGCGCCCGCCGCACCGTGTCGGTGGACACCTCACGCACCTACCTCGACTGGGGCAAAAAGAACTTCTTGGCCAACGCCATGAACCCCGGCGACCACACCTTCGTGCGGGACGACTGCGTCACCTGGCTGCGCAAGCACCGCCACCGCTACGGGCTGATCTTCCTCGATCCGCCAACCTTCTCCAACTCGCGCGCTCGCAAGACCACCCTGGACATCCAGCGCGACCACGCGGAGCTGATCGAGGCCGCCGCGCGCCTGCTGACCGACGACGGCACGCTGATCTTCTCCACAAATCATCGCAAGTTCCGCATGGACGAGGACGCGCTGGCCGGCCTGGAGAAAACCGACTGGTCCCGTGAGACCCTGCCCGAGGACTTCAAGCGCAACCAGCGGATTCACCGCTGCTGGCGCATCGGACGAAAAGAAGAGTAGGGTGGGGGCTTGTCCCCCGCCTAGCCCGGACGCGGGGGCTGCTTCTAAACGGGCGATCGCGATTCGACATCCCCTCGCCATTGTTTTTGCTGCTGCGGGCTACAGGCTCCGGGCTGCGGGCTACAAGGCCATCTGCGGCAAACCTCGTCGCGTCAGACAGGTGCAGCTTTGCAGCGGCCCGCAAGGGGCTCGATTTGGAATGTGGTACTGACCAGCGGCCAATGGCAAACCAGAAACTGTGGCGCAGGTGTGGCCTGCCTCGTAGTCTGGAGCCCGAAGCCCGGAGCCTCGTCGAACAGGCCTCCCGCCTGAGGTGACCACGAATAACGAACTGTGGATTAGTATCTGACCTGGATGCCGCCGCCGCCGTCCACGGTGAAGGTCAGCCAGCGCACGAAGCCGAAGATGACGCCGCCCTGGAGGTAGAAGCCGAAGTGCTTGTGCACGTCGAACTGGATGCCGAGGGCGCTGCGGATGCCGAAGTCGAAGCTGGCCAGGCCCACGTTCTTCAGCTTGTCCGACTCCTGCATGTCCTGGTAGTCGAAGACCAGCTGCCCCGAGGCGAAGAACTTGAAGACGCCGTGGGGGGTGGCGTAGTACTTGAGGCCCGGCGAGATGAAGAAGCCCTTGGTGTCGGCGAAGTCGTCCTCCAGCCTGAAGCGCACGTCGATGAGCACCTCCAGTGACTTGGTGATGCCGAAGGACGGCGAGACCTCCAGCCACAGCGGCTGGCGGTCGCCGCAGACGCGTTTGCCCTCGTTGCCGCAGAACTGGCCGTCCTCGTAGGGGGCGATGGTCTTGTAGCCGGTGCCGGCGCGCACCGCCAGGCCGAACTGGTAGCGGTGCGACTTGGACTGACCGGGCGGCGGCTCCTCGTCGTCCTCCTCCTCGTCGTCCTCTTCCTCTTCCTCCTTGGCCTCACCGCCCTTTTTGCCCACCGCTGGCTTGGCGGCCGCCGGCTTTTTGTCGGCGGACTTGGCGTCGGCGGACTTGGCGTCGGCGGGCTTGGCGTCGGCGGGCGCCGGCTTCGCGTCGCCGGGTTTTTTCTCCCCGGCCTTGGCCGGCGCCGGGGCGTCGGCCTTTTTGTCGGCAGGTGGCTTTTTGGCGGATGGTTCGCTAGGCTTAACCGCATCGGGCCCACCAGTAGTCTGGGCCAGCACTGCGCTCGAGGGACCCATGACCAAGGCCAGAACAACCGGTAGCACTCTCCGAAGCATGACTCTCTCCCAGGCTCGGTTTCGCAGCAATCATAACACCATGATTGCGCGAGGGATCATCTTGTTGGCCCTGGCCGCCGTGGCCACCCCCGCGCTGGCCGGGACCAAGCGCGCGCGCATCGTGTTGTACAACGGCTTCGGCACCACCGCCGGCGCCAGGCTCGGCGGGCGCGTGCTGGAGGACAAGCCGCACGGCAAGGCCAAAAAGAAGGAGTCCTGGTACCGCAAGCTGCGGCGCAACATCAGCGCCCTGGAGTCTGACGAGATCCCCAACGTGGCCCTGGAGGTCACCGTGCTGGGCAAGAAACACCGGGTCAAGGCCGACGACGAGGGGCTATTCCGGCTCACGCTCAAGGGCCCGCTCACGCTCGGCGACCACCCTGTCACCGCTCGCCTCATCGGCAAGCGCCCCTACCGCACCGAGCCGTCGCGGCTCCAGGTCTGGCCCAAAAAGCCCGGCGTGGTGGTGATCAGCGACATCGACGACACGGTGCTCGACACCAAGGTCACCAGCAAGGCGCGGATGCTCAAGGGCGTGCTGCTCAAGAGCGCCCGGGACCTCAACACCTTCAAGGGCGCGCCGGCGCTGTTCCGCGTCTGGGCCGCGCGCGGCTACCCCATGGTCTTCGTCTCGGGCAGCCCGGTGAACCTCTACACCCGGCTGCAGCACTTCCTCTCGCTGTCCGCCTTCCCCAGGGCGCCGCTGATGCTCAAGGAGCTGGGCAAGGACAAGCTCACCGAGCAGAAGGGCTACAAGCTGCGCCAGATCAAAAAGGTCCTCGACCTGCTGCCGGGTTATCAGCTAATCCTGGTCGGCGACTCGGGCGAGGCGGACCCCGAGGTCTACGTCGCCGTGGCCAGGAAGCACGGCCGCAAGGTGCTGGCCATCGGCATCCACCGCGTCACCGACGCGTCCAAACGAGACGCCCGCTTCAAGGGCCAGGTGCTGTTTAAAAAGTACCGCAAGCTGGCCAAGGCGTTGTGCGACAAGGGCCTGCTGACAAAGGCCGAGTACAAGAAGGTCAAGAAGGGCAAGTGATCGAATCATGTTGGATCGCCGTAACCTGCTGAAGCTCCTCGCCGCCGCCCCCGCCGTCCTGCTCCCCGGGCGCGCGGCCGCCATCGGCCCTCGCAGCCGCTTCCGCATCTCCCAGCTGCGCTACGACGGCGGCAACTGGAACCCCCGCGGTACCGGCCTGCGCCGGCTGGCCTGGGAGGTGGAGAAGCGCACCAGCGTGAACATCGACATGGAGCCGGTACCAGTGAAGGCCTCCAGCCCCAAGCTCTTTTCGCACCCCTTCCTCTACATGGGCGGCGACAAGGCCATGGCGCCGCTGTCCGCCGGTGACCTGCAGCGGCTGAACCAGTACCTCGTCTACGGCGGCACCCTGGTCATCGACAGCGCCGACGCCCGCCCCGGCGGCGCCTTCGACAAGAGCGTGCGCCGCATGGTCTCGGGCATCTTCCCCCGCACCCCGATGAAGAAGCTGAAGAAGGACCACACCCTGTTCAAGTCGTTCTACCTGCTCACCCGACCCGTGGGCCGCGTGGCCTCGGTGCCCCACCTCGAGGGCGTCTCCCGGGACGGTCGCACCATGCTGATCTACTGCCAGAACGACCTGGCAGGGGCCTGGTCACGGGACAACTTCGGCCAGTGGGAGCACTCGGTCTACCCCGGCGGTGACCGCCAGCGCGAGCTGGCCATCCGCTGGGGCATCAACATCGTGATGTACGCTCTGTGCGTCAACTACAAGGCGGACCAGGTGCACATCCCCTTCATCCTCAAGCGGCGGCGGTGGCAGGTGCGCTGAAGGCCACAACAGCGCTCATGATTCACAGCCCCTGACGCTAATAATGAGGCGGAGGTCCTCAAGCACCCGTGAACAACACAGCAAGATTCTGCACCACCATCTCCCTGCTGACAGCTCTGGCCGTGGCGCCGGCGGCCCACGCCGCGCCGGCCCCCGGCGACCGGAACGCACCCCGGGACGCCCCCCAGGGCGACGCGGCCTCTGACGCGCCCTTTGTCGGCGCCAAGCTGGAGCCGGTGAAGCGTCGTCCCCTCGGCTTGAGCCTCGAGCTGGGCCTGGCCAGCGGCTTCCTCTTCCGGGGGTACAACGTGTTCCAGTCCAGCGGGCAGCTGGATCCCACCCTGACGATCCAGCCCGAGATCGACTGGGTCATCGGCGAGACCGGGATCACCGTGGGCTACTGGGGCCTGTACCAGCTCACGGGCGACGACGTCGAGACCCACATCGACGGCGGCTCGGGCGCCGAGCAGGGGCTCTACGTCCACTACGCGCGGCCGCTGACCGGGGCGCTGACCCTCTCGGCGTGGCTCAGCTGGTACTTCTACCCCGGCGCCACCGAGGAGGCGGCCGGCGCCGTCTTCCCCTGCTACCTCGAGCCGGGCGCGGGCATCCACCTGCGGACGCTGGTGGGGCTCGGCATGGACCTGTCCTTCCTCGGCGGGCTGCAGAGCGGCATCTCCCAGTACAGCTACCTCTACCTCAACCCCTACGTCGACCACACCTTCGAGCTGCTCGACACCCTGTGGATCGAGGCGCGGCTCGGCTTCGGCTACAAGCTGTTCACCGAGGATCCGTCGGTGGTGGCGGACAACATGTTCGACGTCACCGCCGCGGCCACCCTGACCTGGGTCATCGGCGGCCGCTTCTACGCCAAGGGCCGCTTCGGCGCCACCTGGACCAGCATCGAGGAGCGCGAGGAGACCGATGACCAGGGGCTGACCACCACGGTCGATCCCGGCTTCACCGACGAGGTGGCCTTCTTCGGCGGTGTGGGCGCGGGCGTGGAATTTTAGCGCGCCCTCCACTGAGGTTGATCAACCTTTTTCTCCAGGGCTCGCGCGCTGGCTTTCAGCTTTCAGCAGGCAGCTTTCAGCTCACTTGGCGGCCGCTTGACGCTCTTTGCGGCAGCCTGCCTCCGCAGCCCGCGCAGGCGTGGGATGCCGCAAAGCCCGGTGCA
>PVBE012446300.1_pt1 | contig 26855 bp, 27 predicted proteins | sample 1631181 | NCBI WGS metagenome assembly PVBE01 (sample SAMN08397723, study PRJNA350692) | Marine metagenome, whole genome shotgun sequencing project. | isolation source: water | place: Pacific Ocean | collected 2012-04
ACCTGGAGTGTGTCGAGTTCGCGACGCTGGGATGGGTCGACTGGTTCAACAACCGGCGTCTGCTGGAACCGATCGGATACGTCCCACCAGCCGAATTCGAGGTAGCCTATTACTTGAGCAGAAGGACGCCTGCCCTGATGGTAGGAACCAACTAACCAAGTCTCCGAAGAACCCGGGGCGCCTCACGTGGCGGGGGCGAAGATGGCGTTGCTCGCAACCTGGCGTAAGAGCTCGATCACTTTCTGGGCCTCGTCCACAGTCATCTCGAGGCTCCATGACTGGCCGCCCGAACAGATCACCACCGTATCCACCTGGTTGACCTGGATGCCAGCGGCGGTAAAGCTCATCGAGTGGCAGAAGCCCCGCTCGATTTCCTCCACCCGCTCTGTCAGCAGAACCTGTAGCGCCTGATCCCTTTGACGGACCGCGTTGAGAAGGCGCCAGAGGAACCCGGTCGCGGCGCAGAGCGAGCAGAAAGCGAGGGTTCGCAGGATCCACCTCCCTCCGTCGGGAATCGGGGCCATGTTGATCGCCGTGCGGAAGGTCTCGGACTCGGGCAGCTCTAGCAGAACCGCCACGAGGACGAAGAGCACCGTGCCGATGATGTAGGCCAGGCGGGAGCGGGCCTGTGTCTGCTGGACGATCTGGATCAGCTCGCTCATGACGTACCTCTTGGGGGGACTCTTGCTGGTAGCCGGTCTTGATCTGGCGGCTGACGTAACAGCTGACCGGGCCTTGCATGGCCAATGCCGCCTCGAAATCCTAATCTCGATCGGCCCAAATCAGGAGTTGCTTGTTGGGAATTGCATCTTCAGTCGAGCAGCCGCAGCCTTGACTTCTCTACTCGCTGGTAGATAAAAGGGTGGAGGAGTACTCGCATCGGCAGACCCAGACACGACCCCAAGCAACCGGCGACACGCGACCGGATTCTCCACGCTGCGGAGGCGGCCTTTGCCGGTTCGGGCTACAGCGCGGTGCGGTTGGCCGACATCGCGGCCGAGGTCGGCATCACTCGACCTTCCTTGCTGTATCACGTCAACAGCAAAGAGCAGCTATACACGGCGGTGATCGAGCGAAGCTTCACCGCACTGGGCCATCTGTTCGCGCGGCGCACGGAGGGAGGGACCTTCTCCTCCCGGCTGGACGAGTTGATGTCCCGCTACCTCAGCTTTCTGGCAGATAATCCGCATTTTGCCGCTCTTCTGCTGCGCGAGCTACTCGACGGCCGTGGTCCGGGCCGGACGATCCTGCTGGTCCAGGTCGCGCCGATTCTCGACGCGGTGGAGGAGTTTTTCGCTCACGCGGGCCCGGAGCTGCGTCCCGGGGTTTCGGTGCGAGCAGCGATCCTTCAGGCGGGTGCGGCCGCCCTGGTCCGCGCGGCGGCCGGTCCTCTGCGCGATCCGTTGTGGGGCGTGGAGGATCGAACGCTGGAGTTGGTCCGACTGCTATTGCTACAGGAGGCTGCTCGTGATTGATCGGGTGCGGCGCAGATCCCCGTCCGGCCGCCGTGGACTGGCTGGCGCTGCCAAGTTGGTCTACGACAGTCGAGGGTTGACTGGAATCTACTGGCTGGTAGATTATTGGTGATGCGAGGAATCCTGGTAACCGGCGCGACGGGCTTCTGTGCCTCCCATCTGATCAGAATGCTGCTGGAGGCCGGCCATCCTGTGACCGCGACCGATCTGCCTCGGATGCTGGGCGACGCGGAGAGGCTCGTGAACTGTCGGTCGATCGGCCTGGATCTGGAGCACCCACAGCTGACGCTACAGCCTGCCGATCTGCTGGAGCCGGACTCGCTGGCGCCGCTGTTCGAGCAGCCGATCTCCCACGTGTTCCACACCGCCTCGCTCTACAGTTACAGCGCGCGTCTGGACGTCCTGCGTCGGGTCAATGTCGAGGGCACTCGCAACCTGCTGGCGCTGTCCGGGAAGGCGGGGCTCGAGCGCTTTCTCCACTGGAGCACCTGTGGGGTCTTTGGCAAGCCCGCTGCGCTGTCCAGCGGGAAGCGCTGCAACCTGCCCTTCCGCGAGAGCGGCAGCTCACCGCGCAACACGCCGCCCGAGGCGACGGAGCCGGAGGGGGCGCGTCTGGTCAATGCCTACTCGGTCAGCAAGTGGGAACAGGAGAAGCTGGTCTGGGCCGCGGCCGAGCGGGGCCTGCCGCTGACGGTCATCCGGCCGGCGCCGATGTACGGTCCGGGCAGCGATTATGGCCACATGGGGATCATCCTGGCGACGGCGCGCGGTTGGCTGCGGTTGATTCCTGCAGACGCGCGCAACATGATCACCACCTCGGTCCACGTCGAGGACGTGGCTCGCTTCGCGGTGTATGCGTCCACGCAGCCCGACACGCTGGGCGAGGATTACAACGTGGCGGACAACAGCATCATCTCGAGCCACGAGTTCTTGCACTACATCGCGCTGCTGGTCGGTCGGCGGATGTGGGACGTGCCCGGGATCTACCTGCCGATGCTCCGGGTGGCGACCTTGACCGCGGCGGCGGTCTGTGACCGTGCGCACCGCTGGCTGGGGTTGCCCCGGCCGAAGATGCTGGAAGTGCAGTCGGCAACCTATATCGGCAGCAACTACTGGATCTCCAACCGCAAGACCCTGGCCACCGGCTTCGAGTACCGCTATCCCGACGTACGAGAGGGACTCAAGGACTCGGTGACGTGGCTGGCGGATATCGGGAGGTATCGATGAGTGATGAAATTCGTCAGCGGCTGCCCGTGATCGTCGGATCGGCGCAGGTGGGCTATGCCCCGGCGCCGGACAGCCACCAGACAGAGCTGGTTCATCGCGCCACGCGCGCCGCGCTGGCCGACGCCGGCGTCTCGATCGAGGAGGTGGACACGGTGATCTCCGCGTCGGACGACGTGATGGATGGCCGAAGCATCTCCAGCGTGTTCCTGGTCGAGGCGATGGGCGGCTTTCTCAAGGAGGAGTCGAAGGTCGAGGAGGATGGGTCGCTGGCGCTGTTCTACGCCGCGCTGCGCTTCCTTGCCGGCTCCGCCGAGATGGCGCTGGTGGTGGCCAGCTCCAAGGCCAGCGAGTGTGACCCGTCCTGGTATGCCTATACCAGCAGCGAGCCGATCTGCCTGCGTCCGCTGGGGGTGGACGACCGGCTAGCTGCGGCGCTGGGAGCGCAGGCGATCGTCGATTCGCGAGGCCTCGGGCCGGATGACCTGGCTCGGCTGACGGCGTATCACCATCGGGTGGCTCGGGACAACCCGCATGCGATCCAGCGGGGCGGTCTGGAGCCCGCCGAGGTGCTGGCCGCGCCACGGGTGGCCGGTCCGCTGGGCCAGCTGGACCTGCCGCCCCGTTCCGACGGCTGCTGTGTGCTGGTCCTGGCCAGCCGGGAGCGGGCCCGGGCTATGGGCCGGCCGGCGGCGGCGTTGACCGGTATGGGGACGTCCACCGACTCGAACCGCATCGGGGATCGTCCGCTGCACCGCAGCCGATCCACCGAGCAGGCGGCGGCGGCGGCCTATCGGATGGCGGGTCTGGATGACCCGGCCACGGCCGTTCAGGTGGCGGAGTTGCATGCGCCGTCGTCGGCCCACGAGTTGATGCTGGCGGAGTCGCTGGGTCTGGTCCGCAACGGGGATCCATGCCGTTCTTTTCTCGACGAGAGCGGGCCCCGGCTGAATCCGTCAGGAGGTGCCCTGGGCGCTGACGCGGTGTTTGCCGGTGGGTTGGTCCGTGCAGCCGAGGCGGCGCTCCAGCTGTCGGGCCGGGCGGATCAGCGACAGGTCGCGGAGGCGCGCAGGGCGGTGTCGCATGGTCACAGCGGTCCTTTCCTGCAGGCCAACACGGTCTTCGTGATGGAGCGATTCGATGCGTGAGGTGGCGGTGGTCGGCGTGGGGCAGACGCCCTGCGCTACAAAACGAGAGGACGTCAACTTCCCCGAGCTGACGCGCGAGGCGGTCCGGCTGGCCCTGGCCGACGCGGATGTCACGCCGGACCAGATCGATGCGGTGGTCTTCGGCAGCTCGCCCGAATTGTTCGGCGGGGTCAACCATCCGGAGAAGTGGTGCGCCGATGCGATCGGTGCCTCGGGCAAGCCTCTGATGCGCATTCACACCGGTGGCACGGTGGGTGCCTCGACCGGTATCGCCGCGTTCTACCACGTGGCCAGCGGCCTGTACGACACGGTGCTGACGGTGACCGGAGACAAGCTCTCGGAGAGCCCGGTTCAGCTCGGCCTGTCGATGGTCTACGACCCGATCATGGGGCGACAGTTCGCTTGTGGCGCCCCAGCGGCGGTGGCGCTGCAGAGCCGACGCTACATGGCTCGCTCGGGCGCCACAGAACAGCACGGGGCGATGGTGGCGGTGAAGAACCGGCGAAACGCGATGAAGAACCCGGTGGCTCAGCTCAAGATTCCCGACATCACGATCGAGATGGTGCTGGCCAGTCCGGTGATCGCCTCTCCGCTGCGGCTGCTCGATGCCTGTCCGGCGTCCGACGGGGCCTGCGCGATGGTGCTGACGACGGGCAAGCGGGCGCGAGACAGGGGGCGGCCGGCGGCCCGGATCGATGGTGTCAGCGCGGTGGCCGAGGGGGCCAATCACACCTTTCGTGACTGGGCCGAGCCGGTCGCGTTGCGCGAGGCGTCACGGCGGGCCTACGCTCAGGCCGGGATCACCCGACCGGCGGAGGAGATCGACGTGGCCGAGATCTACGAGGCGTTCAGTTATCAGGAGCTGATTTTTGCCGAGGGGCTGGGGTTGACCGAGGAGAACGGCGCGCCGGGCATGACCGAGCGGGGTGAGACCGAGCTCGATGGACGGCTGCCGATCAACCCTTCGGGCGGTGTGCTCTCGACCAACACCATCGGGGCTACCGCGATGATGCGTCAGGCGGAGGCGGCGCTGCAGGTGATGGGTCGCGCGGGCGAGCATCAGGTGGAGGGCGCACGCACGGCGGTGGCTCACGGCTGGGGCGGTGCGCTGCAGTTTCAGACAGTGATGGTTCTTTCCCGGTTGAACGGAGCGAGCTGATGAGGCTGGAAGGTACGATCGAGATTCCCTACCGCTGGGCCACCGGCCGGGCCACCGGCCAATTCCTCGAGGGGTTGGCCACCGGCCGGCTGCTGGGCAGCCGCTGTGGCGGCTGCAGTCGGGTGCTGGTCCCGGCGATCGGCTACTGCACGGCCTGCGGTCAGGACACGCTGGACGAGCTGGTGCCTGTTGGGCCTGAAGGCGTGGTGCGACTGGCCCTGCCGGTCCATCAATCCCCTCCCTGCTCGCCGTTTGGTGCGCCCTACACACTGGTCATGGTCCAGCTGGATGGCGCTGACTCGACCTTGCTGCATCGCCTTTGCGGGACCGAGTCGGTGGCTCAGTCGGGCGATCGGGTGCGGGCGGTCTTCGGCGACACCGAGCGCGGCGACTTCGGGGACCTGGCTGGCTTCGAGTTGCTGGAGCTATCCCGATGAGCGAGCCGCGAGCGATCGAGCAGACGCTGACGATACCGTACAGCTGGGGATACGGGGCCGGACTGGAGATGTTCTTCTCGGGAACCCGTGACCGGAAGATCATCGGACTACGTTGTCCGTCGTGCGAGGGGGTGATCGTCCCCCCGTCGGAAGTCTGCGGGCGCTGCTTCGCACAGCTCGACTGGGATCAGCCGGTCGAGCTGCCGCCGCGCGCGAGGCTAGAGTCCTGGACCGAGATCCACCTGCCATTTCCCGGCCAGCCCACGCAGCCCCCCTACATTCTCGGCTTGATCTGTTTCGAAGGGGCGGCCACGTTGTTCACCCACCTGATCGGAGAGACGGAGGAGGACAAGCTGGCGCTTGGTTTGCCGCTGGACGTGATCTGGGCCGAGGAGCGATCGGGCGATCTGTATGACATCCAGCATCTGCGCCCGGCCGACCCGGCGTTGCGCGTCGCTCCGCGTCGCTTCGCTCCGACGATCGGCGTTGACCAGGATGCCGAGCCCTGGGAGCCGCCCGTTCCGCAGGACCAGATGACGCCGGTGGAGCGCATCGTCTATGCCCTGCCTCCGCGATTCGTCCCGGAGCAAGCGGGTGACTGGCAGGCTGCGGTGCAGTTCATCTTCGGCGGCGACGGGGGCGGCAGCTACTGGGTCGAGGTGGCCGGCGGTCGCTGCACGGCCGGTCCCGGAGAGCATTCGTCGCCGACCGCGACGGTCAAGACCAAGGCCAATACCTGGCTCGGGATGGCCGCTGGGACGGTCAACCCGCAGCTGGCCTTCGTCACCGGTCGAATCCGGGTCAAGGGGACGATCGCCGACGTGCAGCGGTTGAATGACCGCACGCTGTTCGAGCGGAAGGGCTAGCTCGCATGGCCCGTCGAGATTTCGCCGGTAAGAGTGTGCTGATCACGGGGGCTGGCCGGGGCATCGGTCGCGCGCTGGCGCTGGAGTGGGCCGGTCGCGGCGCTCGGTTGTTTCTCGGTGCCCGCACTGCGAGCGAGATCGAGCAGGTGGCGCAGGCCTGCGGCGAGCGGGGCAGCGTCGATGCGCTGTCGCATCCGCTGGACTTGAGCTGCGCGGAGAGCATCAGCGAGTGGGTGGCTCGAGCGACCGAGGCCTTGGGCAGCATCGACTGTCTGGTCAACAACGCCGGGGTGACGATGCGCTCGCTGTTCGCCGACCTCGAGCCGGCCGCCGCTCGGGAGCTGTTCGAGGTCAACTTCTTCGGCACCCTGGCCGTCACCCGCGCGGCGCTGGAGCCCCTGCGACGGGCTCGCGGGCAGGTGGTGGTGATCAGCAGCCTGACCGGACTGGCCGGCGTCCCGACCCGCTCGGTCTACAGCGCGAGCAAGTTCGCGTTGCACGGGCTGTTCGGAGCGCTGCGCATCGAGGAGTCGGTCAGTGGGCTCTCGGTGCTGCTGGTCTGTCCCGGATTCGTCGAGACCGGCATCCGCCAGGACGCGATGGGGAAGGGTGGCGGGGGGACCGGGCTGTCCGGGGGCACCGTCGGGCCGGTGATGACCGCCGAGGACCTCGCCGTTCGAACGGTGCGGGCGGCGGAGCAGGACCGCCGGCTGCTGGTTCCGGGTCGTGACGGTCGGTTGCTTCATCGCTTGGCCCGCTTTGCGCCGCGGCTGCTGGACCGTGTGCTGGCACGCAAGCTGATGGAGGGGCGATGAAGACGCTGGTCACCGGCGGCGCCGGTTTCATCGGCTCCCACGTGGTACGGGGCCTGATCGACGACGGGGTCGAGGTCCGGGTGCTGCACCTGGAGGGGGAGCCGCTGACCAACCTCGACGGCCTCGACGTGGAGTTCGTTGCCGGAGACATTACCGAACCGGAGTCGGTGCGGCGGGCGGTGTCCGGCTGTGACCGGGTCTTTCATCTGGCGGCGATCTACGCGCTCTGGCTGCCCCGCCCCGAGTTGATGCGGGAAGTCAACGTGGAGGGCACGCGCAACGTGCTGCGGGCCGCGGGCGAGGCCGGTGTGCGCAAGGTGGTCCACACCAGCTCGATCGCCGTATGTGGTGGGCAGGGCCTCGACACCGATGCCACCGAGGAGAGCCCGTTTGCGCTGGGAAAAACCGGCGAGCTGTACTGCCAGACCAAGTACGAGTCGCACCAGCTGGCGCTGGAGTTCGCTCGCGACGGGCTGGACGTTTCGATCTGCTGCCCGACGATCCCCTACGGTCCGGGCGATCGGGGCCCGACTCCGACCGGCCGCTTCCTGCTCGAGGCGGTGCAGATGCCGGTGGTGTTTCATCCGGCCTCGGTCAACAACATCGTTGACGTGCGGGACGTGGCTCGGGGCCACCTGCTGGCCGCCCAGCGGGGTCGGTCCGGCGAGAGTTACCTGCTGGGCCATCAGAACGTGCCGCTGGGAGAGCTGGTGCGCCTGGCGCTCGAGGTGGTCGGCCGGCGCGCCGTCGTGCTGCGCACGCCATACCCCGCGCTCTGGGCCTGGAGCCAGCTGGCCTCGATGAACACTCGCTGGATCAGTCGCCGTGCGCCGGTGTTGACCCCGCAGGCGCTGGTCGGCCTGCGGCTGGGGACTCGGGCCGACTGCAGCAAGGCGTTCACTCAGCTGGGACACAGCGGTCGCCCAGTCGAGCAGACCCTGCGCGACGCGCTGTGCTGGTTTGCCCGCGCGGGCTACATTCGCCGCGACTCGGTGCGCGAGCACCTGCTGGCTGTAGCGGAGGAGTAGACACGCGGGCAAGCTGGGGCGCAAGCCAGCGCTGGGCTGGCTTGAGCCCCGAGCATCTCTCGAAGAGGCGGGGCTCATTGGGCAGCGGGTGGGGCCGCTACGACACGCTAGCGGCGGACGATGAAGTCGTCGAAGGTCGCGGTGCCGTTGTAAGCCAGCAAGCCCAGGTAGCCGCCGGAGCGGCGGGTCGTGACGGTCCCCAGTTTCTTCTGGTTGAGGAAGATGGTCGTCTGGTTGCCGCGCACCTGCAGCCGCAGGCGATACGTGGTGGCCGAGACGTAGTTCCGGCCGTTGTTGAAGCCCGGGATCTGTCGGTTGATCCAGGACGGGCCGTCGTAGGCGTAGAGCCGGCCGTTCTGGATGAACAGCGCGGCCGCGTCCAGGGGAGTGCGCGCGTGCCAGACCAGACCGATGTTTTGCCCCCCCTGGAGGGAGACCTCGACGTCGTAGTGCTTGTGCAGCCGCTCATTGAGCCAGAGCTGGTTACTCCAGTTCGAGCTTGCCCGGGTGACCACGTGGCCGTTTTCGATCGTCCACTTGCCGCCCTTGGTCTGCCACCTGGACAGCGTCCCGTCGAAGGTTTCGTGTCCCGCCGAGCGCCAGATGCTCATCTCGCTGATGGCTTTTGCCGGGACCTGCAGGACGCCATAGCCGGTGTCGATCAGGATCGGTTTCTTGTGCTGAATGTAACCGGCGTACTGGCCATTCCGGGTCCGGATCAGGTTGGGCTCTTCCCGGGCGCTCATCGCCCAGCGGATGTGGTAGATATCGCTGACAGGGATATTCAGCACACCGTAGCCGGTGTTCAGCCGGATTGCGTCGGCCGACTTGAGCTTGCCCGACAAGCTCGAGCCGTTCTTGAGGTGCAGACGGGCCATCAGGGTGTTGGTTTCCTTGTCTGGGGGAGATGCTGATCGGCGTCGACGTCTCGGGGGATGCGCCCCGATGATCCGCACCCGTATCCTGGCCGGACTGCTGCTGGTCGTCGGGCTGCTCCAGATGACCGGGGATCTGCTGGGGGTCCGCGCGCTCAAGGGGCTGGGAGCCGCCACGCTGGCCTCTCCGGCGCCGAAGGTGTTTTCGGCGGTGCGCGGCTACGAGACCTACTCGACCGCCTTCTTTCTCGAATGGACCGATAAAGGTGGAGTCGCTCGATCGGTGGAGTTGACGCCACAGCTCTACAGCAAGGTCGGAGGGCCGTACAATCGGCGCAACGTCTATGGCGCGGTGCTGGCGTACGGGCCGGTCCTGCCCGAGGCGTTGAGGGGGCCGGTGCTGCACTACGCGCTCTGCGGTGAGGCGCCGCTGCTGCGCGAGGTGCAGATCGACCCGACCCAGGTTGTCGGTCGCCGCCGCATTCGCTACGTGACCCGGACCATGAAGGCGCCGGACGTGCCGCTACTGCTCGAGGTGGACTGCAAGTGACCAATGGGTGGACCGGCGGGCAGTACTCGTTGTTCCGGCTGATCTTCGGAACCTACCTGCTGGTGCACTTCGCCCATCTCCTGCCCTGGGGCGCGGAGGTCTATTCCAACCAGGGAGTCCTGGCGGATGGCGCGCTGAGTCCGCTGCTGACGATCTTCCCCAATATCCTGGCCCTGTGGGACGGACCGCTGATGGTCACCGGGCAGCGGGCGCGGTGCTCTCGGTGCTGTTTGCGATGGGCTGGTTCGACCGGGTCGCCGCCGTGCTGATCTGGTATGTCCTGGCCTGTCTGTTCGGCCGCAATCCGTTGACGGCTAACCCGGCGCTGCCCTATGTCGGCGTGTTACTGCTGGCCCACGCGATCCTGCCGCCGTCTCCCTTCGGTGCGCTCTCGGCCCGCAACCGCACCGATCCCGCGGGCGGCTGCGAGATGTCGACCCCGGTCTTTGCGGTGGTCTGGATCTTGATGGCGGTCGGCTACAGCTACAGCGGCTACACCAAGCTGGCCAGTGAGTCCTGGGTCAACGGCAGTGCGCTGAGCCATGTCCTGCACAACCCGCTGGCTCGTCCCACGCCACTGCGAGTCTGGTTACTCGAGCTCCCGGCCTGGGTCCTGCAGGCGGGCACCTGGGGCGGGCTGGGTATCGAGCTGCTGTTCGCGCCGCTGGCCCTGGTCCGCAAGCTGCGTCCCTGGATCTGGCTGGCGCTGCTCGGCATGCATCTGGGATTGATGGTCTTGATCGACTTCGCCGACCTCAGCCTGGGAATGGTGATGCTGCACCTGTTCACCTTCGCCCCGGCCTGGATTCCACGCCGGGAGGCGGTCTCCAGCGAGACGCTGTTCTATGACGGTGGCTGCGGCTTCTGCCACAAGTCGATCCGCTTTCTGCTGGCCGAGGACACGGCCGGAGTGCTGCGCTTCGCCCCGCTGGCGGGCGAGGCGGGAAAGGACCTGCCGGACGAGCTGCCGGACAGCCTGGTGTTGCGCACCGGCGGGGGAGAGCTGCTCACGCGCTCGGCCGGGTTCTTGACCGCCATGTCGCGGCTGGGTGGTTGCTGGCGGCTGCTGGCCGCCGTCGCCACGATCGTGCCGCGGCCGGTGCGGGACGCGGCATACGACGGGATCGCGCGGATCCGGCACCGGCTGTTTGCTCCGCCGGCCGACGTCTGTCCGATCCTCCCCCCGGAACTGCGCAGTCGCTTCCTCGCCGGTCTGCTGGCCCTGCTGCTGGTTCCCGCCACTGCTGCTCGCGAGCCGCAGTGCGGTCGGGGAAGCGCTCTGCCCAGCAGCTATTCGATGACGGGGCGGGACGGGCGACAGCCGAGGCTCTGGTCGCGTTTCGACGGGTGGAGCCCGTTGCGCCAGGCTGACCGGGTATAGGCTGCGGTTATGCTCCAGCTCCCTCCCCGGGCGGCCCGTGACGGAGACGGTCTCTGGTCGGGATAATCACGCCAGCCGTCCGGACCTTTCGGCGTCAGCTTGTAGGCGGACGCCAGATAGGGATCGCGACACCACTCCGAGACGTTGCCGATCACGTCGTGAAGCCCCAGTGCGTTGGCGCGTGACTGGCCGACTGGCGCGTGTATCGGCTCTCCGTCGGCCCAGTTCTCCACAACGAGATGTTTGGCTAAGCGCTGCAGGGATCGATCAGCCACATTGCCAGCCCCCCTGACTGATGATGGCTGGTTTCCGGTCCACCACAGACTGCGTGTGCCGGCTCGCGTGGCGTACTCCCACTGCGCCTCGGTGGGCAGGAGCAGGCCGGCTCGCCCGAGCCGCTTCCGGCAATCGGTCCAGCTGACCTGCTCGACTGGGTGGGAGAGTGTGATTCGCCGCTTCAACCCCGGAATCAGCATCCGCGGCGTGTAGCGGCTCGGGTTCTCGCCGCCAGCTAGCCTGGCCCACTGCCCTTGGGTCAGCTCGTACTTGCTGATGAAGAAGGGGGTGAGGTGGACCGAATGGGCCGGCCCCTCATGGTACAACGCGTTCGGCCCTGGTTTCTGGTTCCTGCCCATCTGGAAACTGCCTCCGGGCAGGAGGATCAGCACCACGCCGGTCTGGCCGGTGATCTTCCACTGGCCGCCCGCACTGCGGGCTGGTGGAGCGCCCGAGGCGAGGTGGGCGAACTCCCAGAGGCCCGATGTCGGGTCGGGGCCCAGCGGCAGCAACCCCTCCTGGATTCGCAGGTCCAGACCTGCGAATCTGGGGTGTTTCTGGAGGGCCGCGAGGGCCTGCTCCCAGATCTTGCGGTGGTCGGTTCGACGGGCGGCGGTCTGTGCGGCAGCCGATTCCCAGCGCTCGACATCGTCGATATCAAGGATGAAGGTCTTGAGGCGGTTGGTCAGCTGCTGAACCAGGCCGAGCTGCCAGTTCTCTTCCGGGCTTCGGTTCTTGATGCGGTTCAGACGCGCCAGCACATGCTCGTGCTGGGCCAGGCGGTCTCGCATCTGTCTGGCTTGCCCGAGCCATTGGCGAAGCGCTGGCAGCTTCCAACCCTGGGGGCCCAGATCCGGGCGCTGATCGGTCAGCTCGACGATCAAATTGATGTCCGACATGCTCTCGAAGTCGGCGATCTTGGCCGCCAGTTTTTCTTTCTGGTTCTTTTCCGACGACATGGCCTGGCGCGCGACCTGCAGCTGCTGGTTGATCCCGATGAACGCGGCCATCGTGGCCAGCAAGATGACTCCCGCGACCAGCACGATGGCCTTGTTTCTTCCGGCCCATTTCCCTAGCATTTGCCAGCTGGAATAGTCTGCAGCCTCGAGCAAGCGGCCCTCGATAAACGCGGTGATCTCGCGCTTCATCTCCTCGACGGTGTCGTAGCGTCCTCGCTGTGTGGGTGCCATCGCCTTGAGCACCACCGCCTCCAGTTCCCATGGGACCGATCGGTCTGGTGTACGCGTCGAGGGTGGGATCAGCTGGCTGTTGAGGACGCAACCCAGCACTCTCCATGGATCGTCACTCGAGTATGGTGGTTCCAGCGTCAAGATCTTGTAGAGGATTCCACCCAGCGCATAGATGTCGCTGCGTCGGTCGAGTCTGTCGATCTCCCCCCTCGCCTGTTCCGGTGGCATGTAGGCTGGCGTACCGACGATCATGCCCTCGAGGGTTTTCAGTGGCTCCACCGGCTTGCCCTGGCCGGTGAGAGCAGTCAGCTGTCCTCCTTCCAGATCCAGCGTGCAGCGGGCTTCGACCGGGTCCGGCTGGCCGATGATCTTGGCTATCCCCCAGTCCATCACCTGGGTCTCGCCAAATGCGCCGACCATGATGTTGGCCGGCTTGAGGTCGCGGTGGATCACACCTCTCGAGTGTGCGAACGACAACGCGTCGCAGACCTTGAGGAAAATCTGCAGGTGTTGGTGAAGCGTGGTGTGGCCCCGGTCCTCGTTGTTGTCGAGCAGCACCTCCAGGTCGTTTCCCACGACCTGCTTCATCGTGAAATAAGCTCGTCCGTCTGGCGTCATGCCCAGCTCGTAGAGCGGCACGATGTTGGGGTGCTCGAGCTGGCCGGTGATCTTGGCTTCGTGAATGAACTGGGCCATCGAGTGACCAGCGGCCTGGCTCCTGACGACCTTGGCCGCCACCAGGCGACCGATCTGTTCGTCGCGAACACTGAAGACCTGGCCCATGCCGCCCTCACCGAGTAGGCCGGTGACCGGGTAGCGGCCCAAGGTGTGAGACTGAGCGGGCGGAGGGGGCTGGCCCTGCAGGTCGCTCATCTTTCGTGTATTGGGGGGCTGGGAATCTTGATCCATCTCGAGCCGCGATTATAGCCCAGGAAGGAGCGAGGGGGCACTCACTCGACGAGCCGTCCCGCTGGCCCTCATCTGAGGTGGGGCAGCTTCTGGCTAGCATCGGCTTCGGTTTCCCGCGTCAGATGAAGGTCACGGGAGCTCTTGGCCCGAGATGTCGATGGCGAGGCCTGCTATTCCGCTCGAGACTGGGGGGCCTTGCGTATGTCGGCCTCCAGACGATCGACCGAGAGAGATTCCGGATCTCTCTGCTGGGTCAAACAATCGAATACGTCCTGGACGATCTCCCGCTTCAGGCCTTGCAGGAACAGCAGGAAGCCGATGAGGATCAGCAACAGATCGGGAGCAAAACGGTATTCGAGCAGTCCACTGAGCAGGTAAACGCCCAGCACGAGCAAGGCGCCGGTCGCTTTCAATGTTTCGTCAATTTCATGGTGTCACCCGGGGGGACTCTGGAAATGGAATGAGATTCCAGCACTCACGTGCGAGCGCTTGACAGGGGTACACCTATTTTGTGACTCATCATCGAAAAATGTCCTGGGCAGGGGGTCGCGTCGCGGGGAGGCCGAACGATACGGCTGGATTTGTGCTGCGTCCGGAATGCCGCGTGACCCGCGGGTGTGCGCTCGGTGTGTTATTTGCGCCTGGGATGATCCTTGAAGAAGTCCCAGATGTAGTCCGTGGCGCTGAGATGACCGGCGTCGGGACCGATCATCCACTCCGGGAGCTTGCTCACGCCCCCGGGCCAGACGTGCCCCGTTTGGGCGAGGGTCAGGAAGCGGACCTCGCTGTGTTGCTTGCCCGGGCCGTAGACCGCGGTCCGGATCCCGTTCTTCACGGTTGCCCGGCTCGGTTCGTGGGGACAGGACAGCAGTCCGGCCCACGTCTTGATCGATTTTCGGACCGGCGGCTTGGCCGCACCGCCGATGCCCCGGCGACCTCGGGCCAGTCGGGGGACTCCGCCGGCTAGAGGGTTCAACGTATCTTTCGCGCCGGTGATGTAGAGCAGTGGCAGTGGCCGCTTCAACTTGATCTTCTCGAGCCACAGTGCGCCCGCCACGGGAGCGATCGCCGCCACCTTGTCGGACAGCTCTGCGCCCACCCGAAAGGCCATCGAAGCGCCGTTGGAGAAGCCCGTCACGAAGACCCGTCGCTGGTCGACTGGGTAGTCTTCGATCAGCTTGTCGATCAGAGCCGAGATGAACGCCACGTCGGGCACCTGCCGCTTGCCGGCGTGGAACCGGCCCGAGCCGTCGTTCCAGATCGGGCTGTTCGATCCGAACCGAGCGGGCTTCTCGGGGTCGGGGCGGGTGGCCTGAGGAAAGACGGCGATGAACCCCGCCGCCTCGGCTTTCTTGTCCCAGCCGGTCTCATGGCGGGCGCCCTGGCTGGTTCCCCCGCCTCCGTGGAGCATCAACAACAGCGGGAGAGCTGTCTGGCCATCGTACGACCGGGGAACGTAGAGCTCGTACGTGCGCTCGAAGTTGCCGACCTGGATTGTTCTGGCCAGCAGCCCGTGCGAGATCGGATCAGCCCGAGGCTCCTCGGCCTTCAGCAAGAAGGCCAGCAGGCTCAGTGTCAGCAATGTCAGGCAAAACGATCGGAACATGCTTCTCCATACAGGCCATTCGCGGCATGGGTTTCAGGTCAGCTGCCCAGGCATGCGCGTTGCCGATGTGCCGTCCGAGCTGTAATTGCCGATCCGATCCGAGTGGGCGATCGATATTCGATCGGTGCTTACACTCGAACACTCGTAACCGGCGAGGGGCGGATTGCGCGGCATGTCGCGGCGGAACGCTCGCTGGCGCTGCATTACTGGTAGAGAAAGCGGAACGCCTTCTCGAGCCGCTCGAGGGCACGCAGGCGCGCGCGCTGTGCAGCCTCGAGCGAGATCTCCAGCCTCGCAGCGATCTCGGCGATGGAGTCCCCCTGGCTCGACCAGCGCAGCAGGTCCTGATCCCGCTGGATCAGCGTCGACATCGCCTTGCTCATCAGCACCAGCTGCTCCCGCCGCAAGGCGTACATCGAGGGACTGGTCCCTGAACCCGCTGGCTCGAAGGCCCTGCGGGTGTCGAATCCGCCCGTATCCGCGGGCCCCAGCCGGAGTACGCCGCTGGAGTAGCGCTTGAGCGCGGTCCAGTAGCTGGCGCGGTCTGCAATGTAGCGCCGAGCCAGGGTGTACATCCAGCTGAAGAACTCCTTGTCGCTGCGGTACTCGAAGTCGGCGGTCAGACAGCGGGCGATCATCCCCTGGACCAGATCGTCTGCCGACTCGAAGCGCAGCAGCTTGATGCCCGCATGCCGTGTGAAGAAACGCAGGAGGTCGTCGCGGTGCTCGATCAGCAGTCGGTCCAAAACGTGTTCGTCGGTCATCGAGGCCTCACCTAGTTCCCGGGTTTCTTCGGCAGCCGCTGGATCTGCTTCTTGATGTAATCCTGCTCGCTCCAGTCGAGAAAGTCGGCCTCCAGCCTCAGAAACTCCTGATAGTCACGACGTGTCTGCGTCGGTTTTTTCTGACGCACGACCGTTGCTCGCCAGTAGTAGAGCATGCCCAGGCCTGGTGCCCGCTTGATCGCCCGGTCGAGCGTCTTCTCCGCCAGTTCGGCCTGTCCCCGAAGCAGCTGAATCTGGGCCGACCCGACCATCAGCTTGACCCAGCCGGGGAACTCCTTCCGCAGCTCCTCGACGATCCGCCCGGCTTGCTTCAGCGCGGCGGACGCTTCCCCCGCCTTCTTACGCCGGTCCAGCTCGATCGCCCGCGCGATCTCGATCCGAGCCCGCAGGTAGCGACACCAGACATCGGGGGGACGCTTGCTCTGGTAGTCTCTCAGCGCCAGGACCAGCTCCCCCCTCGATACGGAAGATCCCTCCACCTGCCGCAGCAGCCGCGTCAGCGCCGCCTCCCGCTCGAGGCGAGTTCGCTGCAGGGGGTAGTTGCCGCTCCGTCCGTCCCCCGGAACCGCGGAGGTCCAGGAGACGCAGGGGCGACCCAGACGGGCCCAGACGGCCGAGAAGCGGCGGCTGGAGGGCACCATGACCAGCGGCTGGCCTTCAGACAGCCGCAGCCCGAGCGGACTGCAGGTCCAGAGCGAGTTGGAGGACTGGGACTGGTAGCCCCAGATCCGCTGTCCCGTCCGTCCGTCGAGCAGTATCACCCGATTCCGGGTCGTCGCGCACAGCACGTCGGCGACGCCATCGCCGGTAAGGTCGACCAGTGCCGGCCGGCGGTAGATCGGCGGATCTGGGGTGCGATGGCGCCAGATCTCGCGCCAGGGGCGTAGGCCGATCGCGCGCAGGCTATCCTCCAACGTCACGAGCAGGCAGGGTTCGCCATTGGCTCGCTGGAACAGCTGCGGGGTCGCGGCCCCATAATGGTCAAATGGCGCCACAGTTCGATTGTTTCCTGAGGATTCTGAGAGCGGACATCCGCGGGATCCTCCCGGCAACTGGGGTGACCGACCGGATCGGCAATCAGTCAGCGTGGAAATTTTTCCGAAAATGGACTGACGATCGAGGGCCGGCGGCGTACCGCTCCGTGAACCAAAACAACCCAAAGGAGCCGATGATGAACTCAACTGAAACGACCGCGCCGATTCGGAAACTGGTACTGAACAAGGTGACTCTGAGGGACCTGCAGGGGCTCAGCGAAGCCGAGCTCCAGCTCGTCGTGGGGGGGCGTAGGCCCGGTGCGAGGGCAACGGTGGTCATGCCGACATCGAACGTCGGTGGCGATTGCGGCGGAACGGTCCTGCCTGGAGTCGGTGCCGATCAGCTCGTCTTCCCGACCACCGCCCCGGACTCACTGCCCGGAAGTCACTGCGGCGGTACGCTCTTTCCCGGGACGCGCAAGTGGAAAACTCGCTGAGAGACTTTGCCAGGTGAGAGGGGCAGGATGGCGACGGCTCGAGCCGCCGCCATCCGACCCGCGATGCGCAAACGTACTACGGTGTGTACAGTTCGCTGCTGCGCAGAGAGCTGAGGTCGCCGCCGCTGCTGTATCCCCCGACGATCAGCACCTTGCCGGAGAGCAGGCGGGTGGCCGTATGGTACGCCCGGGCCGTGTGGAGGGCGTTGCGCCGTCGCCACTCGCGGGCGCCGACGACGTACTCCTGGCTGGTGTCGAGCACTCGTGGGCACGCGTCGGTGCAGCTGTAGTAGTCGCCGTTGGTTCCCCCGACCAGCAGCACCCGGCCGGATTTTCCGGGCAGGAACGTGGCGCTGGCCGAACTGAAGTGCAGGCTGGACGTCTCATCGGTGAACGAGAACGTGCGGGTGCGAAAGTCGTAGATCTCGGCGCGTCGTGACTCGATGGTGCCGCCCGCGACGAGCACCTGCAGCGTGCTCTTCACCGAGCCGGCTTGCGGATCTTGGCCGGACCGCCGGGTCCTGCCGGACGAACTGCCGGAGCTGCTGCGGGATCTGATGCGGGTCGCGGTGTGCCGGAGTCGCCCTACCAGCAGGTCTCCTCCGTACTCGAAGCGGCCCAGACGGGGGACGAACAGCTCGCATGCGGTCAATCCGCTGAAGGGGCCGGCCGCCCCGTCGTCTCCACCGATCAGGAGCACGGCGCCGCGGTACAGGCCGCTGCGTATCCGCAATGAGGTCGCGGTGTGGACGTAGCGTGGGCTGGCCATCCTCGACGAGACGGGGGTGAAGGTCTCGCTGGCCGGGTCGTAGATCTCGGCCGAATCGAGCACCGTCGCGGGTGGCTCGGCGACGCCGGTTCCCGATCCGCCTCCGGCGATCAGCACCTTCCCGCCCGGCAGCAGAGTGGCCGTGTGTTTGTAGCGTGCGACAGACAGTCGGCCGCGGACCAGGCGAAACGAACGGGTGGCCGGGTCGAACAGCTCCGCGGTGTCGTGGCTGGCATATTCCGCATTCATGCCGCCGACGACCAGCACCTGGCCGTTGCGCAGGCGGGTCGCGCTGTGCCACACCCGTGATCGCCCCATTCGTCCGGCGGCGGGGCTGAAGTTACTTCTCGCGGGGTCGTAGATCTCGGCCGAGTCGAGTGCCCGGGTCGATTCCCCACTCCCGCCGATCACGACGACCTCGCCGGACCGCAGTCGGGTCGCGGTGTGGTAGTAGCGCTGCTGCGCCATGTCGGGGCCGCTGGCCCAGGTGCCAGCAACCGAGGTCGTGCTCAGAATCGTCAGGCCCAGCGCGAGGGGCAGGCCCAGAGTGATCATCTTCATCGTTAGAATCTCCGTTTACGGGTCGTTTTCACCATCCAGATAGCAACCGGGGCCGGATCCTTTGCCCGCAATCGAGAAAAACGAAAAAGCATGGCAGCCGCCGATGCCGTCCGGAGCTGCATCCTGGTAAACTCGGGGCTCAAAAGCCGGAGAGAGCCATGAAACCCTGTCTGTCGACCGTCCTGTTCGCCGCCGTCCTGCTGTCCCCCATTGTCTGGGGGCAGGAGCGGCTCAAGCTACCTCCGGCCACGACGGACGAGCAGCTGGCCGAAAAGCTGGAGGGGCTTCCCGAGCTGAAGGAGCTCTGGCTGGCCGGCACGCAGGTGACCGGGGCCGGGCTGGTGCACCTCGAGGGGCTCAGCCAGCTGAGGTGGCTCAACCTGAGCCGGACCAAGATCGACGATGGGGGACTGGTGCACCTGAAGGGTCTGGCCAATCTGCGGGGGCTCAACCTCGATGTGACCAAGATCGGAGATGCCGGGCTGGCGCATCTGAAGGGTTTGCGCAAGCTGAACGAGCTCTATCTACGGCGGATCAAGCTGACCGACGCTGGGTTGGCGCATCTCAGGGGTCTGAGCAAGCTCACTCGACTCAACGTGAGCCGAACCCAGATCGGCGACGCTGGCCTGGCGCATCTCGAGGGCCTGACCCGCCTGATGGCCCTCGGCCTCGACGGCACGCGGCTGACCGACGCCGGCCTGTCCCGTCTCAAAGGTCTGATTCAGCTCAGATGGCTCAATCTGGCGGATACCCAGATCACCGGCGTCGGGCTGGTTCGGCTGCGGGGTCTCGCCGACCTGGAATATCTCGACCTGGGACAGACCCGGCTCGTCGACGCAGCGCTGGTACACCTCGGGTTGTTCCGCAAGCTGACGGTGCTCGACCTGGGAGAGACCCCGATCACCGATTCAGGCCTGGCCCAGCTGAAAGGCCTGACCCAGCTCACCGAGCTTGGCCTGGCCGACACCCGGATCACCGACTCCGGACTGGCGCAGCTGAAGGGTCTGACCAAGCTGACAGCGCTCGACCTGAGCAAGACCCAGGTCACGGGCACGGCCGTCGAGCGTCTCCAGCAGTCCCTCCCGAGGTGCGTGATCAGCCGATAGGGTGTTTCACGCCACGGGCTGCGGAGCGCCCGACTGCATCTGCGCTGACTCCCTTTCGGTCCCTCGGCACCGCCTCGCGACCGGACGCTGATCCAGCTGGCCTCCAATCCGCAGCGAAAGCTCGCGCCGTCGCCGGCGACGGCGAAGGAGCCCGTGCAGGGAAATGGACGTAACGTCTGATCCGAGATGGAGCGGATCGAGGCTCTACCGCGGCAGCTAGCGGCTTGACTCGTTAGGCGGTGTTTCATAGCCTGGGATAGGTCAGGGGTGGATCTGGCAGAGTTCGAATTCTCAGCTCACCTGTCAGAACTGCCATCAGATAACCAAACTCGAGTGAACCACCGCCGGAAAGACACGTATCGACTAGGCATGAAGCGCATACTCGACCTGTTCCCCGCGATGTTCCTGCTGCTGGCCTGTCCAGCGCTGGCCCAGGATAGACAGCCCGAAATGCGCAAGTGGGTCCAGCAGCTGGGTGATTCGCGCTACCACGTTCGGGTCAACGCGCACAAACAGCTGGAGCTGCAGGGCCGGTCCGCCATCCCACTGGTGGAGCAGGCGACGCGCTCAACCGACCTCGAGGTGAGCAGGCGAGCCCAGCAGATCCTGGCCAAGATCCGGGCGGCCAAGCCGCGCCCCGCTGGCCAACAAAAGAACCTACTCGCCCGTCCTTTGGTGCGCAGAGGCGGCTGTGGCACCAAGACGAACAACCCGATCAAGGGTGGCTTGACCTGGCTGAAAAGCCAGCAGCGGTCCCAGCCCAGAGCGAAGGGGGGGGGGAGCAACGGATACTGGCAAGACAGCGAGGACTGGGCCGCGCCGGGCACCACCGGCCTGGTCCTGCTGAGCTACCAAGGCGCCGGACACAGCTATCGCGTCGGCCCTTATCGGGAAGTCTGCAAGAAGGCGCTGCGCTGGCTGTGCACGCAGCAGGGCAAAGACGGTCGGATCAGTGGCCGAGGTGGCGACCCGATGTACAACCATGTGTTAGCCACCCTCGCGCTGACCGAGAGCTATGTCCACACCAGAAGCCCTCTGCTCAAGGGGTTCACTCTGCGGGCCCAGGCCTACCTGCTCAAGGCGCAAGACGACAAGACTGGCACATGGCGACACACGCAGCGAGAGGGTGGCAACGACATCGACATCACTGTCTGGGGGCTGCTGGCCCTGAAGAGCGCTAAAGAGTCCGGCCTCCAGATACCGGGCCTCGACGCGGCGCGAAAGCGGCTGGCGCGGGCGATCGAGCAGCGGGCCCCGCCTGAGAAAGACCCGCTGGCGCTCGGGACGACCATCCTCTCACGAACAATGAGCGGAGTTGACCGCAGTGACGTTGCGCTGCGTCGCCTGGCCGACCAGCTGGTCAAGTGCGCCCCCAAGGACGCATCTCCGCAGGCGAGATTGATCGCCTCGATCGCGCTGTTCAAGATGGGCGGCGACTACTGGAAGCGCTGGAGCCTGTCCCTTCGCGCAGCGCTGGTTCCGAAGCAGCAAGGCAAGAAAAACGACAAGCTCACGGGTAGCTGGAACCCTGACGGGCACTCGGGCCATGCTGCCGGGCGGGTCTACACCACCGCACTGCACACGATGTCCCTGCAGGTGTACTATCGCTACGCGAAAAGCCTGGGACGCTAGCGCTTGCAAGCCAGCCGCGAGCACCTCCCGCTCCGGTTCGTGATCGGCTAGACCCGGCGTACCGGCGTCTTCGAGGGTGTGAGTTGTCTTGCCGATGGGCCGGAGCCCCGACCGGCGGGACACCCTGGCCAATGAAGCCAGTCACGAGGTCGACAGAGCAGACATCACCCGGTGGCTTTTCGGTTGGACCGCTATTTTGATCCGTCCTCGCGGCTCGTCGTCGTCGCGGAGGGAGAGGAGAGCAGAGACGCGATCAAGCCCACACCAACCGTAGCGAAGAGGGCCATCGGAGCCAGCCAGAGAGGATGGAAGCCGTACTGCTTGGGCAGCTCCTGGATGAAGGCGACGATCATCCCCGCCGCCCCCACGGCAACGCCCAGCATGGCGCCCAGCTCGCCGACCCGGCGGCTGAACAGCCCGAGGACGAACAGGCCCAGGAGCGGTCCGGCAAACAGCCCCATCCAGGTCACCATGGTGTCGAGCAGTCCCTTGGCGCCGGCCATCCGGACGGCGCCGAGCGCAGCCAGTGTGGCCAGGATGCCGAAGGCGCAGGTCAGCCAGCGGGCCAGGGTCAACTCGGTCTCGGCCGGGAGGGGGCTGCGGCGAAATCTTCGGACGAAGTCGACCATGGTGGTCGTGGAGACCGCGTGAATGGCCGAGTCGATACTCGACATCGACGCCGCAAAGATCGCCGCGATCATCAGTCCCGCCATGCCGGGTGGGAGGCGGTGGAGGATGAATGTCGGCAGAATGGCGTCGCCCTTGCCGAAGGCCTGCGGGTTGTAGCGGCTCCAGGACCACAGACAGACGCCGAGCACGAGGGTCAGCAGCATGATCAGCGCGCCGACGGCCCAGCCGAGCAGCAGGGCCCGGCGGGATTGTCCGAGGTCTTCGCAGGACATGTACCGCTGCACCGCCTGCTGGTTGGTGCCGAAGATCGACAGCGCGAGGGTTCCGTAGGCGATCAGCGTCCACCACAGGTTGAAAGGGCTCTTGGGGTTCCACTCGAGGCTGACGACCGTGAGGCGGCCCTCCTGGCTGGCGCTTTTAGCAATTTCCGTGAGCCCGCCGGGGACGTCCGAGCCGATGAGCAGCACCGAGAAGATGACCCCGGCAACGATCACGCAGACCTGGATCAGGTCGGTCCAGACCACCGCCGAGATGCCGCCGAAGCAGCTGTAGAGGATAGCGGCCGCGGCGGTGACGAGGATCATCGTCTCGATATCTCCGCCAAAGATCGTCGCCAGAGCCAGGGCCGGGGCATAGACCAGCAGTCCCGTGCGCAGCAGGGTCTGGATGATGAACAGCAGGCTCGCGGTGCTGCGAGCAACCACGCCGAAGCGACTCTCGAGGAACTCGTAGGCGGTGGTCACCCGCAGTCGCGAATACAAGGGGATGAAGAAGAGGATGACCAGGATGACCGCCAGCAGGTCGCCAATCTGCCACTGCAGCCAGCCCATGCCGCTGCGGAATCCAGCACCGGTTCCGCCGATCAGCGAGACGCTGCTGAAGCTGGTCGCCAGGATGCTGACTCCAACGGCCCACCACCGGAGGTGTCGCCCCCCGAGGAAGTAGTCCTCGGTGCTCTTCTGCGAACGATTGGCAACCACGCCGATCACGATCACCGTGACGCCATAGGCCAGAAGAACAGCAAAATCAAGGACGTGGAGGTTCAAGATCCGGGCTCCGGAGTGATCGGGGTCACGACGAGTAGGGCATTGAAGGGCAACTGCTCGACCACCTCAAGAAGATAGTCCGGCGAACCTCGCATGACGCCCGGGTCGAGCTGGTGTCGCGAACTCAGCGGTCCGGCCCTGCGAAACAGTTCCCTGATCCTCAGGATCCGGCCGGAATGATGAAGGTGTTGAAGGAACACGGGGAGATCGGTTCATGGTCGGCAGTCAGATCAAGCCTGGTGTCACCCTCGGGGGTGGGTTCGACATGAGTGGCGAGAACGAGATCAGGGTCTTGCTGTCTCCGCTTGCGGAACGCGTCACGCCGAAGATTGCCAGGGAGAGCGTGCGGAGGGTCTTCGGCATGGACTCACGGTGACGCTGCGCTGCCCGATCCGGTCCCCAGCAAGGGCGCCGCTGGTCGGTAACCCACTTGCCGGCCGTGTCCTGTGTCGGTTGACAGCGCCGAGCAAACTCTGTCGGGGCCATAATTCCACTACCCTTTTATGGGGAAGGGCTTGTGGCGGCTGCCTCAGTCGGGAATCAGCACCTGCCACAACAAGCTGTCGTCGAACCGGCAGGTCAGCCGATTGGATCGGATGCGCCAGCGACTCAATCTGTTCAGCGGGTTGAGCGAGAACTGAGCGGGGATGAACCGGGGCGTCAGGTCGTGTGGCGCGAAGACCTTGCGAACCTCTTTCTGTCGATAGTGCCGCACATGGGTTGGATCGAGCGCGAACGACATCGGGCGCAGGCCAAACAACATCCGGATGCGCGAGATCAACGAGACCAGATTGGGTGTCGACATCAAGAGCATGCCCCCCGGCCTCGCCACGCGCACCAGCTCGGCAATGTAGTTGGTCGGATCGACAATGTGCTCGAGCACCTCGAAGGACAGAATGATGTCGAACGACGAGGTCTCGAACGCCAGCTGCTCGTGGCTCAGATCGGCTTTCTGCAACTGCTCGCAGATCCCTTCGCAATGCAGCAGAACTTCCTGGGAGATGTCGGCGGCGGCGAGATGGACCGCACCGTTGCTGCGCATGAACTGCAGCCAGCGACCGGTGCCCGGTCCGATGTCGAGGCACCGCTTGCCAGCCATCCCGTGACTCATCAGTGTCCTGAAGATGCCGCGGTCACGGCCGCCCATCTTGCGCTGGTCGAACTCGTATTCGATCTTTGGCTTCTCGGCGAAGTAACGATCGAAGTGTTTCTCGGTCATCGATCCCATGTCATCGCAAGCTTAGCACGAGGCGCTTCGCCCGAGATCATATTTATCGAGCGGCCGCCGCAGGTGAGCGGCCGCGTATATCGAGCACAGCCGGATCGGGTGTGTGTTCCTCCCTGATCTGGCCTGTCGGCACGGTCTGCAGCCCGCTCTCGACTCCGGATTCAGTGACCGGGTGTCAACCCGGCTCGTTATGGCTTGACGAACTGGCGTGCCTTGGCCAGCAGCTGACGCAACGTGGCCCGGCGCCCGGCAGCCCCCTTGCCGACAAGGGTGATCCGGGTCGATCCGGCGTACAGCTTGCCGGCCAAATGGGCCTCGACGAGCCGCACATAACCGGCCAGGACGCGCCTGGCCTCGGCGTTTTCCGGGTGAGAGACGGCCAGGTTGACGGAGCGCCGGAAGAAGGGCGTCAGCTGATCAAAGCCGTTCCGGTAAGCGTAGGTCCGGGTGCTGCGGCCCCTTGTCTTGCGCAGCCAGGCGATGTGTGCCGGCGATAGGTCCTTGGAAAAACGGGTCCGTGTCGGCTCCTTGCGCGGCAGCACCAGCTTGCCGTCCTGCACCGTGGCTTCGCTGATCACGCTCTCGAGTGCGGCGAGCGCCTCGGTCAGCTGCTGTTCGGTCCAGGTCCGCTTACCGAAGCGGTCGGGAACCTCTGTCAGCAGGTAGGCCAGATCGGTGCGTGCCGACCAGTGCTCGGCGATCTCGGAGCGCAGCTCGGCGGATTGGGTTTGCCAGGTCGCGCGCCGATTGTAGTTGACGCTGATGTCGTGCTGCTTGGTCGGCTCGAGCTGAGAGAACGTCCAGGTCAAGGTGTCCTTGCCGCGGGACAGCCCCTCCATCGGCTTGACCGAGCTGATGTTGTCCAGCGTCAGCCCGCCGGCGCAGCGCAGGGTGACGACGGCCTTGCCGATCTTGTTCTTCCATGGGGCGCCGGTGTGGAGGATGTATCCAGACCAGCGGTACTCGCTCCAGTGGCCGATCGTGATGCGATACTTGACCAGGTGTCGGCTGCGGCCCTTGGGAAAGCTGGCCTGCCAGACGTACCACAGGTCGCGGCCCACGAGGGGCCAGTCGGCTCCCTGCTTGGGGCGTGCTTGGGCCTCGGTCAGCTCGCGGATCTTGCCGCCGGAGCGGTCGATCAGGCGGTGCGCGATGCGCCTGCCGTCGATCTCGATCGAGAAGCCGTCCATGTTGTGGATCGGGCCGATCGGGAAGCCGATCTCGAACGAGGTGGCCCCGTCTCCGAGGTTGGTCATGTTGAAGTCGGCGGTGACCGAGAGTTGCTCGTCATCTCCCTTGGAACGGGTCAGGACCAGATCGACCTTCTCAGAAGTCATCTCGACGTTGATGCCGGGCATGTAGCTGGTCGGTGCGAGGCCCGGACCGATTTTGCTAGGCTTGGGGCCGATGTCGGCATTTAGCAACCCGGCGAGTGTGGTCAGCGAGAGCAGGGCGGTCGTGGCAAGAATGCGAGTACGCATGTCGGATCTCCTTGAGTGGGTGTTTTCCCTCTCGACAATCGACCCGCCCCGATCCCGCAGACTTTCTCGGATTTACTGTTTTGTCGGCGTCAGGAAGTCCCGCAGACTCGCGAGAGCGTCCTCGGTGCAGCACTGTGAGAGGAGCAAGACACAGGTGCCGGGAGTGGTGTGTAGGGCCCGAGCCCATCCACGGGGTGCGACGAAACCAGCCAGGTAGGTCCTGGCTGCGGCGGTGCCGGGCGCCTGGACCAGTACGATCCGTCCGATCCTGGCCTTGTAGACCGTCCAGCTACAGTCGAAGGGCTGACCGGTGGTGTGCCGCGGCACGCGCTTCACCGACTCCAGCCGAAATCCCTTGGGCAGCTGGCTCAGACGCAGTCTGGCAGCGCCGGACGGCGTGCCAGGCCCAGCCAGCTTCCCATTGCCGGGCAGTGCAGGCCTTTTTCCGGGGTCTCCCGGGTTTCCGCGCTGCGTGGGCGGACCTCCTGGCGTGCCGGTCCTTGGTGGCGCACCGGTCTCCAGCCCCGGAACCTCGCGTACTGTCTGCCGCTGTCGGGGGGGGCAACATGGACGTCTGTCACCAGCTGCTCGAGCCACGCGTGTGGCGCAGGTGGTTGGGGGGATGAATGGGAGGGCACCTTCGGCGTGACGGCCACGGCCGGCGTCCGGTGGCTGCGTAGACGCAGGTCCCAGTACAGCCCGCTGACCAGTAGCCCCACGGTCAGCAAGACCGCCGCGGCCATCGCCAGCCGCCGCGGCCACGGGGAGGGGCGCGTCTGTCGGTCCAGTGCTAGATCGAGTTGCGCCAGCCGCCGTGCGTCCGGCGCGCCTTGCTGGGCGCGCAGCAGCGAGACCAAGCCGGTGAGCCCGTCCAGCTCGTCTCTGGCCGCTTGGGACTCGGATAGCCGTCGATCCACCTCGGCCGGATCGATGTCCGGGGCATCCTCGCCTGCGGCACGCGCCGCCAGCAGATCGGGCAGGTCGCTGTTCATCATCACGCCTCCCCGCCAAAGCCCTTCAGCTGGGGCGCGATCGACCGCAGCCCTCGTCCGAACAGCCGGGCCGCGGTGTCCGCGGAGACCTCGAGCTGCTGACCGATCTCGACCCAGCTGCATTCCCCCCAGATTTTCAGGCAGACCGCCTCGCGTTGTGGACTCGGCAAGCCGGACAGCGCCTGCTGGATGGCCCATGTCGCCTCTGCGCGGTC
>PVBE011518005.1_pt1 | contig 26853 bp, 22 predicted proteins | sample 1631181 | NCBI WGS metagenome assembly PVBE01 (sample SAMN08397723, study PRJNA350692) | Marine metagenome, whole genome shotgun sequencing project. | isolation source: water | place: Pacific Ocean | collected 2012-04
GCGGCGGCCGGTTTGCGACTCCGATCGACCGCTTTTCGAAATGCCTTAAATCTTTTGGTCTGTTTGTTCGCAAGGTAGTGAATGAGCCCCCACGCTTCGGGTCGTTCGCAACTGACTTTTCCTGTGACCATTCCCTCCAGGTTTTTGTCGAGTTTGTCGAAATTTTCGAGCGCCTGTTTTGGATAATCTTCCAGAGTAATCGGGGGGACGACTCCGGTCTGTAATGTTTTCCCGTCCCAGGTATGCATCCCGAAATATTCGGCAAGGCCTTCCGTATACCAGAAGGCGCCGGGGGATCGGTTTCCCGTGCCGGCGAGGTAATGAAATTGATGCGTTGCTTCGTGCAGGATCAGTTGGCGGGTGTAATGTTCCGAAGGTTGAACGTAAAGGTACGCTTTTTTCGAGGTGGGCCAGTAGTAGCCGCCTGCCCCGGTGGGAACTCCGGCGCCATCTTTTCGGATCGAGTCGGCCCACCTCTCTTCGGTCGACCAGACTTCTACTTTTAGTTTTCCTTTGGGTGCTTTTCCGAAAAAGGTTTTGAGTTGTTTGTGCAGTTCTTCGAGAAGGCGGCCGGTATCCTCAACGTCAATTCCCTCCGCCCGCAACTGATAATGTTTCGTTTCGTGTTCCTGTGGAGAACAGAGAAGCAGAATCGCCAGGAGGAAGTTCATCGTTTTTGTTTCCCGTTAGTATGAGTTTTTCGGCAAGCCGCCTTCCGATCCGGGTCGCGAGCGCCATGATCGTGACTTGCGGATTGACCCCGATCGGAGTCGGAAAAATGCTTGCGTCGCTTATGTAACACCCCGGAAGATCCCAGAATTCCCCGTTTACGTCTACGACCGATTCGTTTTTTTCTCGCCCCATCCTTGCGGTTCCCATGAGATGAACGGTAAAGAGTTCTAATGTTTTTGGGGAGACTTGTGTCTCTTCTATTTTTTTCAAGTCATCGATCGAAGTGACGTAGGGGAGGTCGACAAAAGGAAGGATCACCCCTTCGGCCCCCATTTCGAAGTGCATCTGAGCGAGAAGGCGGGCCCCTTTTTTGAATCGTTCATGATCGTATGGCGTGATGTCATACTTTGCGACAGGAAGGTCGAAGAGCCCGGGACGGACCGATCCTGTGGTCGAATCCTCAACGAGAACGCCCGAAAGAATGATGTTGTTGTACCGTTCGAGGAGGGCCATCGCTTTTTTTCCATGCCACGGAATGAAAGCGGCGAGGGCGCCCGGCGTGATCATATTCTCGGCCATGACGATCCCCTCTTCGTGGAATTCCCGGATCTGGGTCCATTGGCTTACCCCTTTCCATGCCCGGACATCGTGGGGATAGATGGCGGCGACCTTCGCATTCGGGTGGCAGGAGAAGTGTTGCCCAAGGTGTCGGTTCTTCTTGCCCGGTTTCTGCTTCAGGAGGAGGTGTGGGGTCTGGATTCCCCCGCAGGCGATGACGACCGCCCGTGCGCGAATGGTTACTTTTTTGTCCGCCTTCCGGGTGACCGGATCGATCGCGCGACCGATGACTCCGACACACCGCCCTTTCTCAACGATCAGTTTTTCAATGCGGACTTCGGTAAGGCAGCGTGCCCCCGCATTCATGGCGCGGGGAATGTGCGAGACCAGCGTGGATTGCTTTGCCCCCGTGGGGCACCCGAGACCGCAACTGTTGGTGCCGACACATTGATTCTGGTTGCGCCGGTTGATCTCCACTTTCCACCCCATCTTTTTCGCCCCTTCGAGCATGATGCGGTTACTTTCGCCGAAGGAACTCTCGGCATGAAAGTTCGACTGGATCGATTTCTCAATTTCTTTGAAAAGAGGCTCCAATCCTTTGGGGCCCAGAGAAGAGTCTCCCGTCACTTTCTGCCACTGGTCGAGCACTCTTTCCGGGGTGCGCCAGGTCATTCCGCCATTGATGACGGTTGATCCTCCGAGAGCCCGACCTTCCACGTAGGGAATCACCGGGTTTCCGTGGATCATCGTTGCGCTGACATCCCGGTAGAGTCGCGGGATCGATTCGGTCAGGTAAGGATTGAAGCTTGATGTCGGGTGGTAGGCTCCTTCTTCTACGAAGAGGACATCGAGCCCTTCTTCGGCCAGTTCCGCGCCGGCGACCGCTCCTCCCGCTCCGGTGCCCACCACGACCACGTCGGTCTGGAAGGTCTGTTCTTTCCGGTAGTCTTCGTGGTTGAAGATCATACCGACATCTCCCGTCGTGCGATCTGCTTTCGAACGAACGCTCCGGGTGCGTAGTTCAGTTTTTTATGTACCTCAGGTTGATCGAAATAGATCGAGAGGACCGTCGATCGAACCCCGAGAAGAAGAAGTCGATAGAGCGAGTTGCCGCTTTCGGCCATGCGATCGAGGTGCGTCTCTCCTTTTTCGCGGGGGAGCGTCTGGAGGCAGCGGGTATTTTTTCCCATCCAGATGGGAGACCAGTTGAGAACATGCATGGCGAGCATCATGCCGCGCGCCATAAGGGGGTTCATGTATCGCATGAGGCGTCGCGCATGAACTTCGATTCGATCGATCATTTCGGGAAGGGTCGGGTCGACCGGACAGATCGCTCGAATCAACGCGCGGAAAACGGTACGGGTTCTCTCTCCCATCGGGAAGGGGTCGGCCAGTTTCCATCCATCGTTCGGGTGGCGCATCGCTTTGCCCGTCTTAAAAGAGACGTAGGGAATCATGAGGTGCTCCCTTCGAAAGCGAGGAGGAGTCCTTCGAGCATGGCGAGCATCTTTGCATCGATTCGTTGGTAGTAGTCGCGGGTGATCTGGACCGCTTCCTGGGGATCCTGTTTTTCGAGCGCCCCGAGCACCTCTTCGAGGAAGCCGGGATATTCCGGATGGAGGATCCAGAGGTCGGGGAAGCGAAGGATGAATCCCCGGTACACTTCGAGGAAGGTGTTCGCTGTCCAGCGCGTCGTAAGGGAATGGGTCGCATCGACAAGCGCCTGGTGCCACCGGAGATCTCCCCGTGCGAGCTTGACCTGGTGGCCCCCTTCGAAGAGCGCTTTCTGTTGGTCGGTCAATGCGCGAAGCCGGTCGAAGTCGATCGGCTCGGCCCGTTCGGCCGCGACCTTCATGATCATCTCGAGAACCGCCGCACGGGTAATGAGAAGATCTTTGAGCATGGCGAGCCGTTCGTTGTTGTCGGAGGCGTGCTCGAGGAAGGGGCCGATCAGTTCGATGTGGGCTCTCTTCCGAAAGTTTTCGATCCGGACGCCACTTCCGTGTCGAACGGTGACGAGGTGGCACTGCTCCAGTTTTCGAATCGCTTCCCGGAGGGTGTTGCGGTTTGTTTCGTATTCGAGGGCGAGATCCCGCTCTGGGGGGAGTTTGTCTCCCGCTTTCCACTGGTCTGAGAGAATCTTCTTCTTCAGATCTTCGAAGATCGTGTCGGCGAGGTTCTGGCTTTTTATCGGTGTCTTCATAATTGGTTCAACCACATTGGTTAAACCAGTTTAAAGCGGATATGTCAAGGTTTCAATGCCTTTTCATTATAATAGGGGTGATATTAGCCGAAAAGCAGGTTCGAGAGCGGGATTCCGACCAGGTATGAGAATAGGTTGGCGATCAACGCGGTAATCATGCCCCGGGCGAGTCTCTTCCCGAGGGGTCCTCGGAGGAGAGCGGTCAAGATCAATCCCTCGGTGAGCCAGACAAGAAGTTCACCGACGTAGATCCAGCCTTCGAAGGTGAGCACTTTTGGGGCGACAAACCAGAGGCACGGATGGGTTGCCAGATTGAGCAGAAAAATGGTCCGGAGGATCCAGGTTCCCTTGCGTGGAATACCGAATGCGTAAACAGGTAATTCGAGCGCACAGGTCCAGATTCGCGCGTACCGGATGGATTGAGGAATCCCAGAAGGGGAACGAGTAGCGTTAATCCGATCGCAATCCCAAGGCCGGTCGGTCCGAAATCAACAAGCAGGCTCCTCATGTCGCGACAAAACGTTGTGGGGCTTTCCCGCGGTTCGAACGCCTTGCTTCCGGGAAGTCCCGGAGCCAACGCGTGGGTCATCTCGCCGAGAGTGAGTCCCCCCACCGCGCCGAGTCCGCCGATCATACTGACGAAAGGATCGAGAAGGCCCGAAGCGAGGAGGACGACACCTCCGAGAAACATTCCGCCGACCGCCCACGTGCACCGTTTGGAAGCACCGCTACTTCGAGACCAGGCGACCCATAGTGCGAACGCCACAAAGTTGTGCAGGTGCGCCATACCGAGGGAGACCATGCCGATCATCGTTATCCCTGCGATCGCCGCGACGAGGGCGAGTTGCAGTCGGGTGCGTCCCCGGGCGAGAACGACCGCCGCACTTAACGAGAGGATTCCGAAGAGAACTTCTATCCGGGGAACGGAGAGAACACCGGCGATGAACAGGACCCGGAAAATCGTCATCCCGACGAGGGGCGTGATCACGCCGAGCATCGCGATCCGTTCGACCCGGGTGGGGGGACGCAGGATCAGGTAGCGGATATCGGCGAAGATATGGGGAACGCCCAAAAGGAGCGGTGCGAAGAGCAGGAGCCAGACGGGCGCCACCACTGTGAGCGTGAGCGCTACAGCCATATGGATTGCCGCAAGGACAGCGAGCCGCGCATGGCGGTCGCTCACAAGACGGGGGGGCGAGTCCGAGCCGGACCGTCGCCCGCCATACCTCCCGGCGAACTATATCTGCACTACTAAGAATTAGATCCATTCTTTTTCCTGAACCTCATGATCAGCCACATTCCGACTGTTCCCACGAGAATACCGATGGCGAGTATGGCGATCTCAGCGGGTGCGATATACGACTCGACGACCACTTCTTTTTCTACCGGCTGGGGGTTCGCTTTTTTCTCTTCGGGCGGTGCGATATCCCGGTCTCGGGTGAGCGGGGGAAGGTCGGCGGAGGGCGCCTCTACTGGAGCGGTTGTTGGAACTGGTTTCAGTGGTCTATATTTTCGCTTGGGGGGGGCGATATCCGCGACAGCGAGGTTGGCCGCGAACAGGGTTGCGATGAGCGTCAAAAACAGGTGATTCATCTTTCATCCATATTCTCTTCAATCTTGTTTGGTTCTCATTTGACGTAGGGAAACCGGGAAGGTTTCCGAAATAATGCATTTCCGGATGATTTTTCGAGGGCGGCTATAAACGGGGAAAAACGGCTCCCGTCGAAAAGGGGGAAAAGAGGGGCAACTCTTTGATCATTCGATCCTCCCACGGACGATCGGGCGGGTGAGGGTCTCAGGGAGGGATCGCTCCGTACAACCAGGCGCCCGCTCCCAGGAGTGTGAGGAGAAACGCCATAGAGTAAAGAGTGATCTTTTTACGCTTTTTCATCTGGGCTCTCCTTTTCGCTTTTGACGCGGAAAGGGTGGAGGCGGTTCCGGGAAAAAGAAAATTACCGGGTCTCTTTCCAGAATCGCCCGAGGAGGTTGGCCGATACTTTCCGGCGGTATTCCCGGGTCGAGCGGAGGTCGTCGATCGGATTGATCTCTTTGAGCAGGGTCTCTTGCGCCTTTTCGATCGAGCCTCCCGAAGCGAGAACCTCTTCCGTTTTGGGAAGGCGGATCGTTGTTGCCGCAACACTCCCAAGAGAAAGTCGCGGTTGGTCCGCGCGAATCCCCGCCATCACGATCTTCGAGATCGCTTGGGCCGCGCGGGTTCCCACTTTGCGGAACCACTGCTTTCCCACGACCGGCGGAAACTCGATCGCCGCGATCAGTTCGTCTTTTCGTAAAACGCTCTGCCGATATCCGGTATAGAACTCGTTGAAGGGGACCCGTCTCGTTCCATCCAGACTTTTCAAGACGAGGATCGCGTTGGCAACCGCAAGGACCGGAAGGGAATCCCCTGCAGGAGAACCGTTCGCAATATTTCCTCCGAGCGTGCCGCGGTTCTGGATCTGAACGCCGCCCACTTCGAGAGAGGCCTGGACAAGAATCGGTAGCCGTTTCTGTACGTTCTTGTTTCGCACCATTTGCGTGTAGGTGGCGAGCGCGCCGATCGAAAGCGTTTTTCCCTTCACTTCGATTTTTCGCAGAGCATCGAGATTCCAGAGATTGAGGAACCTCTTTGGTTTTAACGTCCCGAAATTGACATCGACGTAGACGTCGGTGCAGCCGGCGATCGGGGTGAGCGACTTCTCTTCGCGCAACATTCGAAGCGCCTCCCGCAGCGATTTCGGCTGCAAGAGTTCCAGTTCGGTCGTTGCGGTTCTCATGACTTTTTCACCGATCGGTAAATGGCCGAGTAGCCGGTACATCTACAGAGGTTTCCGGCGAGACCCGTTTTAATCTCTTCGAGGGTCGGCTTGCGCCCGAGTTTGAGCGCCATCATGATCATTCCCGGGGTACAGATCCCGCACTGCGCCCCCCCTTCGGTCACGAACGTTTTCTGAAGAGGGTGCCGCACCCCTTCGATCGTCGTCACTTTCGCTCCGGCAACCTGTCCGACCGGAACGAGACAGGAGCAGACCGCTTCGCCGTCGATGATCACCGTGCAGGCTCCGCACTCTCCTTCACCGCATCCTTCTTTGGTGCCGGTCAGTTCGCACTCTTCCCGAAGGACGTCGAGGAGCCGCTTCGCGGGATGTGTGTCGACTGAAACTTTTTTTCCGTTCAGCTGGAAATGCATGGCGCCTCCATCAATCGTTCCGGGGTGGCCGGAATCGATCGCACGTCGAGATTGAGGTGCCGGATTGCGTTGACGACTGCCGGGGGAGCGCCGTCGATCGGCATCTCGCCGACCCCCTTCGCGCCGTATGGCCCGTGGCGGTACGGATTCTCAACGATCACGACATCGAAGTCGGGCGTGTCTTTTGTTGTCGGAATGAGGTAATTGGTGAGCGACGCGTTCGCCATCTTTCCGTCGCGCATGACAACTTCTTCAAGAAGGGCGTACCCGACCCCTTGTGCCGATCCCCCTTCGATTTGTCCTACGACCTGAACCGGGTGGATCGCCTTGCCGATATCCTGGACGGCGGTAAACTTGGTCGGCCGCACTTCATATGTGTCGGGGTCGAATTCTATTTCGGAAACGTCACACCCCCAACCATAGGTGCCATACGCATGGCCGCGATAGTTCTCTTCATCCCAGATGATCTCGGGAGGCTTCTCATATTTCTTTGTGATGACGAGAGGTCCATGTTTCTTGAGGTAGGCCCCCGGTGTCATTTTCCCCAGTTTCTTTTTCATCTCGGCCGCGCACCGCTGGAGAATCTTTCCGACGACCATACAGGTGCGGGAGGCGACAGTGGGGCCGCTGTTGGGAACGAGGCCGGTATCCGCTTCGGATACTTCGATCTTGTCATAGGGGAATCCGAGCGCGTCGGCGACAATCTGGGCGAGCATGGTGCGGGTCCCCTGGCCAATCTCGGTGTTGGCCACGAGAATGCGTGCGCCCTTCTTTGTCAGTTCGAGCGACGCTTCACTCGCGAGCATGACCTCTCCGATTCCGGTAAATCCGGAGCCGTGAAAGAAGAGAGAGAGCCCGATCCCTTTATTTTTTCCGGCGTACGATTTTCGTTTCTTCCGGAAGTTCGATTTCTCTACCGCTTTCTTTAATACGGTCAGAGCGCTGCAATCTTTTCCGAGTTTCTGCCCGGTCGCGGTGGTGTCGCCGGAACGGAGGGCATTCTTCTCGCGCAGTTTGACCGGATCGATTCCGAGCGTTTCGGCGATCCGTTCCATATGTACTTCCGTCGCGAATTGCGTTTGAGGCGCGCCGAATCCACGGAATGCTCCGTTGGGTGCAGTGTTCGTCATGACCGCGTTGCCGGTAATCCGAATGTGATCATATCGGTACGGTCCAGACGCGTGAAGAACGCCGCGGGAGAGAACGACCGGGCTGAGCGTGACGTAGGCGCCTCCATCGAAAAGGACATCAACCTCCATCGCTGTGATCGTCCCATCTTTTTTGAGTCCGGTTTTGAGATGCATTCTTCCCGGGTGTCGTTTGGTCGTCGCGACCATATCTTCTTCCCGGTCGTAAATCATCTTGACCGGTCGACCCGATTTTAATGCGAGAAGAGCGGCGTGGGCGGCGATGACGGAAGGGTAGTCTTCTTTCCCCCCGAAACCTCCTCCTGTTTCGACTTGCACAATGCGAACCTTGTCGTCGGGAAGATCGAGGAGCGCCATGATCGATTTATGTACGTAGTAAGGGCATTGCATCGAACCGTAAATCGTGATCCCGTCCTTTTCGGGAACCGCAATGACTCCATTTGTTTCAATATAGACATGCTCCTGGTGACCAACGTGGTAGGTGCCTTCAACGATGGTGTCGGCCGTCCGGAACCCTTTTTGAATCGAGCCTTTCTCAATCAGGATTTTCTTAAAACTCTTCTTCGATTTCTCGGGGTCAAAGAGAGGTTTCAATTTCTTGTATTCAATTTTTACGTCCGCTTTGAGGAGCGTTTCCCGGTTTTCGTGGGCCAAGAGAAGGATCGGTTCCTCCTGGTGGCGGACCTGTTTTTCGACGAGGCACGGTTGATCTTGCACGATCATCGCGATCACATTTTTTCCGGGGATATCCCGGTAATCGACGACGGTAAATTCTTTCTTTGGAAGGCGGTGACGGATGGAGGCAATCGAACCGCGCGCGATCGAAGAACGGACCGTTCTTCCGTAAATCATTCCGGGAAACTGAATGTCATCGATATACCGTGCGGTACCGGTGACCTTCTCTTTTCCCTCTTTTCTTGTAACCTTACGACCGACTGCGGGCATGCACAGGCCCCTTCCCTCTGTAAAACCGTACCATGGTGTACCGCATCGGAAGGATAAGAGTCAACTCTCGAAATTTGATTCTTTCGAAGAAGGAATCTTGTCGGTATCCCACTTCTTCGTGTACAAAGGGCCGCTCTTAATGGAAGGACATGGAATGGAATCGGTTGTTGATCTGCGAAGTGATACCGTAACGCGGCCCAGTGAGGGGATGCGTCGGGCGATGAACGAGGCTCCTCTTGGGGATGATGTCTTCGATGACGATCCGACCGTACATGAAATTCAGAAATATGCCGCGAAGGTGACCGGAAAAGAGGCGGCGCTCTTTGTTCCGACCGGAACGATGGCGAACCAGCTCGCTCTTCGTGCTCATACGGTGCATGGAGACGAGGTGATTGGGCATAAAGGGTGTCATATTCTCAACTACGAATCAGGAGCTCCGGCCGCTCTCGCCGGCGTGCAGATGTGGGTGGTCGATTCTGTGGATGGATCGCTTCCCCTGGAAGAGGTCAAGCCGCTCGTGCATCAGACGGATGATCCCCACTTCGCTGTGACCCGTCTTATTTGTATGGAGAATACGAACAATTCCTGTGGAGGGACCGTTCTTCCAGAGCAGAATGTCAAAGAGGTCCAGGAGTTCGCCCGGTCGCGGAAGATCTCCCTGCACCTTGATGGCGCACGGGTCTTCAACGCCGCGATAGCGAGTGGGAGCTCTGTAGGAGAACTTTGCGAAGGCTTTGACACGGTCTCTTTTTGTCTCTCAAAAGGATTGGGCGCTCCTGTTGGAAGTCTTCTTACCGGTTCGAGCTCCCTTATCAAGAAAGCGTACCGCTTCCGAAAGATGTACGGCGGCGGAATGAGGCAGGCGGGGATTCTGGCCGGGGCGGGTCTCTATGCACTTCGGAATAATGTGGAACGCCTTGCCGAAGATCATCATCGCGCGAAAAAGATCGCGACAGCCCTTTCTGAAATGGAGGGGATTACGATCAACCTGCCACGGGTTCAGACAAATCTCGTCTATTTTGATCTCGAGTCTGATCACCCTTTGGCGGCGTGTGACCCGGAGGGAAAATCGCGATTTGTGTCCCGGCTCGAAGAAGAGGGGATCCTCATTACGGGAGGTCCCTATCGCCTTCGAATGGTGACCCACCTTGATCTGGATGATACGGATGTAGACCGGGTACTTGCGTCTGTGGATGCGGTGCTCAAACAGGCGTGACCCTTCCTCCACCGTCTCGATCGGAAATGCACGAATGGAGCCGACCCGGGAATGATTAGATGGAGGCGATGATTTCGTTGAAGGTGGCGCTTGGCCTCATCGCCTTTTCTGTAAGTGTGGCGTCCGGTCTGTAGTAGCCCCCGACATCGACGGGGGACCCTTGGGCCGCTTCCAACTCCCCAATGATCTTTGTTTCGTTCTCTTCGAGCGCGGCCGCCACGTTGGCGAATCGTTCCGAGAGCGCGGCATCTTCGTCCTGGTTGGCGAGCGCTTTGGCCCAGTAGAGGGCGACATAAAAGTGCGTTCCCCGGTTATCGAGTTCGTTCACTTTTCGCGAAGGCGATTTTCCATTCAAGAGGTAGTCGGTGGTTGCCTCATCGAGGGTGGCTCCCAGGATCCGGGCCTGTTTGTTGTCGTATCGATCCGCGAGGTGATCGAGAGATGCGGCGAGGGCGAGGAACTCTCCGAGAGAATCCCACCGAAGGTGCCCCTCTTTTTCGAACTGCTGAACATGTTTTGGTGCCGAGCCTCCCGCACCGGTTTCAAATAATCCACCGCCATTCATGAGCGGCACGATCGAAAGCATCTTCGCGCTCGTCCCGAGTTCGAGAATGGGGAAGAGGTCGGTCAGGTAATCCCGCAACACGTTGCCGGTGACCGAGATCGTATCTTTTCCGTCACGGATCCGTTCCAGAGTGTAGGCGCACGCTTTTACGGGGGAAAGGATGAGGATCTCAAGCCCTTCCGTATCAAGCTCCTTGAGTCGTGTGGTTACTTTTTGGATGAGTTCTGCATCATGTGCCCGTTCGCTGTCGAGCCAGAAGATGGTAGGAGTGCGCGTGACGCGGGCCCGTTTTACCGCGAGCTCTACCCAGTTCTGAATCGGGGCGTCCTTTGTCTGGCACATTCGCCAGATATCATCATCTTCTACTTCATGTTCCAGGAGGACGGTTCCCGCTTCGTCGACGACGCGCACTTTTCCGGGACCGACCATTTCAAAAGTCTTGTTGTGCGAGCCGTACTCTTCCGCTTTCTGCGCCATGAGCCCCACATTGGGAACAGTTCCCATGGTGGTCGGATCGAATGCGCCATGTTTCCGGCAGAATTCGATGACGGCCTGGAAGATTCCCGCATAACTGCTGTCGGGGATGACCGCTTTTGTATCTTGAAGTTCTCCCTTCCCGTTCCACATCTGCCCCGAGGTTCGGATCATCGCCGGCATTGATGCGTCGATGATGATGTCACTCGGTACGTGAAGGTTGGTGATTCCCTTGTCCGAGTTGACCATCGCGAGAGAGGGGCCCTCCTGGAATCGACGTTTCAGCTCCTTTTGGATTTCGTTCTTCTCTTCCTCTGGAAGCGATTCTATTTTTTCGAGGAGATCTCCGAGTCCGTTGTTGACGTTGACGCCAATCTTGAGAAGCGCTTCCCCATGCTTGGCAAAGAGATCCCCGAAGAAAACGCGAACAGCGTGACCAAAAATGATGGGGTCGGAGACCTTCATCATGGTCGCTTTCATATGAAGAGAGAAGAGAACCCCCTTCTTTTTGGCATCCTCTACCTGCTCCCCGAGGAAGGCGAGAAGTGCTTTTCGACTCATAACTGTGGTATCGATCACTTCTCCTTCAAGCAGGGGAAGACTCTCTTTCAGGGTTGTCACGGTTCCTTGTTCACTGACATGTTCGATTTTGACGGTAAGGGCCTTTTCAACAGTGACCGATTTTTCGTTTGATCGAAAGTCTCCTGCACTCATGGTCGCGACATGAGTGCTCGAATCAGGGCTCCAGGCTCCCATAGAGTGTGGCTTGTTTCGTGCGTATTCTTTGACCGCTTTGGGCGCGCGCCGGTCAGAGTTTCCTTCGCGCAGAACCGGATTGACCGCGCTTCCTTTAATTTTGTCATATCGCGCCTGGCTGGCGCTCTCTTCGTCTGTTTGGGGGTTTTCGGGGTAGTCGGGCAGGTCGTACCCTTTTTTCTGCAGTTCCGCGATCGCCTCTTTCATCTGGGGGATGGATGCACTGATATTGGGCAGTTTGATGATGTTCGCTTCCGGTGTTTTCGCGAGTTTCCCCAATTCCGCGAGAGCATTTTCTTCCTTCTGCTCCGGTTTGAGTCTTTCGGGGAAGTGGGCCAGGATTCGACTGGCGAGGGAGATATCCCTCGTTTCCACTTTGACCCCCATTGGAGTGGCAAATGCTTGGATAATGGGGAGAAAGGAGTAGGTGGCAAGGGCGGGAGCCTCGTCTGTCTTCGTATATATTATCGTGGGGTCGCTTTTCATCGGTCCGGCATTATAGGGAGCAGATTCCCCCGCTCCAAGCAGTTCCTTTTCTTCTGCTTGATATTTTTGGGAACCTTCTTTTTTTCAAAATATCCTCATTTTTCCATGATGTGGTAAACTTTCAGGGACCGAAACCCGGAAAAATATATCGAGGAAGGAGGATCGAGATGTCTCTGGAGGCGGCAAAAGAGTTTCTGGAAAAGGCTCGAAACGACGAGGCTCTTCGCAATCAATTAAAGGGGTGTCATTCGGAAGAGAAGTTTTTCGCCGTGGTCGAGGCGAGCGGGCTTCAATTCACAAAAGAAGAGTGGATTGCGGTCTCCCCGAAAAAGAAGGAAGGAGAAGGTTCTTCTGGAAGTCGGGAAGAACACAGAAGCCCCGGGACCGCCCGGTGGGAGGTAAAGGGTTCGTAGGGAGTGTAAGGTTTAAAAATAAGAAAGCCCCGGTGGAGATCCTCCGCCGGGGCTTTGTTTCTATTCTGATGGATTACGACTTTTCGGCGGCCGCTTTCTTCTTCGCTTCGATGATCTCTTCGGCCATTGAGCCGGGCACCTCTTCGTAATGATCAAATTGCATGGAGAAAGTGGCGGTTCCGCGCGTCAGGGTACGCAGGTTGGTTGCATAGCCAAACATCTTACCGAGGGGAACCATGGCGCTGATCTCCTGATTGACCCCTTTTTGAGTCATTCCTTCGATCCGCCCGCGCCGGGAAGAGAGGTCTCCGTTGACCGGTCCGAGGTAGTCTCCATTGGTGACGGCATTGACAGCCATAATCGGTTCCAAGAGGATCGGTTGGCTACTTTTGAACATTTCCTTGAACGCAATAGAGGCGCAGGTGAAGAAGGCTCGTTCACTGGAGTCCACTTCATGGTACGCTCCGTCGACCAGTTTTACTTTCAGGTCAACAATGGGATAACCGGCGTACACTCCCTTTTCCATTGCGTCCACAATTCCCTTCCGAACGGCAGGGATGTATTCCTTCGGTACGTTTCCGCCCTTGATTACGTCATCGAAAACAAAACCGGCCCCCGATTCCAGAGGTTCGAGTTCGAGTTTGACTCGGGCAAAGTCTCCCTTACCCCCGGTCTGTTTTTGGAGCTTGTAGTCGATCGCCCCATTTGAACGAACGGTTTCGCGGTAGGCGACTTGAGGTCGTCCGACCCCGGCCTCGACACCAAATTCCCGCTTAATCCGGTCAACGAGAACTTCCAGGTGAAGTTCTCCCATTCCGGAGATAATCGTTTCGGAAGTTTCCGGATCGACCTTGACGAGGAAGGTTGGATCTTCCTCGGATAGTTTTGCCAGAGCGGTCGAAAGCTTGTCCCGGTCGGCCCGTGATTCCGGCTTGATGCTGACGGAGATAACGGGAGAGGGGAATTCGATTGATTCGAGAACGATCGGGTGATCTTCTTCACAGAGAGTGTTCCCGGTCAAAGTATGTTCCAAGCCGACCACCGCGCCAATTTCTCCGGCGCGCAAAGCCTGCTTCTGCTCTGGCTCATCGGCGTGCATTTCGAGAACGCGGCCGATTCTCTCTCTCTTTTCCCGAACCGAGTTCCAGACGTACGAACCGGCTCTCAGTTCTCCAGAGTAGACGCGGACAAAGATGAGCTTCGCATGACGGTCCTGGACAATCTTAAAAGCGAGCGCGGAAAGAGGGCCTTCTTCCACCTTGGGAGAGGGAAGATAGTAAAGAACGCTGTCGAGAAGACTTCGAATCCCTACATTCCGATAAGCCGATCCACAGAGTACGGGTACGATATCCCGTGCGATTGTCGCTTTTCGGAGCGCGGCGCGGAGTTCTTCGACCGTTGGCTCTTCGCAAGCCATGAATTTATCGAGAAGGGCTTCGTCCGTCTCACTGATCTTCTCGATCAGATGTTGTCGCCACTTGGCAACTTCGGGTACGAGTTCTTCGGGGACCGGTGTTTCTTTCGGATCAAGAATATCGGTATCTTTTTCTTCCAAGACAATATCCGTTTTATCGATGAGATCGATCATGCCGCGGAAGTTTTCGCCTTCTCCTACCGGAAGAACGATCGGGACCGCGTTCGCACCGAGTTCTTCCTGGATGGCTTTAATCACGGTAAAGAAACTTGATCCGGGTCGATCGAGTTTGTTTACGAAAGCGATGACCGGGACTCCATATTTCTCGGCCTGGCGCCATACTCCGGTCGATTGCGGCTCGACGCCACCTACACCGCAGAAGAGGGCGACCGCTCCATCAAGAACGCGGAGAGATCGTTCCACTTCGACGGTAAAGTCGACGTGGCCGGGAGTGTCGATCAGATTGATATGGTGATCTTTCCACTGGATGGTGGTTGCCGCGGAGGTAATGGTAATTCCGCGCTCCCGTTCCTGATCCATATGGTCGAGTGTCGCCGCACCGTCATGGACTTCTCCAAGCCGGTGAATCTTTCCTGTGATATACAGGATCCGTTCACTCGCTGTTGTTTTGCCCGCGTCAATGTGGGCCATAATGCCGATGTTTCTGATTTTGTCGTGATATTTGCTCATGGTGGCGGAATCTTACATATTTTTTGCCGTTTGTCATGGCAAAAGGGCCACTTTTGAAAAATTTCATGATTTTCGTATATTGCCCGTTTTGAGAGCTCCGGATAAGGTGTGCGCCATGCAGAAGAGAACGTTGGGAAGAACAGGCCTTTCTATCTCGGAAATCGGCTTCGGTTCCTGGGGGATCGGAAGGTCTCTCTGGGTTGGGGCGGAGGATTCTGAGTCTCTACGGGCCTTAAACCGGGCTGTAGACCTCGGATTGAATTTTATCGATACTGCCCTGGGATACGGGGAAGGGCATAGCGAACGGCTTGTGGGACAAATCGTTCGTTCCCGCCCGGAGACGATTTATGTCTCGACCAAAGTTCCTCCCAAAAACAGGGAGTGGCCGGCTCGAGATGGGGTTCCGGTTAGGGAGACTTTTCCGGGTGACTATATCGTCTCGCGGACCGAATCGAGTCTGAAGAATCTAGGGCTCGAACGGATCGATATTCAACAACTCCATGTCTGGAGTGATCAATGGGTGGGGCAGGGAGATTGGCTTGAGGCGATCGAAAAACTGAAGCGGGAGGGGAAGATTCGATTTTTCGGAATTTCCATTAATGATCATCAACCGGAAAATGCAATCCGATTAATCGAAAGTGGTTTGGTGGATACGGTTCAGGTGATCTACAACATTTTTGACCAGACCCCGGAAGATCGACTTTTTGAGGTGGTTCAAAAACATAATGTAGGTGTGATTGTCCGGGTGCCTTTTGACGAGGGGGGGCTGACCGGAAGAATTACCCCCCAAACTTCCTTTCCAGAGGGTGACTTTCGGAATCGATATTTCCGGGAGAATCGAAAGAGTCAGGTGTTTGACCGGGTAAATGCGATTCAGGAAGATCTCGGAATCGAATCGGAAGATATGGCCCAAACGGCCTTACGGTTTGTCCTGAGCCATCCGGCCGTTTCCACGGTTATTCCTGGAATGAGAAGTGTCGATCATGCAGAAAAGAACTGTGGTGTGGGAGAGGGAAAAGGGCTTCCCGTGTCTCTGGTTGAGAAACTTCATGCTCACCGGTGGAATCGAAACTTCTATTCGCCTTAAAGAGGTGTTCCCGGAAAGACGGATACGGGGGACCCGTCGGCAATAAAACTGGAGTCCGGTTTTCGGGAAAGCGCTTCTCGAAACCGGGGTCCGTACAGGGCCTCTACATCAATATCGACGACAGTTTCCGTAGCTCGGGTGAATTTCCAGGGAGGGTGATTAACCCGGTATTGGAGACATCCTCCTTCTTTTGTCCGACTGTATCCCCAATAATGTTCCGCAATAAACTCTTCCAGGGATCCGGTGGGGAGGGGGGAAGGTTTTCCGTTGGCCTTTAGATGGAGGCTGTCTCACCGTCCTTTATTTTTCCATCGGTATTGGACACCGTCGGCATCGATCCGGGATTCCATGGGCCGGGTGATATAGGTCTCGTTGTACAGGGTTCGCGCGACGAAGGAGATGGCAAAGCGGGGAACAATTTCACGTATGAAGCAGACTCCTCTTCTCCACCCTTCTTCCGCACGATGTCGAACATAAAATCGCAGATTCACTTCTTCAAAGTTTTGGTGAAAAGGGAGTGGAATTCCCCGCATCCTGGTGTTGAGAAAAAGAAATCCGACAATGCTTACGTATGTTTTTCCTTCATAGAAATCGAGTTCGGTGCCGGAGGGTATTTCATTTCGAAGGACGGTGGGATCGATTTCATAATTGACCATGGCCAGGTGGCGCCATTCTGTAGTGAGAAAGGGGGAAGTTTCCTTCATCAGGATTTGGGTAGTTTTTTGTACCGGATTCGCCGAGGTTGGTCGGCATCCCGTCCCAACTCTTTCTGTCTGTTCGCCCGGTACGATTCGTAGTTCCCTTCGAAGTAGCGGACTTTCCCTTCCCCCTCGAAAGCAAGAATGTGTGTTGCAATTCGATCGAGGAACCAGCGATCGTGAGAGACGACGAGCGCGCATCCGTTGAAAGAGAGAAGGGCGTCCTCTAATACCCGGAGTGTATCGACATCAAGGTCGTTGGACGGTTCATCGAGAAGAAGAAGATTTCCGCCTCGACGAAGGAGTTTCGCCATCTGAACCCGATTGCGCTGTCCTCCGGAAATTTCGCCCATTTTCTTCTGCTGATCCGATCCACGGAAATTGAAACGGCTGACATAAGCACGTCCGTTCAGACGTTTTGTTCCGAACGAGATCTCTTCATCCCCTTCGGTGATCTCCTCATAGACGGTGCGGTCGTCCGAAAGGGTTTCCCGGATCTGGTCTACGTACGAGAGAACAACCGTTTCTCCCAATTCAATGGTTCCCGCGTCCGGCTTTTCTTCTCCGACAATCATCCGGAAGAGGGTCGTTTTCCCGGCACCGTTGGGACCGATAACTCCGATAATGCCCCCCGGAGGAAGGCGGAGGTTGAGATCCTCAATGAGAATGTTTTCGTCGAATCCTTTGCGCACCCCTTCGATCTCGAGAACCTTGTTTCCGAGTCGGGGGCCGGGAGGAATCTGAAGTTCAATCGTTTCTTCCCGGAGTTCCAATGCTTCGTTGGCGAGTTGTTCGTAAGCGGAAATTCGTGCTTTCGGTTTCGCCATTCGTCCCTGGGGGGACATCCGGATCCAGTCGAGTTCTCGTTGAAGGGTTTTCTGACGAGCGGCCCGTGTTTTTCCTTCCTGCGCGATTCTCTTCTCTTTCTGTTCCAACCAGGAACTGTAATTTCCTTCCCACGGAATCCCTTTTCCTTGATCGAGTTCGAGGATCCATCCCGCCACGTTATCGAGGAAATAGCGATCGTGTGTCACAGCCAGGACGGTACCTGGGAAGTCCTCAAGGTATCTCTCCAACCACGCGACACTGGCGGCATCCAGGTGGTTCGTCGGTTCGTCCAGGAGGAGCAGGTCTGGATTGGAAAGGAGTGTGGTACAGAGGGCGACGCGGCGGCGTTCTCCGCCGGACAAATGTTTTATGGGAGCATCCCACGGAGGAAGTTGCAGCGCATCGGCCGCCATCTCAAGGTGGCGATCGGTTTCCCAGGCATTTGCGGCATCAATCTTTTCCTGCAATTCGCCCATTTGGTCGAGAGTGGCCTGCATCTGGTCGGCGTCGAGTTCCTCTTCCAATTTCGCGCTGATCTTTTCGTACTCTTCTACCATGGCGATCTGGTCGGCGACCCCTTCCTGGACAATCTCCCGAATACTTTTGGATTCATCCAGTTGAGGTTCTTGAGGAACGTATCCAATTTTTGTTCCCGGGTGGCGATGGAGCGTGCCATCGAAATCGTTATCTTCTCCCGCCATGATTCTCAGAAGGGTCGATTTTCCCGCCCCGTTTCCGCCAAGAACACCGATCTTCGCTCCGTAATAATAGGAGAGAGTGAGGTCTTCGATGATCGTTTTTTCCTTGTAGGCCTTGTTCAGGCCTTGGATTTGCATGATAAAGTGGCTCATAGGGTCCCTGTTCTATCACCAAATTCAGGAATGTCAAAATAGTTGTGAGGGTAGATATCTATTCGGGAATTTGCTTGCCCCGTTTTGTACAGTAGAGGTTGGAACGTATAAGGTGGTGAAATGAAAATTCGCGGAAGAAATCTGGATTGGACCAATACTCTTTTTCTCCTTGTTGTGCACCTCACGGCGGTGATCGGAACGATTCTATATACCGTGCTGCACGGTTGGACGTGGGCGGCGGTCGGCATCGGGGTTGCCTGGTTCGTCATGACCGGATTAAGCATTACGGCTGGGTACCATCGACTCTTTTCGCATGGAACGTACCGGGCGCATCCGGCTCTTCGGGCTTTTTACCTGATTTTCGGGGCCGCGGCTTTCCAACAGGACGCCTTGAAATGGTCGGCAGGTCATCGGCGACACCATGCCTATGTCGATGAGGATGCAGATCCGTACAGTATTCGGAAAGGATTCTGGTGGGCGCATGTGCTCTGGATCCTTGTTCGAGAGCCCAAGAACCAGCCAGGGGGGAAGATCGGGGATCTTGAGAGGGATCCCCTGATGAGAATCCAGAAGGAATGGTATGTCCCGATCGGTGTTTTTGTCTCGTTTACCCTGCCAGCATTCGTGGGAGCCCTTCTTGGGGATATGTGGGGGGGGTTGATCATCGGCGGTTTCTTCCGGTTGGTTTTCAGCTATCACATGACCTGGTCGATCAATTCCGTGGCGCACACACTGGGAAAACAGCCCTATAATGATTCCGATTCTTCCCGGGACAGCAGCATCACCGCCTTGTTATCTTTGGGAGAGGGATATCATAATTATCATCACTCCTTCCCGATCGACTATCGAAACGGGATTCGTGCCTGGCACTTTGACCCGTCAAAATGGTGGATTCGCTTGATGAGCTATATCGGGGTTACAAAAGATTTGGTCCGGGTTCCGCAGGATACGATTCTCAAGGCGCGGGTGCGGATGCAGGCTGTCCAGGCTGAGTCCTGGTTGGTAGACCAACCTGTATTGGCCGAACATCTTCAAGCGGCTCGTCTTCGACTGGAACAGTTGGTCGAAGAATGGGGAGATCTCAAGGCCCAATTGATCGAACTGAAAAGCCGGACGAGATCACGATCTCGGGAAGCGGTTCAGAATCTTCGGATAGAGGTCAAGGAAGCTCGTTCCCGATATAGGGCCGCCTATCGCGAGTGGGTCTGGAGTCTTCAGAATCCTCATCTCATTTCCCTTCCGGCATAATAAAACGGCAGGCATAAAAAAAGGCCGCAGTCCTTTCCCGAAGGAAAGAACTGCAGCCAGAATGTCTCCGCGGTAGGGTCGAGTGCGATTTCGGGAATTTATCCGGGTCGTCGCGATCCTACTTAGGAAGTGCTTCAGCGAAACAGCGGATTAGCGCTGCTGACTGAAACAGTCGCTGCAGTAGACCGGACGGTCACCGCGCGGCTTGAAGGGGACCTGAGTCTCCTGTCCGCACTGTGCACACGTTGCCGGATGCATTTCGCGACGGCCACCGCCGCCACCACCACCGGAGCCACCGCCACCGCCGCCAGCACCGCCGCGGGCAGCTTTCTTGGCAGCGCGACATGGCGCGCAACGCTTGGGTTCGTTGGTGAAACCGAGTTGGTTGTGGCGTTCCTGCTCTGCGCCCGAGAAAACGAAACTAGTGCCACATTCGACGCAGGTCAGATCTTTGTCCGTGAATTCCATATGCTCCCTACTCTGGGAAAAACTATAAAAATGCTTCCCCGTACCATCGGGGAAATCAGGCGTATTAAAGTGAGAATTGACCTCGGGTGCAATCAAAATTTGAATTTATTCAGGAATTTCTGCCCAAATATTCATTTTCGAGCTCAAAAAGCTCTTTTCTGACCCGGGAAATCTCTTTTTTGATCTCCTGTACCTTATACGGATCCCGGAAAACCTCTGGAAGGGAGAATTGTTCTTCCATTTTTTTCAGGTCTGATTCGTACTGGATAATTCTTTTCTCAAGATCCGGAGTTTTTATTTTAGAGAGGGGAGAGGCCGGTTTTTTCTTTCCGGCCGGTTTTTCGACCTGTTTCTCTTCTCGATTTTTGATCGCTCTGGCTTGCATGGCCTTTTTCTGTTGACGTTGAAGTCGTGCCCGGGCCGCTTCTTCGTATCCCCCATCTGTCAGGTGCACTTCTCCGTCTTCAATCCAGATGATTCGATCCGCCATTAGATCGAGGAAGTAGCGGTCGTGGCTGACGATCATCATTGTTCCTTCCCACACGGAGAGGGCGAGTTCGAGGACTTCCCGGCTGGGGATATCGAGGTGGTTGGTCGGTTCATCGAGAAGGAGAACGTTTTTCCCTTCCAGGAGGAGTTCGGTAAATCGGAGTCGTTTCCGTTCTCCGCCGGAGAGGAACGAGAGAGATTTCTCTGTTGTCTCCCCGGTAAAGAGCATCGCCCCAAGAAGGTTCCGCAATTCCTGATCATTTCGTTTTCGTTCAAACTCTCTCATATATTGGAAGACGGTTCGTTCGTCAGCCGGGAAATCATCCTGCTGATTCAAGAGGCCTCGATGAACACGGGATCCCCAGAAAACTTCTCCGGTTTCCGAAGTTCCCTCTCCCGTTAAAGTGCGAAGCAAGGTGGTCTTTCCCGAGCCGTTGGGGCCGACGATCCCGATCGTTTCTCCCCGGTCGACTTCGAAGGACAGGTTTTGGAAAAGATTTCTTCCCTCGAAGCCTCTGGAAATATCCCGCACGGTCAGGGTTTTTAATCCGGAACGTTCGGCAAGTGGAAATTTGAGAGACATGGCGCGGATTTGATCTTGTGGGCGGTCGAGTCGCTCGAGGCGCTCTAATCGTTTTAATCTCCCCTGTGCCTGGCGTGCCCGTTGACCGGCTCCGTATCGACGAATAAAAGATTCCTGCTGATCGATATGATCTTTCTGTTTTTCGAACTGTTTCCAGGCCGACTTCAGCCGTTCCTCTCGAAGTTCCCGGGCACGACTGTAAGGGGCGGGGTAGGTCCAGATGCGGCCTCCCTCGATCTCCCAGGTCGCCTGGGTTACCTGGTCGAGAAAGCGCCGATCGTGGGAAGTAATGATCGCCGCGGCGGAGCTGTTATTGAGAAACGATTCCAGGTAGAGAATTCCATCAATGTCGAGGTGGTTTGTTGGTTCATCGAGAAGCCATAGGTCCGGCTCAAGGAGAAGAAGTTGCGAAAGAGCGACGCGAGTTTTTTCCCCTCCACTGAGGGTCTCCACTTTTGCCCCACGAGCCGCTTCGGCGAATCCGAGACCTTCCAGAATCTGTTCGGCACGGTGTTCGATCGTATATCCCCCCCTCGTTTCGAATTGCGTTTCCAGGGGGGTCAATCGGGTGAGAAGCCGATCGGTCTCTTTGGGAGAAAGGTTCGGTTTTTCGAGATCGTGATGAATTTGGTCGATTTCATGGTGAAGGCGGGAGAGTTCCGGGTCGGATTGGAGAACCGCTTCGAGAACCGTCGATCCTGCGGGAAGTTGTGGATTCTGATCGAGCGCGGCAATCCGGAGGTTCTTTCTTTTAAGAAGGTTTCCCTCATATTCCGTTTGGCCTTGAATGATTCGAAAGAGGGTGGTTTTTCCCGTTCCGTTCGCGCCAATCAGACCGACCCTGTTCCCGGAAGAGAGTTGAAACTCTCCCTGTTCGAAACAGGTCTGTGTTCCGAAATGCTTCGTCAGTTCTGATGCTGCAATCATCGCCATCGGTCGCGAAATATAACGAAGTAGGCGGAAAAAAGGAATTTTTATGAACCTTGGTGGGCTGAGATACGACTAACAGAAGAGTGAGATTCAAAAGAAAGAGGAGTTGAGTTATGAGAAGGAAGATCGAAAGAGCTTTCGATGTCCGCCCCGTTCTTGCTGTAGCGGTTGTGAGTGTCGTTGTCGGGCTCGTGGCGTGTGGTGGAAATTATGCCGACGTGACCCAGAACCAAAACGAACGAGAGAAAAAGTTGGAAGAGAAGGAGACCCCTCTGGATCCCCGGAAAGGGGTGGAGGCGGATCACAATTCTCCCGAACTCGTTGAATTAACTTTAAGGAAGGATAAAGGGTTACCCTCTTCCAGTTCTTCCTCTCCTGAACCCATGGTTTTCAAGGGAAAAGGAACGTACAACTCCATGGGAAGCGGTGGAGCGGGCGGGGGGCGATATGGAAATAGAATGGGCGGAGCCCCTTTTCAAGAGAGTCAGGGCAATACGGAACAATATGATCACATTGCCGAGAACGACTTTCATGTGGCCGTAAATGATCCGCTCTCTACCTTTTCGATCGATGTCGATACCGCTTCTTACAGTATCGTCCGTCGATTTTTGGACTCCAATCGGCTTCCGAGAAAGGGTGCGGTTCGGCTTGAAGAGTTGGTCAACTATTTCACCTACGATTATCCACAGCCGGAAGAGGATGCACCTTTTTCGGTTACGACAGAAATTTCGGCCTGCCCCTGGCAGCCGAGGCACCAACTGGTTCATATCGGAATCCAGGGAAGAAAGATCTCCAATGAAAACGTGCCGCCCCGGAATCTGGTCTTTCTGATTGATGTCTCCGGATCAATGAATGCCCGAAACAAACTTTCTCTTCTGAAGCCAGCGATGACCCTCCTCGTGGAAAATCTTCGGGAAGAAGACCGGGTTGCGATGGTTGTCTATGCGGGTGCGGCGGGTCTGGTTCTTCCCTCCACCTCCGGAGAGAAAACAATCACCATTCTATCCGCGATCAACCGGCTTCGGGCGGGAGGGTCGACGAATGGAGGGCAGGGAATTCAGTTGGCCTACCAGGTGGCCGAAGACAATTTCATCAAAGGGGGAATCAATCGGGTGATTCTCGCCACCGACGGAGATTTTAATGTAGGAATTCGAGATCAAAGCTCTCTGGTCCGTCTGATTGAAAAGAAAAGGGAGAGCGGTGTGTTTCTCACGGCACTCGGATTTGGCGGGGGAAATTACAAAGACTCGACGATGGAAAAGCTCGCCGATAAGGGGAACGGGAATTACGCCTATATCGATTCGCTGAAGGAAGCGCGAAAGGTGCTGGTTCAAGAGGCGGGCTCGACCCTGGTTACCATTGCGAAGGATGTGAAAATCCAGGTCGAATTTAACCCGGCCCATGTTCAGGGGTACCGCCTTGTGGGGTATGAAAACCGAATCCTCAAGGCGCAGGATTTTAACGATGACAAGAAAGATGCCGGAGAGATCGGTGCCGGCCATAGTGTGACGGCGATCTATGAAGTCGTTCCTCAAGGAGTGGAGTGGACGCCGGTCGGCATTGATCCCCTGAAATATCAGACCAGCTCGGAGGCGACCGAAGCGACGGGAAGCGAAGAAATGTTCACGCTGAAATTGCGGTACAAAGAGCCGGATGGGGAGAAGAGCCGGAAGCTGGTTTTTCCGGTGAAAAATGAGATTGCCTCCTTTGGAAGTGCGTCAGAGACGTTCCGATTTTCGGCCGCTGTCGCTTCCTTTGGGATGCTGCTCCGGGACTCTTCGTATGCAGGATCTCTGACGCTCGGCGGAGTGTATGAGATCGCCCAGACCGCCTGTGGGGAGGATCGGGAAGGATATCGAAAAGAGTTTCTTCAGTTGGTCGAGAAAGCCCGGGAGCTCAAAAGGCTGAAAAAATAAGGGGTGATTCCGCTCTCAAATTTCTTTCGAAGGCAAGGGTTCTCCAGGGGGAAAACCCTTGCCTTCTTTGCATTGATGGGATAAATAAAGGGTTCAGGAGAGAGGAACGCCTTCACGTCATTTAGTTGTTTTGTCGAAACAGGGAATCCATGGAAGAGAATTCGGGTTCATCCCGTCCCCAGTCTGGCCCTCCCCGGAAGCGGTATCGGCCGAAAAAGAAGCGTGGGAAAGGTCCACGTGGTAATGGCCAAGGCCAAGGCCAAGGCCAAGGGTTCAATCAAGGGCAAGGGCAAGGGTACAATCAAGGTCCAGGTCAAGGCCAAGGGTATAACCAAAACCGAAACCGGAACCGAAACCAGAATCAGAACCAAAACCAGCGTCGATATCGTCCCCAACCTCGAATGGAGCAGAAGCCGAAGAGAGCTTCCGTTTTCGAGACCCTTGAGGCGATTCAGCCCCATAAGAGGCTCAGTTTAGAAACGACCGGAAAAGAGCTTTCGATGCGGGTGATGGATCTTTTGACCCCGATCGGGAAAGGGCAGCGTGGCTTGATCGTGGCCCCTCCTCGAACGGGAAAAACAATTCTCCTTCAGAAGATTGCTTCGGCGATTCACGCGAATCATCCAGAAGTGAAATTGATCATTCTTCTCGTAGATGAACGTCCGGAAGAAGTGAGCGACTTTAAGATGCTTTTCCGCGATACCCCCGTTGAGGTGGTCGCTTCGAATAATGATATGACGCCTCAGGATCACGTTCGGGTGACCGAAGAGGTCCTCGACAAGGCGAAACTCGTCGCCGAAGAGGGCGGGGATTCGATGATCCTCTTTGACTCCCTGACTCGGATGACGCGTGCCTACAACCACCTCACTCGCGGACAGGGAAGAACTCTTTCGGGAGGAATTGACGCGGCTGCATTCCAGGGCCCCCGGAGTTTCTTTGGTGCGGCGCGCCAACTCGACGAAGCGGGTTCTCTTACGATCATAGGAACGGTTCTTGTCGATACGGGCTCTCGAATGGATCAGGTGATCTTCGAAGAGTTCAAGGGAACCGGAAACATGGAACTTCACCTCGATCGGGAACTTGCCGATCGACGGATCTTCCCTTCTTTCGACATGATCCGTTCGGGAACACGTCGCGAAGAAAAGCTCATGAATGAGGATCAACTCGATCTGATCTGGCGTCTTCGAAGAACCCTTGCGGATCGTCGGCCTCTAGAGGGGATGCAGGCTCTTCTCGAACAGTTGAAGAAGACCGACTCCAATTCCGCTTTCCTGGAATTGATCGGCTAAGGCTTTGTTTCCGCTGATCCGAAGGAAGGCGTAAGCTTGTGGAAACGATCTGGATAATCCTCGCTGTTTTCGGAAGCATTGCCAGTCTTGCCCTCCTTCTCGATCTCTGGGCGTGGTGGAATCCCCGGGCGGATGCGATCCATTTTGCGCCGACGTCGGATGGATGGGAGATCGCTCTTCACGAATTAAAGCCAGACCCTTCCTCGCCCCGTGCTTCCCGTCCGGTCATTCTCTGCCACGGGATTCTCATGAGTCGTCACTGTTGGCTTCCTCGAGCAGGTGTTCCTTCGGTCGCACGCGAGTTGCAACGCCGGGGATATTGGCTCTGGATCGTAGAGCTTCGCGGGTCGGGAGAGAGTCGGACTTCCCGGAAGGGGAAGGCAAAATGGGAGTACCCTTTTACGGATTATGCTGATCTCGATTTGCCGGCGATTGTCAAAAAAGTTCGGGAAGAGACCGGCGCGGATGCGGTCGATTGGATCGGTCATTCTCTGGGCGGAATGGTTGGGTATACTCATCTCGCTCGCCACGGTGCGGGTGACATTGAGAAGATGGTGACCCTTGGCTCTCCCGTCTATATGGGCCGTCAACACAGTCAGCTGTACGTCCCCCCCATGATCTCTCTTCTTTTACGGCCCTTCTCTTCGATCAACCTCACTCTTCTGACGCGAGGAACCCCATTCTTTGTTTTGAGTGCACCGCTTCCGTGGGTCGCGCCTTTCATTAATCTACGAAAGATGAACAGACGGTATGGTCTGGGGATTTTTATCTGGGGAGTTCAACGAACGGGGATGAATCTTCTCGCTACCTTTCATGACTGGTTTCAAAAAGGGGGGGCATGGCTTCCCCACGTGGCGACGTCAGAGGCTCCTTTTCCCGCGCCCCCAGGAGGGTTGCTCGCCCTGCACGGAAGAAACGACCGTCTCGTGCCACCGAGGAATGTAGAGGCCCTTTCCGAATGGTTTCCCGAGGCTCAGGTGGAGGCTGCGGATGATCCCCAGGGACGGGGATTTGGTCACCTTGATCTCCTTACCGGACCGGTGGAAGTTGAGCGGGTGGCGGAGAGAATTGATCGCTTTCTCCAGACGACCGTATCAGGATCCTGATTCTTCCCGGATCGTGAAGGCGTCCCGCAATTCGGGTGGGATTCGGCGGGGCACCTGCTTCTGGAAATCGACATACGCCCAACAGGTCGACGCTTTCACCAGGGTTTCTCCATCTTTCTCCCGCACGATCTCATAGCTCCGTTCGGAGAGAACTTTTCCAATCGAAGTGACCCAGGTCCGGACCACGAGTTGGTCACCAGCGAAAGCGGGTTTGAGGTATTCGATGTTGTGGCTTCGAACGACCCAGGCGCATCCCAATTGGAGATACCGATCACGCGGCCAGCCGTTGGCGGCGGAGTGTCCTTTGGCCGCCTGGAGAATCCATTCGAGGTAGCGCAGGTTGTTTACATGGCCGAGATCGTCCATGTCGCTTTCGGATACATGGATCGGATGTTCGTGGGTGACCGCCATAGGCGGTCACCCTACCGAGCGAGAATTCTTCCGGCAAGCGCTTTTAGAATTTCCTGCGGACCATGACCAAAAGGCCCAGGCTGAGGAACGCGAGCGCGAGGGGGAACAAGCTGTTTCCAGAGAGTCTTGTTGCCGCTCCGAAGCAGGAGACCGGATTTTTGTCATCGGAAGAGGCGGGGGGAGCCGTCTGGATTCCTCCTGTGGCAACGATCTCAAGGGAGA
>PVBE011473998.1_pt1 | contig 26848 bp, 23 predicted proteins | sample 1631181 | NCBI WGS metagenome assembly PVBE01 (sample SAMN08397723, study PRJNA350692) | Marine metagenome, whole genome shotgun sequencing project. | isolation source: water | place: Pacific Ocean | collected 2012-04
AAAGTTACCCCATTTTTTTAAAAAATGTGCTTTTCCACTTGGCAAAATCTTGTGTGCCTTTATTTAAAAGGGATTGAAAGAAGTAACTGATAAATTATGGGGTAACTTCAAATTAATAAAAGAATTGAAAATAGATTCTCATATCCACTCTAAGCTTGATTATATTAAGGAGTTGTAGGCCTGAGCTAACCAACTTGAAGTTAAAAATCAATTTCAAGATTTAAACTATCTTTCAGGTTAAGAATTTCAGGATATTTCTTTGTCATTTCAGCAAACTTTTCACGGTCGGTGTACGCAGTTTTTTGATCGCTTTTTGCAGGAGTAACAGGTTTGAGTTTTATTTGGTTGTTGTTTAGTTCTTCTTTCAGAAACTCTAAAAGAGATGTAACGGATAAACTATCCTTTGCAATTATCATTGAGTCAACCTTGTATTCAATCTCAAAACCATCTTTTAATACAGGCTTGTACTTAGCAATCGCATTGGCAAAGCTCGGTGATTTTTCCATATATGAAGCAATAAATAGTTCCCAGACTTCTACAAGCTTTTCTTGTGAAAATTCTGTAGTTATAATACTTTCAGACTCTATATCAGACTCTTCTTTCTTCTTTTTTAATGCCTCAAGACTTTGCTTAATTGAAATATTCTTAATTACTCGACCATTACCCATATCTTTCTGGGCAACCTTTTTTGCGCCATTATCCTCTTTTTTTGCAACGGGTTCTGCCACTTGTTCTTTCTCAGCTTCATCTTTCTTTGTAACTTGTGGTTCAGCCGCAGAAGGTTTCGGTTTATAATCCAGTTTCTTTTCTTCTACTTTTGACTTTATTACCGTTTGCTTATTTTCCAGAATTGGCTTTGAGTCAGAAGCCTGCATAGTAATCTGGCTTAAATCTAGTAAGGCAATTTCAATATGAAGCTTCTTATTACTACTACTTTTATAACTGAGATCGAATTTATTGCAAATCTGCAATGCAGCAAGCAGAAAGTCAGCAGGGCTAGTATTTGACTGGCTTGTATATTTTTCTTTAAGTGAGTCACTTGCATGCATTAAATCAATAGTTGAAGGACTTTTGAGTACAAGCAGGCTACGCAAATGTTCCGCTAATCCAACAATAAAATGTTGCCCATCGAATCCATTTTCAATTATCTCATTAAAAATAAGTAATAGGTTTGGAATATCGTTATTGACAAGATGATCGGTAACTTTAAAATAATATTCATAGTCAAGAATATTTAAGTTTTCAATTACATTTTTATATGTAATCTCGTCGCCGCTGTAACTTACAATTTGATCAAAAGTGCTTAAGGCATCTCTTAGAGAACCATCAGCCTTTTGTGCAATTATATGAAGAGCTTCAATTTCGGTTTTAATATTTTCCTTTTCTGCAACATATCCAAGATAATCTGTAATGTTGTCTACGCTAATGCGTTTAAAATCAAATATTTGACACCTCGATAATATTGTCGGGATAATTTTATGTTTCTCTGTTGTAGCGAGTATAAACTTAGCATAAGGAGGTGGCTCTTCCAGCGTTTTTAAAAATGCATTGAAAGCCGATTGTGAAAGCATATGTACCTCATCAATAATATATACTTTGTAATTTCCTACTTGTGGTGGAATACGCACCTGCTCCACAAGGTTCCGTATATCGTCAACAGAATTATTGGAAGCAGCATCAAGTTCATGAATATTAAACGAGGCATTGTTGTTAAACGATGTACATGACTCGCATTTGTTGCACGGTTCCAGTTCATCAGTAAGGTTTTCGCAATTAATAATTTTTGCAAGTATCCGAGCACATGTTGTTTTGCCAATACCGCGTGGCCCTGTGAATAAAAATGCTTGCGCAAGATGATTGTTTTTAATAGCATTTTGCAGAGTTGATGTAATAGAATCCTGACCTACAACCTGATGAAAAGTTGCTGGCCGATATTTTCGTGCCGATACAATAAAATTATCCATTTGTTATTAAAATTGGATTTCAAAAATAGTTAATTTATCGATGAAGTGAAACCGATATTTTGATTAATTTGTTGATGCAGAAAAGAAAAAAATAGTGTGAGAAAGTTGATAGTTGGATTGATTGCTATTCTGTTTACCAGGTAGAAAGGACTTATTCGCTAGCTTCTATTTCGATTAGATTTATTCATTATACATCAAGAATCGATAATTGAAATTTCTGTACTTTTGACATGATGGAAGAACTATTGGTTTTTGTGCCGAAAAAGACTAGTCGCATTCAGTATGTGTTTAGACTTGTTTTTAAGGAGTTGCTAAAAATAAAATGCACCCTCACATCTGATTTGGATAAGTTTCTATCAGCAGATGCCGCAAAAATTGTATATGCAGATAAAGCATATTCAGATGATATTTTCTTTAAATCTTCAGGATTACTATTTCAAAAGAGTATTGAGAATATTGATATTGAGCATATAGATTTTGAGGATAACAAAGCCATATTTCCAGTCCATGACAAAAATTCAGCTTTACCTTTCGATGTATTTTCGGCCATATTTTTTCTTGTTTCAAGATATGAAGAGTATCAACCCTATGTTCCGGATATGCATGGGAGGTTCACTGCCCACTTAAGTTTAAGTGCTGAATTGAATTTTCTGGATAAGCCAATGGCTAACATCTGGGCTATTAGTATTAAGAAAATAATTCTTGAAAAATATGCTGACATGCATTTTCCGACGTTAGTTTATCGGTTTAGGCCAACCTATGATGTGGACTCGGCTTTTACATTTTCACAAAAGGGATTGGTACGTTCTATCGGAGGTTATCTCCGGTCGGTTAAGGAATTTAAATGGAGTGAAATTGTTCAGCGTAGCCGGGTCTTGTTTTCGGGCTTTAAAGATCCATTTGACACTTTTGATTTACAAATTGAGTATCAAAAAAGGTATAACTTGAAGCCAATATATTTCTTTCTATTTGGTCACTATGGTCATTACGACAAAAACATAAACACCCGAAACCGGATTTTTCGCTTTTTAATAAAAAAGATAAGTGATTATGCACAAATAGGAATCCACCCTTCTTATTATACAAATGAACACCCCGAGTTGTTGCATAAAGAAATTAAAAACCTCGAACGTGTTATCAACAAAGATATTACACAAAGCAGACAACATTTTTTGAGATTAAATTTGCCGGTTACTTACCGGAATTTAATAGAGCAGGATATAACGGATGACTACTCAATGGGTTACGCAGCATTACCGGGATTTAGAGCTGGGATATGCAGCTCACATAACTTTTATGATCTTGACATTGAAGTTGAAACAAAACTACGAGTTCATCCGTTTATGGTGATGGATGGTACCCTTAAAGATTATATGAATCTTACACCGGCCGACGCAGTTGAACTGATTAAGAAATTAATTGAAGAAGTGAGAAAAGTTAATGGTACTTTTACTTCATTATGGCACAATGAACCATTGAGTGATGAAAAAAGATGGAAGGGATGGCGTAAAGTTTATGAAGAGCTTCTAATACATGCAGCAGAAGATTAATAAGAACTTGTGAACTATTTTTTAACTCATCAATTACCCAAAAGTTGATAGTATTTCTAGTACATAATGAGATAGATAAAAAAAAGTGGGATGATTGTATAATGCAATCTTTCAATGGTAATGTTTATGCTTATTCGTGGTACTTAGACTTAGTTCACGAAGAATGGGATGCCTTGGTTGAGGGAGATTATCAGAGAGTTATGCCTCTTACCCTCAAAAAGAAATTTGGGATAACATATTATTATCAACCTTTTTTTACACAGCAGTTTGGTGTTTTTTCAATAAGCATATTGAATCCTGATATTGTTGAACAGTTCATAAGTAAAATTCCATCTCATGTAAAACTCATCGATGTTAACTTTAATAGTTTCAATAAGCTGAGTGGTAGAAAATATAACCTCATTTCGAATGCTAATTATCTGTTAGATTTAATAAATGATTACCCAAAGCTGGCATCTAAGTATTCTAATAATACAAAACGTAATCTTAAAAAGGGTTTAAAAAATAAACTCACATTTATGAAAGGTGTAAAACCTGAAAATATTATTAGTTTGTTCAGAAGCAATAGAGGCTCACATATTACTAAATGGACAGATAAGAACTACATTGTATTACAACGGATTATATACAAAGCAATTTACAAGGGTATGGGATTTACATGCGGAGTTTATACTGCGCAGAACGAGTTGTGTGCTGCTGCATTTTTTCTTAAAAATAATAACCGTTTAATATTTCTCTTTTCAGGGTCTGATAATGCGGCACGCGATAATGGTGCAATGACTTTTTTGATAGATTCAATAATTCGAAATAATTCACCTGGTGGTAGAGTATTTGATTTTGAAGGTTCAAACAATGAAAATCTAGCTCGATTTTACAAAGGTTTCGGAGCAAAAAAAACAACCTATACAAGATTGAAAATAATAAGGTTAAACTTTGTTCTAAGATTTATTTTAAAAATCTATAATAAGCTATTTAATAGGGAAGCAAGTAGTAGTTAACCAGCAACTACTTTTCACTAGACTGCGTTTTGAAAATACAACTAACTACCCATAGTTACTTTTAATATATTCCTGCATCATATAAAAAAATGATTTGTGAGACGATGAATGAATTAATTCAGTTATTTTTGTCGTAATGAGCATCGAGATAAGGGAATTAGGAAAAGCTGACTCATTGTTTAACCATTTTTTGGTTGAACTTAGAGATCAGGAAATTCAGCGCGACAGTATGCGTTTCAGAAGAAATATGGAGCGAATAGGGGAGATATTCGCTTATGAGATAAGTAAAGAATTGGACTATGTTGAAAAGGAAGTTATTACTCCTCTCGGCGTAGCACCTATGAATACAATTGCAGAGAAACCTGTTCTTGCAACAATATTACGTGCAGGATTACCACTACACCAAGGTTTATTAAACTATTTCGATAGTGCTGATAGTGCATTTGTTTCAGCATATAGAAAATATAGGAAGAATAAGAAGTTTATTATTAAGATGGATTATCTTTCTTCCACATCACTGATAAACAAGGTGTTAATTATTAGTGATCCTATGCTTGCTACAGGAGGGTCAATGTGTACATCTATTAAAGCCTTACTGGAGAACGGTAAACCAAAACATATTCATATTGTAAGTTTGGTTGCTAGCGAAGAAGGACTTTTAGCTATTAAGAAGAATCTTTCATTACAAAATATTACTATTTGGATAGGTGCAATAGACAATGAACTTACGGCAAAAGCATACATTGTTCCTGGTTTAGGGGATGCAGGGGATCTCTCATTTGGTTCAAAATTGGTATAAAAATATTATGGCAAACATTAAGCTAATAAAAGAAAATATACTTATTTCTTTAGATTCTATCAAAAGTCATTTGTTACGTACAGTTCTAACAGTTATGATAATTGCTTTCGGTATAATGGCCCTGGTAGGAATCCTAACAGCGATTGATGCAGTTGAATATTTTTTGAATAACAATTTTGCAATGATGGGATCTAATACTTTTAATATTCAAAATAGGGCAATCAGGGTTCATATTGGTGGTAACAGGAACAGGCCAAAAACATTTGAACGAGTTAATTTTAGACAAGCGAATAAATTTAAGGAGGAGTATGATTTTCCTGCAGTAACATCACTTTTTATACGTGGGACAAGTATTGCAACTGTAAAGTTTGAATCAGAAAAAACAAACCCTAACATTTCAATACTTGGGATAGATGAAAATTATATAACTACTGCAGGTCTTGAGTTAGAAAAAGGCAGAATGTTTTCTCCAATTGAAGTTCATCAAGGAAATCATGTAACTATTATTGGAAGTGAAATTGCATCTACATTGTTTAAAAACAATGAAGATCCTATAGGGAAGGTAGTTTCTATAGGAGCTGGAAAATATAGAATAATTGGTGTGCTGAAAGAACGTGGATCTAGTATTGGATTTAGTGGTGACAGATCTTGCCTGGCACCTCTAGGTAATGTACGGCAATATCTTTCTAGACCTAATATGAATTACAGAATAAGTGTTATGGTTGCCGATCAGACTAAAATGGAAGGTGCAATAGGTGAGGCAATAGGTGTGTTTAGACGGATACGACAGGATAAATTAGGTGACGAAGACTCATTTTCAATTGTAAAAAGCGACAATATTGCTAATATGCTGATTGAACTAACTTCAAAGATACAAATTGGTGCAACAGTAATTGGTTTTATAACCCTTATAAGCGCTGCTATAGGTCTAATGAATATAATGTTGGTGTCAGTAACCGAACGTACCCGTGAAATTGGTATACGTAAAGCTGTTGGTGCTACAAGCCGAACTATTAGAAATCAGTTTTTAGTAGAAGCGATTGTTATTGCACAGATCGGTGGAATTTTAGGAGTTATTACTGGAATATTAATAGGCAATGGTGTTTCAGCAATGACTGAAAGTGCATTTATTATTCCGTGGTTATGGATATTACTAGGACTTGGACTTTGCTTGATTGTAGCTCTACTATCAGGAATTATCCCGGCGAATAAGGCTGCCCGACTTGATCCGATTGAATCATTACGATATGAATAATATTGATTACTTATCTGAATAACCAACGTTGGATAATTTTTTGACATAAAAAAAGGCGTAAAAGAACCACCACTCCTTTTACGCCTACGCTTGAGCTGTTAAACCCGCCTGTTAGTTGTTTTTCAATTTCTTTATAATATTGGTGGCTTGTGCACTATAAGCACCATCTTCAGATGCAATCTTATCAAAAATGCTGCTTGCCTGTTCCGTTTTGCTATTTGCTAAATAACTGAGCCCTAAATTCCATTCTGCCTGATCAATAAAAATATTATCGCCATGGTTGAGAATATATTTAAATTGGTTTTCTGCCATATCAAACTCTTCAAGGTTCATATATGAGAACCCGCTATAGAGCCTTGCAATAACGTTTTCAGGGTTTGAAGCAAATAATGAAATAGCTTGTTTATACTCTTCATTATTATATAGATTAATACCTGATTTTACTAAGGCGTTACTTGTTTCAGCATTGGATCTTGTTGTTAATAAAGATCCTTCATCAACAAAATACTCAGTATAAAGGTTATAATGTGATTCATTGTTATTACCCATATAATTAGTTAATAATCCTGCTCCAATCATCATTAGAACAATAATGGAAGCTGCAAGAGCTTGCACTTGTCTTGAATAGATATTTATTCTGAACTGATGCTTTTGTTCGGTAGCCTCAATACTAGCTAAGGTATTCATAAGTTCCATTTTCTTTGTATTGCTAATGGTGCTATAAATTTCCTTATGTAGTTCTACTTCTCGCGCAAGTTCCTCATCTTTGTCAAGATTAATCTTAAATTCCCATAATTCGGTATCTTCCAATTTACCGGTTATGTATTTGTCAATTAAATTTGCTCTGTCTTCTTGTTTCATCTCTAGTAGTATTTTATTTGTCTAGTTTTTGTTTCACTAATTCTATAAGTTTGTTGAGGCATGCTTGTCGTTTTCGATAAGTATATGTAACGGAGAAATTCATTTCAGCAGCTATATCTTCTATGGCCCATCCATAAGCAACATATCGAACCATCATCTGACATGTACCGCTTAACTCCATAAAACTTCTGAAATAAATTTTTACCCTTCTTTCTTTTTCTAACAGATCGGTCCAACCTTCAGAAATTTGTTTAAATTCAAGTGCTGGTAGTATTTCTTCCATTTCAACTGTAGTATATTCTCCAGATTTATTGTCGCGGATCATGTTATACCACTTGTACTTACAAATTGAGAAAAGGTATCCTCTAAAGTTTTTTATTTGATTAACCTCACCTCTTTTAATCTGCTCGTAAATGACAAGAATTCCTTCCTGAAAAACATCTAGGGCATCGTCTTTACTTCCTCCAAACTTTTCAATGAACTTTCGGATACCGTGGAGATATTGATCATAAATAAAACGTATTACGATGCTGTTATTCTCTAATATCCCTGTAAGTATTTCTTGTGTTGTATATTGTAACAATCTTCTGTCTATAAGTACCGAAAAAGATTAAAATTATACCATTTTGGGCAATAATTTTTCAAAAACATTTCATTAAAAATAGCGATTATTGTTAAATAGCAGTAAATCAGATATGTAAAAGCCTACTTTATTTGAATATTTTTTCTACGATTTCCACTACCAAATCAACAAAATTCTGGTTCATTAACTAATATTGAACATAAAGCTTTGTTGCTGACAAAGTGATTTTTCGTGTGATGAACCATATTAGTTAAATAATCAATGTTAATTTAATCCTGATAATCAATAACAGAGATTGTTTACATTTGTAAGGATTGTATGTAACTATTTCATATTAATAAATCTGAAGCATATTAACCTATGTTATACCTGCGATAGAGATTTATTCGTAATTGTAATCTAAACTATAGAAATTGAAATTACCCAAAATAATATTGTCGTTATTTGCTTTCTTATCACTAGTTTGTTATTCACAGACTAATAGTGATGTAAAGGATAAAAATCAGTATCGGATAATGTTTTACAATGTCGAGAATTATTTTGATGCCAAACTTGATTCATCACTTACTTATAATGAATTCACTCCTGACGGAGATTTGCATTGGACCCTGAGTAAATATATTAACAAGCGAAATAGTATTTATAAAGTAATTAAAGCGGTTGGAGGTTGGAATCCGGTAACTATTATAGGATTAGCAGAAATTGAAAATAAATTTGTTTTATCTGATTTGATAAATAGTACGCCACTGGTTAAAGAAAAATATAAGATAGTGCATTTTGAATCGAATGATTTCAGAGGAATTGATGTTGCGCTCCTTTATAAAAGCGATACTTTTATACTGCTACACTCTGAAAAGATTGTAATTCGCGACCCCAAAAACCCTGATTTTACAACTAGAGATATACTATATGTGAAAGGTTTGTTAGCAACCGATACACTTCATGTATTTGTTAATCACTGGACCTCAAGATATAGAGGCTATCTTGAATCGGAACCCTATAGATTATTAGCATCAAGAGCTTTGATGAACCTTACGGACTCAATTTGTATGGTTAATTCAAGTGCTAATATAGTATTGATGGGCGATTTTAACGATAACCCTAATAACAAAAGCATGCAATTGATTACTAATTCTTCGTTATGTGAGTTCGATAATCCGAAGCTATTAAGCTCAAGATCAGATGTTGCCGGAACTCTTAAATATAAAGGTAATTGGCAAAATTACGACCAGTTTTTTGTTGCAAATGCACTAATAACTGGTAATAATGGATTACAATGCTCTTCATCTGGTCATATTTTTGATGCTGAGTTTTTACTGGAAGTTGATTTACAACATCTCGGAATGAAAACTAAACGAACAAATATCGGTTATAAATATCATGGAGGAACCAGTGATCATCTTCCAATATATATTGATATAATTTCTATTCAATGATTTAGGATTTTTTTAATTGAGAAATGTTATTAAATTTGTGAATTGGTATTAACAAATAAATTTGGGGATATGAAAATTTTTAAAGTATTGTTTTTTGTAGCAGCAATTAGTTTTGTTTTTGCAGCATGTAATCTACCTACAACTAATGAAAGTGCAGATGAAAAGGTTAAGAATGTGAAAGAAACTACTAATGAGACTGTGGATGAGGTAATTGAATTTACCGATAAGATTGCAGACACAGTTAAGGACAAAACTGTAGATGGTGCTGAAGCAATTGAGGCAGGTGTAGAGGGTGGCATTAAGTCTGTTAAAGAAGGCGTAGATGCAACCGGGAAAGAACTGGATTCTACGGGGCAAGAAGTAAAGAAAAAGCTTATAAAATAGTAGCTTTTGTTAGAATAAAAGTTCCTTTTTTTACATTAAGTGTATTTGAGAATTACTTTAATATCATTTTTTCTTAAAACGATTAAAATGATATGTGATAGTTTTATGCCTTGATTTTCATAAAATCTCACATAAAAATATTAAATGAAACGAGCTATTATTATTAGCATTTCAGTGTTATTAGCTATTGTTACTACCCTTTTTGGTTTACGACATGCTATTATAGGCCACGCTTTTAAAGTCAGTATCAGCAAAAAAACCAACCAGACAATTACTTTTAACATTGGCAATGCTCATTATAGCGTTATAAATTCTTCAATTTCATTTACAAACTCAGACTTTACTTTTAGTAATACTTTTCTTAATAAGGAAAGAACCATTGAACTTTCTGAAATTAAATTCGATGAACTTAAACTAGAAGGCCTGTCTTTGTTACATCTGCTTTTCAAGAATGAGCTCATCGCAAGTAAATTTATTATATCAGATCCATTATTAGGTTTTCATGAAAACAATAATCCTATTCACTTCCATGAAAAACCAAATGAAATAATTGGAAGTTTAGAAAAACATCATGATGTACTTGGTAACTTAACCATTATTGTTGATGAAATTGAAATTACTCATGGAGAAGTCGACATTATGTCAATGCTACTTGGTGAGGAACATGATGGATCTGTTGAGTTTACATTTTTAATAAAGGACTTTAGAACATCAAAAGAAAAGAATGATGAGAATAGGACGTTTTTTGCAAAAAACCACTTTGTTAAGCTAAATAATTTTTATTACAGTTTCCCTAACGGCGATATAATAAGTTTTGACTCTATTGTTTTAGAATCAGATGTTAACACAATTGTGACTAATAATATAAGGGTTGAGATAAACAGTAAATCCAACCAAGCTAAAATTAATCCAATAATTGCTGAAATAGACGAGATACAAGTTCAGGGAATAGATTTCGATGCACTTGAAAGATTGCATGAGCTTGTTATCGATAGCATTGCAATAACAGATGGAACTATACATTTAATACAAAATGAAAATAAAGTATCTAAGCTATCACCTGATACTTTAACAAAAAATAAAGATTTTTTAGGTCCTTTACGTAGTGTGAATCTGAGTTCGTTAATGTTGAATAATATTAATGTATTGAATACTAGTCCAGAGGGGGATACAATTATAAGTCTGGAAAACCTGAATTTAGGTGTTGGGAAGATTCAACTTGACTCTACTTCAATTGTAAATCACATACCGAACATTAATTATAATACCATTAACCTTTCTTCTGGTAATTTAAAAATAATTGAAAAAAAGTCAAATCTCAGAATTTCTCTCGAAAGTATTTTGTTTAGTGAAAAATCAGGAATCATATCACTGATTGGCTTAAAAGCTAATGAAAAAAGTATTAATGCGCATCCTACATTTATGGCTAAAATTGATTCAATTGAAGTTACAGGAGCTTCAGCTGAGTCATTTGTAAAAAAACAACCAATGAATATTGGATTACTCATTTCGAATCCTATAGTTGAATTAGATCTAAGTAATAAAACAGGACGAAAAACTAAAAAACGGAATATAGACCTAGACAATTTTGGAATTTCTGATATCAAGATTTTAAATGGCACTATAAACGTTTTTGAAAATAATAAGTTAGATTTAAGTGTTAATGGAATTGATTTTAACTCAGGACAAATACAGTTAAGCGATCTCAAAAAGATTCATGAAATTAATACAGATAATCTCTCACTAAATGCATCATCAATCAAAGTGCATATTCCCGATAAGAACTTGCTGTTTACTTCTGGCCCAATATCTCTTTTGAATAACAACATCACAATTAATCAACTTTCGGGGCACATTAAAGATGAAGCTAAAATTAATTCATCAATTAATGTTAATCAGTTGAAGCTAGGAAGTGCTGATATTGGAGAAATAATTGCTGAGAAGAAAATAAACCTCGATTACATAAAAATAGTTAGACCTCGAATAGATGGAATCATCAATCTAAATTCTGAAGAAAAAGGAACTACACCGAAGAAGCCTGAGCGTAAGATTGATTTTGGAATAAATATCAAGGATACTAGAATTTCTGAAGGTAAAGTTGATCTGACTTTAAACCTAAAAAACGAGGCAATTAAATTGCATTCAGGAGTTGACATAACCGTTGAGAACATAAATTTTACTAATAGCAGTGATACTACCTGGCTAAAAGAACTACTATGGAAAGTCAACTTATCGCAGCCTGTTGTTGATTTTCAAGATTATTTAATCAGTTGCAGTACAATTGTGTCAGATAGTAAAGCAGAATTGCTGTCGCTTGAGAATATAAAAATTGAGCAGGATCCCGATATAAGTATTGATAAGAGACTAAATATAAATGAAATAAGCATCAGGAATATTAATTTCTCGGGTTTGAGATACAATACGGTCCTTGAAAAGCAAACACCCATTGTTGGGTCTATTTCTGTAGAAAGTCCTTACGCTGATATAAGGATTGACAGTCGTATTAGTAGAACAGCCGATGATGCTAAGAGCAAGCAAAAAAGCATAACCATCCCAATTAATTTAGATGAATTTGTAATTAATAATTTATCTTCTAAGATAGAAATGCAAGACAGTATCTCTATTTCCAATCTTAGTTTAGCCAACCTCGATCTCAAGTATCATAAGTCATCTAGTGATAATATTGTTGATTGGCTTGAATATTTAAGAGTAGTTGATTTTTCCTATTCGGATACTATTAAAAATTCTTTTGTCAATATAAAGAAGCTTAATATTAATAATCAAAATGTTACCTTCGGTGATATAAAAGGAGGCAATATAAATAAGCTTTCAAAAACCGATAATCACTTAATGTATGCCTCCTCCGGTTTTGAAATTTCTGGTATTGCTATTAGTCAGACAATTCCGCATGACATTATTATTAACGCAATTAATGTTAAAGATTTTCAAATAGACATTGAAAATCATAAAACCGATAATGCAGTTTCTAGCTCATCGGCTAACAAGCAAATAAAATTACCTGGTTCGTTAAAAAGTCTTGATGTTGAGCTTTTTAGTGCTAATAATATTAATATTAACCATATTTCGATTACTGATACTATAGTTAAAAAACTAGAATTGAACCAACTTGGTTTGTTAATAAACTCTATAAAAATTGATTCTACTATTGTTAATGATGGTGATTTCCAATTGGCTGAGCAAATAACTGTAGATCTAAAAGGAAATAAATTTGTTTCTTCCGATAGCTTGTACGCAACCAGTCTCAATACCATCAACTACAATTTTTCTGAGAATGTTCTTTCAGTTGATTCCTTAAGAATGAAACCAAGGTATAAACCTGCTGAATTTTTCAAAAAGGCAGTTTATCAAACAGGCAAAATGGATTTAGTGGTAGGCAAAATTAATTGTAGTAATTTAAGGCTTAAGAAGCTAATTAGTGATGGAAGTATTCACATTGGTGGCGTTGATGTATTTGGATTGGATATGCGTATATTCCGGAATAAAAAGTATAAAATGGATCCAGAACTCTATAAAAAAATGCCTCAGGAAGCTTTGTTAACTGTTCCACGGGTATTGACAATCGATTCAATTAAAACTCACAAGGCATTTATTCAATATAAGCAACTCAGCAAAAAGTCGATAGTACCAGGTGAAATATTTCTAGATGATGTTTACCTCTCTGCATTCAATATAAATAACAATTTAAAAGTTATTGACGAGACATCCTCGATGGTTGTATTATTTAAGGCGAAATTACTGGGAGCATCTGATTTAGACCTTAAGTTAACGTTACCAATATTAAGTCCCTCCTATGATTTTTGGGTAACAGGACACCTTAATATGATTGACCTTACAAAGCTTAACTCAATGACGCAAAACCTTGTGGGTGTTACTATGGAAAGTGGAACCGGCGAATTGGAGATCCCATTGATTAGTGGAAATAGTATTCACAGCGAGGGCTCGATATTGTTTAAATACAAGAAGCTAAAAATTGAGCTGTATAATCGCGATCATGCTGAAAATGCAACAGGGCTGGGTGGAAGTATGGCTAACCTGTTGTTAAATGACATTTTTATCAGATCAAATAATCCTGGTTTTAATGGCAAAATGAGGTTTGGGGAAGTATATTTTAAACGAAACACTCAAAAATCAATTGTTTATTATACATGGAAAAGCATATTGAGTGGATTAATGTCGACAATGGGATATAATAACAAGGAACAACGACACGAAAAAAGAGCTTTAAAGCACAAATCTAACTGATACTCTAATTAGTAATTTTAAGTGGGTAGCTTAGATCTTTTGACCATAATTCATAAACAAATATTATCTTTGGCGTTCTATAATTTTAATTAACAAAAACTATTATGAATTCAATGTTCATCGCAGTAATATCTCTTGCATTATTATTAAATATTTAAGTTACTGCTCAGGAAGAAGAAAAGAAAGAAGAAAAAAAGGTCTTTGAATTTACCGATGTTATCGATATCGAAAACACATCAGTTAAAAATCAATATCGCTCAGGAACTTGTTGGAGTTTTTCTGGCGTTGGATTTGTGGAGGCTGAGCTACTAAGAATGACTGGTAAAGAATACGATCTTTCGGAAATGTTTGTTGTTAGTCATACTTATTCTGATAAAGCGAGAAAGTATGTAAGATTGCATGGTAAATTAAATTTTAGCGCTGGCGCCGAAGTTACTGATGTACTTAGAGTTATCAAACTTTATGGCATGGTACCGGATACGGCTTGTTCAGGTTTGGAATATGGTGAACCAATGCATACTCATGGTGAGCTGGATTTAGTACTTAAGAATTTTGTAGATGCGATTATAAAAAACAAAAACAGAAAACTTACTCCTATTTGGCATGATGCTTTTGATAAAGTCCTAAATACATATCTTGGAGAACTACCTCGTAAGTTTAATTATGAAGGTAAGGAATATACACCAATAAGTTTTGCCGACGCAACAGGTTTTAACGCAGATGACTATGTGGAAATCACATCCTATAGCCATCGCCCTTATTATAAGGAATTTATTATGGAAATACCTGATAATTGGCTTTGGGCTTCAATCTACAATGTAAAGCTTGATGAGATGATGAATACAATTGACAACGCATTGGAAAATGGTTATACAATTGCATGGGGAGCTGATGTTAGTAACAAAGGGTTCGCATGGAAAAAAGGTGTGGCAATTATACCGGCTGAGGATAAAACAGATTTAAGTGGTACAGAAAAAGAAAAGTGGGAGGCATTAACCAAAAAAGAAAAACAAAAAGCAATGTTTGCATTTGAAGGACCTGTACCCGAAAAGGTTATAACACCTGAGTTGAGACAAGAGCACTATGATAATTATCTCGTAACAGATGATCATGGAATGCTGATTGTGGGTACTGCGGTTGATCAGGACGGAAACAAATTCTATAAAATAAAGAATTCATGGGGAACCGATGGTCATATTTACGATGGCTATTTTTACGCTTCTGTAGCTTATCTTAAATTACAAACAATTGGAATAGCAATACACAAAGATGCTGTTCCAAAAAAGTTAAGTAAAAAACTGGGATTGTAATCGTTAAAAGTATTGACGTTTTAACAACCTAATTTTGATAAGAAAGGGGATAACTGCAGTGTTATTCCCTTTTTTTATGCTTCAAATTTAAACATTACTTCTTCTAAACTTTTCTCTGCACCAACGAGAGTTATCACATCTCCAAGTCGAAGTCGTGTATACCCGTGTGAGATTATAATATGTCCTTTACGTTTAACGGAGAGTATTATAATATCTGTAGGTAAACGGAGTTCACGTAACCTCATTCCATGAATATCTTTGTTAGTGACTTCAACATCAATTGAATCTTGACCTTCATCCATTCCCAGTAGTAATGTAGCCGCATTAGGAGATCTTACAAAATGATCTAGCAAACTCACTATTGCAGTAGCTGGCTCTATTATAAGTGCCCCGAGGTCATGAAATTTGTTAAAATTTTCGCGTTTGTTTAATCTTACAATAACCTCCTTTGTCCCAACATGCTCATAAATAAGCTCTGCTAATTCATAATTTTTGTTGTCACTCATCATAAGTACTACTGCTTCTACCTTTTCACAATCCAGCTTCTTTAAATTCTCAATAGTAAATTCATCCATGTGTAATACTTCAAAATCCGTTATATCATCTACCTTGTAATCATCTACTGAAACTAATCTGGGTCTCCAGTTATGTTTGACTAGTTGATTAGCTAACGCAATCGACTGACTCTCAACTCCAATAATTAAGGCATCTTGTTTATTTTGATGTAGGCTTGCATGAGCACGCAGATGACTTTCTTTAACAAAATTTAGTGTCCACTTGAAAAGGGGAGGACCGATTAGTTGGTTAATAACAATAATTGCAATAATGATAGTCTCAAATGCATGACCCCAGAGTGGAAATTCGTGAGCGACAATAGTTGCAAGACCCAGAGCAACACCAGCTTGTGTAATATATGGCATCCAGGCAATAAAAGTATATTCTCTGGGGTCTTTGGCGGTTATTACACCAGTAATACCTCCAAGAAACATAGTTAAAAGTCTTAGAAAAAATAAGGCAACAGCAATACCAAAGACACTCATCAGAGTTTGAATTGATAATGATGCACCGGTCAAAGTAAAAAAGATGATATATATAACAGGTGCTACTTTTTTAAGTTGTGTGGAGAACTCGATTCTGTGTTTTGAATAATTTGTGATTACAAAACTTGCAATTATACAGATTAACAAAGGCTCGACAAATATTGCATGAGTAAAAAATTGTGAAGAGGAGTACTGAATAATAGATGCAAGAAGGTAGATAGAATATCCTATTAGGATTATCAATGCCGACTTAATACTTTTATTTATAGAAAGTGAAAAAATAAGCTTAAGTAGATTTCCAGCAACTATTCCAATTCCAAGTGATAGTACCAACTCAAATAGCAATATTATAATAAAGAGGATACTAATTTCTTCACCATGAATAAACGCTTTAGCTATTGAGAAACATGCAGCAAAGAGAATTATTACCAGTACATCAATGAGAACTGTAACTCCCATAACAGTTTTTGTAAACGGTCCATTTGCGCGCATTTCATTTATAACAGCTATGGCTGAAGATGGTGATCTAGCAACAAAGATTGTCCCGAATAATATGGCAACAGCAACTTTAGAATTAACACTCATTTCTTTCATAAAAGGAATATAACCAGCAATAAAGTAAATGACAACACTACTAAGAATAAAGGTAATAATTAGCTGACCAATAGTCATCCACTTTATACTGTTTATACGGCTCCGCAATTCATTTAAATAGAGCTCTGCGCCAGCTGAAAATGCAATAATTGCAAGAGAAATATCTATCATAAAATCAAGCTTGTCGAGCGATTCCTTTGTAATAATATTTAGCATTGAGGAGCCTGCAATGATTCCTGTTATAATGAATCCGGTAATAAGAGGTAGTTTAACTTTTTGAAAAACTAGTGCTATACGGTCTGCTGCAAGCGCAACAATCAGTAGCCCTATACCTACAAGAATAAGCGAGCCAATATCGGAAAGTAAAACAGAAATAGTTACCATGTTTTTCCAGTAAATTAATAATTCAGCTGTAACTATCTATAAGATACTTATTGTCACTGAATTTTTTCGACAAAGTAATGAAAAAATCGGATTCTGTGTTAAAATTAGTGAGTAATAAAATATTTACCTCAACAATGGGAATAAGAAACATGGTTGGATATATTCAGAAGTTTTGGCGTTTCTTGTATATTCGCATTGCATTATATAAAGCAAAAATTAGTGAGATATAAAAAATATTTCATAGGCATACTTAAAAAATTATATGCCGCATTAACTGATCTGATCCCGATAATAGTGGTGGTTGTTTTCTTTCAAATCGTTGTTATCCGGCAATCATTTCCTCAAATAGGAGAAGTTATATTCGGTATTTTGTTAGTAATAGTGGGGCTGATGCTTTTCGTGGAAGGTATAGAGATGGGGTTGTTTCCAATTGGAGACGCGATGATATACGCATTGGCAAAAAAGGGAAGCGTGCTGTGGTTAATGATTTTTTCCTTCACGCTCGGCTTTACTACTACCATTGCCGAGCCAGCCTTAATTGCTGTGGCAAAGGAGGCTTCGATAATATCTTCAGGCGCAGGTTTAATTGAAAATAATCAAGAAACCATGGATATATATACGATGGGCTTACGGTTGACTGTAGCTTTATCTGTTGGACTTGCAATTGTTATTGGAGTATTACGTATTCTCATGGGGTGGCCTTTATATTATTTAATCATTGGTGGATATATGTTGGTCATTTTAATGACGATTGTAGCTCCCAAGGAGATTATGGGTCTGGCATATGACATCGGTGGAGTTACTACTTCAACTATCACTGTTCCTTTGGTAGCAGCATTAGGTGTTGGGCTTGCTACCGCAATTAAAGGAAGAAGTCCTTTAACTGACGGTTTTGGCCTGATTGCCTTTGCTTCACTTCTTCCTATAATATTTGTTATGGCATTTGGCTTATTTTGGTTTTGATGAAACAATATAGTAATGGTTAATTATTTTATAGATTTTGTTTGGGTTTTGTTTTATACACTGAGAGACGTATTACCGATCTTAATATTGATCATTTTTTTTCAATTGGTAATTTTAAAGCAGCCGATACCACATTTGAAGAGAGTGTTGCTGGGAGGAATTTATGTTGTTCTCGGACTTGCATTATTTCTTATGGGATTAGAAAGAGCTCTATTTCCATTGGGGAAAATTATGGCAAATCAATTATCTGATCCGTCCTTTATAGGAGTTTCCGAAAGTGGTGAGTCAAACTGGTTGGCTTATTACTGGATATATATTTTTGCTGCAATGATTGGTTTCTCTACTACTATCGCTGAACCCTCTCTTATAGCAGTTGCTATAAAAGTTGGTGAAGTTTCCGTAGGTACAATTAGTCAATGGGGTCTTCGAATTACTGTAGCGATTGGAGTAGCATTTGGTTTAACTGTGGGTACATTTAGGATTGTAACAGGAACCCCTTTATATATCTACATATTGGTAGGTTATATTATTGTAATCATTCAGACCATTTTTGCTCCACAGAAATTTATTGCATTAGCTTACGATTCAGGCGGTGTAACTACTTCTACAGTTACTGTACCAATAGTTGCAGCACTTGGATTAGGATTGTCAAATGCTGTACCGGGAAGAAACCAGGCAATAGATGGATTTGGACTCATAGCATTTGCTAGTCTATTCCCAATTATTGCAGTATTGGGATATGCTCAATTTATGGACTTGAAAACTCGATTTTTAAAAATAAAAACATAAAAAAATGCAATTTAAATTAATTATGACTTTTGTCAAGCCCAGTATCACTGATCAAGTAGTTGATGCTATGAAGAAAGCAGGAGCCACGGGGGCTACCATAATTCCTGCCAGAGGTACCGGAATGCATGAAGCAAAGTCCTTTTTTGGCCTTAGTATTGAGAACCAAACTGATATCGTTGTGTTTCTTGTAGAAGAACACGTAGTTGAAAACCTTATGAATGTTATACAATTGGCTGGCAAATTTCATGAACCAGGAACAGGCATTGCTTTTGTGTTACCAATAGAACATGTTGCCGGTCTGGAAAGTCAAATGAAAAAATTCAAGGATCAGGCCCGTAAAAAGTATTTTTAAAGAATCAAGAATGGTTAATCATATTTTATAAATATGAAAATTGGAATGGTGTACAAATAATATTTACTGAGTTTATTTAATGGAATAAAATTTTAAAAAAATTGACATGACTACTAAAAGAAGTTTTCAAAGTGTAAGGGATGTAATGACAAAAAAAATAGTTTTCGTTGATGGTATGGCAACCGCTAAAGAAGCAGTAGAAATTATGCGAAGTGAAATGGTTGAAGCTCTGATCGTTAAAAAACGCAACCCACAGGACGCATATGGTATTGTTATTGTCCGTGATTTTATTAAAGGCGTCATTATTCAGGATAAAAATTCTGAAGAGGTTAATGTGTTTGAAATCATGACAAAGCCTGCTATAAGTGTACCAGCGGATATGGATGTGAGATATGTAGCAAACCTACTAATAAAGGTCGGATTAAGGATGGCTCCGGTTGAGGTTAATGGTGAATATATAGGAATGGTTTCACTTTCGGATTTAATATTGGAAAATTTATTATTTTAGTAACTAATCAGTGTATTATCGAAAAATTTAAATATTGATGATTATCTAATTACATAAACTAACCGAAATATTGGAAACATAATTGCAATGCCTATGATAGGTTATCCAACAGGCAGGAGTATTAAGCAAAGCACGCTATTGTCAATATGTATGATATTTAGCACATTGCGCACATTGCGATTTTCATTGCGTTCTTTGCGGTAAATTTAATTAGTTGATATTACGCTTTTAATAAACACTGTTAATTATAGTTTTAACTTTTATAGAAGAAACATGGCATTACTGTTTTTCTACTTGTCTATTGCTTTATTTGTGTCCTTTCTATGTTCAATCACGGAAGCAGTTTTGCTTTCCACGCCACAATCTTTCCTGATTGTAAAACAAGAAGAAGGTAATGCATGGGCAAAAATATTTATCGAATTAAAAAGCAGCATCGATAAACCATTATCTGCAATCTTGTCTCTGAATACTGTTGCTCATACAGTAGGGGCAGCAGGAGTTGGCGCCCAAGCTGTTTATCTGTTTGGTGAAGTGTATTTTGGAATAGTATCAGCGATTCTTACCTTATTGATACTTGTAATATCTGAAATAATTCCAAAAACAATTGGTGCACAATACTGGAGGTCCTTAGCCAGGATTTCATCATATTTTATCAGAGGTATGATCATTATTACTTATCCATTAGTAATGATGTCGTCTGTTATTACTCGTGTCTTCACCAAAAGTGAAAATAAACAATCTACAAGTAGGGAAGAAATATCAGCTTTGGCAAGTATTGGTGCTAATGAAGGAATATTTAATAAAAAAGAATATAAAATCATTCAAAATTTACTTAGGCTTAGAAATGTAAAAGTTACCGATATTATGACTCCGAGAGTTGTTGTTGCCATAGCTGATGAAAATCTATTCCTTAAGGATTTTTTAAATAGTAAAAATTATTTGAGATTTTCGCGCATTCCTGTATTCTTAGGTAATGATGAAAACATAACCGGTTATGTGTTCAGGCAAACAGTCTTTGAAAAACTTGCCGAAGACCAACATGAATTAAGATTGAAAGATATTAAGCGGGAAATAACTATAGTTCCATCAGCGAATGTGCTATTTAGTGTGTGGGAAGTACTATTAGAGAAGAGGGAGCATATGGCCCTGGTAGTTGATGAATATGGAGGAATGGATGGGATTGTAACGATGGAAGATATAATTGAAACTTTGCTTGGACTTGAAATTATTGATGAAAAAGATACTATAACCGACATGCGAGAGTATGCCCGGGAGAGATGGAAAACCAGGCAAGCGAAATATAATTTACTAGATCAATTGAATCATATAGATAAATAAAGTACCTGTAATGACCAATTAAATAATATCGGATTATTTGTAATATTCATTGATTATTAGCCTGCTAAATCCATCTGTTGTATAAACATCATAGTCACCAGCATCAGTTGAATAAATAAAAAATGCCTCAAGATCAGATCTGTCTTCAATAAATGCAATCGACTTTTCAAGTCCCATAATCATACATGCTGTTGCATATGCATCAGCTAGAGCTGTATTATTTGTTATTACTGATACGCTTAACAAGTTATGATGAGCAGGATAGCCTGTTGCAGGATTAATCATATGAGAATATCTAATGCCATCCTTTTCAATAAATTTGCGATAGTTTCCAGATGTGGCAACTGACTTATTTTCTAAAGTGATTATTGCAGTTAGGTTTCGTGGATCATCAGGATCAGTAGCTGGTCTCTCGATGCCCACTTTCCATGAGCTGTCATCAACTTTTTTTCCTCTCCCCATTACTTCACCACCAATGTCTATAAGAAAATTATTTATTTGTTTGCTTTCCAGGAAATTCCCGATCATGTCAACAGAGTATCCTTGTGCTATTGCGTTAAAATCTAATGTAGTGTTTTTGTGTGGCTTAACAATACGGTTGTCCACAATGTCTACTTTATCAAATCCTACAACCCCAAGTAAACTATCTATAATAATTGAATCAACTTGCTTATTTCCGTCATAGCCAAACCCCCAAGCCTTAACTATTGGACCAATTGTAAAGTCAAAAGCGCCGGCTGTTTCCTCTGCTACTTTTTTAGATAAATAAAAGTTATCTGTGAAATACTTGTCGAGTCGAACAGCAGTATCATTATTATTTACTTTTGATAAAATGGAACCAGGCACCCAAAGTGATACCGATTGGTCAAAATCATCTAGGAGGGAATCTATTTCAAATTGAAGATCTCTATTCAGATTGTCGAAATAAATAATATTGTAGTAAGTTCCTTGTGCTTCCCCGATTAAGTTTATTTGTTGATCTGATTTATCCCCAACACAGGAACTGAGATATAGAATGATTACTATATAAAGGCGCCACATTTTATAATTGTTAAAATCTATATGAAAGGTTAGCTGAGAATGCACCAACAGTTATTATATTATTGTCATTATGATCTCTAGTTTTTTCAGTATACCTGATCCCTAAAGATCCAACTAATGATATGCTAAATGCTTCATTAGGAGTAAACATAACACCATTATTAACCAAAAATCGAAAAATAAAAGTATCTAAGTTACTATCAACATGCACACCGGTACTTTCATAATACGATGTAAAATATCCATTTCCAACTTGGATTCCAGGACCCGTAAAATATCTAACTCCTCCCTGTCCGGTAGGATAGAAGTTCAATGACAAACCAGTATAAAATTTATTATGCGCATTGTCAAATCCAGAAATTCTATCCTGGTCTGCATAACCAATTGCAATTGGAATCTGGATGCCAACTTTACCATTAGCAATTATTCTCTCATACGACAATTTGAAATTGTTTACCACCAAATCAAATAAGTGATAATTAATAATATTCTTCTTAAAGTTACCTTTACTGGCAACTTTCTTTTCTTTTTCCAAAAATTTTAAATCGCCATTCTCAAAAGCAATCAAGCTAATATTATCGTTTTCGATTGAAAATATTTGCTTCGGGTCATTACCAAAAATGGAATAAGTTGTCTTATTATGTTGCACTTGTACATTAGTTGCCTCTATTCTGTCCCCATGATTTCTTAAATAAATAAAATCTTGAGCCGTAATACTAATCATTACAAAAAATAATGCTGTTGTTATAAGTATTATTCTTTTCATTGGTTTAGATTTTTAAAAACGAAGTGATAAGTTTAATGATAACGCACCTGTTGTTTGTGTTGGGCTCGTAGCTATTTTGTACATATGTTGAATACCTATTGAACCAATAACTGAAACACTAAAAGTTGAAGCAAAAGTAGCAACTATTCCATTGTTTATAAGAAACTTTAAATACCCTGTTTTAATTGGAGGAGGGTTATGATGCCCATAGCTATTAAAATCTTCGTGGAAATGTCCATTTCCGAACCGAATGGATGGTCCCAAAAAATACTTAACTTTTCCCTGTCCTGTTGGGTAAATGTTAAATGTGATCCCTGTATAGAATTGATTAACAAAATTATTAGTATAATCAGAATCCAATAGAAGCGGTGAAGGGATAGTAGTAGTTTTGTCAGAATAGCCAAAAGAAAAAGGTATTACTATGCCATACTTACCGTTGCCAATAATTCTCTCATAAGAGAAAGTGAAGCTATTTATCACAAAATCGAGAAAATGGAACGCAATTAGGTTGTCTCCAAAAATTGCATTGTTTGATTTTTTTAATGCTTTATAAATCTTAACCTTTGATCCATTATTGTATAATATAGAAACAACATTAACTTTTTGGAGTACCAGCATTTCTTCGCTATTATCGTTAAAATTCTGATACCTAACTTCCGTATTTGTAATTACAATGTTTTTAGCGTCAATTGTGGAGCTATTTTTTAGGGTTATAATATCTTGAGCTTCTAGTTGTAGGGTGAGGAGTGAAGCAATTAGTAATAATAGCACTATTATCTTCATAATATTAACTTTGGGTTAATTAATATTAATTATAACGGACACTAATTATCTATAGTATCTCTAAAAACTAAAGAGGGGATCTTAATTAATCACCTTTTTAGTTTCTTATTAGCTGCCGAAGTCGTCGAACATAATCATCTCTTCAGGCACGCCAAGTTCGTCAAGCATCTTCAACACTGCATCATTCATCATTGGCGGTCCACAGAGATAATATTCAATATCTTCTGGCTCTGGATGATTCTTTAGATAATTATCATATATAACTTGATGGATAAATCCGGTATATCCTTTCCAATTATCTTCTTCGAGGGGTTCAGATAGAGCTACTTCAAATTTGAAATTTGGATTTTCATTTTCAATTTTCTCAAAATGATCTTGGTAAAACAGTTCGCGTTTAGATCGGCCACCATACCAGAACGTTGCTTTTCGGTCTGTTTTTTTTGTGTCAAATAGGTCGAAAATATGTGAGCGCATTGGAGCCATTCCTGCACCCCCACCAATAAACATCATTTCATTTTTGGTTTCTTTGATAAAGAATTCACCATAAGGCCCTGAGATTGTTACTTTGTCGCCGGGCTTACGTGAAAATACATATGAGGAACATATACCGGGATTAACATTCATAAATCCACCTTTTTTCCTATCCCAAGGTGGAGTAGCAATTCGGATATCCAGCATAACAATATTACCTTCGGCAGGGTGGTTCGCCATTGAATATGCCCGAGTAACTAACTCAGTGTTTTTCATTTTCAAATCCCACATATTGAATTTATCCCACTCATCATGATATTCTTTTTCAATATCCATATCCTTAAACTCGACTTTTATCTTCGGAACATCAATTTGGATATATCCTCCGGAACGGAAATCAAGTGTTTCACCCTCAGGTAACTTAACAACAAATTCTTTGATAAATGAAGCAACATTGTTATTTGAAACAACTTCGCATTCCCATTTCTTAATGCCAAATATTTCCGGTGCAACATTAATGCTCATATCTTCACGAACCTTTACCTGGCAACCTAAACGCCAGTTGTTCATCTGTTCTTTTCGTGTAAAGAATCCTTTTTCAGTAGGTAATATTGAGCCTCCACCAGAATTTACTTGTACATGACACATGCCACAAGTTCCACCTCCACCACAAGCAGATGGAATATATATCTTACTTGTAGATAGTGTCGTCAACAAAGTTGAACCGGGATCAGTCTCAATCACTTTCTCGTCATTGATAGTTATTTTTACCATGCCTTGAGGCATTAACTTTTTTCTGGCAAACAGTAGTAACCAAACGAGTAATAATGTTACTATTAAAAATATAGCGATACTTGCGCCAATAACTACACCAATTCCAACTTGCAGTAAAGTCATCTTATATAATGTTTAATTCTTTTACTATAATTTAATACCTAAAAAGCTCATAAAAGCTATACCCATTAATCCAGTGATGATAAAAGTAATTCCAAGACCACGTAGAGCAGGTGGCACATTTGAATATCTTATTTTTTCCCTTATCGCGGCAATTCCAACAATAGCTAAAAACCAACCCACACCTGATCCAAGGCCGAAAGATGTTGCTTGTCCTAGGCTTTGGTAATCTCTCTCTTGCATAAATAACGATCCTCCCAATATAGCACAGTTAACAGCAATAAGGGGTAGGAATATACCAAGAGAAGCATAAAGTGCAGGTGAAAACTTTTCAACTATCATCTCAACTAACTGGACCATTGATGCGATAATCGCAATAAAAAGTATAAAACTTAAGAAACTAAGGTCAACGTCAATAAAACTATTGTCGAGCCATACTAAAGCGCCTTCTCTCAACACAAATTCGTTAAGAAGGTAATCTACAGGAACTGTAATACCCAGAACAAAAACTACGGCAAGTCCTAGACCAACAGATGTTTTAACAGTTTTACTTACAGCAAGGTATGAACACATGCCTAAGAAATAGGCAAATACCATGTTGTCGATAAAAATGGATTTTATAAATATGTTAAATATTTCTTGCATGGTAACTTAATTTAAGTCCTTACTTTAGTTCTTTTCAATTAATTCACGTGTATAATAACGCTGTACCCAAATAATAACACCAACAGTTATAAGTGCCATAGGCGGAAGTATCATCAAACCGTTATTTTCATATCCAAACTCGTAAAACGCTTGAGGAATAACCTGAACATCTAAAACTGTTCCCGACCCAAATAATTCTCGTAAAAAAGCTATTAAAATCAGAATGATACCATATCCAAGGCCATTTCCAATACCATCCAAAAAAGATGGCCAGGGTTTATTACTCATTGCGAAAGCTTCTAACCGGCCCATAATAATACAGTTTGTAATTATCAGTCCAACAAATACCGATAGTTGCTTGCTGACATCATATACAAATGCTTTCAAAAACTGGTCAACTAATATCACCAGTGAAGCAATAACAACAAGCTGGACTATAATCCTGATTCTGGGTGGTATTCCATCTCTTAAAAAAGAAATAATTACATTGGAGGCTGCCATAACCACAATTACAGAGATTGACAATACAATTGCCGGCATAAGCTTGGCTGTAACTGCAAGTGCAGAACATATACCTAATACCTGTACGGTGATTGGGTTAGTTAGGTTGATTGGAGTTTTTATCAACCTCATATTTTTTGCCGAAAATAACGGTTCACGTTCTTTTATTTCTGCACTCATCTTCTATCTGTTTTTTTGTAAATATGGTAAATAAGATTTCAGAATATCTTCAATCATATCGTTTACTCCATTACATGTAATTGTCCCACCTGATATTGCGTCCACACCATGAATTCTTTGATCTTCAGGAAGTTTAATAACTCCACCCTTCACAATCATAATAGATGTAAAATTATTATTGTTATCAAATATTTGT
>PVBE011007723.1_pt1 | contig 26843 bp, 19 predicted proteins | sample 1631181 | NCBI WGS metagenome assembly PVBE01 (sample SAMN08397723, study PRJNA350692) | Marine metagenome, whole genome shotgun sequencing project. | isolation source: water | place: Pacific Ocean | collected 2012-04
TCGGCATCTTTATAGGGGAACCACCAGCCATCCTGGGTATCCGTACAATCCGGATCGATCATGACGAACTTGGTCTCACGGAAGGTATCGATTCCCTCCGGGCCCAGCTGGCGCCCTTGGCCCGACATTTTGGTGCCACCAAACGGGCCGGCGTCATTGTCCAACAGGGGTGCATTGACCCACACCATGCCGGCCTCGAGTTGTTCCGTGGCACGAACCGCTTCCCTTAAATCACGGGTATAGATATTAGCGCCCAGTCCGAATCTAGAATCATTAGCCAATTCAATGCCTTCCTCGAAGCTCTTTACTTTGCAGATGGGTGCTACGGGGCCGAAGCTCTCGTTATTGAAAATATCCATCTGCTGACGACACTCCGACAGCACCGTAGGCTCGACAAACCAGCCCTGATTGAGCTGATCCGGGCGTCCACCGCCAAGCATGACGTTGGCACCCTGTTCGATGGCGTTTTCGAGCACTGATTCGTAACGAGTGCGCTCTTTTTCGGACACCATGGGCCCCATATCCACCTTGCCCAGGCCGTTGCCGATGCGAATGCCCTTGGCGTTTTCGATCAACTTAGCCACGAACTCGTCATGGATGTTTTCGTGCACGTAAAAGCGTTCGGCGGAGACGCAGATCTGGCCACAGTTCATGAAGGCCGAAAAAGCGGCAGCCCGGGCTGTAATGTCCAGATCGGCCGATGGCATGATAACAAACGGATCATTGCCGGAAGTCTCAATCAGGGAGCGCTTCAACATGCGCCCGCAGGTCTCGCCGATGGCCTGACCTGTGGGCACACTGCCGGTGAAAGCGATCATGTTGGTATCTTTATGCTCGACCAAATATCTACCTGCGTTGCCGGCACCGGTGACGACCTGAAATAAACCTTCGGGCAGGGGCTGATAGGCTTGCGCAAACAGCAATGAAGTGAGTGTGGTGTACTCAGACGGTTTACAGATTACTGCGTTACCTGCAGCCAGTGCGGCACCTGACTGCCACGCCAGCAGGGTCAGAGGGTAATTGAAGGTCTGAATGCTTACCACAACGCCCAATGGTAGTTTGAGGGTGTAGTTGAGATGTCCTTGGATTTCGTTGCCCATGACCCGGCCGGTATCACTGCGACCAACCTCGGCGTTATAACGAATGGCGGAAACCGACCATTCGACCTCGTCGGCGGACTCCTTGTAGGGCTTGCCCATCTCACGGGTCATGGCTTCAGCCAGCTTTGGCCGCATATGATGCATGCGGTTGGCGACTTCATGCATTCTCTCCGAACGTTCAAGCCCGCTCATGGCCCACCACTTTTTCTGTGCGGCGTGCCCGATCGTTATAGCTTCATCGATTTCTGCTTCCGTGGTTTCGGCGATTTCACCCAGTTTGTCTTCAGTCGCCGGATCGATTACATCCAATGTTTCCGTTGATAAGCTTCGCCGCGTTTCACCACCCAGAAAGATAGCGTTGGTTAAGCGTCCAAAATCTTCTAATACCGTCATATCAAGTATTCCCTGAGAGTTTTAGTCTGTACAACATTGGGGCGACGTTGTAACCGCCAAGATTGAACTCGACCTCAATGTCACCAGTATACGGAAAGAATAAACACCCTGTCTCTGCGGAACAACCTGTTTTTTCGCTAAAAGCCGGCGTTCTGGGAGCATGGACCGTTTTGAACAACTGCCGGCTTGTGGCCTGGAGCTGTTGCCCGGATGATATGATCTGAGCAGATGTTCTGTGCTTCAAGGTCTGGCCAGGCGGGCACCAACAGCTGATGTTATTCTGCCAGACTGATGGTTGCTGGCGCTTTGCTCAGGCCAGCTGGCAAGTTTTGTTACACAATCGATCAACCCGGCAGATGAGGTATGGCCAGATGAGTAAGTTGAGACCGACAGTCAGCGTTGATGGGCAGATTACTGCCATGGACGATGCGATGATTCCAGTGATGGATCGCGGTTTTCTGTATGGCGACTCAGTATATGAAGTGTTTCGTACTTATCGGGGCGTGCCACTTTTTCTTGAGGACCACTTTCGCCGGCTCGAGAATTCGGCACAACTGATTCAGATGCAGATCAGCCAGAGTCGTGCGCAGTTGCTTGAGGAAATCCGTCGTACCGCAGTCGCTGCCAACGTGACTTTAGAAGTTGATGCGTACGTTCGTTATCAGATTACCCGAGGTGAGGGCGCGGTAGATCTGTACCCGGATCCCGGTCTCAAAACCCGCGTCGTCATTATCGTTAAGGCGCTTCCTACCTGGAAAAAGGTTTTCTACGAGCGCGGCATGCACATGTATGTACCGCAGGTCAGACGAAACCCGGTAAATGCACTGGACCCCAATATTAAGGGAGGGAATTATCTCAACAATATTATGGCCTTAACCGAGGCCAGGCAAAACGGTGCCGACGATTGCGTCATGCTCAACCGGGAAGGTTTCGTTACGGAAGCGGCCAACAGTAACGTCTGGTTTGTTATCAGGGGGCGACTGGTCACTCCCGGAACCGGTAATCTAAAAGGTCTTACCAAGAAACATGTCCATAAGGCTCTGAAACAGACGGGCATACAGAGTTTCGAGGAAGATATTCATGCCAATGAACTACCGGACGCCACTGAGTGCTTTGTGACCAGCGCGACGCGTGAGGTAATGCCCTGCGCATCTCTCACCTTGCTCGGTGGTGAGCGCCTGGAATTCCCGACGGGCGGGGGGGAGATCACCCGTACCGTGCAGGCCGTTTTCTCCTCGTATGTTAAAAGCTATATCGAAAGCCACGCCAATGACGCATTGGTCTGATCGAGCCAACCTGACAGGGAGTGCACGAGCATTAATATGAGCAAGACCCGGGTTCTACTGCTCTTTGGGGGGCAATCGGCCGAACATGAAGTTTCGGTGATTTCGGCAAGGTCGGTGTACGACGCTATCGACACTGAGCAGTATGAAGTCGTCCTGGTCGGAATTGCCGACTCCGGCCAGTGGTTTGTGGATGGGGGTGATGGGCAATTGCTTAAAGGCGGCAGAGTCGACGGAGAGGCGTTTGAGCCGGTGCGGTTGAATACCGACTCTCATGCGCTCGTCAGTCTGTGCGGCGACCCGATCGAACAGGGTGAGTTCGATGTGGTTTTCCCATTGTTGCATGGTCCACGTGGCGAGGATGGCGCCATGCAGGGTCTATTGGAACTGGCAGGGGTAGCCTATGTGGGAGCTGGGGTTGCAGCGTCTGCGGTGGGCATGGATAAAGAACTGGCCCGGTCGGTGTTCGCCAGTGCTGGGCTTAAGCAGGTATCGTACACCGTGACCCGGCGTAGCGCCTGGCAGGCTGATCGCTCGGCGGTGATCAATCGGATTGAGCAGGCCTTTGCGTACCCGCTCTTCGTGAAACCGGCAAACCTGGGCTCGAGCATCGGGGTATCCAAGGCGCATGATCGAGAGGGGTTGGCCGGCGCATTAGATATTGCCGCAGCCTATGATCTGAAGATTATGGTGGAAGCCTCGGTGGAGGGGGCCCGGGAGCTTGAGTGTGCGGTACTGGGCAACGATGAACCCAAAGCGTCGGTGATCGGTGAGATCATTCCTGGTGCGGAGTTCTATGACTACACGACAAAGTATCTGGACGATCACTCTCAATTGATTGTGCCGGCCAAGTTGCCCAGTGAGGTTGCGATTAGGGTGCGCGAGATGTCGATCAGAAGTTTCCGCTCGATTGATGGTGCCGGGCTGGGCCGTGTAGATTTTTTGTTTTCCCCCTCGGGTGAGATCTTTCTGAATGAGATTAATACCATGCCGGGTTTTACGCCGATCAGTATGTACCCCAGGTTGTGGCAGGAATCGGGAATCACTTACCCGAAATTGATTGGCGAGTTGATCCGGCTGGCGCTCGAGCGTCACCAGGAGCGTCAGAGTATCAGCACCAGTCGTTCAGCCTGAGCTACGTTTCGCCTGGCCGGGGTCAACGACCCATCAAGGGCGGGATCGAATCAAAAGTCGCTTTAGCAGGTAGGCTTTCCCTGAGCCCGTCAGGATGCCCCTCCGGCCCCCCGGATCATTAAGAGTGTGGCCAGCGCCGCGTAGCAAAGTGCCCCGGCGACCACCGGGGTGACAAGCCAACCCAGGCCAATGCGGCCGAGCACCCACCATCGGATCCCATGGTGTCCTCGCAGAATCCCAATACCCAGAATTGCCCCAATAACTGCCTGCGAGCTAGAGACCGGTACCAGTGGAATCTCGGGTAATCCTGCCCCGTTCAACCAGGCTGCAAGACCTTTGGAGGCAAAAAGGAACAACACCAGCGAGTGGGACATGACCACAACCCAGGCGGCTACGGGAGAGAGTGCAAACAAGTCCTTGCCGACGGTCATCATCACTCGCCGTGAGTAGGTAAACACGCCTACGGCAATTGCCAGGCCGCCCAGTAGAAATAACTGCTGCAGTGGATCGAGAGAGAGCGCCTGGCCTATATGGAGCGGTTGAAACTGTACGGAATGAATAAATGGCCCCATAACGTTGGCAATGTTGTTTGCACCGAGGCTGTAGGCACCAAAGATTCCGGCGATCAGTAGACCCCATCGGGTCAGGGCATCCTGCTGTAACAGGTGCAACCTTAACGAGCGCAACGCAAGACCCGTGAGGGGAAGCAGTAGGGCGGCTAATCCTGCGGCTAATAAAGGGCAAAGGACCCAGGTCATCACGACTTTGCCCATGACAGTGGGGTCTGTAGGTGCACCACTCCATAGATTCCACCCTACCAGGGCTCCAACGACCGCCTGGGAGGTTGAAACCGGCAACCCGCGTTTGGTCATAAAGAAGACGGTCAGCCCGGCACTGGTACTCGCCACACAGGCCTGGGGCAGGCTATCGATCGCGGCCAGTTCACCCAGCGTTTCCGCAGGGCCGGCACCACTGATCACTGCGCCGAGGATCACCCCCACACTGCATAGGGTTGCCGCCGTGCCGAAGCGAAGCATGCGCGTTCCCACCGCGGTGCCAAACACATTGGCTGCATCGTTAGCTCCAAGTGCCCAACCGAGAAAGAGGCCACCGGCCAGCAGGATCAGGAGAGAAACATCCACCACCAGTGACTCAAATACGTCTCTTGATCGCGCTGATCGCTAATTGGTCCGCAATGTCTTCAGCCTGGTTGGCAACAGCATCGAGGCGCTCTACAAAATAACGCAGCTGGACTTTATGGGCGAGGTCGAGGTCGCTCTGGAAAATTCGCCGTTGCAGTGGGGTGCTCAGTTGATCCGCCTCGCTTTCCAGGTCGGCGACCCGTTGTGCCCCTTGCCGGACGGCAGCGTGATTGGTGAAGAATGCGCGCGTTGTGTGAACTACTGCTTCGGCACAGGTGACCGAAAGTCTGGCAAGTTCGGCGTATTCGTTCCGGAAGGCATCGGGTATCTCCGGTGTCTGGATAGAAAGCCGAAACAGATTCGCTTTGTACATATTGGTGAGTTTATCGATGCTCTCCACCAGGCGTAGCACATCACCGCGCAGATCCGGTATGAGAGTGCGGGTATAGAGTTCGGTCTCGATCGAACGGCGCAGGTCGTCACCGTTGCGCTCGAGTTCTTGAATCCGCTCGGCCAGGACATCGAACGTTTGGCATGCACCATGGGCAAGGTAAACCTCAAAGGCCTCAGAAAATACGGTACCTGCCTCAAGAACCATTTCAAGGAACTGATCAACCTGGGACTCAACAGCCTTACTGGTGCCCAGGAGTGCAGTTTCCCTTTTTAGAGATTGGAAAAATTTCATACTTAAGATATAGCGGAGAAAGGGTCTCGTTTTCCCGCGTGAACAAGCGCCCGCTTTCTATTGTCGATCTCTGGAAAGTTCTTTATGATGGGCGTGTGCGGTGTAGTAAAGACGTAACAGAACATAAGATAGTACCTCAGAATATCGGAAGCAAACACCGCTAACTCAGAAAATGGAGGAAACCATGGATAGACTCTCACAGCGCATACGATCAGGTTTGATCGGCTCTGCCCTGGCGTTAGGGCTTGTTGGCATCACCAATGCCGGCACCGAACTTACCGTTTACACCGCAGTCGAGGCAGAAGATCTCAAAAAATATGCGGCACGGTTCAACGAAGATCATCCGGGAATCAAGATCAATTGGGTCCGAGATTCAACCGGGATCGTCACTGCGAAACTGCTGGCCGAAAAAGAGAACCCCAGGGCAGATGTCATCTGGGGCCTCGCGGCGACTAGTTTATTACTGATGAAGGGTGAAGGTATGTTAATGCCCTATGCACCCGCAGGCCTTGAAAAGCTTGACGGTAAATTCAGCGACAAGTCCAGCCCGCCTTCGTGGACGGGGATGGATGCCTGGGTTGCTGCAGTGTGCGTCAATACCGTTGAGGCAGATAAGCACAACCTGCCCACACCAGCTTCGTGGAAAGATCTGACGAACCCCGTATACCAGGGTCACCTGGCAATGCCCAACCCCAATTCTTCGGGTACGGGCTTCCTGGATGTATCCAGTTGGTTGCAGATCTTTGGTGAGGATGGGGGTTGGGCCTTTATGGATCAGCTGCACGAAAATATTGACCACTACACCCATTCGGGATCCAAGCCTTGCAAGCAGGCGGCCCGCGGTGAAGTAGCGATTGGTATCTCCTTTGCATTCCGGGGTGCGAAATCCAAGGCCAAAGGGGCGCCGCTGGAGATCATTATCCCTTCTGAAGGTATAGGCTGGGATATGGAGGCCACCGCGATTGTTAAGGGAACGAAGAACCTTGATGCGGCAAAGACGCTGGTCGATTGGTCCGTTACCGAGAAAGCCAACCAGATGTATAACGAGGGGTACGCCGTTATTGGAATCCAACGACTGGCCAAGCCTGTGAAATACTTTCCCGATAACATCCCCGAGATGATGATCGATAACGATTTTGAGTGGGCTGCGCAGAATCGCAGGCGTATCCTTGCAGAATGGCAGAGCCGCTACGATTCAAAATCCGAGCCAAAGAGTTAATTAAGTTCGCTCATTAACGCACGGTCGATCGTTGTTCTCGCAGCGATCGGCCGTTTTGGTTTGAGGCAGGCGAGTCGGCGCGCTGTTCCCATCCGGGTACACGGTACAGGAAAATGAGATGACTGAGACATTTCTGCGTATTCAGGGACTGACCAAGTTGTTTGGTTCATTCGCTGCGCTGAGCGATATCTCTCTTACCGTCTTTGAAGGTGAGTTTGTCTGTTTTCTTGGCCCCTCCGGCTGTGGCAAGACGACCCTGCTCAGAGCCATTGCCGGGCTGGATATTCAGACACAAGGCACGATTGAGCAGGATGGCAAAGATATCTCGGTATTGCCGCCAGCGCAGCGGGATTTTGGAATCGTATTCCAGTCATACGCGCTTTTTCCAAATCTGACGGTAGAAAAGAATATTGCCTACGGGCTTGAAAGTCGTCGCCACCAGCGCGTAGAGATCCGAAAGCGGGTTCAAGAGTTGTTGACCCTGGTTGATTTGGCAGACCAGGTTGAGAAATATCCAGCGCAGTTATCTGGCGGCCAGCAGCAGCGTGTGGCACTGGCCCGGGCATTGGCTACGTCGCCTGGCCTGTTGCTTCTGGACGAACCCTTATCGGCATTGGATGCAAAAGTCCGTGCGCATCTACGGCTTGAGATCAAGGAACTGCAAAGGCGCCTTAAGGTCACGACGATCATGGTGACGCATGATCAGGAAGAGGCCTTAACGATGGCTGATCGTATCGTCGTCATGAACCAGGGAGTCATCGAACAGGTAGGCACCCCTGAAGAGATCTACGCTCAGCCTGCCACTGAATTTGTCGCGGAGTTCATAGGGACTATGAATTTAGTGCCCGTTCAAGCCCTTCCCGGCAGCGAGTACAGCGGCTTAGGAGCCCGTTTTCAGGTCAACCATAATGAGTTACCAGCGGGATCTCATGCAGCATTGGCAATCCGCCCAGAAGACGTCCAGATCGATCAAGCGGGTAAAGCCGCTGGTGAAAATACTATCCAGGCAAAGGTGGATGATCTGGAATACCTGGGTGCATTCGTCCGTGTCACCCTGGTTGCGTCGGGTGATCAGACTCGACTGCAAGTCGACGTTTCAACTAATCGCTTCAGCGAGTTGTCACTGAGCGCGGGCAGTGAGGTGTCTATCGTGCTCCCACCAGAACGCATTCTCATTTACCCCCGTCCGGATTAGCCAAGGCCATGCTTGGTTTGATTTCTCGGGGTCGCCCAGCGTTACGGGTTAAATCCAGCTCGGATGACCACGCGATGCGCCTATTCGTGGTCGTTATCGCCGCGTATCTGGTGGTTGCATTAGCATTGCCGTTGTACGCCATGCTTTCAAAAAGCATGCTGGATCCAGATGGGCTATTTATTGGGCTCGCCAACTATGTCGCGTATTTTCGAACACCAGCCCTGGTCTATTCAATTAAGAACAGCCTGTTCGTCGGGGTGCTCACAACGCTGATTACGGTGACCATCGCATTTTTACTCGCATACGCCCTTACGCGAAGCCGGATGCCGGCAAAACCCGCCTTCAAGACCATCGCGATGATTCCCATTCTCGTGCCATCACTGCTTCCTGGGATTGCGCTTATTTATCTATTTGGTCGGCAGGGTTTGATCAACGGCATGTTGTTTGGCCACGATATTTATGGCCCCATTGGTATCATCATTGCTGAGGTCTTTTTTACTCTACCCCACGCCCTGATCATCATCACCACCGCACTTTCTATTGCGGATGCGCGGCTTTACGAAGCAGCGATTTCTTTGCGCGCCAGTCGGACACGAATTTTCTTCACGGTCACCATTCCCGGCGTACGCTATGGTTTGATCAGTGCGGCTTTCGTTGTTTTTACCCTCGCAGTGACTGACTTCGGCGCGCCCAAAGTCATCGGGGGTGATTTCAACGTACTGGCAACTGACATCTACAAGCAGGTGATCGGCCAGCAGAACTTTTCGATGGGCGCCGTGGTGTCGGTTGTGTTGTTGATTCCGGCCGGGTTGGCCTTTTTGGTAGATCGGATCGTGCAGAAAAAGCAGGTGGCATTACTTTCGACACGAGCGGTAGCTTTGGTGCCTTCCCGCCACCGGCGTTTCGACAACTTGATGCTGGGGTACGCCATTATTGTCAGCGTGTTTATTGTGGGCATGATCAGTGTTTGTCAATACGCCGCACTGGTCAAGTTTTACCCTTATGACCTGAGTCTGGGGTTTACCAACTACCAGTTTGATCTGATGGACGGCGGCGGCTGGGACAGTTACTTTAATTCCATTGAAATGGCGACCTATACGGCGGTCTTCGGAACAGTGCTGGTCTTTTGTGGAGCTTACCTGGTGGAGAAGGCGCAGGGGCTGGGTGTCGTTCGGGGTGCGTTTCAATTTCTGGCTATGTTGCCCATGGCAGTCCCGGGGCTGGTGCTGGGTTTGGCCTATATCTTCTTTTTCAATTCACCCACAAACCCGCTGAACTTCCTCTATCACACCATGGCCATACTGGTGATCAGCACGATTACCCACTTTTATACTGTCAGTCATCTGACCGCAACCACGGCGCTCAAGCAAATGGATGCCCAGTTTGAGTCAGTCGCGGCTTCTTTGAAACAACCTTTTTATCGGACATTTTTCCGCGTAACAATCCCGGTCTGCACACCGGCGATACTGGATATCAGCATCTATCTGTTTGTTAACGCCATGACGACAGTTTCTGCAGTGGTGTTTCTTTATTCCCCACATACTACACTGGCGTCAGTCGCCGTTTTGAATATGGATGATGCCGGCGATATCGCACCCGCGGCCGCAATGGGAATGATGATTTTCTATACTGCAGCGGGCGTTAAAATTCTTCATTACTTGCTGAGTCGGGGCATTGAGGCGAAAACGCAAGCCTGGCGCTCAGCGGTTCCTACTTAAGCAAGTCAAGGTTATGAAATATCTTCACACAATGGTTAGGGTGAGCGATCTGGAGAAGTCGCTGGATTTTTATTGCGCAAAACTGGGCCTGGTAGAGTTACGCCGTTACGACGAGGAGCAAGGTCGGTTCACCAATGTCTTCTTGGCTGCGCCCAAAGACGTGACAGCCCAGGTAGAACTCACCTATAACTGGGATCCACAGGAATATCCCGGCGGGCGTAATTTTGGTCATCTGGCCTACCAGGTGGAGGATATCTATATGCTGTGTCAGCGGCTGATGGAGCAGGGCGTCATTATTAATCGTCCGCCTCGCGACGGTCGAATGGCATTTGTGCGATCTCCTGATGGCATTTCGATTGAATTGCTTCAGCGCGGAGAGGCATTGGCACTGACCGAGCCCTGGATATCGATGCCCAATGTGGGCACCTGGTAAGAGATCACGCGCTTGCAATCCCCTGGGGCACCACTTGAGATTAATGAGGTCATCATTGATAACAAGGGATTGCTGGGAATGTGTTGTTGCCCGGGCCGGATTGAAAGCGATGGTCGGTCAGCTCGCCAGCGTGATCTGAGGGCGGATTTAGCCGTTATCGTGGCCTGGCGGCCTGATCGAGTCGTGTCACTGGTCGAGATGCCCGAGTTTGCTGACTTAGGAGTGCCGCAACTGCCTGGTGAGTTCGAGAGCCGGTTTTGCTGGCACCACTGGCCGGTCCAGGACCTCCAGGCACCCGTTGTCACTGAGGCAAGCCCGAGGTTTTTAACGCAGTTATTTGATGGCCTTTCAAAAGGGGAGCGCATATTGCTGCATTGTGCTGCCGGATTGGGTCGTACCGGTACGGTCGCAGCGCACCTTCTGATGATGTCAGGTTTCCCCGCTGATCAGGCAATTAATACGGTACGAAAGGCGCGACCGGGTACGATCGAATCGGTAGTGCAGGAGCGCTCCCTGCGTGGTGAGGCCTAGATCCGCTGATCGCTCAGGCAGCAGCGCCAGGGTAAATCTCGCTGATGTCCTTGATTAAAACATCCGCATGGGCTGCCAGCTCCTCGTCGGAACCGGCACCACCGGTGATGCCGACGCCGAGGCAGACACCCGCATTGCGTGCCATGACCATATCGCTGACAGTATCTCCGACCATGATCAACTGTGACAGATCGACACCCTGCGATTGAGCGATATCATCAAGGACTCGTGTATCAGGTTTAACCGGCCCTGGATCGTCGCCACAATGAATACTGGTAAAGCAGTCTTCAATGTGGAGGTGACGTAGCATCACCTCAGTGGCTGCCCGATTATCAGTGGTTGCGACCGACACGAAGCAGCCGGCGTCAATGAGCTTGAGTAGCGCAGTTGCCACATTGCCTCGTGGTGCAATTTCTTCAGGGGTCGGCGCTGCTGTCATCGCTGGGACAACGCAGTGGTTGGCCAATTCGCAGGCACGATCCCATGCCAATCCATGTTGAAAAAGAGCACTTGCCACCACCACGGTTAGTTGTTGTAGCGGAGCTGTAGCAAGCGGTCCCTGACCCAGGGTGTTGCCGGTTGTGGCCTCATATCCCACAGTGCGGTAAAGGTGTACGAGAAAGTCCTCCCCCAACCCGGAGGCCTCGAGCAGAGTGTTCGCACTGCGTTCCATGCGAGGGCCCCAGACGCGGTGAAAGTCAACCAACGTGCCGTCCTTGTCAAAAACGACACCGCACGCTTCAACCGTGAGATCCGCAATCCTCAAAACCGATGATTTCATACCTGGGGTCCGAATGCGTTAGGATTAGTCGTGGGCGTTTCGATAAAAGTATGGCGGGCGCAGTGTCCGCTGCGATCCTATTGAGTTATCGAATTGGAATTATCACTAATTACGAACAGATTTGATATGAATTCGGTTGGGTTAGCGGGAAGGCTCGCGAATTATGCGTGATTGCGATTACCTCATTGTAGGTGCAGGTTCAGCAGGGTGCGTGCTCGCGGCCCGCCTGAGTGAGGACCCTGCGGTAAGCGTAGTCCTGCTTGAGGCGGGCGGAAGTGATCGCAGTTTGATTGTCCGCATGCCTACCGCCTTATCTATGCCCATGAACTCCCGTCGTTTTAACTGGGGGTTTCAGACCGACCCGGAGCCAGGCCTGAATGGTCGTACACTGGATTGCCCGCGGGGATTGGGACTGGGGGGCTCATCGTCCATTAACGGCATGGTCTACGTCCGCGGTCACGCCGAGGATATCAATCAATGGGAGGCAGCCGGCGCTGCTGGCTGGAATTACGCAGCATGCCTGCCTTACTACCAGCGCGCCGAAACATGGTACCGGGGCGCAGATCAGTATCGTGGCGGTAGCGGTCCCCTCGGCGTATGTGCTGGCAATGATATGAAACTGAATCCACTGTACCAGGCTTTCATTAACGCGGGCCTTGAAGCGGGTTACCCAGGCACCGACGATTGCAACGGGTTTCAGCAGGAGGGGTTCGGTCAGATGCACATGACTGTGGATAAGGGTCTGCGGGCATCCGCCAGTCACGCCTATCTTGCTCCAGTTCGAGATCGCAAGAACCTGCGGATCATTACCGGCACGCTGGTGAAGCGGGTACTGCTGGAGGGAGATCGCGCGCTCGGGGTGGAATATGAAAAAGATGGCAATGTATTTGAGTGTTATGCCCGAGGCGAGGTCATACTCTCCGCCGGCGCCATCGGCTCCCCGACCCTGTTGCAGCGCTCGGGGATTGGCCCGCCGGGTGTGCTTGAGGCGGCTGGTGTGCCGGTGACGCATCCGCTAGCAGGGGTTGGCCGCAATCTCCAGGACCATCTAGAGGTCTACTTCCAGCATCGCTGCCGTGAACCGATCTCATTGAACTCACGCTTGGGCTTGTGGAGCAAGTTCGGCATCGGCCTGCGCTGGCTGCTGTTCAAGGACGGCCTGGGCGCGACCAATCATTTTGAATCCTGCGCTTTTATTCGTTCCCGTCGCGGCATTCGCTCACCGGATATCCAGTATCATTTTCTGCCCGGGGCGATGCGTTACGATGGCCGTGCCGCTTTTAAGGGTCACGGGTTCCAGGTCCACGTTGGGCCTAACAAGCCCCTCAGCCGGGGTGCAGTGTCAATCCTATCCGACGATGCGCGCCAGCATCCAAGGGTGTTGTTTAACTATTTGAGCGCTGAGCAGGATCGTCGGGACTGGCGGTCGTGCATCCATCTCACAAGAGAAATCATTGGCCAGGAAGCGCTGGATCGGTTTCGGGGTGAGGAAATTGCGCCCGGCAAGTTGATCAATTCTGATGCTCAGATAGATCAATGGGTGCGAGAGAATGTCGAGAGCGCTTACCATCCCTCGTGCACCTGCAAGATCGGTTCCGACGACGATACGCAGGCGGTGCTGGATGCCGATTGCCGGGTCCGGGGAGTGTCACAACTGCGGGTAATTGATTCGTCTGTGTTCCCAACGATCACTAACGGCAATCTCAATGCCCCCACTATTATGTTGGCTGAACGGGCAGCCGATCTGGTTTCGGGTAAAACGCTATTACCCCCTTCGAATGCGCCCGTCTGGCTGGACCCGGCTTGGCGCGACCAACAGCGCGCCAGCAATCCCCAGCGGAGCGTGCCAGCGCAGCCCGGAGAAGGTGCGTGAGCCGATCGGCTGAAGACGCCGAGTTGCTTTCGGTGGTAGATGCAGGTGACCAGGTGGTGGGAACGAAAAGGCGTGATGATATTCACTGCCAGAATCTGCCGCATCGTGCGATTCACGTACTGGTGTTCAACCCGCAAGGAGATATTTTTTTACAGCAGCGCGGTCTGCACAAGCAGGAGAACCCAGGCTTATGGGATTCATCTGTTGCCGGCCATGTCGATGCTGGCGAGGAATATGATCAGTGTTGCGTGCGTGAAGTCGCAGAAGAGATCGGCCTGTCCCTGGAAACCGCGCCGGCTCGCCTGTTTAAGCTAGAGGCATCGGTTGCCACGGGGATGGAATTTGCCTGGGTCTATCGGTTGGATACGCCCGGGCCGTTAAAACTAAACCTGGATGAGATGCTTGGCGGGAGCTGGTTCAGCCCCGAAGCGATCGACGATTGGATAAGAGATGGAGCGCAAGCGCTATCGGACGTGTTCGAACTGATCTGGACAACCTATCGGGCCCAGGATTACCAGGATCCATTCTGATGGGCGGGTCAGGCGCATTTTGAGTTGGCGCCATCAAAAGCCCGGGCAATTTCTTCACCGATAATCCCGATTCCGGTCTCAACTGATGCGGGGTCCTGGGCATAAGAGATGCGGATGCATTCCTGGCGATGATCCCAGGTTTCCCCCAAACCCGGGAAAAAGTGTTCGCCTGCGATCACGAGTACGCCGCGCTGCTTGAGTCGCTGATAGAGTTCTTCACTGGTGATCGGTAACCCTTCGAACCAAAGCCAAAGGAAGATCGCCCCCTCCGGAGTATGAATTCGGCACGGGTAGTCGCCCACCGCAGCCTCAATCCAGGATACTGCCTGCTTCGCTCTTTCCCGGTAATAGGGCCGGATAACGTCGTTCGAGAGGCTCAAGATGCTGGCGTCGCTTATCATGTCGGTAATCAGCGCTGGCCCGACGCTTCCTGGGGCAAGTGACAATATGGCGTTTGCCGCGGCGATCGCTTTGGCGACCTTTTCCTTGGCCACAATGATACCCGTACGCAGTCCTGGCAGGCCGAGCTTGGATAAGCTCAGGCAGGTAATTGTGTTCTCATCCCAAAAGGTCGTCACTTCGGGAAAAACAATATTGGGAAATGGGCCACCGTAGGCCGAATCGAGAATCAGGGGAATGTCATTTTCAACAGCCAGTTGGCGAAGATGTGCAACCTCTGAGTCAGTCAGGACATTGCCGGTTGGATTGGTAGGGCGGGAGACTGCGATGGCGCCGATATCCGGAGTGACCGTCAGGCGATCAAAGTCCACATGGTATTTGAATTCACGGTCTCCATGAAGCGTGATCGCGGGTCGAAAAGCACGAAACAACTGTTGCCCGAGGCCGACATCCGCATAGCCGATGTATTCCGGGGCCAGCGGCAGCAGGATGCGTCGGGCGTCACCACTGGCCCAATCCCCGGCGAAAAGATGAAATAAGGCGAAAAACGAACTTTGGCTGCCATTGGTGACAACGATGTTTGCCGGCGTCACATTCCAGCCACAGTGCGTATTCAACAGATGCGCCAGATTATGAATAAAGCGCGTGTCACCTTGGGGGCCATCGTAATCTCCGGCCAGACGCTCAAAACGGTCGTCCTGAGCCATAAGCGCGGTCATAGCCTCGCGAAAGACTTTCTGCACCTGTGGAATCCGAGCAGGGTTGCCACCCCCTAAAAGATGCATCTGAGTGGATCCGCAGAGGGCTTGGTCAATGTCCTCCATCAGAGTCAAGATGCCAGAGCCTGAATTGAGAAATTCGCCGAATCGGGAAAACTGCATGGTATTAGTTTCGGGGTGCGTTCGCGTGTTCAGTCAGCGTGCATGGTGGGGACAGGATCGTCAGCGATACCAGGTCTTTCTGTGGGCTCGGTCTGCACGATCAGGCGCTCACTGAACGCGCCGAACGTCAGGTCAGCCAGAATACGAGCGGACTCCAGCAGTACTACATCCCGGGGAAGCGGTTGATCCGGATCTGGCGTTTCGCCCGGCAGGCCGTGGGCCTGTCTCAAGGTCGCCAGCAAAGCTTGCTGGTCTGCCCGCCGGCGCAGGCGCTCGGCGTCGCGTCGACTCTCAAGCAGTGGGACTTGTGTGGTATCACTGAAGGGAGCTTCGATCTCTTCAAGCCCTTTCAGGTAGGCGAAATCGGGGTCACGCCCGACTCGATCCTGGTGCAGGTCGCGTAGCCAGGCGATTTGCTGCGGAAGAGCACTGCCAGCATAGCGGGAAAAGTCTGCGGCTTTGATCTGCGTCCAGGGTAAGGCGTTATCGAGAGCACGTTCGCCGTGGGGATTCTGTTCATTGCCGCTGGGGAGAATGATGTCGGGAATTACGCCTCGATGCTGGGTGCTATCACCGTTGACCCGGAAGAACTGGGCGATAGTCAGTTTCAACTGGCCCAACCGTAGGCTGGGATCCTGCGAATATCGGTCCAGATCAATCAGGTTTTGCACGGTACCTTTGCCGAAGGTAGATTCGCCAATGACCAGGCCGCGCTGGTAATCCTGGATGGCGCCGGAGAAAATCTCTGATGCTGAAGCACTGTCTCGATCGACGATGACCGCCAGGGGGCCATCATAGGCGAGGACATCATCGGAGTCACGGTGAACCCGGGTTCGCCCGCGTGAATCCCGCACCTGGACTACGGGCCCGGAGGGAATGAAAAGGCCAGTCAGCGCAGTGGCTTCGGTAAGAGCGCCACCGCCATTACCGCGAAGGTCAATGATCAGCCCATCTATACCCTCCCGCTTCGCTTGTGCGATCAGCCGACCCACATCGCGGGTCGTACTGCGATAGTCGGCATCGCCTTGGGCTCGGGCGTCGAAATCCACATAGAAGGTTGGAATATCGATGACACCGATACGGTGGATTTTGGCTCCGTCCTGCACATCGAGAAGTACGCGCTGCGCCGCTTGCTCTTCTAGCTTGATCTGGTCTCGGGTAATGGCGAGAATTCGCGAATCAGTGTTGCCCGTTTGCGGGTCTGGGCTGATCCGAAGTCGTACCGTCGATCCTTTAGGTCCGCGGATCAGGTCTACCACATCGTCCAGGCGCCAGCCGATCACGTCGACAATGACTTCGTCTGCCCCTTGGCCCACACCAATAATCCGGTCACCGGCACGCAAGGTGCCCTCGAGTTCAGCGGGTCCACCTGGTACCACCCGCTGTACCACCGTAAATTCACTTTGCATCTGCAGAACAGCGCCAATGCCTTCGAGCGAAAGACTCATACGAATTTTGAAATTCTCGGTGGCGCGCGGGGAAAAATAACCTGTGTGGGGCTCGATCGCAGAAACATAAGCATTGACCAGTGTCTGGAAGACGTCCTGGTTGGTAATCTGCAGGGTGCGCCGCTCCAGTTGCTGGTAGCGTTGGTCCAGTGTGCTGATGATCTGCTCGTGGGCCTTGCCTTCAAGTTTTAGGATCAAATAGTCGTTTTTGACACGCCGCCGCCAAAGGTCATCTAGTTCAGCCTGGTCTACTGCCCAGGGCGCCTCGGTACGGTCGAAGCGGTAATACTCGTCGACTGAAAAATCAAAGGGTCTATCCAACAGGGCCAGAGCAAAATGAGTGCGCTCCAGCACACGGCGGCGGTAGGTATTGAACAGGTCGAAAAACGGCTCTACTTCGTAATCGTTGAGATGATCATCCAGGCGGTAGCGAAAGGCCTCGAATGCATCGATATCCTGCGCCAGAAAGTAACTGCGGTTCGAATCCAGTGAGCGCAGGTAGCGATCAAGAATGGTCGATGACAAGGCGTCATCGAGTCGGGTGTTGCGGTAGTGATACCGATCGACAAAATAGTTGATCAGCTTGACCGTGCGCCCATGGTGCGAGGAGGGGCCCAGGTCCGCATTGCCCGGGGAGGCGTCGGTTGCAGACTTGGCAACCCCGACGCTGGTCAGGGCAAATAGAGTGGCGTACGCCAGGTAGCGGGAAAAACGACGGCGAAGCACGTCAGGGTCCTGTTCGAAAAAGATTAGGCGGGGTTGCGTTAAGGACAGCAACCGGGCTGACCCGAATTATAACTGCTCGGCCTTTCCTGTGCGCTAAAGTGCTCGAGTTGATCGCTCCGGGTCAACTGCAGTAATCGGCAGAACGGATCTTGGAGTCAGGGCGTCGAGATCGATCCGGGTAGAACGCGTTCGGCCTGTTGTTCGGGAAACAGGTCGAGCAGCGCGGGTTCGCTGGCGAGTGCAATCCCCCGTTCCGTGATAATGCCGCTGACTAAGTGCCGCGGTGTGACGTCGAATGCAGGATTGGCTGCAGGGCTGGCCTCGGGCGTGAGGCGAATGCGGGTCACCCGGTTATCTGTATCGACGCCGCTAATGTGGGTCAGTTCTTCTGCTGGTCGCTCCTCAATGGGGATCTCCTTCACCCCGTTATGTACAGTCCAGTCGATTGTGGAGGAGGGCAGTGCCGCATAGAACGGAACATCGTTGTCATGTGCCGCGAGGGCCTTAAGGTAGGTTCCGATTTTATTGCAGACATCGCCGGTGCGAGTGGTTCGGTCGGAACCCACGATACACAGGTCGACCTGGCCGTGCTGCATCAGGTGGCCTCCCGCGTTATCGGCGATAACGGTATGAGGTATTCCGTGCGCGGCGAGTTCCCACGCGGTGAGTGAAGCCCCCTGATTTCGTGGGCGGGTTTCATCTACCCAGACATGCACCGCGATGCCGGCATCGTGAGCTTTGAAGATAGGAGAAAGGGCAGTGCCCCAGTCCACAGTGGCAAGCCAGCCGGCGTTACAGTGGGTAAGAATATTTAAGGGTTCGCCATTTTTATGTCGTGCTTTTTCAGCAATAACGACGAGGCCATGGTCACCGATAGCGCTGTTGGTTGCGACGTCATCGTCGCAGATCTGTTGGGCAATGGATCGCGCAACCCCAGCACGTGAAGGGGGTGGTGCTTCCAGCAGGCGCGGGAGCATCTGGTCGAGAGCCCACCGTAGATTCACCGCAGTGGGGCGGGCGCCGAGCAGCTCTCGGCGGGCCTGCTGCAGATGGTCATCTTCTGGGTTTGTATCAGCAGCCAGGTATAAGCCGCAGGCGGCAGCTGCGCCGATCAGGGGTGCACCGCGCACCACCATGTCACGGATTGCAAGAGTGACATCGCTGAGCGTGTCCAACGTCTGTAACTCAAACCTAAACGGCAGCACAGTCTGATTGATGACATGAATTTTTGCTCCCTCATGATCCAGCCAGATCGCACGATAGGGTTTGCCGTTAACTTGCATTGTGCCGCTCTATCGATGCGTCCATTTTGCAGCACGCTTCTCGGCAAAAGCGGCCATACCTTCTGTCTGGTCATCGGTGGCGAATAGAGACTGGAACATGATGCGTTCAGCGGCGACCCCTTCAGTTAAGGTAGTCTCGTAAGCCTTATTGACGGCAGTCTTTGCCATATATACCGATGGTCGTGACATCCCGGCAATTGCGCCAGCGGTCCCGAGTGCTTCGTCCAGCAGGTCTGCGGCCGGTACCACACGACTCACCAGGCCTGCTCGTTCAGCCTCTGGTGCATCCATCAGGCGCCCGGTCAGGCACATTTCCATCGCTTTGGATTTGCCCACAAAACGGGTTAGGCGCTGTGTGCCTCCGGCTCCTGGGATGATGCCCAGTTTGATTTCCGGCTGGCCAAAACGGGCGTTATCTGCGGCGAGAATGAAGTCGCACATCATGGCTAATTCGCACCCGCCACCCAGGGCATAACCGGCAACTGCGGCGATGACCGGTTTGCGGCATTGGGTTACCCGCTCCCAGTTGTGGCCGATGAAGTTACCCAGATACACATCCATATAGGACCGGTCTTTCATCCCTTTGATATCGGCGCCCGCTGCGAATGCTTTCTCGCTGCCCGTAATGACTATGGCGCCAATGGAATCTTCACGCTCGAACTCATCCAGTGCCTGCGCCAGTTCATCCATTAACGGATCAGATAAGGCATTGAGTGCGTCGGGGCGGTTCAGCGTAATCAGGCCAACCATCTCACGCGTCTCGACAATTATGTTTTCGTAGCTCATCGGAACTCCTTTGGGGAAGGTATTACAAACCGTTACAATCGTGCCTCGAAGGGCAAGAGTAAAAGGCTTATGATCGGGCCGGCTGGCGATGATGAATCCTGTGTCGTGTGCCAGCGCAAGCATAGTCTAGCAGAGCGGTCCGCCTTTATTGTCATGCAATCGACATGAGCATAGCCGGCAGCAATCACACCAAGACAGGGCGGGCCGAAGATTAGGCGCCATCGGGAGAAAGTAATGAGTAGTAAATCCGCGAGCATTTACCAAGACACTTATCGGGCGGCGCAGGACGATCCCGAAACATTCTGGGCTCAGGCTGCAGAGGCGGTTCATTGGACTCGCCGCTGGGATCGGGTGCTGGACGACACCGATGCCCCGTACTACCGGTGGTTTACTGGAGGTGAACTCAACACCTGTTACAACGCGCTGGATCTGCACGTCGAGCAGGGGCGTGGCGAACAGGCAGCCCTGGTTTACGATTCGGCCGTCACTGAGATACGACGCAGTTACAGCTTTGCCGAGTTGCGTGACGCGGTCGCACTTTTCGCGGGGGTGCTTGCAACTCGAGGCGTGAGCAAAGGGGATCGGGTCATCATCTACATGCCGATGGTGCCTGAGGCTGTCATCGCGATGCTGGCCTGCGCAAGAATCGGGGCAGTGCACTCTGTCGTCTTCGGTGGTTTTGCCGCCAATGAACTGGCAGTGCGAATCGATGATGCGACACCCAAAGCGATCGTCAGCGCTTCCTGCGGTATTGAGCCCGGCCGGGTGATTGCATACAAGCCCCTGCTCGATGAAGCCATCTCGCTGGCAACACACCAGCCGGATTTTTGTATGGTGCTCCAGCGTCCCCAGATCGAGGCGACGTTGCAGACCGGCCGGGATGTGGATTGGGAGGAAGCAGTAAGTGAGGCGAGTCCGCAGGATTGTGTTCCGGTGAAAGCGACTGACCCGTTGTACATTCTTTACACCTCGGGCACGACCGGCCAGCCCAAAGGAGTAGTGCGCGACAACGGCGGTCATGTGGTTGCCCTGAAATGGACGATGGAGAATATCTACGGGGTTAAGCCAGGGGAGACCTTCTGGGCGGCCTCGGATGTAGGCTGGGTTGTGGGTCACTCCTATATCGTTTACGCACCATTGTTCGCCGGCAACACCACCGTGTTGTATGAGGGAAAGCCGGTCGGTACGCCAGATCCCGGTGCTTTCTGGCGGGTCATCAGCGAAAACCAGGTCAGTGTTCTGTTTACCGCCCCAACTGCGTTTCGAGCGATCAAAAAAGAGGATCCAACCGGCGAGCATATCCGGCGTTACGATCTTTCCGCGTTACGCTATTTGTTTCTTGCCGGCGAGCGGACCGATCCGGATACCCTCCACTGGGCGGAAGAGAAATTAGACATCCCCGTTGTGGATCATTGGTGGCAGACCGAGACCGGGTGGTCTATAGCGGCTAATTGTGTGGGCATCGAACTGCTGCCAATCAAAGAGGGCTCACCCTCGGTTGCGGTCCCGGGCTGGGATCTTCGGGCGCTTGATGAGGATGGCAAGGAGATTGCGGCAGGGAAAATTGGTACGCTGGCCGCCAAACTCCCCTTACCCCCCGGTACTTTTCCGACTCTGTGGAATGCACCCGAGCGCTACTATGATTCTTATCTCAGCCAGTTCCCTGGTTATTACAATACCTCAGACGCGGGCATCATTGACAACGATGGCTACATCTATGTCATGTCGCGCACGGATGATATTATCAACGTGGCCGGACATCGTTTATCGACCGGCGCCATGGAAGAAGTGCTGGCTGATCATCCTGATGTGGCTGAGTGCGCCGTTACCGGCGTAGCCGATGAACTTAAGGGCCAGGTACCCTTGGGTTTTCTGGTATTGAGCGCGGGTTGTGATCGCCCTGAAGGTGAGATCAACGCCGAAGTTGTGGCCCTGGTCCGTGAACGCATCGGGCCCGTCGCCGCTTTCAAGCAGGCCCTGGTCGTCAAGCGGCTTCCGAAAACGCGCTCGGGTAAGGTATTGCGTGGCACTATGCGTAGCATTGCTGATGGGCAACCCTGGAAAATGCCGGCCACCATTGATGATCCGGCAATCCTGGACGAGATTGCCCAGGCGTTGTCGGATATCGGTTATCCCCGCCAGGCGTGACCCCAAAACACGATGACTGATTTCGACCACGTGACTCTCGATCAATGGCGTGCCCTTGCTGATGGCGAACTGGGTGGGCGTGACTTTGACCACCTGAATTGGCAGACGCCTGAAGGTATCGAGATCAAGGCGTTGTATACCCTGGCTGATCTGGAGGCGCTCAGCCATCAGGCTTCTCTGCCGGGATTCCCGCCCTATGTAAGAGGGCCTCGCGCGACACTGTACGCTGGGCGGCCATGGACCATCCGCCAATACGCTGGTTATTCAACCGCGGAGGCGTCAAACGCCTTTTATCGGCGAAATCTGGCTGCTGGACAGAGCGGCCTATCAGTGGCCTTCGACCTGGCAACCCATCGTGGGTATGACTCTGATCATCCTCGGGTCACCGGGGATATCGGCATGGCCGGGGTCGCAATCGATTCGGTTGAGGATATGAAAATCCTTTTCGATGAGATTCCCCTCGAGAAGATGTCAGTTTCCATGACGATGAATGGCGCGGTTCTGCCGATCCTGGCAATGTTTATCGTTGCGGGAGAAGAGCAAGGGGTCGACAAAGCGAGCCTATCAGGCACCCTGCAAAACGATATCCTCAAGGAATTCATGGTCCGGAACACGTATATTTATCCGCCGCGGGAGTCGATGCGGATCGTGTCCGACATCATTGGCTACACCGCGGAGCACATGCCACGTTTCAATCCAATCTCTATCTCCGGCTATCACATCCAGGAGGCTGGTGCGACGGCTGTCCAGGAATTGGCGTATACCCTTGCTGACGGCGTGGAGTACGTGCGTACCGCCGTGGCCAGTGGCCTGGATATCGATAGCTTCGCCCCGCGGCTTTCTTTCTTTTTCGGCATCGGTATGAACTTCTTTATGGAGGTATCCAAGCTGCGGGCCGCGCGGCTGCTTTGGGCCGAGTTGATCCAGGAGAAGTTTCAACCGTCGGACCCTCGCTCATTGATGCTGCGCACACACTGCCAGACATCAGGCGTCAGCCTGACCAGCGAGGATCCGTACAACAATATTGTGCGTACAACAATCGAGGCCTTGGCGGCGGTACTCGGGGGTACTCAGTCGCTACATACCAACAGTTTCGATGAAGCTTTGGCGCTCCCGACCGATTTCTCAGCGCAGGTTGCCCGAAATACTCAGCTGATTCTGCGAGAGGAAACGGGTATCACCCGGGTAGTCGACCCACTGGGCGGATCCTATTATGTCGAGAGCCTTACTGCCAGCCTGCTCGCTCATGCCCGGTCTCTGATTGACGAAGTGGAGGAGATGGGCGGAATGACCGAGGCTGTGATCAGCGGGGTACCCAAGCTCCGAATTGAAGAGGCGGCGGCACGACGGCAAGCCCGCATCGACCGGGGAGAAGAGGTCGTAGTGGGCGTTAATCGCTACCAGAATTCTGATGAGACGGAAGTAGATATTCGCAACATCGATAACTCTGCCGTTCGTACTACGCAGTTGAATCGCCTGGCTCAGGTCCGCGCCAACCGTGATGAACCCCCTTGTCAGCAGGCCTTGCAGGCATTGACCAGGGCCGCGGAGGATGCCGGCGCGAACCTGCTAGAGTATGCGGTTGTAGCGGCCCGGGCCCGCGCCACGGTCGGGGAGATTTCCCTGGCGCTGGAGCAGGTTTATGGGCGTCACCAGGCACAGATCAGGGCGATTTCAGGCGTGTATGGCGAGGCTTACGAAAATGATGAAGCGTTCGGTGCAATTCGCCAGGCTGTGGCGGACTTCGCAATGGACACAGGCCGGCGCCCCCGTATTCTGGTCGCTAAACTCGGCCAGGATGGCCACGACCGCGGTGCCCGAATTATCGCAACCGGATTTGCAGATATCGGGTTTGATGTGGACATCGGCCCGCTGTTCCAGACACCCCAAGAGGTTGTGCGCCAGGCCATTGATAACGACGTGCATGTGATCGGCATCTCTTCCCAGGCAGCAGGCCACGATACCCTGGTGCCGCAGGTTCTGGAATCTCTTGCCGAGCATCACGCCAGTGAAATCCAGGTCGTGCTGGGGGGCGTAGTGCCGGCTGCCGACCACGCGCGCTTGGCCCAACTTGGGGTGGCCGCTTTCTACGGACCCGGCACACCGATCCCGCAGGCGGCACAGGAAGTCCTTGATCTGATCCGCCAGGCGGGCCGGCAGAGCTGATGCACGAGATCATCGAAGAATTAGAGCGACGACGCGCTGCGGCCGAAGAGGGCGGCGGCACCAGGCGTGTTGAAGCGCAGCACGCTAAGGGCAAACTGACGGCGCGAGAGCGTGTCGGGGTCCTGCTGGATGAGCACAGTTTCGAGGAATGGGATGTTTTCGTTGAGCATCGCTGCACCGATTTCAACATGGCCGAAAAAGCGGTTCCGGGCGATGGCGTCGTCACCGGACATGGCACGATTAACGGCCGTACCGTCTTTGTTTTCAGCCAGGACTTCACTGTCTTTGGTGGTTCGCTATCAGAGGCTCACGCCGGCAAGATCTGCAAGATCATGGATCATGCCCTGAAGGTGGGTGCACCGGTAATCGGTTTGAACGATTCAGGCGGAGCCCGCATTCAGGAAGGCATTGATTCTCTGGCCGGGTATGCCGAGGTTTTTCAACGCAATGTTCTGGCTTCGGGGGTAATCCCACAGATTTCCATGATCATGGGCCCGTGTGCGGGGGGTGCGGTTTATTCCCCAGCCATCACCGATTTTGTCTTTATGGTCCGTGATAGCTCGTACATGTTTGTGACCGGCCCCGAGGTCGTTAAGACCGTCACGCATGAGACCGTCACCCATGAGGAATTGGGCGGCGCTGTCACTCATTCCAGCCGCTCCGGTGTGGCGGATGGTGCTTTTGAGAACGATGTCGAGGCATTGCTGAATCTGCGGCGTTTCGTGGATTTTCTGCCGCTCAGTAACGTTGCGCCGCTTCCCGTGCGCGAGGCGTCAGATCCGGCCGAAAGGAGTGAGCCATCGCTGGATACGCTGGTACCAGATAACCCGAACAAGCCCTATGACATGCACGAACTCATCACCAAGGTGGTTGATGACGGTGACTTTTTCGAACTCAAGCCGGATTATGCAGGTAACATTCTCACCGGATTTGGCCGGATGGCAGGCGCGACAGTTGGCATAGTAGCGAACCAGCCTATGATCCTGGCAGGGTGCCTGGATATTCAATCTTCGGTAAAGGCAGCGCGGTTTGTACGATTCTGTGATGCTTTCTCGATCCCGATTCTGACCTTTGTTGATGTGCCAGGCTTTCTCCCCGGCACTGCGCAGGAGTATGGTGGAATCATCCGGCATGGGGCAAAGTTGCTTTATGCTTATGCCGAATGCACCGTGCCGAAGATTACGGTAATTACGCGCAAGGCCTACGGGGGTGCCTACGATGTGATGGCCTCAAAACACTTGCGCGGCGATGTGAATCTTGCCTGGCCAACCGCAGAGATTGCCGTGATGGGTCCCAAGGGGGCAGTCGAGATCATCTTCCGGGAAGATATCGGCGATGAAGAAAAGATCGCCCAGCGTACGGAGGAATACCGGCAGAAGTTTGCCAACCCCTTTGTGGCCGGACACCGGGGATTTATCGATGATGTGATCCTGCCGCGTGAAACGCGCCAACGACTCTGTCGCTCACTAGCGATGCTGCGTAACAAGCACCTTGAAAATCCGTGGCGTAAGCACGGCAACATCCCTTTGTAAAACCCGTGCCTGGCCCGGTGTTCGTGCCGGCACCGGAGAATTAGTCAGACAGGTTCTGTGCTTTCTCGCGCAGGACGAATTTCTGAATCTTGCCCGTTGAAGTCTTGGGCAGATCACAGAATACAACGGTGCGCGGGGCCTTATAGTGAGCGAGGTTGCGCCGGCAGAAGTCGATCACCTCCTGTGCCTGGACCTGGGCACCTTCATGCAGTGTCACAAAGGCACAGGGACTTTCACCCCAGGTCTGGTCAGGTCGGGCGACCACTGCAGCTTCAAGAATGCCGGGGTGTCGGTAAAGCGTTTCTTCCACCTCGAGACTGGAGATATTCTCGCCACCTGAGATGATGATGTCCTTGGAGCGATCTTTCACTTCAATATAGCCATCAGGATGACGTACGGCAATGTCTCCCGTATGAAACCAGCCTCCCGCAAAGGCTTGCGCTGTCGCGCTTGGATTCTTTAAATAACCTTTCATCACTGTGTTGCCGCGCACCATTACTTCGCCGAAGGTTTGCGCATCCCAAGGTACATCCTCCAGGGTGTCGGGATTTTTGACGCTGGCGTTCTCAAGCGTGCCGTAGTGAACGCCCTGGCGCGCCATCCGGGCTGAGCGTTGCTGCAGCGCCAGATCCGGCCAGTCATCCTGGGGAATGCAGACCGTTGCTGGGCCGTAGGTCTCGGTAAGGCCATAAAGATGTGTCACATGGAAACCATCTGTCTCCATCGCTTCGATCACAGCAGAAGGAGGCGCGGCGCCTCCGGTCGCAATTTCGACAGTCTGGGAGAAGGGCGATCTCGTGTCCGCGGGGGCATTGGCCAGCATATTCAGCACGATGGGGGCTCCGCACATATGAGTTACCCCGTGTTCAGCAATTGAGCGAAATACCGCGCCAGGCTCCACAGCGCGCAGGCAGACATGGGTCGCGAGTGCGGCAGTGACGGCCCAGGTAAAGGTCCAGCCGTCGCAGTGGAACATCGGCAAGGTCCAGAGATAGACGGACTTACGGTCCAGCCCCATGGTCGACATATTGCCCAGAGCATTAAGGTAGGCCCCGCGGTGGTGGTAGACACAGCCTTTGGGGTTGCCCGTGGTGCCGGAGGTGTACAGCAGCGACAGCGCTTGCCATTCATCCTCAGGCTCGCCAGATGGGAAGTTCGGTTGACCTTGCGCAATAAAATGCTCGTAGTCCATTTCTCCAACGAGCGTTCCGCCCTCGCTTTCGGAGTCGTCGATGTCAATAATCAGGATGGGCCGTTCTATCAGAGCCACGGCTTCCTGAATCGTCTGGGAAAAAGCGCGATCTGTGAGTAATACCCGAGCTTCACCATGATCCAGGATAAACGCGATGGTTTTGGCATCCAGGCGTATATTCAGCGAGTTCAGTACGCCCCCCAGCATGGGCACGGCGTTATGCGCTTCAAGCATCTCCGGCGTGTTGGCTCCCATGATGGCAACA
>PVBE012632905.1_pt1 | contig 26839 bp, 23 predicted proteins | sample 1631181 | NCBI WGS metagenome assembly PVBE01 (sample SAMN08397723, study PRJNA350692) | Marine metagenome, whole genome shotgun sequencing project. | isolation source: water | place: Pacific Ocean | collected 2012-04
AAGGGTTTCGTTGCTACCAGAAACAATAAATCCAGTAAGACCACCGGAACCAAGAAACCCAGTAAGACCACCAGAACTAAGAAACCCAGTAAGACCACTAGAACCAAGAAACCCGGTTAGGAATTAGGTTCTCACAACCCCACCCACCAAAATCCTAAACACCTTCCTTGAAACTTCCCTAAATCCATAATACCAGTGTATTTCAGGACCATAGGAGAGGTGGCAGAGTGGTCGATTGCACCAGTCTTGAAAACTGGCAAACGTGTAAGCGTTTCGGGGGTTCGAATCCCCCCCTCTCCGCCACTAACTAACCAACACTCTAACCAACACCAATGAATTTATTATTTAAATCAATTGGTTATGTTCTACCAACTAGTCTTGAAAACCGGCAGAGGTTACCCCCCCCTCGTGGGTTCGAATCCCACCCCATCCGCCAGATTGCTCCACCAACCTATCCTTATGCGTTGATGCTGAAGCGGCGCCAACCGCTCCGTCCGTCGCGAGCCTAAGCATGGGCCGACACGCCCGCCATCCCGGAGCGATCCGCCGCATAGCGATGACCTTCAGTAATGACGAAGGTCAGTCGCCAAATAAATCCCTTCGGGCGTACTTGGCGGTCAGTCCAGGACCGCCAAATTCTCCGCCGAGCTTTTACCCTTTTCGCCGGGCACAAGCTCGAACTCCAGGCGCTGTCCTTCGCGCAGAGTCGTTAACCCCGCGTGCTGAACAGCCGAAATGTGAACAAAGGCATCCTTCGAGCCATCCTCGGGCTCGATGAAGCCATAACCCTTTGCCGGGTTAAACCATTTAACCGTGCCTACTGTCATGGTTTTCTACTCTCTCCAGCATCCCTCAACTTGGGAGAGACCAACGCCCAAGTGCGCAAGCACCCGCTGGAACGCTCCCAGAGGGAAATTGTCGCTCCATCCGACAAACTTGTCGAGAGTGAACTCAGACTTTCTTGAATCAGCCGCCTCGCGACAACCCAGTGAAAATAAACGGCGTCTCCCGCCCGTTAACGTTTTGGAAACTTTCTTTGCCTATACGATTAACGATTCCCTCTAGAAGAGATGGAAAAAATGCAATGAATGCACATACTTCAATCAATGCAATGAATGCACATACCTCAATCGTCGAACAGGACGATCTTTCTCACAACCTTCAGCAGTTGGCCGAAGAACACAAAGGCCGCCTAAGAAGAATTGCCATTCGTGACCAGCGAAACAATTACGGCTGGTTCATGTCCTGGCTTCTGCACCCACTGGCGCGCCGCAAAAGCGGGCCGCTCTGGTGGTTGGCGCCGACGTCCTGGGCCGTTGTTTTCACCGTAGGCTTCTTGATCACCGACCAAGTTTGGGACGCTTTCGGCCAATTCCTCGGACGCCTGGGACTTTAGAAAGAGACCTGTTCAGACGGAACCCACGGGTGGGTTTCTCGTCAGTGCTTTAGACCCAAGATTTCCATGGCCTTGTGTAACTCGGCCAAGGAATCGCCGTGCTTCTTCGTCTTGTGCAACGTGTCCCCGCTGTCGCGTAGCTTCTTTACCTGAGACATCTGAGAAGACGAAAGCGAGGCCTTGGAGAGAGCCGCGTCGATGGCCTTCACATCCTTGGGGCAATGGCCGGCGAGGGCCGGAGCGCTGAAGAAAACGACCATGGCGGCGGTGGCGATTACACGTTTCATCATGGAAACCTCCGTCGTATTACCGCGAAATTGTCTTTTCACGTCGTAAACAGCTTGACGGCCCTTCTATTCCAACCGGCGGCCGACGACACTGCAATCATCTGCTGCGCCGCCGTCCACAATCCGTATAATCACTGACCGGCGCGCGGCTCAAGCGGTCACTTTTTTTACCGAAGAAGCAATTACACTGATGACCCGTCTCGCAAACATCCTCGTCGCCGGCGCCGAAAACGAGCGCCGGGAGTGGCTGGTCGATACCCTCCACGCCAACAATGTCAAAGTGGTGACCGAAAATTCCCCCTCGGCACCCGTCGAGGTTGCCAGACGCGACCGGCCGGATTTGGTGATTATTGACGTCGACTCGCCCGAAACAGATGGCCTCCAACAGGCCCGGGACATGCGCGGCGATGCGCAGACGGCTGATATCCCGTTCGTCCTTGCCGACTCCCAGCGATCTCCGCAAGGGTTCGAGAAGGCCCTCGAAGTAGAGGCCGACGATTACATCGCGACACCCGGCAACGAAGAGGCAATGTTGATCCGCCTGATGCCACTGCTGCGCCTCTCCACCATGCATGCCGAACGGGCACGCCGCGACAGCCTGGCACGGCAATTCGGAATGCACCCGGATGAAGGAACGGGCGACCGGAGGAGATCGGAACTTAGAAGTATCTTGACGGTCGGAACCGACGGGGGTGAACGTGCCCTGATCGAGGATATCCTTGACGGCAAGGGATCGCTGACCGTTGGCGACGACCTTTTTACCGGAGAGGACCTGCTCGCCGACGGCACGTTCGATGCCTGTGTCATTGCCATCGATGCCGAGGGCGATGCGTCCGGCTGCTTGAAATTCTGTCGTAACGTCCGCAACAATCCCCGGCTCTTTAACCTGCCGGTCCTGCTGCTGGCCTCGCCGGGCCTCTTTCCCGATCCGGTGGAGCCCTTTCGGCACGGCGCCACCCGGGTCATGGAACGCCCCCTCGAGGAACACGAACTTCGCTACGACCTCCCCACCCTGGTCAAGCGTCAGCGACTGCGCTGGTCCATCCGCCAAGATCTGGAACGCACAAAAATTGGTGCCGCCCTGGACGAGGCGACCGGCACCTATGCTTGGGAGTTCCTGCGTCAACACCTGGAAAACCTGATTGGCGCTGCTCACACCTGGGAAAAGCACCTAACCCTCGTCTTCTTTTCCGTTCCCGGCATCGTCGAAGTGCGCAGTCAATTCGGCGACGAGGCAGGCGCGCATCTGACCCGGCAGTTGGGTCAGTGGATCACGACCCTGGTGCGCGCCGAGGACTTGTCGGCCCGCTATGGTGAGCACGAGTTTTGCGTTTCGCTCCCCGATACGCCGCTGCACGAGGCGGGCATCGTGATGAACCGGATCGCCGGCATCCTGAGCCATACCGATTTCGCAGTCCCCGAGGTGTACCAACCCGTCACGGTCGAGGTCGAAGTTGGCATGGCCGAAATCGATCCTCAGGACACCGCTGATTCCCTAATCGCTCGAGCACGCGAGAACCTGGATTGAGCAATGCGGATCGACATCATCTACGATACGGTTTGCCCGTGGTGCTATATCGGCAAGCGGCGTCTTGAACAGGCCTTGCGCCTACGCCCAAATGTCAAGGCCACCACCCGATGGCGGCCATTCCTGCTGAATCCCGAGATGCCACCGGATGGCATCGATCGCACCGCTTACCTGATAAATAAATTCGGCAGCGAAGCCCGGGTCCGGCGGACCTACGGCGCCATCGCCGAAGCCGGGCAGTCCGTCGAGATCGACTTCGCCTTCGAGCGCATCGGCCAGACGCCAAATTCGGTGAATTCGCACCGCCTTGTGCATTTCGCCGATAGCCACGGCAAGGCCGATGCCGCCGTCGAAGCCCTTTTCCTGACCTACTTCGTCAACGGCCAGGACATCGGAAACTTCGACGTCCTTCTTAAGATTGGCAAGAATCTGGGCCTCGATATCGATGGGCTTGGCACCTATCTCGAGGGCGACACCGATGTAGACATGGTCCATAGCGAGAATGCGCGCGCCCATCACATGGGTGTCAACGGCGTCCCGTCCTTCGTCTTCGAGGGTGAATATGCTATTTCGGGCGCTCAGACTCCTGATATCTTGGCCCGCGTCTTGGACGCGGCCGGCACGGCCCGGGAAACCGCCGAATGAGCGCGCGGACGTCAGCGTTCAACATCGGCAAAGGAGTACCGGCATGGAAACACTGATCGCCCTTGTAGAAGCGGCCCTCCTGACCTTTGCCGTTTTTGGCATCTGGTACCTGATCAGCCGCAAGCTGGGGTGGACGGACAAGGACAAGGATTCTATGGACCGCTAGTTCCGCCAGCCACTTCCTCTCCTCCCAATCATGTCTTGACACACCCGGCAACGGGTGGGCATCGATTATTCGATATGTGGTGTTAACCAAATGGTAACACACTTAATATTGTATGTTTTCCATGGACATACGAGTCGGAGGCGCATCGGTGGCGATTCTTTTGAGTGTTTTGGCGTTCTTCCTCGCCTTTTTCGCCGTGTGGTTCGCGGCGGCGGCTAACGGCACCGCCGAGCGCAAAAGCCGGAATCTTATGACGAAGCAAAATAAGATATTTCGCAACGCCATGGCCGAGCAAAACAAAGCGACGGCTGATCTGGCAAAGCGATTACTGGTCTTGGAAAAAGCCTTTCATGGGCTGAAAAACGTTCGTAACGAGGACGCCAAGATTTTGTCAGACCTGGAACAGGGCTCCTCGGAATTGAGGAACAATCCCGGCGAGAACCGAAAACGCAATGTAGCTTGAGTGGCGGCGATGTATGACGACCTGATCGCCAAGTGGTCGAAGAGCGGGGTGAAGCGGACACAAGAGCGACCGCAATCCTCTAAATCTGGTCATTCGCCTTCCATGCAATCCAAATCGAGGACTCGATCCGAGGCGGCGAAACGAAGGGCGGTCGCGACCTCTCCCGCAGCCAAATCAAAATCTGACTGATCTTCGGCCCGGTCTATGCCTCCCCGGCACAAGCGATTTCGGCCAGTGTTTTGATCAGATGTCTCGCCCCGGCCAAGCGCTCGGCGGACTCGTTCCAATCGCGCCGGTAAACAAGCTTGTGATCGGGCCTGAGCTTCGCCGTCCCGGCCTGTGACGTAATGAAATCGACCAGCCCTCCCGGGTTGGCGAAGCGCTCTTGGCGAAAACCGATCACGGCCCCCTTGGGTCCCGCCTCCATCCTGTCGATTCCGGCCCGCCGGCACAACTGCTTGACGGCCACCGTCTGCAACAGGTTTTCCACTTCCGCCGGCAAGGCCCCGAAGCGGTCGATCATTTCGGCGGCGAAGGCGTCGATCTGAGGCGCATCGTCGAGGGCGGCAAGACGGCGGTACAGGGCCAGTCTCAGGCCCAAGTCGGCGACGTAGGACTCGGGGATGAGCACCGGAATGCCAAGGCCGATCTGGGGTGACCAGTCGTCGTGACCGGCGTCGTCGAGGCCGCGCGCCTCGGACACCGCCTCTTCCAGCATTTGCTGGTAGAGCTCCAGGCCGACCTCGCGGATGTGGCCCGATTGCTCTTCGCCTAGCAAGTTGCCGGCGCCGCGGACATCCAAATCGTGGCTGGCCAGGGAGAACCCGGCGCCCAGCGAATCCAAGGTCTGCATGACCTCGAGGCGGCGCTGAGCGGCGGTCGAAAGAACCCCCTTCACCGGCAGGATCAGATAGGCGTAAGCGCGCACCTTGGCGCGCCCGACCCGGCCCCGCAACTGGTAGAGTTGAGACAAACCGAACATTTCGGCGCGGTGGATGATAATGGTGTTGACGGATGGCAGGTCGAGCCCCGATTCGATAATATGGGTCGACAACAGGACGTCGTAAGAGCCGTCGTAGAACGCCGACATCACAGTTTCCAAGGCCCTTGCCGCCATGCGCCCGTGGGCAACGACAAGCTTGACCTCGGGCACCAGTTCGCGAAGCCGCTGCGCCATGCCGTCCAGGTCTTCGATGCGCGGACAGACATAGAAGGTCTGCCCGCCCCGGTAATGCTCGCGCACAATGGCCTCGCGGACTACCACCGGGTCGTCGGGCAGGATAAAGGTACGCACGGCCAGCCTATCGACCGGCGGCGTAGCCATCAGCGAGAGCTCGCGCACGCCCGTAAGCGCCATTTGCAGGGTGCGCGGGATCGGCGTCGCCGTCAGGGTGAGAATGTGAACATCGGTCTTCAGCTTTTTAAGGCGTTCTTTGTGGGCAACGCCGAAATGCTGCTCTTCGTCCACCACAAGTAAGCCCAAATCGCGAAAGGAGATGGACTTGGCCAAAAGGGCATGGGTGCCAATGACGATATCCACCGTGCCGTCCGCCAGCCCCGCCTTGGTACTAGCGACGTGCTTTGCCGGCACCAGCCGCGACAACTGCTCAACGCGTACCGGTTGGTCGGCGAAACGCTCTTTAAACGTACGGTGATGCTGACGCGCCAGGAGGGTCGTCGGCACCACCACCGCGACCTGTTTTCCCGCCATGACCGTGACAAAGGCGGCGCGCAGCGCCACTTCGGTCTTGCCAAAACCGACATCGCCGCAGATCAGGCGGTCCATGGGATGGCCGCTTCCAAGATCGTCCAGGGTTTCCTCGATGGCGCGCGCCTGGTCATCGGTTTCGACGTAGGGAAATCCAGCGCAGAACTCGTCGAACATGCCATTACCCCGCAATAGGCGCGCACCCGGTCGCAGCGCACGCGCCGCCGCCACTTTGATAAGTTCGTCGGCCATGTCGCGGATGCGCCGGGCCAGGCGGGCCTTGCGCGCCTGCCACGCGGCGCCGCCCAGACGGTCCAACTGCACCCCCGCCTGTTCCGAACCGTAGCGGCTTAGAACTTCGATATTCTCCACCGGCAAAAATAACTTGTCGCCGCCGTCATAGATCAGGCGCAAGCAATCGTGCGGCGCCCCCGCCGCCTGGATATTGGTCAGTCCATCGAAACGGCCGATGCCATGGTCCGCATGCACCACCAAGTCGCCCTCACCAATCGCCGAAGCCTCGGCGATAAAGGTCTCGGGGCGCACCCGGCGCTTAAGCGAACGCACAAGGCGTTCGCCCAGTACGTCCTGTTCGCCGATCACCGCCAAGCCAGGCGCGACAAAGCCGCGTTCCAGTCCCAAGACGGCGAGGACAACGGTCGACGGCGGCAAATTGGCCGCTTCGCCCCAACGTGTGACTGGTGCCGCTCCGCCGACGCCGTGCTCGGCCAGGACCACCAATAAGCGGTCCCGGGAACCTTCGGTGTAGGCCGCGATGATCACGCACCGCCCCTGAGCTTGCTGCTCGGCGATATGCTTTTTCAGGACATCGAAGACGTTGACGCCCTCTTGTACCCGGGCATCAGCGAAATCCCACCCCGGACGGCCGCCGGCATCAATAGCGACCACGCCGCCCTCGGGCGCCGCGAAGGGCGATAGATGTCCCGTCGGGTAACGTCCAAGGCAGGTCGTCCACTCTCGGGCACCCAGATAGAACCGGTCCGGCGGCAACGGGTGAAAGACGGTCCCCACCGCGGCGCCGCCGCCCGCCAGGTCGCGGCGCGCCTCGAAATATTCCTCTATCAACTCTAGGCGCGCATGGCACGCATCTTCGGCCTGATGATCCAGCACGACCACCGCGTCGGACATGTAGTCGAAGAGTGTCTCCAAGCGCTCGTGAAATAGGGGCAGCCAGTGTTCGAAGCCAATATGCCGGCGCCCCGCCGATACCGCCACGTAAAGGGGATCGTCGTCGCGGACGGCGCCGAATGTGGTCCGATAGCCCGAACGAAAACGCGTCACAGCCGCCTTGTCCAACGGCACCTCGCTGACCGGCTTGACGGTGACCGCCTCAATGGTGCCTGAGGTGCGTTGGCTGGCCGGATCGAAGGTGCGGATGGCTTCCACCTCGTCGCCGAAGAAATCGAGGCGGACGGGTTCGGTCCGACCGGGCGGAAAGATGTCGAGAATGCCGCCGCGCACAGCCAATTCCCCCGGCTCCATGACCGTTTCCGAATCCGTATAACCGTGCCCGAGAGCGAATCGCACCAGATCTTGGGGATCCAACCGGTCACCCGTCGCGGCATCAAAGACGGCGCCGGCGAAGGATTGGCCGGGCGGCACCCGTTGGAGGACCGCCGACACCGTGGATAAAACGATCCGCCCCGTATGCTCTGGGCGGGGATCGAGTAGCCGCGTCAAGGCGTCGATGCGCTGACTCACCACGTCGACCAGGGGCGAGACGCGATCATAAGGCAAGCAATCCCAGGCCGGGAAAGACAGACACTCGACGTTGGGCGCGAAGAAGGCCAGGGCGTCGGCAGTGCGCTTGGCACGCACGTCGTCGCGAGCCACGAACAGGACGTCGCGGCCCTTTTGGGCAAGTTCGGCTAAGATCAGGGCATCGAATCCCTGGGGCGAGCCCGCAATTAGGGTGGGACCAGGCTCAACAAGAATATTCTTGCTTATAATCAAAGTATTATGGGAAAATGTTAAAGCTTAAAATCATCTTCATAACGTCGTGATCCAAGGCCGCAGGCAGGGATTCACGGCGAGAGATCCAGTTAAACAGGTCATTATCGTTCTCTTCCAACAAGGCCTCGAACCGATCCAACTGTTCGTCGTTCATGGTTTCCAGATGGCGTTCGGCGAAGCGACCCAGGAACAGGTCGTTTTCTTGCATACCACGATGGGCACTGCGGAACAGAAGTCGTTTGCGGCGGGCATCCACGTCTTGGGTCTCCGAATGATTCAGCGATTGCACCGGGCGGCGACGAGCTTAGGATACGGCCCTACGATATAGTACGTCGCGGCTTCGCTGTCAGCATGGTTGGGTAATGCGCCCAGAAACCCTCAATCGTCTGTTCACCCTCACCACATCGCTCGCCGGTGTCGGCCCACGCATCGCCAAGCTGATCGAACGGGTGGCGGGAACCAAGGTCGTGGATCTGTTGTGGCACTTGCCCGCCGCCATCATCGATCGCCGATATGCCCCCAAAGTCGCCGATGCGCGACCGGGAACGGTCGCCACGATGACGTTAACGGTGGATGAGCACCGCGTACCTCACAATCCCCGTCAGCCTTATAAAGTGCTGTGCTCGGACGACAGCGGCAGCCTGGTCTTAGTGTTCTTCCACGCCCGCGCCGATTATCTGCGCCGGTCCCTGCCGCCGGGCGAGGTCCGCGTCGTTAGCGGCACTGTTGAGCGCTTCGGGAACGAAATCCAGATTACCCACCCCGACCACATGGGGACGGTGGACGAAATTGAGCGTTTGCAGGCGGTGGAGCCGGTCTATCCCCTGACCGCCGGCCTGTCGCTCAAGGTCCTCGGCAAGGCAGTCCTTGGCGCCCTGGAAGGCACTACCGACCTGGACGAATGGGCTGATCCCGCCTTTCTCGCCACCAATGGCTGGTCATCGTGGCGACAGTCGCTCTTGACGGCCCATGCGCCGGAGAGCGAGGCCGATCTGGAACCGACGACGCCGGCCCGACGGCGCCTGGCCTATGACGAACTGCTCGCCAACCAACTCGCCCTGGCCCTGGTACGTCTCAACATGCGCCGCCTGCCCGGGCGTTCCATCAAGGGCGATGGAAGGTTACGCGGGCAAACTCTCGACGCCCTCCCCTTCAACCTGACCGCGTCCCAGGAAACGGCGTTGGCGGAAATCATCGTCGACATGGCCGACGGCGCCCGCATGCTGCGACTCGTGCAAGGCGACGTCGGCAGCGGTAAAACGGTGGTGGCGCTGCTCGCCATGCTGGCCGCCGTGGAAAGCGGCGCCCAGGCGGCCCTAATGGCACCAACCGAGATCCTGGCGCGCCAGCACCTGGCTACCATCGAGCCCCTGGCCGCCGCCGCCGGGCTCAAGGTCGCCCTTCTGACCGGCCGCGAACGGGGCCGCAACCGCCAGGGTATTATAGACGGTTTGGCCAGTGGCGATGTGCGGATTGCCGTCGGCACCCATGCACTCTTTCAAGAGGACGTCGCCTTTCGCGACCTAGCCCTTGCCGTGATCGACGAACAGCACCGCTTCGGCGTTCACCAACGCCTGACCCTGGCCGCCAAAGGTGGCGCCATGGATGTCCTGGTGATGACGGCGACGCCTATTCCGCGCACCCTCATGCTGACCGCCTATGGCGACATGGACGTATCGCGCCTGCCCGAGAAGCCGGTCGGGCGCCGGCCCATCGATACCCGCGTCCTGCCGCTGACGCGCTTGACGGACGTGATCGACGGCGTCCGGCGCTCCATCGATAAGGGCGCCAAGGTCTTTTGGGTATGCCCATTGGTCGAGGAATCGGAAGAGCTTGACGTTGCAGCCGCCGCCGAACGTCACCGCGAACTTGGCCAAGTCTTCGGCGAGCGTGTCGATTTGGTGCACGGCCGCATGAAAGGCCGCGAAAAGGACGCCGCCATGGCTGCCTTCACTGACGGACCAGTGGACATTCTGGTCGCCACCACGGTCATTGAGGTCGGAGTCGACGTCACTGCCGCCACGGTCATGGTGATCGAACACGCCGAGCGCTTTGGCCTAGCGCAGTTGCACCAGTTGCGCGGACGGGTTGGGCGCGGTGAAGGGGCGGCGGCTTGCCTTTTGCTCTATGCGCCGCCGCTGACCCAGATGGCGCGGGCGCGGCTCGATATTCTGCGCGAAACCGACGACGGCTTTCGCATTGCCGAGGAAGACCTGCGCCTGCGCGGCGCCGGGGAGCTCCTGGGCACGCGCCAGAGTGGCCTGCCGGCGTTCCGCCTTGCCGATTTGACCGTCCACGGCGATCTCCTGGCGGGGGCGCGCGACGATGCCAAGCTGATCATCGAGCGCGACCCGGACCTTGAACAGGCGCGTGGACGCGCCTTGCGGACGCTCCTCTACCTTTTCGAACGTGACGCCGCGGTGAAATACCTGCGTTCTGGCTGAGCGGGCATGCCCAGGTTAATTAAAGAAGATCCAGGTCGGGGAGCTGCCCGTCATCGGCAAGCGCCAAGATGGCGTCGACCAGGGCCTCTGCCGCACCGTCATCAAGACCGGCATACGAAAGAAGATGGCGTGCCTTAACCGTCATCTCTGCGCTACTCAGCGCCAGTTCGGGGTCACCCTTACAGTGGGTTCGCCCAGCTTCTAGCCGCCGGCCGCCGGCGGTGATGACGGCGAGGCGGGCGCCCCAAGCACCCGGATAGTCGGTGGCGAAGGGCTCGCCCACCGCCACTGACGTCCGTGCCGCCAGCGCCGCTACCCGCTTTCTCGCCCCACTGTCGAACGACGAAAATCCGACCTCGCCGTCGGTCAGCGCTATCCCAGCGCAATGCTGGAGCGAGAACTTAGCCTCATATTCACTTTCCGGCCGCGACCGGTCACAGACATCGAGGGCCGCCGAATAAGTCTGCACCTGTATTTCGGCAACATCCTCACCGCCAATGTCGCCGTGCAGCTCAAGGGCGGCATCGATGACGGGATGAGTGTGGCGGCATGAGGGCCAGGGTTTGATCGAGGTATCGTGCACCTGCCACGCCGCTTCGGCATTGCCCAGCACCGCCAGTGGATCGGCGTCGGGGCAGGCGCCGGCGAAAAAACCCTTGTCGCCCTCTAGAATAGCCGGCGGGCCGGTAAAGCCAAGCTTTGCCAGATCGGCCGCCACCACGCCCGCCTCGGCAGCGCGCCCGGCATGCATGTGCTTACTCATGGCGCCAGTATCCAAAAACTGCCATAGGCCCGCCGCCTGGGTGCCGGCGTTGCCGAGCGCATGGACTGCCTGAGGGTCGTCCAGGCCCAGCAAGGCAGCCGTCGCCATAGCCGAGCCGAAGGGCCCACAGGTCGCCGTATTATGCCAAATGCGGTAATGCGCCGGCCCCACCGCCATGCCGACCCGGCAACAGGCTTCGTAGCCGTGCAGCACCGCCTCGAGCACGGCGCGGCCCGCCGCTCCGTCGCGCCCAGCAACGGCAAAGGCCGCCGGCACCACGACGCAACCCGGGTGAACGACCGACGCCCGGTGCAGGTCGTCGGTTTCCAAGATGTGGACCAGACCACCCATGAGAAAGGCATCCCGGCCCGCGTCCCGGCCCTGCCCCCGCCCTTGTTCCTTGGCCCATCGGCGCAGGATCGTGCCCGGTTCGGTGCCTCTGGCGGCCAACGCGTTGGCCACCGTATCGAGAACGAACAACGCCGCCTTCGCAAGATCGTTCGAATCCACGGGCTTGGCGCGGATTAAGCGGACAAGGCCCTCTGTCAAGGTCATGGAATACCCCTTTCCGTCGCTACCGGGGATTGCCAATTAATCCTTTTTGGTCACCAGCACCGGGGCACCGCCCTTCTCGCGGACAATATCCAGTTCCTCGTAGGTGGCCGCCGAGACCTGGGGAATCTTCTGTTCCTCGACAGGACGGCGATCCGGCGGCGTCACGATGCCTCCCGAAATCACCATCTTGATGGCCTCTTCGACCGACATGGTGAGGGGCACCAACTCCTTCTTGGGCACAAACAGCAGGAAGCCCGACGTCGGGTTGGGAGTGGTCGGCAAGAAAATGTTGATGACCGTCTCCTCGGTCAGGTTCTGGACCTCGCCTTCGGTGCGCCCGGTGATAAAGGCGATGGCCCAGATGCCGCGCCTGGGATATTCCACCAGGACCGCCTGGCGGAAGGCGGTGGATTTTTGCGCCAGTACCGTTTCCAAAATCTGCTTGGTGGTGCTGTAGAGATTTCGAACCACCGGCATGCGAGCCAGGACGCGCTCGCTGAGCTGGACGAAATACCGGCCCAGGAATCCGGCGGTGAGCGCCCCGATCAAAATCATGGTGACAATGACCAACACCAGGCCCAAACCGGGGATGGAGAAAGGCAGATAGGTCTCGGGATTGTAGTGGACCGGGATCAGGGGCGTGACCTGGCGGTCGACAAAACCAATGAAAAGAGCCGCCAGATAGATGGTGATGGACAGCGGCGCCGTGATCAGGACGCCGGCGAAGAAATAGGCGCGTAGGCGCGCCATCAGTCGCGGTTTGACTTTAGGCGCCGTCTCTTCGGCCGCCGTGGGTGTTTCTCCTGTCGCTTCGCTCATGGCAGATCTATTGTCCCACGGCTGTCGTGCCGATGCGTTTTTTTCAAGCCTTCTCGTCTTCCGGTTCGCTTTCCGGCTCAGTTTCCGGCTCACCTTCCGGTTCGCCTTCCTCGGCCGCGTTCGGTGCCGGGGCGGCCGAACTGTCAGAAGGAGCGCTCAAGGTGCGGGTATTGGCGGCGAAGATATTCAGCAGGCCCCGGATGAATGTGTCCGTCTTGGCCAGTTTGTCTTCGAACATCTGGTGCGAGACGACGATCAAGGTCACCCCGGTTTTGGCCCTTGCCGCCGCCATGCGGGGCCGATCGTCGACCAATCCCATTTCGCCAAAGATGCCGCCCTTGCCGATTGTACCCAGCACCTGGGTCTTGTCTTCCGTCACCTTGACGATGATCACTTCGCCCTCTTGGACGATGAAGGCTTGATTTGCGCTATCTCCCTCGCGGAAAATCGTGTCTCCCGGCTGACAAGTCTTACGTTCCCAAAAGGTTTCCGCCATGACTCCAGTCCATCCAGAGGCGAAGGTCGGACGGCTGGCCCGATCCTGGCAACCATAGTAGAGGGAACTCCGGCGAAAATCACTCGCCTTTATATAACGTCCCCGGGCGGATGGATTGGCCCCTATGACGCGCCTCAAAAATAGCTTAGGACTTCCCCAATACGAATTCGTGATGAGGCCGCCATGACACGAATGTATCCCAAACAACCCGTGGTCGGAGTGGGCGTGATCGTTTGCCGCGACGACCGGGTGCTCTTGGTGCGCCGCGCCAAAGCACCCGGCGAGGGCAACTGGAGCCTGCCCGGCGGCGCCCAGGAGTTGGGCGAAACCGTAATCGAGGCGGCGCGGCGCGAAGTGTTGGAAGAAACCTCGGTAAGCGTCGATGTCTTGGGACTGGTCGATGTGGTGGATTCCATCCACGCCGATTCAGCGGGTCGGGTCCGGTATCATTACACCTTGGTCGACGTGGTCGCCGAATGGCGCGCCGGCGAGGCAAGGCCCCTTGACGATGCCGCCGCCGTGGCCTGGGTCGAACGGGGCCGCCTCGACGAGCACGACCTGTGGTTGGAAACCCTGCGCGTCATCGATCTGGCCTGGGAGATGCGCCAAGCACTCGGCGTGCTGTGAGCGGCGCTTCCTTACCGTGACGTCAATTCCGCCGACTGGGTGATCAGCCCCGACGAAGTGGTCCACTTAGATTGTTATTGCATTGACGGCCTCGGTTGCAATGTGATGATGGTTTCTGGCGCTGACGTCAGACAGGTTGGACAAGTTCCTCGAACACTTGGCGTACACGCGGTGGCGCCGCGGCATCAGCCGCGGACACAATGGTGGCCAAGGTGAGAACGGTAATAAGCCCCGCCATGCGGCTGAATGCCAGCCGATGCTCCTCCCGTCCTTTGGCAAACTGTCGGTTCAAAATCAATCGTTCCTTCCGGGCATTTGAAGGTTGGTCGATTTCCTACGCGGTCGACGACAATTATAGGGGTGTTGCCCTTCTATTGACCACCAGCGTCGCACGGACGGCTGCTTCCTGTGGGTAAGGATTGATTTCTTGGGGATAAGTCTCAATCTCGGACTGACACGGGGGCGAGGCTGTGAAATCCTGTCTTATGCCCCACACCGATTTCGTTCACTTACGTGTCCACACCGCCTATTCCCTCCTTGAAGGAGCGATCCGCATTCCGGATCTGGTGGCTAAATGCGGCGCAGAACGCATGCCGGCGGTGGCCATAACGGACACCGACAACCTGTTCGGAGCGCTCGAGTTCTCCTCGACCTCCGCCGCCGGGGGAATCCAACCGATCATCGGTTGCCAGTTGAGCCTCACCCCCGACGCGGCCGAAGAGTCACACCCCGGATCGCGCAATGGTGGACCTGAGACACTCGCCGTCCTGATCGTCCTGGCCCAAAACCAAACTGGCTATGCCAACTTGTTGAAACTGGTCTCGAGCGCCTATCTGGATGTCGAAGACGCCAGCCGGCCCCAAGTGCCGTTGTCGGTCGTCGAGACATACGCCGAAGGCTTGATCGCCCTTACCGGTGGGGTAGCCGGCCCCGTTGGCCGCCACCTGGCCGACGGCCAGGAAGAGAAGGCGGAAGCGGCGCTCCTACGTCTGGCGGCGGCTTTCCCCAGCCGTCTCTACATGGAAGTGTCGCGCCACGGCTTGGATAGCGAGGCGGCGATCGAGCCGGCCCTGATTGACCTTGCCTATCGCCACGACCTTCCACTGGTGGCCACCAACGAGGCCTTCTTTATCGATGCCGAGATGTTCGAGGCCCACGACGCGTTGCTCTGCGTCGCCGGGAGCAGCTATGTCTCCCAGGACGACCGGAGGCGCCTCAACGCCGAACACAGATTTAAATCGGCGGACGAAATGCGCCAACTCTTCGCCGATCTGCCAGAGGCCGTCGATAACACCGTCGTCGTCGCCCGGCGCTGCGCCTTCATGGTGGAAACCCGTGACCCCATCTTACCGCCCTATGCCGCGGTTGGAGGACTTAGCGAGGCCGAAGAGCTACGTCGCCAGGCCCACGACGGACTGGAACGGCGCGTGGAGGCTCAAGAGTTCAGCCCCGATACGTCGGCCGAGGAGCGCCAGAAGTGGGCGCGACCTTATCGCGAGCGCCTGGAATATGAGCTCAGCGTCATTGTTGACATGGGTTTCGCCGGCTACTTCCTCATCGTTTCCGAATTCATCCGCTGGGCCAAGGAACAAGGCATTCCGGTAGGTCCGGGCCGCGGTTCAGGCGCCGGATCGGTGGTTGCCTGGTCGCTGACCATCACCGATTTGGATCCGCTGCGCTTCGGGCTTTTGTTCGAACGCTTCCTTAATCCGGAACGGGTGTCGATGCCTGATTTCGACATCGATTTTTGCCAGGACCGCCGCGACGAGGTCATCCGTCACGTCCAGGACAAGTACGGCAACGACCGGGTCGCTCAAATTATCACCTTCGGCAAGCTACAGGCCCGCGCCGTCCTGCGCGACGTGGGCCGGGTATTGGAGATGCCTTATCCGCAGGTTGATCGCATCTGCAAGCTAGTCCCCAACAACCCGGCCCAACCGGTTACGTTGGATCAAGCCATCGCGGGGGAACCACAGCTCCAACAAATGGTTGCCGACGAACCGGCGGTGGCGCGGCTGATCGGCTTTGCGCGCCAGTTGGAGGGTCTCTACCGTCATGCCTCTACCCACGCCGCCGGCGTGGTTATCGGCGATCGCCCGCTCGATGAGCTTGTCCCGCTCTACCGCGATCCGCGCTCCACGACGCCGGTCACGGGCTTCAACATGAAATATGTGGAGCAGGCGGGCTTGGTGAAATTCGATTTTCTCGGCCTAAAGACCCTCACCGTGCTGTCTACCGCCGTCGAGCTTCTGCGAGCGCGTGACATTGAATTGGATCTGGCCAACCTGCCCCTCGACGATGGGGCCACCTTCAAGATGATCGAAAACGGCGACACCACCGGCATCTTCCAGTTGGAAAGTTCAGGCATGCGGGATGTGCTGCGTAAGCTTCGTCCCGATACCTTCGAAGACATTATCGCCGTGGTAGCGCTCTATCGACCGGGACCGATGGACAACATCCCGAGCTACATCCGCCGCAAGCACGGCGAGGAAATGCCTGACTATCTTTATCCGAATCTCAAGGGAATCCTCGAAGAGACCTTCGGCATAATGATCTATCAAGAACAAGTCATGCAGATCGCCCAGGAATTAGCCGGTTTCAGCCTGGGCAATGCCGATCTCCTGCGTCGTGCCATGGGCAAGAAAATCAAGGCGGAGATGGACGAACAGCGCCAAGCCTTTGTCGACGGTGCTACCGCGCGCGGCGTACCCAAGGGCAGGGCGTCCGGCATTTTTGAACTAGTGGCCAAGTTCGCCGGCTATGGTTTTAACAAATCTCATGCTGCGGCTTATGCCCTGGTCGCCTACCAGACCGCTTATCTCAAGGCCAATTATCCGGTGGAATTCCTCGCCGCATCGATGACCCTGGACATCAACAACACCGACAAGCTCAACGTGTTCAGCCAGGAGCTGAGCCACCTGGACATCGCGCTCCTGCCGCCCGACATCAATGCCTCGGGAGCAAGCTTCACGGTCGGACGCGATGGCGCCGGCACGCCCGGTATCCGCTATGCGCTTTCCGCCCTCAAGAACGTCGGCGCCAGCGCCATGGAAGCACTTGTCGGGAAACGCCAAGCCACGGGCCCGTTTAAGGACATGAACGACTTCGCCCGCCGCTTGGACGCCCGTGTCGTCAACAAGCGGCAATTGGAGAACTTAGTGCGCGCCGGTGCCTTCGACGCACTGAACCCAAACCGCAAGCAGCTCTTCGAGGCGGTCGAAACCTTGCTCCGCCAAGCCAATGCCGCGGCCAACGACCGCGACAGTGGCCAAATCGGCTTGTTTGGCGAGACAAACTTGCCGGCCGATACGTTGCGGCTCTCCGACACGGCGGACTGGTTGCCATCCGAACGCCTGAAGGAAGAACTCGACGCCATCGGATTCTACCTTTCGGGCCATCCCCTGGACGCTTACGCCAAGAGCCTCCGGCGCGCCAACGCACGCCGGTACGCCGATGTGCTCAGCGACGGCCATTCCGGCCCGGTCACCTTGGCGGGAACCGTCATCGCAAAAAAATTACGTACTTCCAAGGGGGGCAATCGCTTTGCCTTCGTGCAGCTTTCCGATACGTCGGGCATGTTCGAGTTGACCGTATTCTCCGAGGTATTGGCCACCTGCGCCGAGGCGCTGGAAGTCGGTAGCTCGCTCTTTGTCAAGGCCACCGCGCAGTTCGAAGGCGAGTCGATGCGTCTAACGGCACTTGCCGTGGAACCCCTCGACCACGTTACGGCCCGTACCGCCGAGGGCCTGAGAGTGGTCCTAAGCAGCACCGAACCGCTTGCCCCGCTACAAAAGGTGCTGGCCGCCCAAGGTGGTAATGGAAACGGCGCCCTTGGCCGGGTGATGGTGGTCTCGCGCATCGACGATATGATCGAGGTGGAAATTGGCCTGCCCGGGCGCTACGCCGTTTCGCCGGCCGTCCTGCAAGCAGTACTGTGCATTCCCGGCATCGTCGCTGTGGAAAAGATCTGAAAACCTGATCCGTAGAGGCCTTTTTCCTTGCAAGTCGGGGTGTGGGGGGCTAACACTCGGCGCGATAAATTCACACGCGGGCCTGCGGTCGCCGGAATACCTACCCGGATGGCTGTTCCGGTGCTCGATCCCGACCCGAGACGGGCGGGATGGGCGATGCCCGCGGAGGTTCAACCGGAGAAAGGAACGTATCGTGGCTCTGCCAACCTTTACTATGCGCCAGCTTCTGGAAGCCGGCGTGCACTTTGGACATCGGACGCGGCGCTGGAACCCCAAGATGGCTCCCTATCTGTTCGGGGTGCGCAAAGACATCCACATCATCGATCTACAGCAAACGGTACCGCTTCTTCATCGCGCCATGGTGGCGGTCCGCGATATCGTCGCCGGCGGCGGACGGGTGCTGTTTGTCGGCACCAAGCGCCAAGCCTCGGATCAGATCGCCGAGGCCGCCAAGCGCTGCGGTCAATACTACGTCAATCACCGCTGGCTCGGCGGCATGATGACCAATTGGCGAACGATTTCAAATTCCATCAAACGCCTACGCGACGTCGAGGATCAATTGACCGAGGAGGGCGTCGGCGGCCTGACCAAGAAAGAAACGCTTCGCCTGCACCGTGAACGGGACCGGCTGGACCGGGCGCTCGGCGGCATCAAGGAGATGGGTGGACTGCCCGACGTGCTGTTTGTCGTTGATACCAACCGCGAGGACATCGCGGTGGCCGAGGCCAACAAGATCGGCATTCCGGTGGTTGGTGTCGTCGACAGCAATAGCAATCCGGCCGGCATTGACTACCCGATTCCGGGCAATGACGATGCCATCCGCGCAATCCATATTTATTGCGAATTGGTGGCAGGGTCGGTTCTTGACGGTATCCAGGTGGAAATAACCGCCTCGGGCGGCGACGTAGGCGAAGGCGACGAGACACCCGCCGAGGCCCTTCCCGCCGAAGAAGGAGAGGCTGCTGTCAAGGGTAAGGGTGACGACGCCCCCGCCGAAGACGACACAAAGAAAGAGGATGCCAAGCCCGCCGAGGCGGCGACCGGTGACGCGGTTGTTACTGAAGGAAAGAAGGCCCAGCCGAAACCGAAAAAACCAAAGGAAGCCCCGCCGCAAGAACCTGCCGCCCAGGAACCCGCCAGCGAAACTGCCGCGGCGACTAAGGAAAAGGCAAGCGCCAAGGTGAAAGCTCCTTCCGCCAAGAAGGCGCCGCCTTCCAAAGACAAGCCGGCTGCCGAGGCCGCACCGGAAGACAAGCCGGCCGCAGAAGCCACCCGGGAAGACAAGCCAGCCGCAGAGGCTGCTCCGAAAGACAAGCCAGCCGCCGAGGCCGCTCCGGAAGACAAGCCGGCCGCCGACACCGCTCCGGAGGCCGAAGCGGACAAGAAGGAAACGTGATCTTTCAGGCAACGGACGGCCACAAACCGAGGCCGCTGGCCTATGATTTAGGCTACTAAAACAATTGGTTGACGAAGTTTATTAAGATAGAGGATCGGAAATGACCGAGATCACTGCTGCTCGTGTCAAGGAGCTCCGCGACAAAACGGGCGCCGGTATGATGGACTGCAAAAAGGCGCTGACCGAAGCGAACGGCGATCTTGAGGCCGCCGTCGACTGGCTGCGTAAACAGGGATTGTCGGCGGCGGCGAAAAAATCCGGGCGCACTGCTTCCGAGGGATTGGTCGGGGTTGCCGTTTCGGGAAACAAAGGCGCCGTGGTCGAGGTCAACGCCGAAACCGATTTCGTGGCCCGCAACGAAACATTTCAAGAGTTCGTAAACGGTGTCGCCCAACTGGCGCTAGACGGAGCGATTGACGATATCGAGGCTCTTAAGGCAACCGCCTATCCAGGAACGCAAAAGACGGTCGACGAACAGCTTACCGAACTGATTGCCACCGTCGGCGAAAACATGTCCGTGCGCCGCGTGGCCTTGTTATCCCCCAATCCAGGCGTCGTGGCGTCCTATATGCATAATGCCCTGACGCCGGGCCTGGGCAAGATCGGGGTTCTGGTCAGCCTGGAAACCACGGCTCCGGCTGATCAGATGCAAGCGTTGGGAAAGCAATTGGCCATGCACGTCGCGGCAACGGCGCCCCAGGCAATTTCGCGCGATACCATCGACGCCTCACTTGTTGAACGCGAAAAGGCAGTGTTGGCTGAACAAGCGCGCGCCAGCGGCAAACCCGATAATATCATTGAAAAAATGGTGGAAGGCCGGCTCAAACGCTACTTCGAGGAGGTTAGCCTTCTCGACCAGACCTACGTCATCGACGGGGAGCGCAAGATCGCCAAGGTTCTCGACGATGCCGCCAAGGAGGCTGGAGCACCGATCGCCATTGCCGGTTTCTTACGATTTGCACTTGGCGAAGGCATCGAACGGAAGCAAGAGGATTTCGCCGCCGAAGTGGCCTCGGCCCTCAAAAACTGAGCACCTCCGGTCAATGCGCCGAGCGCGCGCCTCGCAGGCAGCGCTCACCTGAAATATACGAAGACCGTTTGATGGCGGATGGTGTATGATCCGGCGCGTCGGGGGAGTCCCATGTCAAAAACACCAAAGTACCGGCGAGTTCTATTAAAGCTGTCGGGCGAGGGTTTGATGGGCGATCGGCCCTATGGTCTCAATCCTGAGATCGTGGAACGAATCGCCGATGAGATAATTGCTGTCTTCGAGAAGGGTGTCCAAGTCTCCTTGGTCATCGGCGGCGGCAATATCTTTCGCGGCGTTTCCGCCGCTGCCGCCGGTATCGAGCGAACCAGCGCCGACTATATGGGAATGCTCGCCACCGTGATTAACGCCTTGGCCCTACAGAGCGTCATCGAACGCAAGGGCGCCCAGACCCGCGTACTATCGGCCATTCCCTTGGCGACGGTATGTGAACCTTACATCCGCCGACGGGCTATCCGCCATATGGAGAAGGGGCGGGTGGTGATCTTGGCGGCGGGTACCGGCAATCCGTTCTTCAGCACCGACACCGCCGCGGCCTTGCGTGCCGTCGAAATGGACTGCGACGTGCTTCTGAAGGGGACCCAGGTGGACGGCGTCTACAGCGCCGACCCGAAGAAAGTAACGGATGCTGAACGTTTCGACCGGCTTACGTACCAAGATGTGCTAAGCCGGGATCTTAAGGTGATGGACGCCTCGGCCATTGTTCTGGCGCGAGAAAACGGGGTTCCCATTCTGGTGTTTTGTATTCAAAGTCCGGGGTCGTTCGCCGACGTCGTCACGGGCACCGGCACCTACACCGAGATCAATGGAGGGGGTTAAGGTCATGGATTTCGATGCCATTAGCACAGATATCCGGCGGCGCATGGTAGGGGCTGTCGAAGTGTTGCACAAGGAATTTGCGGGATTGCGGACGGGACGAGCGTCGACCAGCTTGCTGGAACCTTTGAACGTCGAAGCCTACGACACTCAGATGCCGATGGCGCAGGTGGGGACCATCGGTGTCCCCGATCCCCGCATGTTAACGGTACAGGTTTGGGACAAGACCTTGGTTAAGGCGGTGGAGAGGGCTATCTTGGAATCAGGACTGGGTCTCAATCCGTCCACCGAAGGACAGGTGATACGGCTTCCGATTCCGGCATTGAGCGAAGAGCGGCGCGCAGAACTCGCGAAAGTGGCCACCAAATACGCCGAGGACTCCAGAATCGCGGTCAGAAACGTGCGCCGCCACGCCATGGACAACTTGAAACGGGCCGAAAAGGATAGTGAGATTTCCGAAGATGAGCACCGCGATTATGCCGAGGCGATACAGGAACTGACTGACGAGTACGTCAAGAAGATCGATGAGTCCGTCGAAAACAAAGAAAAGGAAATCATGCAGGTCTGAGGCGATGAAGGCATTCTCGTTTAGTAATCAGGCACCGTCGCCGCCGGCCCACGTCGCCATCATCATGGATGGCAACGGGCGTTGGGCAGGGGCGCGTGGACTACCGCGTACCGCCGGCCACAAACATGGCGCCGAGTCGGTTAAGCGCGCGGTTCGCAGCGCCGTCGAGATGGGAATTTCCTATCTCACCCTCTACGGGTTCTCGTCGGAAAACTGGAAGCGCCCCGAGGCCGAAGTCAACGACCTGATGGGACTGCTGCGATTTTACCTAAGAAGCGAAATTGCCAATTTGCACGAACAAGGCGTTCGCTTGCGGGTCATCGGCGAGAGACAGCGCCTAGCCCGTGACATCGTTGCCTTGATCGAGGATGCGGAAAAACTGACCGCCGCCAACTGCATCCTGACCTTGGTCATTGCCCTTAGCTACGGAGGCCGCCGCGAAATCGCCCGAGCGGCCCAGGACCTTGTTCGCGAGGCGCAAAGCGGCGCCCTTAAACCTGAAGACATCGATGAAGAGTCCTTCGAACGCCACCTCTTCACGGTGGGGATCCCCGACCCCGATCTTCTCATCCGAACCAGCGGCGAAAAACGGATCAGTAACTTCCTCTTGTGGCAACTAGCCTATGCCGAATTCGTCTTCATCGATACGCTGTGGCCCGATTTCTCAAAGCAGGACTTCCAGGCCGCCATCGACGAATATCATGCACGCGAACGGCGATATGGCGCATCTGTCGGCTGAGTCCCGTTTTGCCGGTCTCGGCCTGCGCGTTGTCTCGGCTCTGGCCTTGATGCCGCCGGTTCTCGGCGCGGTCTATTTCGGATCACCCTATTTCGAAATCCTTCTCGGCGGCTGCGCCGTCGTCATGGCCTGGGAATGGGAGAGGCTGTGCGGTGGACATACCCGGCAGCTCGACATATTCGTCCTCGCCGCCACCTTCGTGGCAGCCGTCTTCTTGACCTCCCTCGACCGACCCTCCGTGGCTCTAGCCGTCTTGTTGGCCGGCTCGGCCAGTCTCATAATCCTGGCGGCTCCGTGGCGACAGACCAAGGCATCTAGCGACACCGAGATCGGTCCGGGGTGGAGGGCGGCGGGCGCCCTTTACATCGGGGCATGTTGTGTAGCCTTAACTTGGCTACGCACGGGCTCCGCCTTCGGCTTTGAAACCATTGTGTGGTTGTTTGCGACTGTGTGGGCGGTCGACATCGGCGCCTATGTTTGCGGCCGCCTGATCGGCGGTCCCCGGCTGGCGCCCGCGATCAGCCCTAACAAGACCATCGCCGGTCTGCTTGGCGGCATGGCCTGCGCCGGCGCGGTGGGAGCCATAGTCGCGATCTTTATTGATCGCCAAGCCATTGTTCTCCTGGCGATGTCAAGCGTAGCCCTGGGTATTGTGGCACAGGCCGGAGATGTGGCGGAATCATGGGTTAAAAGGCGGCGAGGGCTGAAGGATTCGAGCCACCTCATCCCCGGCCACGGGGGTCTCCTGGACCGAGTCGACGGACTGCTGGCGGCAACTGCGGCGACGGCCCTATTCTTCGCCGCAAAAGAAGGCGGGGTTCCGACGTGGTAGCAACCGGGGCGCCGCGTAGCATCACCATTCTAGGCTCCACCGGTTCGGTGGGTCGCAATACCGTCGAATTGATCGGTGCCGACCGCTCCTCTTTTGTCGTCGAGGCCCTGACGGCGAACCGCAACGTTGACAGACTGGCCGAGCAGGCGAGACGCCTGAAACCGCGCCTGGCAGTGGTGGCGGACCCTTCTTGCTATCAGGAACTTAAGAGCGCCCTTGCGGGGACCGGTGTAGAGGCGGCGGCCGGTGCCGAAGCCGTGGTCGAGGCCGCGGCGCGGTCCACCGATTGGGTAATGGCGGCGATCGTCGGCGCCGCCGGTCTTGCGCCAACTCTGGAAGCAGTGCGGCGAGGATCGATCATCGCCCTTGCCAACAAGGAAAGCCTAGTCTCGGCCGGCGACATCATGGTGGCCGAGGTGCGCCAACACAATGCAACCCTGATCCCCGTGGATTCTGAGCACAACGCCATCTTTCAGGTTTTTGATTTCGAGCAGTCGGCCAACGTCGAAAAGATCATCTTGACCGCTTCGGGCGGCCCCTTCCGCAAGCGGGACCTGGCCGCCATGGCAGACGTGACCCCGGAAGAGGCCGTGGCCCACCCCAACTGGGACATGGGCGCCAAGATCTCGGTGGATTCCGCAACCATGATGAACAAGGGTCTAGAACTGATCGAGGCTTTCCACTTGTTTCCCGTCACCGAAGAACGTATCGAGATTCTAGTACACCCACAATCCGTCGTGCACTCCATGGTGGCCTACTCAGACGGCTCAGTGCTTTCTCAGATGAGTGAACCCGACATGCGCACGCCCATCGCCTACGCCCTTGGCTGGCCCAAGCGCATGGCGTCGCCGGCACCACGCCTGGACTTGGCAAAGGTCAAAAATCTCACTTTCGAAGCCCCTGATCCACAACGTTTTCCAGCCCTTCAATTGGCCCGCGATGCGTTGCAAACCGGAGGCGGCGCCCCAACTGTATTAAATGCGGCCAACGAAATCGCGGTACAGGGGTTTTTGGCGCGTGAAATCAGATTCCTTGACATCGCGCGCATCGTGGAGCAAACCGTGGCGGCGACACCGAATGGCCGGCTGGCAAGCCTGGATGATGTGTTCGAGGCCGATGAGGCGGCGCGCCGGGTCGCGCGGCAATTGATATCCCAGCACCGGGCGGCAGACTAAGTTTCCCTAATCCCTTTCGAGCGGACGGCGATATATGGACTTCATCATTTTCGTTTGGAAATACATCATCCCGTTTCTTTTCATCCTGACGGTCCTCGTCTTCGTCCACGAGATGGGCCACTTCTGGGTCGCGCGGCGAAATCAGGTCCGGGTCGAGGTGTTCTCAGTCGGGTTCGGACCTGAAATCTACGGGTGGACAGATCGCCTGGGGACCCGATGGAAAATCAGTGCCGTGCCGTTGGGCGGCTACGTGAAGATGTTCGGCGAAAACGACGGCGGCGAAGACGGCAAGGCTCCCCTGACGCCGGAAGAACGCGCGGTCTCCTTCCAACACAAGCGCCTTGGTCAGCGCACCGCCATCGTCGCGGCAGGTCCGTTGGCTAACTATCTTTTCGCCATCGTCGTCCTGGCTGGCCTATACAGCATTTCAGGAATACCCCGGCCCATGGCCGCGGTGGGCGAGGTCGTCGCGGGGAGCGCCGCCGAGCAAGCCGACATTCGACCGGGCGACCGCATATTGAGTATCGACGGAACCGATATTGACTGGTTTGAGGATCTGCGTCGGATCGTCATGGGCAAACCGGGCGTACCCTTAGAACTCAACATTCTTCGCGACGGCACGCGTCTCTCCGTCAAAGCGACGCCACAGGCGGTGGAAGTGGGGGGCGAGAGTGGAGGGGCCACGACAGTCGGCCGCCTTGGGGTCAAGCCGGATCCCAATCATGTCTCCCATGAACGGCAGAACCCGTTGAAGGCACTTTGGATGGGGGTCGAACGTTCCGTGTCGATGACTGGCCAGATACTGTCTTATGTTGGCCAAATTTTCACCAGGAAACAAAATGCGGACCAGTTGGGGGGTCCCTTACGAATTGCCCAAATGTCGGGTGCGATTTGCCAAGGGGGCTTGGTCGAGTGCACTTTTTTCATGGCCGCTCTCTCCATCAACCTCGGACTGATTAACTTGTTTCCCATCCCCATGCTGGATGGTGGCCATCTCGCATTTTACATCGCCGAGGCAATTCGCGGACGCCCTCTTGGACCAAGGACGCAAGAATACGGTTTCCGATTCGGCCTGATTCTGGTACTTTTGCTAATGATATTCGCAACATGGAACGATTTGGTGCAGCTTGAAGTTTTTGAATTTCTAAAGGATCTCATCACTTGATGCCCCTTCGTTCGAAAGGATATTCGAGACACTGGATCGGCTTTTGTGTTCTCGGAATTTGTCTTGCCCTATTCGCTTCGCCACTCCGTCAGGCGGCGGCGCAATCGGGCGGGGGAATCGTGCGCGAGATCATCGTCGAAGGAACGCAGAGGATCGAACCAGACACCGTGCGCTCCTACATGTTGGTTCAGGAAGGCGATCTTTACAATCCCGAACGCGTCGACCGCTCCCTCAAGACCCTATTTGCCACTGGCCTGTTCGCCGATGTCAGCTTACGACGCAAAGGCGACAAACTCTTCGTATCGGTGGTGGAAAATCCCGTCATCAATCGTCTTGCCTTTGAGGGCAACAAGCGCCTGAAGGATGAGGACTTAAGCGCTGAGGTCACTCTCAGGCCACGTGTTATTTATACCCGAACCAAGGTCCAATCAGACGTCAACCGTATCCTTACCCTCTATCGGCGAAGCGGACGCTTCTCTGCCACGGTGGAGCCCAAGGTCGTTCAGCTGGCCCAAAATCGGATTGATCTAATCTTCGAGATCGGCGAGGGGGACCTGACCGACGTCGAACGCATTCGCTTTGTCGGCAACAAGGAATTCGACGATTCACGTCTGCGCGAAATAATCAGGACCAAGGAATCCCGTTGGTATCGCTTTTTCTCCTCCGACGATACTTACGATCCCGATCGTCTGACGTTGGACCGCGAATTGTTGCGGCGATTTTATCTGAAAAACGGCTTCGCCGATAATCGGGTGATATCCGCAGTTGCGGAATTAACCCCGAACCGCGAGGACTTTTTCATCACTTTCACTGTCGATGAGGGAGCCCGCTACCGTATCGGCACCGTCGACGTCGAAGCACGCTTGCGCGATTTGGATCCTGAGGGATTGCGGCAGAACCTCGAACTGGAGGAAGGAGAGTGGTACAACGCGGATGATATTGAGGATGCCTCGGACGAATTGGCCGACGCGGTGGGCGACAAGGGTTACGCCTTCGTCGATGTGCGGCCGCGCATCGTCCGCGATCGGCCTAACCGGACTATCAACATCACCTTCGAAATTGGGGAAGGGCCGCGGGTATTCGTTGAACGGATTGACGTCACGGGAAACGTGAGAACCCTTGACAAGGTGGTTCGCCGTGAATTTCGTCTCGTTGAGGGAGACGCCTTTAATTCGACCAAGCTGCGGCGCTCCAAGCAGCGCATTCAAAACCTGGGTTTCTTCGAAAAGGTGGAATTGGAGCAAGTTCCGGGAAGTGC
>PVBE012667583.1_pt1 | contig 26837 bp, 24 predicted proteins | sample 1631181 | NCBI WGS metagenome assembly PVBE01 (sample SAMN08397723, study PRJNA350692) | Marine metagenome, whole genome shotgun sequencing project. | isolation source: water | place: Pacific Ocean | collected 2012-04
GCCGCCGCGCACCGAGGCGCTGAATTACTCGGCCTGATTGGTATACATGTTGAGCGGCTCGAAGGTCTCATATTCCTCCACCGCATCGTCCCAGATGCCGCGGTCGCCGCCGATCAGAATACGCGCCTCGCGGTCGGGCGCCTGGGCGAAGGGGTCGGCGAGCTCGATGCGGCCATGGCTGCCGAAAAACGCCATATGCTGCTGCACCGCGAGCTCGGTCGAGCAGGTGAAGCCGGCCTGGCCGGCGGGGAAATAGAGGATCGCGCTGACCAGGCAATCGGCGCCGGTCGCGGTGTCGTGCCGGATGGCGGCGAACACGCGCCTCGGCTCATCCTCGAAAACATAGCGCGCCGTCACCATCGGATAGACGCCGATATCGAGGAGGTCGCCGCCGCCCATCTCCGGCTTGGTGCGGAAATTGTCCGGGTCCTCAAGGCGGTAGCTGAGCCAGCCCTGCACCCCCTTCAAGGTGCTGATGCGCCCCTCCCGGACGAGCTCGCGCACGCGCCGCCATTGTGGATGGTGGCGGATGACGAAGGCTTCCTGGGCTTTGAGGCCGGCCTTGTCCCGCGCGGCGATCAGCCGCTCGGCTTCGCCCGCGTTCATCGCCAGCGGCTTTTCGCACAGCACATGCTTGCCGGCTTCGAGCGCCTTGATCGACCATGGCACATGCAGATGGTTGGGCAGCGGATTGTACACAACGTCGATCTCGGCATCGTCGATGAGCTATTGATAGGAGCCGTGTGCGCGCGGGATGCCGAACTTCGCCGCCAGCGCCCGCGCGGTATCGGCGCTGCGGCTCGAGATCGCGGCGAGCTCGATGCCCTCGCATTGCAACAGCGCCGGAACGATATGGGCGACGGCAAAACTCGAACTGCTCAAGATACCCCAGCGGATGGCGGCCATGATTTTCCCCTCCTCTATGTTGCAGCGCAGGATAATCCGCCGCCGCGCCAAAGAATAGCGCCGCGCTTGCGCGCGCGCCGGCAAAGCCGCAAAATCAAGCCAAATCATAGGGGGGCCGCGACATGACATTGCCGAATATCGATACCCTGGCCAGGGACGCGCTCGATCATTATCTGTTTCCGCTGGCGCCGCGCTCGGACGTGCGCACCGACGGCGCCAATATCTTCGTCTCCGCCGAGGGCCTGGAGATCACCGACGCGGCCGGAAAAACCTATCTCGACATGATGAGCACCCAAACCCGCGCCTCGTCGCTCGGCTACGGCCAGGACCGCATCGCCAAGGCGATCTACGATCAGCTTGTCGGCCTCCATTACGGCGGCACCTTCGCCAATGTCGTCGATGTGACGGTGCGCCTCGCCGCCAAGATCGCCGAACTGGCGCCCGGCACCTTAACCGCATCCGTGTTCGCCGGCTCGGGCTCGGAAGCCAACGAGATGTCGTTCAAGGCGGCCAAGCAATATCACCTGCTGAAGGGCGACAAGCCGCGCGCGCATAAGATCATCGCGCGCTGGAACGCCTATCACGGCGCCACCATGGGCGCACTCGCCGCCACCGATTATCTCGGCACCCGCCATATCACCGAGCCCGGCGTGCCCGGCTACAGCCATATCCCGGCGCCTTATCTCTACCGCACGCCGTTCGGCATGGAGGCTTCCGAGGTGAGCGAGTTCTGCGCCGATTATCTCGAGCAGCAGATCCTCCATGAGGGGCCGGAATATGTCGCCGCCTTCATCGCCGAGCCGGTTATGCAGGGCGACGGCGTGCAGGTGCCGCCGGACGACTACTTCGCCCGCGTGCGCGCCATCTGCGACAAATACGACGTGCTCTTTATCGCCGATGAGGTGATCACCGGCTTCGGGCGCACCGGCAAATGGTTCGCCATGGAGCATTGGGGCATCGACGGCGATATCATGTCGATCGGCAAGGCCATCTCGGCCGGCTATTTCCCGCTCGGCGTCTCCACCGTTTCGGCCAAGGTGCATGATGCGCTGTCGCAATATGTCCATGTCCAGACCTATAACGGCCACCCCGGCGGCTGTGCCGCGGCGTTGGAGACCATCGCCATCCTGGAACAAGAGGACCTGCTCACCCGCGCGACCGAGAACGGCGCCTATTTCCTCGAGCGCATGCAGCGCCTGCGCGAATTGCCGATCGTCGGCGACGTGCGCGGCCTCGGCATGTGGATCTGCGTCGATTTCGCCGCCGACAAAAAGACCAAGGAGCCGTTCAAGGACAATACCGTAAGGGCCGTCGCCGAGCGCATGGCCGAGCTTGGCGTGCTCGGCTGCGAGGAGGGCACCGCCATAGAATTCGCCCCCGCCTACACCGCAACCCGCGACCAGATCGACCATTGCGTCGATATCACCGAGCAGGCGATTCTGGAGATCGCCAAGGGAAAAACCTGAGCGGCACTGGAGGGGCTTGTCACCCAGGCGGCCATAATCTTAGGCTAGCTGTGGGATTGAGGGGCTGGCGCCGACAGATTTGGGAGCATGGTAAATGGCTGACATATTGAGCCTGGTGGCGCATCTGCGCGCCAAGCCGGGTATGGAGCAGGAACTGGTGCGCACGATGACGGCTCTGGTCGGGCCCTCGCGTAAAGAAGAAGGCTGCATCGACTATCACCTTCATCAAAGCAATGACGACCCCGCCGCCATCGTCGTCTACGAGAACTGGTGCGAGATGGCGGATCTCGAGAAGCATTTCGAGGAGCCCTATCTAAAGGCGTTCTTCGCCAGAAAAGACGAGCTTGTGGAGGGTGAGATCGATATCAAATTCTATACGATGCTGAGCGACAGAGACGGCTGAGAGACGGTGGGGAGTTACGGCGACAGTATAGCTAATTATGCCGAGCGCGCTCCGCGCGCTGAGTCTGCCCCTTCTTCCCAACCCTTCTTCCCCTCGGGGAAGAAGGGCTTATTCGTTTCGTTTAACTCGGGGTGATTCCGCCTGGGTCGCAGCGTTCCCTTTGCTCGCGGTGGAGCTGCTCGATTTGGCGCTTGGCTTCATCGATTATGTATTTGAGCTGTTTATTTTCCTGGCGCGCCTCTTGCAGCGCCTGCCACAATTCCGTCACCCAGGCTTCGGTGATTTCGAGCTCGGCGTTGGTCGTGTGAACGTTCGCGGGCGCCGCGTGGGCTCGTCGAAACATTAGCGGCCGGTCGCTGTGCGGCACGATGCGGATGACGTAAGGCGCGGTGAGGGCCTGCGTACCATGGCGCCGGGCGCCGGTTTTATCTCCCCCACATCGACGCTATAAAACACCGGGCCGTCCTCGACGGCGGTGATCTCGACGGCGAAGCCGCCGGTCCGGCGCATGCCGAGAAACACGGCGATGGCGATCTGCTTTTCGCTGTCGAGCGCGACCGGCGGCGATTTTGACAGTTCCGCCCATAACTCCCGCCACGCCTCTTCGCTGCGCAGCACGGCGACCGAATATTCGGCCCGCGAACTGTGCGCGCCCGACCATTCCAGCGTTTCGCCGTCCGATTCCTGCGCCGCCAACGGCTGGGCGAGTGCGAGAGTAAGCGCAATGAATAGGGCTGTGATGTTCTTTTGCATATCCCGTTCTCCCCGCTGCGGGCCGTCAAAACATTCAGCTAATGCGGATCGCCCTGTCAGTCCAAAAGAGTGGCGCCGGCCGCCATGATTCGCAGCGCCTCGGCGGCGCCGCCCTCGGCACCCTTTTCGAAATCGGCGCCATGCGCCGCCATCTGGTTGGTGACATGGGCGAAACAGACGATATCGCGCGCCTGCGCGGCGGCGAAGGCATAGAGCGAAGCGGCCTCCATTTCGACCGCCAGAATTCCCCGCCCGCGCGCCTCCTGAATGGCCCGTTCGGTCTCGCGGTAGGGTGCGTCGGTGGTCCAGCTGGCGCCCTTGAGAACGCTGAAGGGCAGCGCTTTCAGGGCCGGCGCGAGGCGCTCGGCCAACGCGGCGTGGCAGTCCGCGTAATCCCCGGCGGGGAGGTAATGATAGCTCGTCCCCTCATCGCGCAGTGCCCTATCGATGAGAATGAAACAGGGAAGATCGAGATCGGGCGCAATCTGCCCGGCCGAGGTCACGCTGACGATCAGGCGGCAGCCCATGGCGAACATCTGCTCGGCGACCAGCACCGCGAACGGCCCGCCGACGACATTTCCGACGATGCCGTATGTCCCGCCCTGCCAGTCGAACTCAAACAGCTCCGTATGGTAGCACGCCCAAACGTTGGACTTCCTGGCCATTCCCTGTGCCAGCAGCCAGCTCAGAACATCGCCGTCCGGATCGAGCAGGCACAGCGCCGGCACGCCGCCGTCTTCCCGGCGCAACTGCCGGCGCGCCTCGCGCAGCAGATTTTCGGGCCGAAACGTGGACGGCTCGCCAGGCGCCTTGGCCCGCAAGATAGGCGGCAAATCCGATTTTTTCATACGCTCTCCCACAACCCACTCAATATAGCCGATAGCGCCCCCGACGACGAATGAAGCCGGTCAAAATTAGATTCCCCCATCCAGCTCTTGGGCGGACCCCAAAAAGATTCCGTCAAACGGCACACCCGCCGGAATGCACTTTCTTGCATTCCGGCTGCGCGACTGAGCGCCCGAGTTAATACGAAGTAGCCAAGGGAGCGGACACGACTGCCCGGCGATTGAGGGACCAACCAAAAAACGCGCGGATGCCTCACTGGCATCCGCGCTAAATTCCAATAACTACTTTTTCAGTTCGGCCAAATCCCAGCCCACTTGGTTGTACATGTCGGGCGCGTTCCACAAGCCGCGCAGATATTTGATCTTGCCGTTTTCGACGAAGCATATTTGCGAGAACATGCAGTCGAATTTGCGGCCGGTGGGCGGCACGCCGAAATATTCTCGGGTGATGGTGCCGCTCATCCGACCCATGTCGCAGGCCACGTTTCCCTGGACGCAAAAGGCTTCGATGTAGAGCGAGAGATCCGGCACCGCTTCCATCCAATTGGCGCCGAACTCGCGGATCGCGTCATGCCCGACCGCCGGCTCCAGGGTTATGTCGTGATAGACGCCATCCTCGGCCATCACCGCGACCACCATTTCGATATCCTGACTCGACCAGCCCCGGCATTGGCTGTGCAGAAGCGCCAGATTGGCGCGCTCCCGATCGCTGAGATCGGTGAAACTTTCGATCGGCGCATCGGCTATATTGCGATCGCTCATCATCCACTCGCGCGTAGCCATCCGCTTGCCCCCCAAGGTTTTTGTTGTGTGAAGAATAGCCCCCACCCAACGGCTGATGGAACCCACAAAGATTTTTCCAAGCGGCACACCTCCGGAATGCTTCTTCAGCATTCCGGCAAGCGCGACTGCGCGCCCGAGTTAATACGAGGTAGCCAAGGGAGCGGATGCGACCGCCCGGCGATTGAGGGCTAAACAAAAACCGCGCGGAAGCCACACTTGGCGTTCGGCCCAGCGAGCTCCGGAACCCACAAAGACTCGTCCAAACGGCACCACCCCGAGCGCGCTCCGCGCGCTTGGTCTCCCCCTTCTCCCCAACCCCTCTTCCCCTCAGGGAAGAAGGGCTTATTCGATTCCGATCTCGCTAAGGAATGATTGCCCGTGCGCAAGCGGCGCCAAACCGAGATGTGCAGCCAAAGTTTGGCCGATATCGGCGAAGCTCTCGCGTATTCCCAGCGCCGCCGGGCGCAGGCCGGGCCCGAACGCCAGCACCGGCACGTTCTCGCGCGTGTGATCCGTGCCGCGCCAGGTCGGATCGCAGCCATGGTCAGCGGTGATGATCACCAGGTCGCCGGGGCGGAGCAGCGCCTCGAAGGCCGGCAGCGCCCGGTCGAAATCCTCGAGCGCCCGGGCGTAGCCGGCGATATCGCGGCGGTGGCCATGGAGCATGTCGAAATCGACGAAATTGGTCAGCGCCAGAAGCTCATCCTCAGCCTCGCCGGCGACCTCCAGGGTTTTCTCCCAGAGCTCAGAATTGCCGTTCGCCTTGACGATCCGCCCGGTGCCTCGATGCGCGAAAATATCGCCGATCTTGCCGATCGAGATAACCTTGCCGCCGGCCTCGGTGAGGCGATCCAGGAGCGTCGGCGCCGGCGGCGGCAGCGAATAGTCGCGCCGGTTGCCGGTGCGCGCATAAGCGCCGGACGATCCCGCGAAGGGCCGGGCGATGACGCGCCCGACATTATATTCATCGACCAGGGCGCGGGCGATGGCGCAGGTTTCATAGAGGCGCTCAAGGCCGAAGCTCTGCTCATGGGCGGCGATCTGAAAGACCGAATCGGCGGAGCTGTAGACGATCGGTTTGGCGCTCGCCAGATGCGCGTCGCCGAGCTCGGCGATGATCTCCGTGCCCGAGGCATGGCGGTTGCCGAGCAGGCCGGGAAGGCCGGCGCCGGCGATCAGGGCATCGGTGAGGGCCACGGGGAAACAAGGTTCCTGCCTAGGGAAATAGCCCCATTCGGTCATCACCGGCACGCCGGCCATTTCCCAATGGCCGCTCGGCGTGTCCTTGGCCAGGCTTGTCTCGCGCGCCGCGCCATGGGCGCCGGTAATAGGGACGCTCGGCGCCACATTGGGGAGCGGCTCGCCGCTGCTCAAATGCGCCGCCGCGCCGAGGCCGAGGCGCAGCAGATTGGGTATTTCGAGAGCATGTGCCTCGGCAATATGGCGCAGCGTATCGGCGCCTTCATCGCCGAATGCTCCGGCGTCCGCCGCGCCGCCCAGCCCCAGCGAATCCATCACCAGCACGAAGGCGCGGCTCATACCGCCGGCGGCCCGACCCTTTGCCGCACCACCGGCGCCGACGGTGGCGCTTCATCGCCGATGGTGATCGCGGCGGCGATGGCGGCGGCGGCGCGTTCCAGGTCGGCCTCGCCGGCGGCATGGATGAGGCAAAGCGGATGCTCGGGCCCGACGCTCTCGCCGATGGCGGCGACTTCCGACAGCCCGACCGCATAGTCGATGCCGTCCTCGACGCGCCGCCGCCCGCCGCCGAGATCGATGATGGCGAGGCCGAGGGCGCGCGTATCGACCGCGCTGACGATGCCGGGCCGGGAGGGCGCCAGGGGGCGCATCAGCGGCGCGGCGGGAAGCAGCTCCGCCGCCCGTTCCATGATATCGCCCGGGCCGCCCAAGGCGGCCACCATGCGGGCGAAATGCTGCGCCGCCCGGCCCGAGCTCAGGCTTTTCTCGGCCTGCATGCGGCCTTCCTCGGCGGACTCGCTCAAGCCGCCGATGGTGAGCAATTCGGCGGCCAGCGACATGGTCACTTCGTGCAGCCGCTCGTCGCGCGCGGCGCCGCTCAGATGATCGACGGCTTCCAGCACTTCCAGCGCATTGCCGGCGCTGCGCCCGAGGCACTGGTTCATGTCGGTCAGCAATGCCGCGCAAGGCAGGCCGGCGCCGTTGGCGACTGCGGTGATGCTCTCGGCCAGCTCCAGCGCGTCATCGAATGCGGCGGCGAAGGCGCCGGAGCCGTATTTCACGTCCATCACCAGGCCGCTCAGGCCGGCGGCGAGTTTCTTGGAGAGGATCGAGGCGGTTATCAGCGACAGCGATTCGACGGTCGCGGTGACATCGCGGATGGCATAGATGCGGCCGTCCGCCGGGGCCAGCTCCGCCGTCTGGCCGATGATGGCGCAGCCGGCTTGCCGCACCGCTTTGCGCAATGTTTCGAGATCGGGCGTGGTGGTGTAGCCGGGAATCGAATCGAGCTTGTCGAGGGTGCCGCCGGAATGGCCCAACCCGCGCCCCGAAATCATCGGCACGGCGGCGCCGCAGGCGGCCATCACCGGGGCCAGGATGAGGCTTACCTTGTCGCCGATGCCGCCGGTCGAATGCTTGTCGAGGACCGGGCCGGGCAAGCCGGCATCCGACCAGTCGAGCACGGTTCCGGAATCGGTCATGGCGCGGGTCAGCGCGACGCGCTCGGCCATGTTCATGCCGTTGAAGAATACCGCCATGGCGAAGGCGGCGATCTGGCCTTCCGAAATCGCGCCCGAGGTCAGGCCGGCGACCATGAATTCGATTTCGCCGTCGCTCAGCACCGCGCCGTCGCGCTTGTTGCGGATGATCTCCTGGGGCAAGAAATGACCTTCGGTCATGGGTCACTCACCGTAGGGCGCCCAGACATTCTTGACCGCGACGGCGTGGCGTAGCACCTCGCGGCCCTCGGCCTGTTGGTCAGAGAACCAGTCATATTTGCGCCCGTGATTGCTCCAGACGCGTTTGAGGTTTGCCGCCGCGGCGCGCTCCATCGCGGCGCCGGCGGTCGCCGGTCCGAAATACCATAGCGCATCGACGTCATCATGTTCCGCCAGCACTTGCGCCAGCTCATTGCGCCGGCCGGTGACGATATTGAGCGCGCCGCCCGGCAGATCGGAGGTGTCGAGCACCTGATAGAGATCGGTCGCCGACAGCGGATGGCGTTCGGAAGGGATGGCGACGACGCGGTTGCCCATCGCCAGCGCCGGCGCGGCGAGAGAGAGGAAGGCCAGCAGCGGCTGCTCGTCCGGACACGCCATGCCGATGACGCCGACCGGCTCGTTGAGCGCCAGCGCGATGCCGCGCAGCGGCGGCTGGTGCACGGCACCTTCATATTTATCGGCCCAGGCGGCGGCGGCGAAGAGCCGCGCCACGGATGCGCGCAGTTGGCGCGCCGCTTGTCTGGGTGAGGCGCCCGTCATGGCCATCAGGCGGGCGCGGAATTCGCTGGCGCGGGCCTCGAGATTTTCGCCGATGTAATAAAGCACCTGGGCGCGGTTATGGGCGCTCGCTACACTCCAGCCGGCGGCCTTGCGTGCCGCTTCGCCCGCTTCGCGGATATCCTTGCGGCTGCCCGTCCCGACTTCTCCCAGCAGCCTGCCTTCGGGCGCGCAAACCGGCGCGCTGTAGCCGGAATCGGGGCGCTTCTGCTTGCCGCCGATATAGAGCTTGGCGGTGCGGTCGAGCGGCAATTCGGCGCCAGGCCCAAGGGCGTCCGGCTGCGCAGCGCTCGGCTCAGGCGCGGTGCCCGGCGTTGGGTAGGGCGGCAGTTTCGCCTGCCAGGACGGGCGCAGATATTCCACCAATCCCTCGCGCCCGCCCTCACGCCCGAAGCCCGAATCGCCGACGCCGCCGAAGCCGCAGGAAGCGTCGAACAGGTTGGCCGAGTTGATCCACACGCTGCCGGCGGCGAGCTTGGGCGCAATATCGAGGGCGAGGTTGATGTTCTCGCTCCATACGCTGGCGGCGAGGCCGTAGCGGCTGTTGTTGGCCAGCGCCACCGCCTCGGCGGGGGTGCGGAAACTCATGGCGGTCAGCACGGGGCCGAAGATTTCCTCCTGGGCGATGCCGGCGACGGGCGCCACATCAGTGACGAGTGTCGGCGGATAATACCAACCCTCGGCCGGGCTGGCGCCCGCAGGGCCGGTGCCCTCGGGCTGCCATATCGTGGCGCCCTCGCGCTCGCCCGCCTGGACGAGGTCGCGGATGCGGGCCAATTGCTCGGCCGATACGATGGCGCCGATATCGCTGCCCTTGTCCATGGGGTCGCTGACCACCAGCTTCTCCATGCGGGCGCGCGTCTTGGCGAGGAAAGGCTCAGCGATACTCTCCTGCACCAGAAGCCGCGAGCCGGCGCAGCAGACCTGGCCCTGGTTGAACCAGATGGCATCGACCAGCCCCTCGACGGCGCTGTCGAGATCGGCATCGTCAAAAACGATGAAAGGCGATTTGCCGCCCAACTCCAAAGAAAGTTTCTTGCCCGAGCCGGCGGTAATTTGGCGGATCTTGCGCCCCACTTCGGTCGAGCCGGTGAAGGCGATCTTGTCGATATCCGGGTGGGCGGTGATCAGCTCGCCGACCGCGCCGTCGCCGGTGACGATATTGACCACGCCCGGCGGCAGGCCGGCCTGGTGGCACAGTTCGGCGAACAGAAGCGCCGTCAGACTGGTCTGTTCGGCCGGCTTGATGACCACCGTGTTGCCGGTCGCCAGCGCCGGGGCGATCTTCCAGGCCAGCATCAGGAGGGGAAAATTCCACGGGATAATCTGCCCGGCGGTGCCGAGCGCTATATGGTCGGGAAATTCCTGATCGACGATCTGGGCCCAGCCGGCATGGTAATAGAAATGCCGCGCGACCAGGGGGATGTCGATATCGCGCGCCTCGCGGATCGGCTTGCCGTTGTCGAGCGTCTCGAGCACCGCGAGCAGGCGGGCATGGCGCTGCACCAGGCGCGCCAGGGCATAGAGATAGCGCGCCCGGGCATGGCCGGCGAGCTTGGCCCAGGCCGCTTGCGCCGCTCGCGCGGCCGCGACGGCGGCGTCGACATCGGAAGCGACGGCCTGAGTGATTTCAGCCAGCGGGCGCGCCGTAGCGGGATTGAAACTGGCGAAAGTTTGGCCGGCGCCATGCCATTCGCCGCCGATGTATAGGCCGAAGCGCCGGTCATGGCCGTCGAGCCATTTGTCGGCCTCGGCGGCGCTCTCCGGCGCCGGGCCGTATTCCATGCTGGCCAATATATCGGCGGTGCTGGTCACGTCAGGCCATCGGTTGATGGTGGCGGGCGGCGTAGCGCCCGTGGGCGCGGCGTTCGAGCTGGCGCTCGATATCGGTCAACAGGCTCGAGGCGCCGATGCGGAACAGCTCCGGCTCCAACCATGGCCGGCCGAGTTCCTCCTTCATCATGAACAGGTAGCCGAGCGCCGCCTTGGCGGTGCCGATGCCGCCGGCCGGCTTGAAGCCCACGCGGGCGCCGCTGCGCTCCTCATAGGCACGGATCATTCGCGCCATCACCAGGCTCACCGCCGGCGTCGCGTTGGTCGCCTCCTTGCCGGTCGAGGTCTTGATGAAATCGGCGCCGGCCATCATGCAGACCAGGCTGGCCTTGGCGGTGTTGCGCAAGGTGGCGAGATCGCCGGTGGCGATGATGGTCTTCAGATGCGCGGCACCGCAAGCCTCGCGATAGGCGCGCACTTCATCGTAAAGCGCGCGCCAATCGCCCCCGAGCGCACGGCTTCTGTCGATGACGATATCTATCTCGTCGGCCCCGGCGGCGACCGATTCCTCGACCTCCAACAGGCGCGCGCGCGGAGCGCTGAGGCCGGCGGGAAAGCCGGCGGAGACGGCGGCGACGGGAATTCCGCTTCCCATCAGGGCACGCCGCGCCGGTGCGATCATGGCGTGATAGACGCAAACCGCGCCGACCCTGAGGCCGAGGCCGTCGGCACCGAGCGCTTCGAGGATTTCACGGCGCACCGGTTGGCGTGCCTTAGCGCAGAGACGTTCTACCCGTGCGCGCGTGTCGTCGCCCGAAAGGGTGGTGAGATCGATGCTAAAAACCGCCTTCAATAGCCACGCCGTCTGCCATTCCTTCTTGACCGTACGGCGCGCCGGAATATTGGCGGCGCGGCGCTCGACGGCGCTGGTGTTGACGCGCACTTCGTCCAGCCATTCGGGCTCGAACGCCGTGCCCGGATTGCGCTTGGGCGCTTCCGGCGCCGGCAGGATGCTGACATTGTCGCTCATATCCCGGCCAGTGTGACTCATCGCCCGGTTTCCGGCGAGAGGCTTTCGAGAAAGGCCGGCAGCAGGCGGCGTAAATCCTTTGCCGCCTCGGCGCCGACGGCGAGCGATTGTTCGTGGCTAAGCTCCTCGTCGGTCATGCCGGCGGCGAGGTTGGTCAGCGTCGAGAGCGCCGCGACACGCATGCCCGAATGGCGCGCCACCAGGCATTCCGGCACCGTCGACATGCCGACCGCGTCGGCGCCCATGGTGCGGAAGGCGCGGATTTCCGCCGGTGTTTCGAAGTTGGGCCCCATCAGCGCCATATAGACGCCCTCGTGCAAGGTGATGCCGAGCGACGTGGCGGCACCGGCGAGGCGGCGGCGAAGATCGCGGTCATAGGTCACGGTCATGTCCGGGAAACGCGGCCCGAAGCGTTCGTCATTGGCGCCGATGAGCGGATTGGCGCCGGTCATGTTGATGTGATCCGAGAGCATCATCAGGCTGCCGGGCAGGAATTCGGGATTGAGGCTGCCGGCGGCGTTGGTGAGCAGCAGGGTGTCGCACCCCGCCAAGCTTAGAGCGCGGACGGGGAGCGCCAAATCCGCCGCCTCATGGCCCTCATAGAGATGCGCGCGGCCCTGCATGCAGGCCACCGCCATACCGGCCAAATTGCCCAGCACCAGGCGCCCGGCATGGCCTTCAACGGCGGAGAGCGGGAAGCCCGGCAGATCGCCGTAATCGATGATGACGGCACCCTCGATGGCCTCGGCGAGGGCGCCGATTCCGGTGCCGAGAACGAGCCCGACACGGGGGCTGAAGCCGGGCGCCCTGGCGCCGATGACGTCGGCCGCGTCTTGCGGGTCGGGCGCCATTCAATCCTCCAGATTGTCGGCGATGAAGGCGTAAGGCAGCAGCTCGCCGAGCGCGATGGTTTGGCGCAACCCCTCGGGGCCGCAAATATGCACCGGCGTTTCGGCGCTGGCGAATTCGCTCAGGCGCTGGCGGCAGCCGCCGCATGGCGTACAGAGGCGCTCGCCCTCGCCGATCACGACGATTTCCGCGATCCTGCCGTCGCCGTCCGACACCATGGCGCCGATCGCCGTCGCCTCGGCGCATTGGCCCTGTGGGTAGGCGGCGTTCTCGACGTTGCAGCCGGCATAGAGGCGGCCGCTTTCGGCGCGGATGCAGGCGCCGACTCTGAAGCCCGAGTAAGGCGCATACGCATTCTCACGCGCGGCCGCCGCGCGGCCGATCATGTCCTTCAGGTCAGCGCTCATTTTTCCTTCACATAGGGGATGCCGCTCGCCTTGGGCGGCACCGCCTTGCCGACGAAACCAGCCAGCAGCAGAACCGTCAAGATATAAGGCAGCGCCTGGATGGCCTGCACCGGAACGACGCCGATGCCGGGAATATCGACGCCCTGCAAGCGCGCCTCGAGCGCCTGGGCGAAGGCGAAGAGGAAACAGGCCAACAGCGTCGGCAACGGCTTCCACTTGCCGAAGATCAGCGCGGCGAGGGCGAGATAGCCCATGCCGGCGGTCATGTCGCGGACGAAGAAGGTGTTCATGGCGATGGCGAGATAGGTGCCGGCGACGCCGCACAGAATGCCGCATACCACCAACGCCCGGTAACGCATGCCGTTCACCGAGATGCCGGCGGTATCGACCGCTTCCGGGTTCTCGCCGACGGCCCTGAGACGCAGGCCGAAACGGGTGCGGTAGATGAACCAGCCGGCCAGCGGCACCATGCCCATGGCGATATAAACGATGAGATTGTGGCCGCTGATGAGTTCGCTATAGACCTCGCCGAGAAATGGCACGTCGGAGAGGCGGTCGGCGAAGGGCAGGTGAATGGGCCGGAAGCGCGCAAATTCCGTGATCATCGGCGTCTGAGAACTCTGGCCGAACCAGGATAGCGCCAGCACCGGGCCGAGGCCGGCGACCAGGATGTTGAGCGCCATGCCGGAGACCACCTGATTGCCGTTATGGGTGACACAGGCGAAAGCGTGAATCATGGACAGTCCGACCGAAACGGTGATGCCGGCCAAGAGGCCGAGCCAGGCCGAATCGGTGACCAGGGCGACCGACGCGGCACCGAAAGCGGCGCCCAGCATCTTGCCCTCGAGGCCTATATCGACGACGCCCGAACGCTCGGCGAACATGCCGGCGAACGAGGCCAGTATGAGCGGCGTCGAGACGCGCAGCATGGCGTCGATCATGAGCACGAAGAAGGTGACGGGATCGCCCATATGCCGGCCTATTCCGCCGCCGCCGGCGCGGTGCGGGCGCGGCGCATGAAGAGGGCCTCGATGCGCGGGCGGAACATGTTCTCCAGGGCGCCGGAAAAGAGAATCACCAATCCCTGAATGACCACCACCATATCGCGGTTGATGTTGGGCATGTCGAAGGCAAGCTCCTGCCCGCCCTGATAAAGCGCGCCGAACAGAAGCGCGGCGAGAAAAATGCCGAACGGATGGTTGCGCCCCATCAGCGCGACGGCGATGCCGACAAAGCCGTAGCCGGCGGTGAACTCCAGCAGCAGGCGGTGATGCACGCCGAGGATTTCGTTGACCCCGACCAGCCCGGCGAGGCCGCCGGAGATGCACATGGCGAGGATGATGGCGCGCGACGGCAGAATGCCGCCATAGACGCCGGCCGATTCGTTCTGCCCGACGGTGCGGATTTCATAACCCCAGCGCGTGCGCCAGACGAAAAACCAGAACCCGACGCTGCAGATCAGGGCCAGGACGAAGGAGAGATTCAGAAAGGAATGGCCGGCATCGATGCCGATACCGGCGAGGATGTCATGCACGAATGGCAGGATCGTGCCGGCTTCGAATTTTCGGCTCTCGGCGGCCTGCTGGCCGGGCTCGATGAAGATTTCGACCATCAGATAGGTCATCAGGGCGGCGGCGATGAAGTTGAACATGATGGTGGTAATGACGATATGGCTGCCGCGCTTGGCTTGCAGCCAGCCCGGGATGAAACCCCAGATGCCGCCGAACAAAGCCGCCGCCAGGATGGCCAGAATGAGGGTGATGGGGGCCGGCCAATGGCCTAGAGTGAGGCCGACCAGCCCGGCGCCGAGGCCGCCGAGATAGGCCTGGCCCTCGCCGCCGATGTTGAACAGGAAGCAGTGAAAGGCCATCGCGACGGCGAGCCCGGTAAAGATGAAATTGGTGGTGTAATAGAGCGTGTAGCCGATCGCTTCGGGATAGCCGAAGGCGCCGTAAGCAAGAATCGAAATCGCTTCGAACGGGTCCTCGCCGAGGGCCAGGATCAACAGCCCGGAAATAAACAGCGCCAGCGCCAGATTGATCAGCGGCACCAGCGCGTGGGTCACCCAGCGCGGCGCTTCGGTGGGGGCGCCGAGGCCCTTCATAAGGTGGCGCTCATATGTGTTCTCAAGCCCCGGCCGCCGCCGGCGCGGCCTGGCGCTCGCCCGCCATCATCAGGCCGAGCGTCTGTTCGTCGGCCTCATCGGCGGCGATCTCACCGACGATTTCGCCGTTGAACATCACCAGGATGCGGTCGGCGAGAGACATGATTTCGTCGAGCTCGACCGAGACCAGCAGCACCGCTTTGCCGGAATCGCGCATCGCGATCAGGCGGCGGTGGATGAACTCGATGGCGCCGATATCGACGCCGCGCGTCGGCTGGCCGACGAGCAGGATATCCGGGTCGCGGTCCATCTCGCGGCCGAGCACGATCTTCTGCTGGTTGCCGCCGGAGAAGGCGCCCGTGCGCAGGCGCGGCAGCGGCGGGCGGACGTCATATTCCTTCATCTGGCGGCCGACATCGGCGACCGCGGCGCCGTGATCCATCAGAATTCTACCGTTATATTTACCGTCCCGGTGATAGCCGAGGATGCCGCTTTCGCAGGCCTCGAACGAGGTCACCAGGCCCATGCGCTGGCGGTCTTCCGGCACATGGCCGACGCCGGCGGCGCGGGTGTTTCGCGTGCCCCGCTCGGTGCTGCCGGCGATTTCCGCGCCCTTGATGCGGATATGGCCCGATTGCGGTGCCAGGATTCCGGCGAGCGCCTCCAACAGCTCCGATTGGCCGTTGCCGGCGACGCCGGCGATGCCGAGGATTTCGCCGGCCCGCACCGCGAAGCTGACACCCCGGACGCGGCGCAATCCGGAGCGGTCGTCGACGTTCAAATCCTCGACCTCCAACAGCATCTCGCCGGGGTGCGCCTCGCCCTTCTCGACCCGCAACAGGACGGTGCGCCCGACCATCATGGCGGCCAGTTTCTCGCGCGTGGTCTCGGCGGTATTGACCTGGGCGACGACGGCGCCGCCGCGCATCACCGTCACCTGATCGGTCAGCGCCATGATCTCGCGCAGCTTGTGGGTAATCAGGATGATCGTCTTGCCCTGTTTCCTGAGCGCCGCCAGGATGCGAAACAGGTGATCGACCTCCTGCGGCGTGAGGACGCCGGTGGGCTCGTCGAGAATGAGGATATCGGCGCCGCGGTAAAGCGCCTTGAGGATTTCGACGCGCTGCTGCACGCCGACCGGCAGCTCGCCGACGATGGCGTCGGGATCGACTTCGAGATTGTAATCGCGCTCGAGGCGCTGCAATTCGCCGCGCGCCGCCGCCAGGCTGGGCGCCAGCATGCGGCCGCCTTCGACGCCGAGCACGATGTTCTCCAACACGGTGAAGGTATCGACCAGCATGAAATGCTGATGCACCATGCCGATGCCGTGCGCGATGGCATGCTCGGGGCCCTTGATCTGCGCCACTTCGCCATTGACGCGGATTTCGCCGCTATCGGCCTGATAATAGCCGTAGACGACGCTCATCAGGGTCGATTTGCCGGCGCCGTTTTCGCCGATGATGCCGTGGATGGTGCCCGGTGCTACGCGCACCGAGACGTCAGAATTGGCGTGAACGCTACCGAACCATTTTTCGATAGCGATGGTCTCAAGGGCGGGCGGTACGGCGCCGGAAGGGGGCGAGGCCCCTCGCCCTTCTTCCGACGCCGTCATCGGTTGTTCCTTGTCTCTTTCCGACCGCCCGGAAGCGCCGCGCTCCGCTCTCGGATATGCGGCGCCTCGGCCTACTGCGCCATATAATCCGTCACCTGGAGCTTGCCGCTGATGATGGCCTGACGCGCCGCCTCGATCTTGGCTTCCATATCGGACGAGACGAGATCGCGGTTATGTTCGTCGATGGCGAAGCCGACGCCGTCCTCGGCGAGGCCGAGAATCTTGAAGCCGCCCTGCCAGGTGCCGTTCTTGGCCGACATGAAGGCGTCATAAACGGCCACATCCACACGCTTGACCATCGATGTCAGCATGGTGCCGGGGTGAATGTAGTTCTGGTTGCTGTCGACGCCGATGGCGAGCTTGCCGGCATCCTTGGCCGCCTGATAGACACCGACGCCGGTGCCGCCGGCCGCCGCGTAGACCACGTCGGCGCCGCGGTCAAACTGGCTGCGCGCCAGCTCGCCGCCCTTGGTCGGATCGTTCCACGCCGACGGCGTCGTGCCGGTCATGTTCTGAAACACCTCGATGTCGGCATTGACATATTTCGCGCCTTCGACATAACCGAGCGCGAATTTGCGGATCAACGGGATATCCATGCCGCCGATGAAGCCGACCTTGCCGGTCTCGGAGGCCATCGCCGCCGCCATGCCGACCAGGAACGAGCCCTCATGCTCCTTGAAGATCACCGACTGCACGTTGGGCAGATCGACAACCATGTCGATGAGGGTGAACTTGGTGTCGGGGAATTCCTTGGCCACGGTTTCCACCGCCGCTGCCTGGGCAAAGCCCATGGCGATGATGACGGTGGCGCCGCGCCGCGCCATGTTGCGCATCGCCTGTTCGCGCTGCGACGGATTGGTAACCTCGAATTCGCGGTATGCGATGCCGCTTTCGGCCTTGAATTTCTCGGCCCCGTTATAGGCGGCTTCGTTGAAGGATTTGTCGAATTTGCCGCCCATGTCGAAAACGATGGCGGGCGAGAAATTCGCAGCCGAAGCCGTGCCGGTGGCGAGTGTGCCGGTAATCGACAGGGCAAGCGCGGCGAGCGCGCCGATAATCAATTTTTTCATAGTCCGTAACTCCCGGTGTGGTTTAATTTTGGTGTTGTTTTTTTTCAGATTACAGATTAGCGGAGATCGACCGCCCGCCACCAGTGAATTCTGGCGCCGCGAAAAATCGCCGGGCGGCATTATGAACCCGCGTTAAGGTCTGTTTTTGACCGGCGAGAGTCAGCTCGGCGGTTACACAACGCACAGTTATCGTTATACAATCCGCCGCAACACGGGAAAGGAAAAATGTCATGCGCTTAGGTTTGCTTCAGGGCTATTCGGGATCGAAATTCGCCATCGATATGGATGCGGTTCTCGAGGCCGAGAATCTCGGCTTCGATTCGGTCTGGACATCGGAGGCCTATGGCTCGGATGCGGTGACGCCGGCGGCCTGGATATTGGCGCGCACCTCGCGCATCAATGTCGGCACCGGGATTATCCAGATGCCGGCGCGTACCCCGGCCTGCGCGGCGATGACGGCGCTCACCCTGCAGGCGCTCTCGGGCGGGCGCTTCATTCTCGGCATCGGCCCGTCGGGGCCGCAGGTGATCGAGGGCTGGCACGGCGTCGCTTACGGCCGCCCGCTCACCAGGACGCGCGAATATATCTCCATCATCCGCCAGATTTTCGCCCGCGAGGCGCCGGTCACGCATGACGGCTATCACTATCAACTGCCCTATCAGGGTGCCGATGCGAGCGGCTGGGGCAAGCCGCTTAAAAGCATCCTGCACGGCGATCCGGCACTCAAGATTTTCACCGCCGCCGTCGCACCGGCCGGCATCCGCACTGCCGCCGAGATCGCCGACGGCATGTTTCCGATTTTCATGTCGCCCGAGCGTTTCGATGTTTTCCACGATGATCTGGAGGCCGGCTTCGCCAAGGCCGGCGGCGGCAAGAGTCTGGCTGATTTCGAAATCGCCCCCATCGTGCCGCTCGCCATGGGCGACGATATCGAGGCCTGCCGCCAACCGATCCGCCGGCACCTGGCGCTCTATATTGGCGGCATGGGGGCGCCGGGCAAGAATTTCTACAATGATTACGCCAAGCGCCTCGACTTCGAGGAAGCGGCAGTGAAAATGCAGCAACTCTATCTCACCGGCAAAAAAGCCGAAGCCGAGGCCGAGGTACCCGATGCCCTGATCGACGCCATCGCCCTGGTCGGCCCGCGCGAAAGAATCAAGGAACGCCTGACGGTATGGAAAGACGCTGCCAGGGAAGAAAAAGTTTCGTCGCTGTTGCTCAGCGGCGGCGCTTCCCTCGACGCCCTGCGCTTTGTTGCCGAGGAGGTGTTATAGCCCGAGCGCACCCGGGTTCATCAGGCCGCGTGGGTCGAGGCGCTGCTTGAGGGCGCGGATGTCGGCCTGCTCGGCGGCGCTCAGCCCCTGTAAATACGGGTAGAGCTTGCCGCACTGCATATGGGTGGCGCCGAGTTCGGCAAAGAGGGTGATCAACTCTGCGCGCATTTCCGCGACGGCGTGGCGCGCCTCCGGGTTGGCGGCGGTGGCGGCGTAGCGGGCGCGCTGTTTGGCGCTGACGTTCTTGAGGTGAAACGGCGACAGGCGGTCGAACCAGAAGAATTGCGGCTCGTAAAGAATTTGCCCGCCGATCAGCACGGTCAGAAATGAGACGCGGATTTTGTGGCGGCTCATGAGCGCCTGCTTGGCGGCGAAAAATTCTTCCGTGCGCCTGACCAGCCGTTCGGCCTCTGTGTGAGGAGTGGTGGCGTGCACCGGCAGCCAGTTTTCGCCTTCCGGCCCGAGCAGCGCCTTGATCGGGCGGAACGGCTTGGCTCGCGTGACGCGCGGGATGATATCGGGAAGCGCTGTGCCGCCGGCATCAAAGGCGGCGGCGGCAATGCGCTCCAACGCCTCCGCGGCCTCGGTTTCCGAATCTCCCTCGGTCACGACATGTAAAGAAAAACGCAAATCCTTCATGCGCGTGATATGGACGGCGCTTTTGAGTGCCCGGCCGATGCCGAGAGCCGCCACGCCTTCGAACAGATTGAAGCCGCTCCTGATCAGGTTGCGGTGGCTTTCGGGATCGAAGCCAAAACATTCGGCGAGGCCCGGAGCGTTCGCCATCGCGCCCTGGGCGCGGAGAAGGGCGGGGAAATCATCGAAGGCGAAGGAGGCGAACGAGCATGCGCTCGGTCGACGGATGAGTTTCAGGGTGACGCTGGCCTTGATGCCGAAGGCGCCGGCGTCGCCGATGAAGGGCTGAGGATTGTCGGGCCGCAGCAGCTTGCCGTCGGCGCCGATGATTTCCAGGCCGAGCACGCTCTCGCGCATGCTGCCATGGCCGGCCGAGCCGAAGAAGGCGGCGTCCTGCGAAGCGCTGCCGCCGAGCGTTGCCGCTATGCCCGAGAGCGGGCCGAAAAACGGCGTGCGCAGGTTTTGTTCACTGAGCGCGTCAAAGAGCCGATTCCATGTGCAGCCGGCTTCGGCTGTGACAAATTTTTTATCCGCATTGATTTCCAATATGCGGTCGAGGCGGCGCGTATCGATGATGACGGAGCGTGCGCGCGTCGGCACATAACCTTTTGAATAGGACATGCCGCCGCCGCGCGCGAGGATCGCCATGTCAAACTCTGCCGCGATGCGCACGCAGGCGGCGAGCTCCCGCACAGTGCCCGGCCGCAACACCAGTGCGGCGATGGCATCCCCGGGGCCGGAAATATCGCTCGAATAATATTCGCGTTCCGCCGCCTCGGCGATGACATGCTCGGGCCCAATGAGCGTGCGGAACTGCGCGGCGATCTCCGCCGACATCGATCAGCCGCTTTCGCGCAGCGTTCGTTTCAATATCTTGCCCGCCGGGTTGCGCGGCACGGCGTCGATAAAGGCGATGTCCTTCGGCGCCTTGTGCGGCGCCAGATATTCCCTGGCAAAGGCGATGATCTCTTCGGGCGTCGGCGGGTTATCTCCCTCGGCGACGACAAAAGCCTTGACCCGCTCGCCCCAATAGGAATCTTCGGCCCCCACCACCGCGACATCGGCGATGCCGGCATGGCGGATCAGCACCTCCTCGATTTCGCGCGGATAGATATTCACGCCGCCCGAGATGATCATGTCCTTCTTGCGGTCGACCAGGAAGATGTAACCCTCCTCGTCGCGCCGCGCCATGTCGCCCGCCGTCACCCAGCCGTCGCGGAGAATGGCGGCTGTTTCCTCCGGCTTGCCCCAATAGCCGTTAAAGAGATAGGGCGAGTTGCTGTAAAGCTCGCCGACCTCGCCCTCAGGCACATCCCGGCCGTCGCCGCCGAGCAGGCGCAGGCGCGTGCAGACGAACGGCAGACCCACGCATTGGATTTTGCGCAGCTGATCGGGCGGCCTGAGATTGGTGACGATGCCGGCTTCGGTCGAGCCATAGGTTTCGTGCAGCACGCCCTCGCCGAACTGCGCCACGATGCCTTCCTTGGTTGCCTGCGGCAGGGCGGCGGCGTTGGACACCAAGCTGGTCAGATGGTGGTGCCGGTAGCGCTCGAGGATCGCCGCTTCGAGGGCGAGGATGGCGTGGTAATGGGTCGGCACCATAAACGTGCCGGTATAGGGCCCTTCGTGCAGCTGGCGCATGATGTCCTCCGGGTCGAAGGCCGGCAGGATCTCGCAAAAGCCGCCAAGAAAAACGCTGCCCATGGCGAAAGCGAAGCCGCCGCCGTGAAACAGCGGCGCCACGCAGAGATAGGAATCGTCGGGCCCGTAGCAGCTATATTCCGACGATATGGCGAGGAAGGTGATCACCCGCGAGCGGTGCGAGAGGACGATCCCCTTGGCCTTGCCGGTGGTGCCGGAGGTGTAGGAGATGGCGAAGGCGTCGCGCTCGTCGGTCGTCGTTTCGGGCGTCCGCGAACTGGCCTTATTGAGCCAATCCTCATAGGCGTCGCCGAGAATTATGGTGCGTTCGGGCGCCGCCAGGCCGGCGTCGCGTACCAACTCTTCGACCGCCGGGTGGGCGATGACGATGCGCGCCGCGCAATCCTCGGCGATGGCGGCGATCTCATGTGCCGTCTGGCGCGGGTTGATGGTGGCGACGGCGATGCCGGCCTCGGCGAAGCCAGCGACGATCTCGACATATTCCAGGCAGTTGGGCGCCAGCAGCATCACATTGTCGCCGCGCTCGAGGCCGAGATCATGTATGGCGCCATTGGCGGCGCGGTCGATGCGCTCGACCAGCCGGGCGTAGCTGAGCTCGCGTGCGCCTTCGCGCAGCGCAATCTTATGCGGTGTGCGCTCGGCGGAAGTGCGCACACCAGACGCAATGGTGACCGGCCGGTAGCTGTTCATCGGGGCATCGGTCATGGCGCGCTCAGTCTTCCGCCGCGCCGCTTTCCGGCAGATTGAAGACGCGTAGCGCATTGCCGCGCATGAGCAGCTTCTTAGCTTCCGGTTTGATGTCGAGCTCGGCGATCTCCGCCACCGCGCGCTCCGGGTCGATGACCGGCCAGTCGGTGCCGAACAGCACCTTCTCGCGGCCATAGCTGTTGAGATAATGGACGATCTCCGGCGGCCAATAGCGCGGCGCATAGGCATCGACGCCGATATAGACATTCTGGTGCTTCCAGGCCATGGAAATCATTTCCCCCGTCCACGGTACGCCGATATGGATGCCGAGCAGCCTGAGTTCGGGAAAATCGATCGCCACCTGGTCGAGATAGATCGGCCGCCCGACGCTGGGCAGGCGGCGCTCGCGCGAATAGACCAGATTGTGGCCGACCTGCATCATGATCGGAATATCGAGTTCGCAGCATTTGGCGTAATAGGGATAGACAAGCGCATGGTCGGGCGCCAGGCCGAACCAATGCGGATAAAAATGCGCGCCGACGAAGCCAAAATCGCGCACCGCCTCCTCCAAGTCCCTAAGCCCCTGCATGCCGCGCGTCGGATCGACCCCGGCGAGGCCGGAAAAGCGGTCGGGATATTGCCGGCAGATTTCATGCACGCGACTATAGGGGATTTCGATCGACCCCTTGATCATCATGTCGCCGGCGCGCACCGCGATGAGCAGCGAGCGCTGGATGCCGGCGCGGTCCATGCGGGTGAGGTAATTCTCGATCGAAACGCCGCCGCGCATTTCCTCGGGCATGCGGATCTGCGCCTTGAAGGTCTCGTCCAGGCCGGTCTGGCCGAGCCGCACTTCCTGTTCGGTGAAGAGGTTCACGACGATGTCGATGGCGTTCATGATTTCGGCTCCTTCAATCCTGATCGGTGGCGGAAAAATCGCCCTCGGTCACCCGCCAGCAGCGGATCTCGCGGCTGTCCGGCATGGCGCGGAGCTGTTGCACCATCTCGGCGCAGGCATCCTTTTGGCTCGGGCAGCGGCCATAGAGATAGCATCCCTTGGGCAGCGAAACAGGGCTCGGAATTTCGCCCTCCAGGGTGACGCGCTCGGTGCGGTCGACGCGGCGGTCGGAAATATCGGGAAACAGATGCGAGGCCAACAGCGCTTTCGAATAAGGATGGCGCGGCTCGGAAAAAACCGCGTCCTTGTCGCCGACTTCGACGATCTGCCCGAGATACATGACGATGACGCGGTGGCAGATCACCTTCACCGTGGTCAAATCATGCGAGATGAAGAGATAGGCGAAGCCGAGCTTGCGCGACAGCTGCATCAGAAGCTGGATGATCTCGACCCGCGTTTCCGGGCTGAGCGCCGAGGTCGGCTCGTCGAGAACGATGAATTCCGGATTGGTGGCGATGGCGCGCGCGATGACCACGCGCTGCTGTTGCCCGGCGCTGAGCTGGCGCGGCTGGTCGCTCCTGAGCGCCGCGTCGAGGCCGGTCATCTCGAGCAATTCCACCACGCGCGCGCGTTTCTCTTGCGCCCTCAGATCGGTGTGCAGATCCAACGGTTCGGTCAACACCTTCTCCACCGTCCAGCGCGGATTCATCGAATCGAAGGGGTCCTGGAAGACGATCTGAATGGCCTTGCGGTAGGGCACGAAGGCGGCGCGCCGGATGCTGCCGAGCGCCGCGTCGTGAAACAGGATTTCACCCGCCGTCGGCTCTTCCAGGCGCACCAGGCAGCGCCCGACGGTGGTCTTGCCGGAGCCGCTTTCGCCGACCAGGCCGAGCGCTTCGCCGCGCCTTATATCGAACGACACATCGTCCACCGCATGGAGCTTGTGATCGCTGCCGCGGATCGGAAATTGCTTGTAGAGCGCCGAGACGCGAATGATGGTCTCGGCATCCGTAAGTTCATCGTGATGCGCCTCGCCGGACGTATCGCCGCCTTCCTGGCGCTGGGTGGCGAGAATGCGGCGGCTGTAATCCTGCTCGGGGGCCTGAAAGAACCGGCGCACCGGCGCCTCTTCGATGATGCGCCCCTGTTCCATGATCAGCACGCGGTCGCAGTAATTGGCGATGATGCCGAGGTCCTGCGTCACCAGCAGCACCGCCGAGCCGGTTTGGTTGGCGGTCTCCCACATCTGGTCGAGGAACTGCGCCTGAATGGTGACGTCGAGGCCGCTGGTCGGCTCGTCGGCGATCAACAGTTTGGGCCTGGAACTCATCGCCATGGCGATCAGCACGCGCTGGGTCATGCCGCTCGACAATTCATGGGCATGCGCCTTGACGCGGCGTTCCGGGTCGTTCATGCCAACCATGCGCAGCATGTCGATGGCGTGCTGCCAGGCTTGCTTTTTGCTGACCTTGTTGTGGGCGCGGTAGACCCGCGAAATCTGATTTCCCACCGTCAGCATGGGATGCAGCGAGGTGCGCGGGTTCTGCACGATGAGGCCGATATCGCGGCCGCGGATGGCGGCGATCTCCTGGTCGGCCAGGGAGAGCAGATCGCGGCCGAGAAAATGCACGCTGCCGGCGGCGATCCGCCCGGGCGGGCGCACCAGCCCCATCAGCGCAATGGCGGCGGTCGATTTGCCGCAACCGGGCTCGCCCATGATGCCGACGAATTCGCCGGGCCGGATGGTCAGCGAAAAATCCGCCACCGCCAGCGTCTCGGCGCCGTCCTCGCCCTGGAAGCGCACCGTCAGCCCTTGCGCCTCGAGAATCGGCGCGCCGCTATCGGCTTCCTCCGTGCGCGCGGCGCTCATGCTTCGCGGAATTTCTGTTCGATGGCGTGGCCGACCACGGCATAGCCGAACACGGTGACGGTGATGGCGAGGCCGGGAAAGATCGACGGCCACCATTCGCCGAGAATGAGCTGTGTTGCGCCGACCGAGATCATGATGCCCCATTCGGGCGTCGGCGGGCGCACCCCGGCGCCGACGAAACTGAGCCCCGCCGTGAGGATGATGGCGAAGCCGACGGTCACCGACAATTGCACCAGCGAAGGCACCAGCGAATTGGGCAGCACATGCTTGACGGCGATCTTGAAGCTGCTATTGCCGACCGCCCAGGCCGCCTGGACATAGCCGCGGGCGCTCTGGCTCATGACTTCGGCGCGCGTCAGGCGAATGAAAATCGGCGTGTAGACGAGGACAAGTGCCAACACCAGATTGCCGGTTTCGCGCCCGGCCAGGGCGACCAGGATCATCGCCGTGATGAACACCGGAAAGGCTTGCAGCACGTCCGAGACGCGCATCATCAATTCGCTCGCCCAATTGCGGTAGAAGCCGGCGATGAGGCCGAGGAAGGTGCCGAGAAAGAGCGAGATCAGGGCACCACCCAGAGCAATCGACATATCCGCGCGCGGCGCCGAGATCACCCGCGAGAACACGTCGAGCCCCGATTGGTCGGTGCCGAACCAATGCGGCGGCTGTTCCAACTGACCCGACACGGCGAGATAGAACAGGCTCGGCCATTCGATAAGGGGCGGCGGCGGCACCGAAATATCGCCGGTCGCCTCGATCGGGTCATAGGGGCTGATGGTGGCGCCGAAGGCGGCGAGAAATATCGACAGCGCTACCACGAACAGGCCGAAGACGAGAAATTTATTGCCGCTGAACCGGTCCATGCGGGCAAAGCGCCGCGCTTTCGGCGCCGGCGCGCCGCTGCCCTGGCTATTGGGCTCAGCGATACTCATGAGCCGGCCTATGCATTAATACTGCACCCGTGGATCGAGATAGGCGTGAATGATGTCGAGCAGCAGATAGATGAACAGCGACAGCAGCGCCACCGTCAGCACCACGCCCTGGATCGCCGGATAATTGAAGGACAGAATCGAGCGGATGGCATATTGGCCGATGCCGCTCAGCGAGAACACCAGCTCGACCGTCACGGCGGCGCTCAACAGCACCATATAAAAAATGCCGACCAGCGTCACCGCCGGCGTCAGTGCGGCGCGCAACGCATAGCGCCCGATCTCTTTTTTGGATAGGCCACAGGCCTGCGCATAGAGGATGTAGTCCGAGGCCAGCGCGCGCACCATGTTCTGGCGCACCATCTTGGTGATGGCGCCCGATATGACGAACACCAGCGTCCCCACCGGCAGCATGAGGTGATAGATCACCGAGACGAAGACCTCGAAGCGCCCGAGCAGCAGCGAATCGATAATCAGGAATCCGGTGATGACGCTCGGCCGCGTCATCATCGGGTCGATGCTTCCCATCGGCGGCGGCGCCACGCCGAGCAAATAGAAGAAGACGAACACGAACATCAAGCCCCACCAATAATCGGGCTGGGCGCCGGCGAACATGCCCCATATCAGAGCCACCTTGTCGGCGATGCTGCCCGGCTTGGTGGCGCTCGCCATGCCGAGCGGAATGGCGATCAGGAAGGACAGCAGCAGGCTCAGCGTGACGAGTTCGAGCGTCACCGGGAGAAAACGGCCGATCTCGAGAAATACCGGCTCGCTGGTCGTCCACGAGACGCCGAGGCTGGCATCGATCAAACCGGGCTCTTCGGAAAAGCCGAGAAAGGCCGAGAGCTGTTCGAGTATGGTTTTATCGAGGCCGAGCGATTTTTCGGCCTGGACATAGGCCTCCTCGCTGGCGTTCAGCCCGACCAGACCGGCCACCGGATCGGCGGGCAGCATGCGAATCAGGAAAAAGACGACCAGAGAGACGCCGAGCAACTGAAAGAAGGCGATGATGACGCGCCGGAGGATAAAGCGGCCGATCATCGGATTCGCTCTAGCGCACCACAGCGTTCAACTTGGAGACGGGCACCGGCAAAATCACTTATTGCCCTCACCCCAGACCGCCAATACCTCATCTTTTTCGACGATTTTGGCGAACATCCAGGCCATGCCGGCGATCGCACCGTCATAGCGCATTTGTTCGAGCTCGCCGGTGGCGTCCTTGACGACGAACACTTTGTAATCGCGCTCGCTCGCATCGCGCACCGTCGATTCGACGCAGATATTGGTGGTCACGCCGCACACCACAAGCGAATCCACATCGAGGCCATTCAGAATCGGTTCGATATTGGTGGCGTAAAAGGCGCTCGGCCGGTTTTTGTCGATCACGAACTCGCCCTCGAC
>PVBE010587192.1_pt1 | contig 26835 bp, 21 predicted proteins | sample 1631181 | NCBI WGS metagenome assembly PVBE01 (sample SAMN08397723, study PRJNA350692) | Marine metagenome, whole genome shotgun sequencing project. | isolation source: water | place: Pacific Ocean | collected 2012-04
AAGGACGACGGAGCCGGACCAACTCCTAAACGCCCAAAACACAAAACAGGCTTTGTTGTTCTGAGTCCCGAGGGGCTCCACCGCGCTCCTCAAAAGAACAACCAATTCCACCCACGAATTGTTCTGAAGAACCATTTTTTTAAGGAGTTACGGACACATGAATACCGACTACGTATCGAACCATCGCGTTAATCACCTGCAGAAGAGGACGAGCCTGGGGATCTTGCTGGCTTTGGCCGTGCTGCTCGCTAGCCCGTCGTTCGGTCAGCAAGACCAGCCTGGCGAGTCGGCCAAGAAGGCAACGACGACAAAGAAGGTACGACGCCGGTTACCGGCCCATTTCTCTGCGCTGGTCTCACAGAAGCAACGGGAGGCCATCTATAAGGTCCAGGCCGATTACGTAGTGCAGCTGGGCAAGTTACGCGCACAGCTGGATGCCTTGGTCGCTGACCGTGACCGTGAGGTCGATGGCGTCTTGGATGCGGAGCAGTTGGCGGAGGTCACAAAGAAACGCACGGATGCAAAGAAGAAGCGCGCGGCGCGAAGTAGCAAGAAGTCGAGTTCTAAGGAGTCAACCGAAGGCTAGCTCGCATTCAGCAGGGACTGATCACGGGACGCATGGATGCGTCTTTCTCTTCTTGCGCATCATCGATTTTGGATCAGCCAAGAAACAACTGTCGCGAGAATCATGGTTGTTGATGCGGCGATATCTTTACCGTTGAGTCAGATTAGCCCGTATAGTCGTTGTTCGCTCCGCGAACACTACGTGTGGTTCGCGAGCGCACAACGACTATGATCAACTAGGCCATTCAACTTCCCCACAGCCTACGGTCTCACCTACCCCATGCTTCGTCGGTCTGAGGCGAAGCCTCACTTTTGATTGGCTGGTTCATTGAAGCGCCCAGCAATCAACCTGCCGGCCCCCGCCAGGCCAGATTCTGTTAGAATACCAGCGACGCCTCGCATTGGCCCGGACCTTTTGCATCGAGCGGCGTCTTGTTTGCCGGCTGACGAAACCCCTAAGATGCGCTCGTGACGACCAGCACCCCACCAGAAATCCGCAAAACTGCCTGCAATCGCGACTGCCCAGATGCCTGTGGCATCGTCGCGACGATTCAGGATGGGCGCGTCGTTAGTCTGCAAGGCGATCCTGATCATCCGGTCACGCAGGGATTCCTCTGCCATCGCACCAGCCGATTCCTCCAACGGCAATATGATCCCGATCGGCTTACGACCCCTTTGGTTCGCAAGAATGGCGAACTCGCCCCCGCCAGTTGGGATCACGCGTTGGATCTGATCGCCGAGACGATGTTGCGAATTCGCGCCGAATCTGGTGGCGATGCGATCTTACATTACCGCTGCGGCGGGTCGCTGGGGATCATGAAGCATGTCAGCGACTACTTTTTTGCTGCGTTTGGTCCGGCAACGACCAAGTCAGGTGATATCTGCACTGGGGCCGGCAGCGCCGCCCAAATGCAGGACTTTGGTCAGCTGGAAAGCCACGACTTATTTGACGTGCTCAACAGCAAGACGATCGTCTTGTGGGGGAAAAACCCCTATATCAGTCAAGTCCATCTGCTGCCGATTCTAAAGAGAGCCAAAGCAAATGGGACTCGCATCGTGTTGATCGACCCGGTCCGTCATCGTACGGCCGATCTGTCCGACTTGTATCTGCAACCGAAGCCAGGTGGTGACATTGCATTGGCGTTGGGCGCGGCAAAGATACTGTTCGAGCGAAACCAGTTTGATCCAGCTGCCCCGACGTATTGCGACCACTTCGGCGCATTCCGCACACTGGCGGAATCGCGGTCGGTCGAGAGCTGGAGCGCCGAGGCCGGTGTCACTGCCGAGAATTTGGTCGAATTTGCCACCGCCTACGCCAACGGGCCTGCCTCAATCTTGGTTGGATGGGGCCTGCAGCGCCGCCAGCATGGCTCCGCCGCAATTCGCTCGATTGACGCGTTGGTCGCGATCTCTGGAAATCTGGGGATCGCGGGTGGTGGCGTTTCGTATTACTTCAGTCGTCGGGGCGCATTTGATTTTTCGTTCGCCGACAGCACGGCGACATCGCGGTCGATCCCAGAACCAATGTTGGGACCTGGGATCCTAGCCGCCAACGACCCGCCGATTCGAATGGTCTGGGTGACGGCCGCGAACCCCGTGGTCATGCTGCCGGAATCGAAGACGGTAAGGAAGGCGCTCGAGTCGCGCGAATTGACCGTCGTCGTCGATTCCTTCCTGACAGATTCGGCCTGCTGTGCGGATATCGTTCTGCCAACGACGACGATGCTGGAAGAAGACGATCTGTTGGGTGCCTACGGTCACCATTGGTTGATCGAGTCCCGGCCCATCGTGGCACGGCCTGAAGGCGTTCTGTCTGATTATGAGATTGTCCAACAACTCGCCCAGCGAGTTGGAATGGGCTCGGAGTTTTCCGATGACGTCGACACGTGGAAACGACGACTTCTCCGTCGAGTTGCGGATCATGGCGCCTCGCTGGAAGAGCTACGGCGAGGAAGCATTCGTAATCCGCTCAGCCAGGAAGTCATCTTCTCCGACCGCAGATTTCCAACGCAGACCGGGCGAGTTGATCTGATTCACCACATCGCACCGCCCCCGCGAGCGCCTTCGCACGAAAGGCCGTTACTGCTGACGTCCCTATCGACCGAACAGTCACAGTGCTCGCAGTGGGTGCACGGAGCGCTGAACGGACCGTTGACCGCGACCGTCCATCCCGCATCGGCCGCAGGTTTCTCGGACGGCGAAGAAGCCACTGTCGAATCAGAAATCGGCGAGCTGACGGTTCGCTTGAAATTCGACGACCGGCAACGCCCCGACATCTTGTTGATTCCCAAAGGCGGCTGGCTCCGCAGCGGGCATTGTGGGAACGCGCTGATCCCGGCGGAACTGACCGACGCCGGCCAGTGTGCAGTCTACTACGATACGCCGGTTCGTATCGTCAAGCAGGACGCGATAACAGTAAGAGGAAGCCAGACGAAGTAACGGTTTTCATGGCGGATATCTCGACGAGTTAGAGCGGAATGTGTGAGGGTTTTCTGTTGGTTACTTCCCCGCGCCAGGCGCGTGTGCCTGCTACTCTAGTTGCGGCCGTCGGAACACGTAAGGGATGTAGTTCGTTTCATTCGAACGTGCGCGGCGCGTTGCTCGGCGTGTTGCTCGGCGCGCCGCGTGCCTGTACCTTATCTTGCTAGCCCACGCAAAACAACGATTGCCGTTACCGTTTGGAGTTTGCCATGCTTCGCTACCCCTTGGTTGTTCGGATCTTCGCCTTCATAACTTGTTGCTGCCTGTTGATCGCATCGTCGCTATGCGCGGCCCCTGCGCAACCGAAGGTGCTAACGTATCACGGCTATCCGAATTGCATTCAGTTGGAAAACGACACGATTCGCGTTGTGCTCTGCCCAGCAGCAGGTGGGCGGGTGTTGGAGTATTCATATCAGGGAAAAAATGCGTTGTACCTGGAAGAGGAAGCAACCGGGAAGCCGTATCAACCCGGCCAGCGCGCTTCGATGTCGGCAGGGCGATTTGACATCGGTCCGGAAAAGACGATTCCGCGCCACCCGACATTATGGTCGGGCAAGTGGACGGGCGAAGTCGTCGGGCTGTACGCGGCGCGGCTGACCAGTGCCAACGACGAGCCGACGGGTACACAACTCGTGCGTGAGTTTCGCATCGACGAAAAAGGTTCCCGCCTGGCGTGCACCCAGATCATCAAGAACGTCTCGGACAAAGTGACCGAGTGGTGTCACTGGAGCCGTACATTTGCGTTGGGAAACGGCATCTGCGTGATTCCGCTGACGACACCCAGCCGCTTTCCCAACCGTTACGTGATGTACGAAACAGGGGACTTGATTAACCTGCTTCCGACGGACCCAAACATTCGTGCGCGAGACGGTTTTCTCGAAATCACTGGCGTCCCGCGCGAACCCAAACTCGGGATGGATTCTATTGCGGGGTGGTTCGCCTACCTGATGAAGAACGACACGATGTTCGTCAAACAGTTTCCCGTCTACCCCAATCGTGTCTATAACGAAGTCGCGGGACTTACCATCTCGATCTGGTATCCTGAAGACCGTCGTGTCGAACTCGAACCGATCGGCCCGCGTGAACGGTTGCAACCAGGCAAGTCGGCTGTGTTTACCGAAGAGTGGTTTCTCTTGCCGTACGAGTTCCCAGCAGATGGCCAGGATGTCAACCTGAAAGAGGTCGAACGGTTAGTGAAAGTTGCGATTAAAGAAACCGAATCGCGTTCACGATAGCTGCCGGTCGTTCTTTTTCGCCACACTTGCGTTCGGTTAAGCCGGCCTCTCCTCGAACCGATGGATTCTTGATCATGAACCATGCACGTCTCTATGGGTTATTCTTCACAACCTGGATTCTGTTCGCAGGGCAATTCGTTCTTGCCGCGGATCGTCCCAACGTCGTTTTCATTCTGACGGACAATCACGGCGCGTGGACGCTGGGTTGCTATGGCAACAAGGACATTCGCACGCCGAACATCGATCGGCTCGCGGTCGAAGGGATGCGATTTACTCGAGCGATGAGCAGTAATCCCGTCTGTTCGCCAACACGCGCTACGTATCTGACTGGCCTGATGCCCTCGCAACATGGACTCCACTCATTTCTTGACAACAAGTACATGGTGGGCCCGGAAGCCTATTACACCCTGGAAGAGTTTGAGACGCTTCCCGAGATCTTGCATTCCGAGGGTTACGTTTGCGGTCTCAGCGGAAAATGGCATCTTGGTGCCAATCTGACTCCGCAGGATGGATTCTCCAAATGGATCACGATGATCCGAGGGAGCACGCGAAACTTCTATGACGATATGATCATCCAGGATGGCGAGGTTAAGAAGACGCCCAAATACATGACGGACCTCTGGTCGGAACATGCCGTTGACTTTATTGAACAGAATAAGGACAACGAAAAACCGTTTTTTCTCTACCTGGCCTACAATGGCCCCTATTGTCTGGGGCCACTGTTGCTCGAACCTGCGCGGAATCGTCACGCGGCATACTACGCGGACAAAGAGCTGCCATCGTTTCCGCGCGACACAATCCACCCGTGGCAATACAATAACAAGGCTTACCACAACAACCTGATAAGTATCCGTCGCGTGGCGGCCGAAGTGAGTGGAGTTGATGACGGCGTTGGCAGCGTCATGGATGCGCTTAGCAAGTACGGATTGGACGAAAACACCATTGTTGTCTTCGCCGGAGATCAAGGTTGGATGGGCGGCCAAAACGGTTTCTTTGGCATGGGCGATCACACGCGGCCGATCGGAGCCCACGACTTGATGATGCAAGTCCCGTTGATCTTCCACCACCCGAAGGGCATTCGGTCAGGGACGACGGACATCATGGTCAGCAATACTGACTTCCTACCCAGCCTGCTGGAGTATGTGGGGCTGGAGAATCGGATTCCACGCAAGCCCAGATTGTCGGGGCGAAGTTTCGCGGCGGCGCTACGCGGCGAACCGATCGACTGGGAGACGAAGATGGTCTACGAAATGGAAGGGTGTCGTTCGCTACGGATCGAAGACTGGAAGTATGTCGCACGGCGCGAGCCAGAGGGGCCGACCGAATTGTACGACATGGCCAACGACTCCTACGAACGGGTCAACCTTTTTGGCCAGCCGCAACACGCTGATATCCAACGGGCGATGGCTGTCAAACTCGACGGCTTTTTCGCCGAATACGCGGATCCACAATACGATATCTGGAAAGGCGGCCGTTCCAAAGCTCACCGCTTGCTGGCACCCGAAGGCCATCCAGACTATCGACCGCTCCGCAAGCAATGAAGTCGCCACCAGACGCGGAATGCGCTCTAAAACGGTCCCAACCGTGGAGGTTCAGGATCCATGCCGAATACGCTGGCGTCGAAACATCGCCGGATCAGGTCGGTTTTCAATGTCTGGTGATCCGCTCGGTCCCAGAGGTTTTCAAACTCGTCTGGATCTGTCTGCAGGTCGTACAGTTCACCTTGATCACTGCCATGGTACACGGTGATTTTCTCGGTCACGGTCCGCAGCATGGTTCCGTAGGCGTTCTTATGTGTCCAACTGTTGTAGTATTCGCTGAATACGTGGTCGCGATGTTGTTGCGGATCCGCCTGTCCAGTCAGATGCGGGACGAGCGAACGACCTTGGACACGACTGGGTATCTCCAGCCCGCAGGCTTCCAGCAACGTGGGGACCAAGTCAACCAGTTCGGTGAGGCCTGTGACTCGCAGGTTGCTTTGAAAGCAGCGGGGCCACGAAATGACCAGCGGGACGCGTACCGTCGCGTCGTAGAAATGCGGGCCCTTGAAATAAAGGCCATGGTCTCCCAACATTTCGCCGTGGTCTGACATGAAGATCACGATCGTATGGTCGCGTTGCCCCGTCTCATCCAGTGTCCGCATGACACGCCCGACCTGATCATCGATCAACTCACACATCGCATAGTAAGCTGCGGTCACCTGGCGACGATCGTCGTCGGTCATGGCCCCAGTATGGAATTCGCCGGGATTATTGTGCGCCCACTGGGCGTCGAGTTGCTGAAACGTCGTCTTCGAATCCAACTCGCCTTCCTGAACCTTGGGCAGCGGCATGTCGTCCGGATCGTAGTTCGCCAGATATTTGGCCGGCGGATCGAACGGATGATGAGGGTCGAAACAGTTGAAACTGAAGAACCACGGACGCCCTTGGTTGCTCCGAATGAAGTCGATCGCCATTTCGGCGCACCATGTCGTTTGGTGGAACTCGGCCGGCACGCCTTCTTTTACATATCCGGTGGACGGTCCGGCATAGAGCTTGTCCCACGTCTGCTCTTTGCTGTTCAGCCATTGTGTGTATGCGTTCTCTGGCCAATCCGGCTGAGGATGATGGGACCAGCGGAAATCGTGATAGCCGTCTTCGATTCGCGATTCCACTTTGCCGTCGGAACAGGAAGACAAGTGCAGTTTGCCGGCCAAGCCACAGTGATAGCCCGCATCAGAAAACATCCGACTCACGGTAATTTCATCTGCTGGAATCTTCTGTCCATTCTGTCGACAACGTGTCGTGCGAGGATACCTTCCGGTCAGAAACGAGGCACGACTTGGGGTGCAAACGGGACTTTGGCAATACGCCTGCGTAAACGCGACTCCCTGTTCGACTAACCGGTCAACGTGCGGCGTTCGGATCAACCCGTTGCCTAACGCATGGATCGTGTCGTGACGCTGCTGATCGGTACACAGCCAGAGGATGTTGGGCGAAGAGTCAGTTTCCATGGCGACGGCGATGTCGGAACGTGATCCGTTAGAAGCGTTGGCGGTTGAGCGACCAAGGGCGTTAGCATAACTGACGATCACGCCTGCGACGACCACGTCACGGGCTGACCTCTACCTAGCTCACGGTTCAAGGATCTCAAACTCTGGTCGAGCTTTCATCATCAGCGCGGCATGTCGATAGAACGGGTAGACGCTCCATTCGACACATGCCACAAGGTCGATCTTGCCGTCGCCATCATAGTCGCATGGTCGAGCGCACGGTCCGTGAGCCGTGATTTGAATGGGTTCGCCAAAGCAACGCATGGTGACAGGTTGCCCGAAGATCGGCTCTTTCTTCGTACCAACATTTCGCAGCAGATAAATACTACCCCCGTCTTGGATTTCTCCGTGCGAGCCAGCCAAGCTGTACATCAAATCGATGCGTCCGTCGTTGTCCCAATCACAAGGTCGAAACGCTTCGGTCCAGTGTGATCGGCGCGAGACAATTCGATCGTCGATTGGGCGGCCGTCGATCAAGCCAAGAGCCGGGGCGCGCTTGAGTGCAAGCCGGCCGTCTGGCTTCTTGTGTTGCGTGAACAACGTGGCCTGTCGTGTGTCCCCGCTGAGGGTGATCAAGTCCATCAAGCCGTCATCGTTCCAATCCGCTAGTGCCGGGGCTGTCCGCCAAAAGAAGGGGCGATTCGGTTCGCGGGGATACGTGTCTTTTTGGGCCAATTGTGCTGATTTCTGTTTGTTTTGTGGAGAATCCGGAAAATCGTCAACGGCGATCTGTTGCCGCACGCCGAAAAGTGGATCGTCTTGCGAACCCACGTTGCGAAACCACAGGATCCGGTTAGTCTCGTTCGCGCACACCAGGTCGCACAGACCGTCGCCATCCCAATCGACGAACTCGGGGTAAGGATAGCCCATATTGTGCCAGTGGTCTGGCGGCCCAAGAATGTCGTCTCGCAAGAAACGGATCGGCTTGCCGTCAGCGAGAATCCGCCTAGGTTCGGCGTACGACGGGCGTGCCTTGGTGCCTGTGTTGATCACGATCTGCGGCCATCCATATCCACCGCCGACGAGCAAGTCGAGATCGCCGTCATCGTCCCAGTCACGGAGGCACGGCCACGCCTGATCGCTCAACGAAAGCACCGCCGAGATTGACGCGGCGCGAGCGACTTTTGAAAACCGGGGGGACACGACCGACGTTGCATCAGAAGCCGATCCATCTGGCGGCGGAATCACCATCGCGTACTTAGAAATGTCTTGAAATACGTTGTGCTGTACCAACAGCGCTGGGCGCGATTCGTCGCGAACCGCCGAAACGTACGAACACCACTGCGGTTCGATACCGGCCAGAGGATGTTCTTCACCGAATCGCGGTGGGTCGCCACCGAGGTTTTTGCGCCAGGCAATCCGATATCCATCGGGCTGCGTCGTCGAGCCGCCTTGTAGGCAGACGGCGTCAAGACGTCCGTCACCATCCACGTCGACAAAACAAGGTTCCCGGCCGGCATCGAGGGTGATTGGCGCTTCCGGCTCAAACGGCCACCCTTGCGGGTTCGAGTTGCGGACGAGTTTCCCATCGACCACCAGGTCGGTCGCACCGTCTTGGTTCAAGTCGACGGCACGACACGCCTTCCATCCGCCGACGGGGATCGCGGCCGAGCGTCTAAATGTGGGCTGTCCCGCTGTATCCGCTTGGCTGGAATTGAGAAATATCGTCGCGGTCTTGGTCCCATTAGCCGTCACCACAAAATCAACTCGACCGTCGCCGTTCATGTCAGTGAAGTCGGCGGACGTGTAGGTGTGCACAAAATGCTTCAGTTCGACGGCATCCGGTGTTTCGCGATACCGCAGACGTGTCAGATCGCCAAACTGAAATGACCTGTTCGCATCGAGCGCATCCGCGGGCTGTGCATCACCTTCGTCCGTAACACGCGGGTAGTAAACGATCCCACTTCGCGGGTCATCGGCTCGATACGAATAATTCCAGCAACCAGCCAGATCGCGGCGCCCATCACCATCGAGGTCAACAAGCGACATACCGTAGAACATCGTGATTGGACGTGGACGCCCAGCGTTGTATCGCAACAAATCCCCAACGCCGATCGCGGGCGTGTATTCTTGTGGGTGTGCTGTAATACGAACTGCCGTCGTGCGAAAGCGAATCTCGTAATCAACCTGTTCGCGGTTGGCAATCACCCATTCGACATGCAATGAGGTGGCCGATTCGAACCGCGAGAGCGCGTGCGGCTGACGTAGGCCGGTCGCGAGGTTGATTACTTCGATCGAATTCAGATCGATGAACCCTTCGCCGCCAGCTTTGCGAATCCGCTCGCCAAAATCGATCAGCGGATCCATGGGAACATTATCGTATTCCAATGGCGTCGTGACCTTCAGTTGAAAGTGGAACACCGGATCCACAATGGGATCCTGCGCAGAACTCGCCAGCGTTATCTGGGCGACGAGGATCGTGGCGGCGCACAACTTTCCAATTCCGTTCATCGTTGATCCGTACCGTATTTGATTTGGTCCGACATACTGTCAAAAAAACCGCGCGATGTGGGCGTTACTTCTTGCTCGTGCTTGGAACGCTTACTCGTGCCAAATAGATGCTTGTCTTTCCTTCATGAGACGAATAGTAGCTGATCCACAACAGTCCATCGTGCCAAACCAAACCGGCGTAACTGGTGTCGCCACCGGAGGGAAGTTTGAGCGCTTCGGTCAGCGTCGCGTTCTCGGTGTCCAGCCACGACAGCGATGTCCGCGTACCACCATTGTAAAGTCGCGTGACGGCAAGAATTCGGCCATCTGGTAGTTGGATCATATTCGGTCCGCCAATGCGCAAATTGAGATCGCGCCATTTCCAATCCGTGTACGGCGGCCCGGCCGTGCCAAGCTGCGCCATTTTGTCGCCCGTTTCGTGACGAAGCAGGCACAGTGCCGATTTGTCGGCGAGAAACAGAATCTTGTCTTCACCGCAACCGTTGGGCGCGGGGACACGAGATACGTGGGTCTCAAACGTCTCGCCGTCAGTCGACTTATAAAGTTTTAACGTTCGTTTCGTACGATCGCGTTGCGTGTTGTAGCCCATCGTATACGCGACGTCTTCGTACCACTGGGTACGCCACAGCCAAAACCCGGGATCGCCAATCTTCCGCCAATCGTCCCACGTGTAGCCGGCATCGGTGGAAAACCAACACATTGATTGATAACGTACTTTGGCGTCGGCAATCATGCCTGCGCCGTTGAGCATCAGGCGGCCGTCTGGTGTTACGGCGAGTTTGGCGTCGCGGAGATCGTAGGTCGATGAAGTGACCAGGGCCGTCGATTTCCATTGGCGTCCGTCCGCGGATGTAATCACGCGGAGGGCACCGTCGGGCGACACGTGTGCCGTGCCTTCGCGAAACACGCAGTACCATCGATCTTGGAATCGCAGCAGGTCAGTGAAGGCGTTGTGCGGTGCTTTGTCCCAAATCCGCTTCGCTTCGACGAGAACAGGCGATCCCATTTCCGTTCTCTCTTCGTCGCCAGACACGACAACTGTACCTGCACACCAGACCAATGAGCTCGCGAGCAGACAAACCACCAGACAACTGTCGACTTCGAGATATTTCACATTCGTTCTCCTATCGCCCACTTACGGGATGACTTTGTCAACTAACTTCTCATCAAAGATCTCGAATCCGGCCTTGAGGTAATTCGGCAGGGCAGCGGTGTGGTCGAGATCGCAGGTGTGCAGCCACAATCGTTTGGGCCCATGCTGCCAGACTTGGTGAGCAATCGCGTTTAAGAAATACTTACCAAGTCCGCGTCCAATGAACGCGGGGAAAAGTCCGAAGTACTTGATTTCGATCTCATCACTTTCACGTCCATCGATCTCCACAAAGCCTGCCGGATGTCGATCGACAAGCAACAGATGCACAACAACCCCCGGATCATCCAACAGTGCTTGAAGACGCGCGGGCGCCATCTGCAGCCGATCCGTCCACAGCCATGCTTCACCGACCGCCTTGTACCAAGCCAGATAGTCGACCCTGCTGGGCGATTTCGCCCAAACGATTTCGATGCCTTCACAAGGCGGTTCGAATCGTGAGGCCGGAGGCGAACGCATCTCCAGATAGGTCGTCTTGGTCTTGATGTTCGGCATGACGAAGGTGCGTATTCTCTAGAATCGTGGTTTGCCATCGCCGGGCGCTGGCTGTTGTTTTTCTGTTGTGCCGCGCGGCTTCCAATTGTGGTGTGTCATATGTGCGGCGACCACCAGCGCCTTGTTGTTACAGGAGATTTGTGTTGAGCGATGTTGGTGTCGGCCAGTCATGTTGCGCTCCTCAGTAGTTGACTTTATGGGACTACGCGATTCGTTCCCAGTAACTCATTCAAAGCGCGGTTTGCAACTCGCACCGTGTATTTCCCCTTGGCCACCATGTTGGCCCGGTACTCGAGTGCCGATTTCATTTCGTTGATGACGGGGCGTGCCATTTCGTCGATCTCATCAAGCGTAATGATGGCCTGCAACCGTTCCCACTGGGCACCATTCTGTAAGACGTCCACCAGCACCGGTAGCGCAGACTCGGGTTGCTTCCAGCGACAAAGTGCTCTAGCGGCCGCAGTTCGGACGGCGGCGGACGAGTCCTCGAGCAGCTCGTGCATTCTCGGCGCAGTGCTGGCGGCCTCGACGACATTTCCCAATCCGATGGCGCCCCAATAGCGAACTGCGGCATCTTCGTCGTGGGTCGCGGCAAGCATCGCCCTGATTTCACTGGCACCGGCGAGCGACATTGCGGCCGCGTCGCGAATGCGTTTGACCAACTCTTCCGCTCCGGGCTGTCGCAGGATTGCGTAACGATTGCCAAAACGTTCTTCGCGAATTGCGATCTCCGGCTCGGGAATCAGGCCAAGATCCCTGGTTTCCAAGACCCACTCCATGTGCGCGGCCCGCAATCGCTCGAGTTCAGCCGTGTAGGCGGGATCCGCGGCCAGGTTGTTGATCTCGTGCGGATCAGAGTTCAGGTCATAGAGCTCTTCGACTGGCTTGCGTGGAGCCATGAAGAGGGCGGCGGCGGGCGGCATTTTATCCATTGCCGCCACGCGGCGAATCTCTCGCATCAAACGCCCCTTTTCTGGCGTGTTCATGTACTGATAGTAGGTCTTGAACGGTTCGTAGTTGCGTATGTATTTGAACCGTTGATCGCGAACTGCACGAATGATGTCGTAACGTTCGTCCATGCGATCGCGCGCGCCGTAGACGTACCGACGCGCTGCCAGCTGATTCGTCCCCGGAAACGGTTGCCCCTGCACGTGATCCGGCAGCGTGAGTCCCGCCAGACTCAGCATACTAGGTCCCAAGTCCATCAAGGACACCAGCCGGTCGGTTGTCGTTCCCGGTGTGCCGGGTGCCAATTGCTTCCATTTTTCCGGGACACGGACAATCATCGGGACGTGCATGCCGGAATCATAGAGCCAGCGTTTGGCCCGCGGCAGACCGACGCCATGGTCCGACCAGTAGATGATGATCGTGTCTTCATACAGATCGTCTTCTTTCAGCTGCGAGACGATCTCGCCGACGCGGCGGTCCATGGCCGTGACAACGTCGTAATACCAACCCCAATCGGCGCGGACTTCAGGCGTATCGGGATAATACGGTGGCAGCGTGGTCAACAACTTCGGGTCGTGCTTTTCGATCCCAATGGTCACACGTTCGTACTTGCTTTTGTTTGCGATGCCTGATTCGTGACATTCGGTGAAATTGAACACGCTGAAGAACGGCTGGTTGGAGCCCGCCCGATTGCGCCAGTGCGCCTTGCCGCTGGACACGTCCCAGGTATTCTTCGGTGCCTTGAATTGGTAGTCCGTCTTCGAATTATTCGTGCAGAAATAACCGGCCTTTCTCAGAGCAATGGTGAACGGCAGGATGGTATCTGGGAGCGTGGCCGAGGCTCGCATGTGCTGCGTCCCGATCGTGGTTTGATACATGCCCGTGATAATTGTCGACCGGCAGGGCGCACAGACGCCAGCCGTAGCAAAGGCGTGCGTGTATCGGACGCCTTCGGCAGATAGGCGATCGATGTTTGGCGTCGTCGCGTGTGGGTCGCCGTAACATCCCAGGTGCGCGCTAATGTCTTCACAGCTAACCCACACGATGTTGGGTCGATCGGCGGCGTCCAGTGTGGCCGCCGATAGCAAGAAAGGTAGCATGACCATCGCCAAACACCGCAACAACAGACTCATGGGATCCTCGGTAACGAACAGCCAGTTGATCCTCGTACGATTCTCATTGGTAGCCCTGATCGGTCGCGAACAAGCGAAGCAAAGTTCCGGCAATGTCGCTAGACAAGGTGTGCCTTTCCCATCTTGGTTTGCCCTGGCTCTTTCCTTGCTTCGTATTGGTGAAGTTGTTTCAGCATTCGTATGGCGGATTGAGTATACTGTGCGAACCATGCGTCTTACCAATCGGTTGCACATTCTCCGGCGGTGTTGTATGAACAATTTGCCATGCGTTAACCGTCAAGTGCCAACATTCTGCTTGACGATGGTGTTCTTGCTGACTGGCGGCTTGATCAATTTGCGACCGCTTTGTGCGGCGGATTGGCCGACCTACCAACACGATGTGCGACGCAGCGGCTATACAACTGAACATTTGGAGGCAGCAAGACTAATTCGCGTGTGGACCTGGCGATCGCATCACCCGCCGCAGCCGGCGTGGCCGGGGCCGGCAAAGTGGGACGCGTATGCCAATCTTCGCAACCTGCCGTCGATGCGAGCCTACGATTTGGTATTTCACCCAGTCGCTGTTGAGGATGCGGTTTTCTTCGGATCGTCCGTGGACGATTCACTTTATTGTCTCGATGCCTCCAGCGGTGTCGCGCGTTGGACATTCACTTGTGACGGACCGATTCGCGTCGCTCCCAGCGTCGTTGACGACAAGCTGTACTTCGGTTCCGATGATGGCCATGCCTACTGTCTTCGCACAGACAACGGTGAATTGGTCTGGAAATTCCGGCCCACGGACACGGATCACCGGATTCTGAACGACGGCCGGCTGATCCCGTTGCATCCCTGCCGAACCGGCGTGTTGGTCGACCGAGGCATTGCGTATTTCGGGTGTGCCTTGCTGCCCTGGAAGGATGCTTACTTGTGCGCCGTCAACGCGAACACCGGAAAGCCGGATACTGATGCTTGCTACGTGAAGAAGCTGCACGGCCTGACGCTCGAGGGGCCACCGGCTGCAACCAGAGAATTGCTTGTGCTACCGCAAGGTCGCGTCGCGCCACGGACGTTTCGACGGTCTGACGGTCAAGACCAAGGCCCATTGAAGAAGAGCAGTGGCGGGTCGCTGGTCGTTGTCGCTTTGGATTCCAAGGTGTTTCATGGCCCGGCCGCCGACAGTCGTCGTGGCGGCATCAACAGCAGCAATCCGCAAACTCGGGAAATGATTGCGTCGCACGGTCGCGGCAACGCGATGGCGGTTGCGGGCAATCGATCGTTCATGCTGACTGACGACGAGCTGATTGCCGCCGACCTGGTCAAACAAGAGACGCTGTGGACTGTGCCAAGCCGAGAATCGCACGCACTGATCGTCGCAGACAAGACCGTTTTCTTGGGCGGTGATGGCAACGTCGCGGCAGTCAATGCCGAGACGGGGCAAGAGATTTGGCGTCATTCGGTCGCAGGCCGAGCACACGGTTTGGCAGTGGCGAGCGGTCAACTGTTGGTCAGTACGGACGCCGGCACCATAGAGGCGTTTGCGGCTGGCTCGACGGCGTCTGAGGCGAGTTCGAGCGCTCCGCCCACCGCTCCGCCAGAACCGCTCGTCGCGATTGAACCGATTGACGATGACGATCTTGTCGGCCGCTGGGTGTTTCAGCGTCCTTCCATCCGTGGCGATACCGTGTTTGCGCAAAATGGCCCGCTCAACGGTAGCTTGGCCGCACGGCCGAAGATGGAGCGCATCGCCCGTTACGAAGGCCTGACACTGGATGGTGTCGCGCAGAGCGTGGTCTTAGCCGAGGACCACAGACAAGCGGCCCTCCCGCAGCAAGACCTTACCGTGGAGGCTTGGGTTCGCGTCGATCGCCCGCAACAGTGGGGTGGAATTGTCGGTGCCGTCCAAGACAACGGCTCGTTCGAACGCGGTTGGCTGCTGGGCTATCGCGACGCAAAGTTTTGCTTTGCCATGGTGGGGCAAGAGGGTCCAGGCCGTCTGAGTTATCTGACGGCCAAAGAGTCGTTTGCCTTGGGCCAATGGCATCACGTCGCCGGTGTGTACGATGGCGAAACGACATCGCTTTACGTTAATGGTCAGCTGGCAAATAAGACGGACCAACAGCAGGGCGCGATCCACTACCCGCCCCGTGCGTTCTTCGAAATCGGCGCGTACCACGATCAAGACGAGTACTTTCGGATGCGAGGTTGTTTGCACGAAGTGCGGCTGTATCGGACGGCGCTAGCCGCCGCAGACATCAAGCAACACGTCAGTGATAAGCCACCGTTTACACAGCCGGCACAAGCTGCGCCATCGACGTTCCGCGTTGCTTCAGGGCCATGGCTTCAGTTCGTTTCGCCCAGTGAAGCAACCGTGCGTTGGCAGACCGAACAGCCCGTGTCGACACGCCTGACGCTACTTAGGGATGGGAAGGCCGAACGACAACACATATCGACAACCAGTACAGAGCATCAAGTTCGGCTGACCGACCTGCGCCGTCGCCGGACCTACGGCTACTCGATTCAGGTGACCCGTGACGGAGATGAACTGACAACGCCAATCTATCAGTGCGACACGTTCTTCAACTACCGGCCGGCCAAAGTGCTGCCAACAACAGATTCTGACGACGAGCATTTCGGGGATGTCGCTCGTTCCATCCTCAATCGCTCACAAGTCCGCCAAGGAATCTGCCTGGTCGTTGGGGCGGGCAACGGCCGTTTGGCATACGAATTAGCGCGTCAAAGCGACTTGCGCGTGGTCGGCGTCGAGACTGATGCGGTACAAGTGCGCGCAGCGCGCTCCATGCTCCATCGGCACGGCTGTTACGGTTCCCGCGTCACTGTCGAGCATGTTAGTGACTTGACAGCGCTCCCGCTGCCGGGACATTTTGCGAATCTGGTCGTGTCTCAAACGATGCTGGAAACGGGCCTGGTGCCCGGGACGTCCGCCGAAATGTTACGAGTTCTCCGGCCAGACGGGGGAATCGCACTGTTGGCGACTAACAGGCACGGCGATGACAAGGAGGTTCCGCCGCGGTTCATCCGCGATCGTGATGAACAACATGGCGGTGCCGATGAGCGCGTGTGGTGGAAGCTGGTACGTGGGCCGTTGGGGGGTGCCGGTGACTGGACACACTTGTACGGACATGCCGACAATTCGGCATTCGGTGGCGAACAACTCTCCGGAGCCAAGAACACCAACGACCTTGCCGTGCAGTGGATCGGTCGGCCAGGACCGCGTTACCAGTCGGATCGCAGCGGCCGGAAGCCCTCGCCGTTGGCGGTGGCGGGCCGATTGTTCTTGCAGGGACAGCATCGGATCGTGGCGCTCGACTCTTACAACGGAAGTCCTTTGTGGTCCTTGGAGATTCCCCATTTCGAGCGCTACAACGTGCCGCGAGATTGCGGCAACTGGTGCGCCGACCGGGAGTTTCTCTATGTGGCGGTCCGTGACGAGTGCTGGCAGGTCGCCAATGCCGATGGGCGCTTGGTCAAAATCCACAACGTGAATCCGATCGCCGACCATGACTGGAAAGCCGACTGGGGCTATATCGCGCGGCACGGCGACAAACTCGTTGGCACCGCGGTCAAGCAGGGAACTTCGTGGACGGACTTTTGGGGCAAGGCCGGCTGGTACGACGCACGTGACGGCGAAGTGACACACAAAGTCTGCAGTGACAACCTGTTTGCCACGCATTCGACCAGTGGGAAACTGCAATGGACCTACGCTGGCGGCGTGATCATGAACGCGTCGATCACGATTTCTGGTGACCATGTGTACTTCGTCGAATCTCGCAATGAAGCCGTCAAGCAATCGCCAGCAAGACGTGTCGGTCCCGAGTTTTGGCAAGACCAGTACCTGGTGGCCGTGAAAATTGAGGACGGTTCGATCGCCTGGGAACAGCCGTTGAGCGTATCCCCTGGAACGGTCGCTTTCTACATGGCGCATGGCCAGGACCGTCTGGTAACGGTTTCGTCCAACGACAATCAATTTCACGTGAACACATTTTCAGCTGAACAGGGCAAGAAGTTATGGAACCGCAGTTTTCGTTGGCTAGGAAATAAAGGCGACCACGGTAAAGCGCTCTCGCGTCCGGCAATCGTCGGTGATCGGCTCTACGTTCGCCCGCAGGCCATGAAGTTGGCCGACGGTGTGTTGCTTCCTCACCAGTTACCGGGCGGAGGTTGTGGCACATACGCGTGCACAGCCGACGCGCTGTTTTTCCGCTCGAGCACCGTCACCATGTGGGACGGTGAGAACGGCAAAGCGACCAACTGGCCACGGCTCAGGCCGGATTGCTGGTTGAGCACCATTCCGGCGGGCGGCATGCTGTTGTCGCCAGAAGGGGGCGGCGGATGCAGCTGCGGCACGTGGATGGAAACGTCGATCGGTTTTATGCCGCTGTCGCAAAGAGCCAGCGGCACAGAGCGTCCTTAGCAGTGTTCGATCTTTTATTGTCGTCTTTCGCTCCGCGAAAGCACGTTCCTTTCGCGGAGCGAAAGGCGACTATCGGACAGTAATTCTTCGAACGATCCTTAGAGCTGCGTCGCTCGAGGTTACTCGTCGATCATGAACTGGATTTCCGTCAAGTACTTCCTTGGGTTGCTCCGGAAAATCATGCCTGGCCCCTTCACGTACACCTCGCGCGACGGGACTCGCGTTTTGATTCCATTCGCGGTGATATGATCCTTAACACGTCGGTACGCGTCTCCGATATTCTCGTACGGACCCAAGTGCAAAAGCGTGAGGCAACGGCCACCGGGAAGGAGGCGGGTCGAGATACCGTCGACTTCTTTGGCGCTCCGAACCGGCAGGCAGGCTTCGAAGTCGGCGTCGTCTTCCTTCTTCTCTTGGTCGTAGTGCAGGCAGAACGGTTTCCCACAGATTGAGAATCCAAAGTGCTTTCCGATTTTCGAAAATCCTTGACCGCAATCTGAGTATTTCCCTTTCATGCGCACACCGGAAATCAACATTTCGTCGACGGTCTTCTCGGTGATTTCAAACGATGGTTGTGTCATCATACCTTCTCCCATGTCCGTCGAGACTGGTGGCGCCCAGTGGCGCACCCAATCAAGATAGCCCGACCAAGATAGCCCGACCAAGATAGACTGCCGCGTGACGCGAGAATAGCGGGGCACGGGAATCGTGGAAGCGCGACGCCCGTTGGCAGCGTTTGGCAACCTGTTGAAAACCACCAAGGCAGGAAGGTGGCATCTACAACGGACGTTTAGTCCGTGTCCTTGAGCTTGACCTTGGACCGCTTGGGCCAGAAACTCAACCAACCACTCGCGGCGGCAGTCGATTCCTCGCCGGCAACGGGGGCTTCGCCACTGAGCGTCGCAGCCAGGTTAATCACGGACTGTGTGATTCCGGCGTTGGGTGCATGGTCGATCAGCGGAACGCCGTTATTGCGTACCTCGGCCATCGTCCGGTAGTCGTTGGGAATCTGCCACTCGATTTTGCGGCCGATCGTCTCCTGAGCCTTCTTCAGGCTAATTTGTCCATCCTGGAGGCCCGCTCGGTTGACGATGATCTGGATCTTCTCTTTGAGACCCTCCGCTTCGTCGAGTGACATCAATAAACGGACAACGTTGCGCAAACATGGCAGGTCTAACTGCGTGAGCAACAAGATGTGCTCGGCAGACTCCAAGGCCACCATGTCGACTTCGCTATAGCTTTTGGAAAGGTCGAAGATTAGATGGGAGAATGTCGCCTTTAACAGTCCGATGACGCGATAGAGATCATCGGCGGTAATCAGCGACGTGTCCTGCAGTTTGACAGGCCGGGGCAGCAAGTAGAGTCCGGACGAGTGTTTTGTCAGGGAGCGTTTGAGCAACGTGAAATCCAAACGGGAGACATTCTGCGCAACATCGACCAACGTATAGTCTGGGATCGTATCCAAAAACACGTCTGCGTCGCCAACGGACAGATCGAGGTCGATCAAGACCACCGAGAGGTGAGGCCGCATGGCGAGCACACAGCCCAAATTGACCGCTAGGCTCGTCGTGCCAACACCGCCGGTTGCGCCGGCCACCGCAATGACTTTGCAGCCTCGCGTTTTACCTTCCCCCTGCCCGAAACGTTGGTTGCTGATCCGTTCGATTGCGCCAACCAGATCCTCGACGCTAACTGGCTGCGTGAGGAACTCCTTTGCGCCAGCTCGTATGGTCTGCAGAATCAATTGGCCATCCGTGGAAGAGCTGACCACAAGAATGCTGCATTCAGGCGCACTTTCGCGCAAGCCTTCGATCAATGTCAGAGCTTTGTCGGCGTCGTGATCGACAGAGACAATACCAATTTCAGGATTGGTTTGTCCGACCACATCGGCAAAAAATTCGTAACGTGAACATTCGGCTTCCAGCCACACGACATCCATGCCCAGTAGCATTGACTTGAGGGCGTCTCGCGTCGTGTCGTTTGGATCGACAATTGCTAAACGAAGTACGTTGCTCATCAGTTGCCATCCATTGAGAAGAGAAGGCGATGCTTGGTGTGAGCCATTCTCACTAGAAAGCTTGTATCAGGTTCTTCTTTACAAATGAGTCAAGTTTTCAGTGACGGGCACCGACCGCAGGTTGGTCGGGGAGCGGGTCGCTGCAACCAAGCGATAGCTCGAATTGGTCCGAGGCACAGCCTCACTAGTTGAATTCGTCGTATCCAAATGGCCCTATTAACGTCGGAGGGCCACTGGAGTTTGCCGGAGTTTGATCGGCCGGTGTCACTGATGATCGTGGTATTCGCAGGCTGCCGGTCGAAGTTGAACGTGCTGGGATCGGATTGCTACCTGGTATGACCGCGGGTCGGGAACTTTGCGGCGATGTTGTGGTTCTCGTGTCCAGCAGTTGATGGCCGGCTGGTCGGTTCGCTCCGGTGCATTGCTGGCATCCGTCACCGTCGCAGCACTTGGGCACTTCCAGGTAGCCTCGGAAATAGAGGTCGACGTCGTTGGGTTGATCGGTTAATTGTCCCGGGCCACAAGGCGGCACTTCGTGTGGGTCCAAAGCAGAGACGAACTCGGGGGTCACCAAGATCAAGAGCTCGATTTCGTTGTGTTGCTCCTGAACACGACGAAAAGCAGCTCCAACCCAAGGCAAGTCAGAAAGCCAAGGCAATCCCATGTTCTCCGATTCGGTCTGAGTCTGGATCAACCCGGCCAGCGCCAACGTCTGACCCGCGTTCATTTCGACCGCAGTGTCGGCCCAACGGGTCCGCAGCCCGGGTACGGTGGTACTATTGATGGTCACACTTCTTGAAGGGTCGATTTCGCTGATTTGCGGACGTACCTCCAAGCGAATCCGGCCATTTCCGAGCACGATGGGTACGAAGTCGACACGCGTTCCAAATTCGCGATACTCGACCGAAATCGTGCCCAGGCTCTGTGGTACAAGAATCGGAAACTCGCCACCCGAACTAAAGCTGGCCGGGCGACCACTGACCGTAACGAGTGTCGGTTCGGCCAGGATCTTGACCATGTTGTACTGACGAAGGGCTTCGAGAAAGCTAAAGAACGATCTGCCACCACCCACAACGGTCGCTGCGAGCGTCTCGGCACCCGAACTGGTCACGCCGCCGCCGCTCACGATCAATCCGGAAGCGGATTGGATGATGCCGTCAGCGCCGCTGAAGAGCGCCCAGTCGAATCCCACTTTCCGCAACTTCGTGCGTGATACTTCCATCACTTTGACGTGCAGCATGATCTGCTGGACTCCGCCAACGGTAATGTTGTTGATCACACTAGGGTAATAGTCCTCTGCCATCTTGATGATCCGGCTGACCATTTCCACTTGGGGGACGTAGCCGGAAATCACAACGCTGCTGGCCAGCGGGCGGACGCGCAAGGTGGCGTCGGGAAATTCTGTCAACAACAGGTTCTCGAGTTCGCGGGCGTCGCCATAGACCAGGATGTCAATGGAGAATTCCTGGTCCTTGTCGTCCCAGACCGTCAGGCTCGTGAAGCCCGTTCGCAGCGCGGAGATCTGCACCTGATTCGCGGAGATCGGTTGTGCCCGAATAACCGTTTCATTTTCGACTAGTACCTGAGGAATCTTGTGATCCGTGGTAATGATCCGGCTGGTGTTGATGATCATCTCAAGTCGTTCGCCGGCGCCGCTGATCTTGAATTTCAACGGTTGTCGCCCAGGAGCAGGGCGTCTCGTCGATTGGCTCCAGGCAGACTGTCCGAAGGGACCTGTTAGTAGGAGCAGTCCCAGCAAAGTGGCGATCGCCAAAAGGCGGTTCTTAGACATGCTTCGCTTCCTTGCGATTTTGCGTTCAACACCAACGCTGTCTAGTTACTAATTATCCGCGCCAGAATCCCGGCCGCGGCTGACGTCGTGTCAGTTTTCGTCTGGTTCGGACTCCATCTCGTCGTCGGACGAGCCACCAACCGGTTCGTCGAACGAAGTTGCTCCTGTCACGGGTGTCACCGCAGCGGACGGATCTGCCACCGCTTGATCGGCAAAAACCTCCGTGGGCAACTTATTCTCGTCAGTCCATTCGAATTTCCGACTTCCCGTAGCGGACAAGACGATCATATTCCATACCGGCTCTGACGCCGCTGCCACAGCAGGTTGCGATGGAGTCGTGTCATTCTGTGTGTTCAGCCATGACGTGAAATCGGAGTTTCCACTGCCTTGATTCTTCTCTTCGTTGGCGGTCTCGGACGTCTGGCCCAACATCGACTGCACTGTTTCGCCGTCGCTGACATATTCAGTGGCCTCGTCCGGGCGGCGCAGACTAATAAACAGGTTGCCCAACTCCTTGCCCAACATGACTGTCTCTGCCTGTTTTGGTGTCACCAACAACGAGACGGTTTTGAGATTGCGCGTCCTGCCATCGTCATCGACGCTGCGATCCGTTGCGCCGTCCACACCAAAAACATTGATGTCGCGAAGCAGCGTGCGTGTGCCGGTCTCAGTGATCTCCGCGCTCTTACGAAAGAACACCAACAGATCGACGCGGTCGCCTGGTTGCAACATTCCGGCAACGGCCGAAGCGACCGTCACGGGGACGGAAACCACACGGAAACCGTTGGGAATCGTAATCGCCTCGCTACCGCGGACATTTGAATCCATCAACTTGGCGGACATGATCGGCTCGCCGGCGTAAAGTCGTGTCCGCGTGAATTGGTCATCCAGTTGTTCCAATTCGATGATCGCCCCCTCGGGTACGCGGTCCTTGGGCCACTCTTCCAACTTGACGTTCTGGGCATCCAGTTTTTCGCCAACACTCACGTCGGTGGTCGCAACAAAGATCTTGGCCGTTTCTACTTCGCCATTGCCGGAACTTGATGCGCGCTCCATGTATTGACTGACCCCGATGGATGCGACCAGGCCGCAGCCCACCGCAACCACAAACAGCATCATGTTTTTGGCTTTCATCCGTTGTTTCCTTGTCGTTAACGCGACGGCGTAGCGGAAGTCTTTGTCGCCGCGGGAAGCGTCTGCCTCGGCTCATTGCCCACAAGTGGGCCGCTCACCATGGAATCTGCTCATCGTTGTTTTCGGAATGACCGATACAGTTTGTGCAATTTGAACCATACGGACGTTAATCTCTTCTCATCTATCCGACATTGTTCATGAATCCTAAAGCTCCGATAGACCTTAGTTTAACTATCAGATAAGCATGCCCATCCAGGCAAAATAGAACAATGCGCCAATCGTGATGGGGATGCCGTAAGGGAGTTTTCGCATCGTACTTTTCCGGCCAGCTGCAATCTCTGCCAGCTTCTCCGGATCACGAATCGTGTTGATCTCATTCAAAATTGTGAAGAACTGCCGGTAGTGGTGCGACCAAGTACCCGACAGCAGTGCCATCGCAATGGCGAGCACGCCGCCGACGATGGATCCCACGCAATACGCATAGAATGTGGCAGTCACATGAACCCAGGCACCGCACCCCATGAGCAGCTTGACGTCGCCGGCTCCCATGCCTCCGATGGAATAAGCAGGCAGGAGGATGGCCAGACCAACAAGGGTACCAAGCAGACTCCAGCCCAAGCCATGGAGCCATGGATCACCGTTGTATGCATAAGAAACCGAACTGAACACCCAGCCGCTGACGATCAACGGATAGGTCAGCCAGTTTGGCACTTTTAGTTTCACGCCGTCGATGACCGCTGCCACGATCATGGCTGTCGAGAGAAACCAGATGTGCCAGTTTTCGACGACACCGGTCTGCAAGTTCGTGATCACGTCCATCTTGATTCCCCGTGTGTATCGCGAAGGTGTGTATCGCGTTGGCGTGTGCGCGGAGCGGTTCAAGTGGAACGGCTGAGGAGCGCATTCACTAAAACCGCATTGTCAATAAATAGCTTACAACAGCGGTGATGGCCGTCACAAAACAGCACACAATTTCAACCGCATGTGCCATAAGATCCACTGAATCCAAACCGTACATTACTTCGCTCCCATTCGTGTCTTCCTGCGGCGTCCGTCAGGACTGACTACGTCCGCGACCGGCGACATCAGCTTTGCCCGCAACGGGACGTTCTGAAAGGCAAAACTCCCCCGTGGCGAATTTCACCACGGGGGCTGGTTTTGCTTCCGAACAAAGATGGCTTGCGTCGCGAAGGTTAGCTGCCGGCACCGCCGACTTGGGCCGCGATGTTGGTGAACTGCGCGGAGGCCTGCGTACCCACGGCGGTGATGGCGGTCAAGCAGACAATCACGATCAGGGCGAGCATCACAGCATATTCGACTGCTGTGGGGCCATCTTCGGACTTGAGGAAACGCTGTACTTTCTTGGCGAATCTTTTCATAACTTCCTCCCAATAAATGCGGCTGCATCCGACCTCACATTCGGTCGGGAAACAAAACCAACAAAACAAACGTACGATTCGAATCGAGGCGTGAACTACGGAAAACCAATTCCAGTTCGTGGCGTCGTCCGATTCCAATCAATTGGCGTTGTCATGCCTCGTCATCGGTTGCTTGTTGGTCGCCGCCCAGCCGAGAGCAAGATCTCTGCTGCTTGGCATCCCTTCGGAAACCGGGCTATCTCGCGAACAATTTCCGTGGACCCCTGGTTTTGCGTCCCAGCCTTGCGACTGGTTTGCCTTTTCGAGGATGAGGATGACAGCTCTTGGGACTGAGAGCCCGACTGCGTGGACTGGCATTGGAAGTGACGGTTCGAGCGAAGACGGGATACTGCCCATGGACTGCGAATCAAAGATCCACTGTCCACACTGAAACCTATTACACAGATGGCCGCTGTCAAATTAGGTACATTAACAAAACTTGAATTATTTTTCGTTTTGCCTGAATTAGCGTCGATTGTGCGGGCAAATGCAGGGGACTTCATGCGTTATCGTGCCGTACCGCCAGATATTCTGAGTGCTCGGTCGGTCGAAGCACACAGCGCATAGGCAAACTTGCCTATGGGTGATGTCAGGTTCTGCCCCGTCTCCGGGAGACGATCGCGGTGAACAGAAACAAGTACCGTAAGTCCCGTGAATCTCAGTGCAGGATGCGTAGGACTCAGCAATTGGCTTTGAAGTCGTAGTTTTCTTGTCAGCCCCCCGCTAGAGTTGGGAATAAAATGTGCTCGCGTTGGATCTGAACAACAGTGCTGGGCTCGCATTGTGTAGTGGAGTTTATCGCGTAGCGGAGTTTTGCAACGAGCTTCAGTGCTGGTAGATTGGTCAAGAGGCAGATGACGATGAGTCGCGAGTCACAATTCAAAGGTTTTACAAAACGAGAGGAAACTGAAATGAAGAAACTGACCGCTTTCCTGATGATGCTGTGCTTGGCCGTCTTCCTTGTCGGTTGCAGTGCCGAAGACACGAGTTCGCGCTCTGCCCCATATCCAGATGAAGGCACTGACGAATTCGTAGACGATGAGACTGGGACACCTGCGGACGACACTGCTGCGGACGACGCTGCTGCGGACGCCGCCGCGGCGGAGAAGAAGGCTGAGGACGACGCTGCAGCAAAGAAGAAGGCTGAAGACGAAGCTGCTGCAAAGAAGAAGACGGATGATGCTGCGGCGGCGAAGAAGAAGGCTGACGACGCTACGGCAAAGAAGAAGGCTGACGATGCTGCCGCGGCGAAGAAGAAAGCCGGCGATGCTGCCGCGGCGAAGAAGAAGGCCGACGATGCTGCCGCGGCAAAGAAGAAGGCCGAGGGCGCTGCCGCGGCCAAGAAGAAGGCCGAGGGCGCTGCGAAGAAAAAGGAATGATGCTGGCAACCAGAAGAACGCCCAGTACGCTGTTTCAACTGGATTAGCTCGGCCAACACCTGAATCCAGTTGGGGGTCGTACTGGTTTTCTTCTGGTTACGATGCGCACACGCTCAGCTTCACACGGGAGGGTTGCGACTCGTCCAGCAGCAGCATCGATTCACATTCGGATAATCAATCCGATGAGTAGTTAGTGCGCGCTCTAGGATTGAGCCGCGATCGCTAGTGGTTTCTCACAGTCTGAATCTGGAGTTGGTGCTTCAGTGGTGTAAGTTTCCAGCCGGCGCGTTTCTCCGTAGTGGGGACTGGGCTGGTCACGCCGGATGCTCATCCGCTTCGTCCAACAACTGCTTGATTTCATCGACGCTGTTTGCTTGCTGAAGAAAGCTGGAGAAAGTGTCCTTGCGAAGCTGTCGCGCAGTCCACTCTAGTGCCTTGAGATGATCATCTGGACGCTCTGCCGGCGAGATCAACAGAAAGAACACATACACTGAATCTCCGTCGATGCTGGAGAAATCCACTCCGCGGCGGCTGATCCCTATCGCGGCGACCGTTTGGTCGACACCGTCGTGTTTCGTGTGGGGAATCGCTGTCCGCCGACCGATGCCGGTGCTTCCGAGTTCTTCACGTTTCAGGATTGCGTCGACGATCGGCTTGAAATCGTCTTCCGCCAGTTGTCCAGCGTTCAGGAGGGCCTGGACCAGTTCGTGAATAACCCCTTGTTTATCCACCGCCAGAAGTTCCACCTGGACTGCCTCCAGGCATACAAACTCGGCAAATCTCACTCGGAGATCCTTTCAAAGACGGAGTGTTCGTGGGCAACCCCATTTCCCATCCTCACACAACTCGCGCGACGTGCAAGAGGGCGCGGCCTTTCTTTTCCTGCAGGATGGCGACGGAATCAACGCGGGTACATTCCGGGATGGACACGAGGAACCAGCAAGATACGTAATCTGTGGATTCAAGCCTGGCGGCACCGCTAGCTTGTTCCTGGGCGAAACCTCAACCCACGTGGACGGCACACCAGAGGATCGCGTCTGAATGACCGGGAGGCTTTTAGCCCCAATACCGTTTAATGAAGCCTAAATCGCAGCCTCCTGTTAGTTTACGTGGTGTGAAACGCGTAACGCTAGCAAGGAGGCTGCGAAGATGCGACAGGGAAGTTTTACGTCGTTGCCGGATGAATCCGGCCGGGT
>PVBE010600936.1_pt1 | contig 26830 bp, 13 predicted proteins | sample 1631181 | NCBI WGS metagenome assembly PVBE01 (sample SAMN08397723, study PRJNA350692) | Marine metagenome, whole genome shotgun sequencing project. | isolation source: water | place: Pacific Ocean | collected 2012-04
CTGAGCGAGGAGTTTCTGGATCGTCAGTTTCCCAATCAGTCCAACAGCGGGCCGGAATCCACCAACCCCTACACGTTCGGGGATTGGAGGCCCTGGGGCGAGCACGAAACCCCCCGCCGTTTCACCGTGCTGCTGGTCAGAGTGAAGAACTACGCCTACCCCAAGGTCCTGCTCGACCCGGCCAACATGTGGATCACGACGCCAAGCGGACGGAGCTATTCGGTTCTCGACGATGGTCTGCTCAAAGACCAGTTCGGTCCCTATCTGGGTGCCTACTCCGGTCAGAGCCATCGCATGTATCGGGAGATCACCGACATCCTGAACCAGACGCTGCTGAAAGCAGAATACGTGTTCAGCGGCCAGGAGGTCAGCGGATACGTCGTGTTTCAGGCCCTGCACAATGACGTAGAGGCCCTTACTGTCCATCTGGCGAATCTGGCGCTGAGATTCGACTACAAGTCAGAACCGATCGAAACGGTGGATCTTGACTACACGTTCGATCGGGAGGTCTACGAAGCGGTACATCCCCGCTCTGCCGAGAGATGAATCACCGAAGGGCTACGCTGGCCGCCGCGCTGGCGCTGGGCATGTGTCTCAGTCCGGCGGGGCAGTCCTTTGCCGACCAGTGGATTCTGGGTGGCAGCAGTGGCATCCCGTGGGCGCAAGTCGCCAAGAGCACGGCGCAGATCGACTCACAGACGGCCCCGATGGCGATCCAGATGAGGGGCTTCTTTCCCGATCAGAACATCCTCACCAGCTTGAACTGGAGCTACGGCAGGCCCGGGGACTTCATCAGCGAAGGCGACGCCGCCCTTTGGGACAATACGGCGCTTCGGGACAAGATCAGCCTGACCATCGTCGACGGCGACAGCACTACATCCACAGAAAACCTGTTCAAGAGGGCCGGCATCGACCAGAGCGGGCGGGTTTTCTTTCTCGACCTGGGATCACGGATTCCCGCGGAGAGACTCTCGTTCTTTCCTCGACCGGAGGGGACTGACGCCAACGGCAGGCCTTACAGCAACGACTTTGTCCGCCGCTACGAGGTGCAGATCGCAGACGGCCAGTCGTACGTTGCCGGCCAGCCGCTGTACCAGCTCCTACGAGACGTCCCGGTGAATCCGACGAGCGTGGCGACTCTCATCTTTCCTTCCCAGTTCATCCGCTTTCTCCGTTTGCGCGTGGGGTCGCGCAGCCCCTTCGAAATCGCCGAAGTGGAGCTGTTCGGAGATGGCTTCGTACCTCGAGCAACCTACGAGAGCCAGGTCGTCAACCTGGGAGCGGTGTCGAACTATGGCACGATCTCCTGGAGTCAGCGGCACCTGGAACGGGTGGAAGGCGAATTGCGTCCCGTCGACGATCCAGAGACATCGGTAACGATCCGGATGAAGACCGGCCTGGACGACACACCACTGACTTTCTACGAGCGCGTGGTAGACTCCGAGACCCGCGTCGTCAGCTTCAACGAAATCACCGAGCGGGAATTCGGCGTTCTACAACAGAGCTCATCTCGATTCGAGAACGACAGCGAGAACTGGAGCGACTGGTCTCTTCCCCTGGTCTCCGGGCAGCAGATTTCTCTGCCCAGCCCCAGGCCTTTCTTCCAGTTGCGGATCCTGCTGGAAGGGACCTCTGTCAGTCAGACCGCACATGTTGAATCGCTGGTTGTGGAAAGCTTCGCTCCCCCCGCCGACGCGGTGTTCGGCGAGATCTCGATCGAGGGCGAGCCGGATCCCCAACACAGCATCGCCCAGGTCAACGGCGGCGAGACCGCCCGTTTCGCGTACGACGTGAGCGCCCGGGTAAACGCCGGTCAATCCGGCTTCGACGCGCTGCGGATCGAGACGCCCACAAGGCCCCGATTCCTGGACCTGTTGATGGGCAACCCTCTGGTCAGCATCGCACCGGACGATGTGTCGGAGACCGACAGCAGCCTCACGGTCGAGTTCTCCAGCGCCCGCATCGAGGCGACGAACAACGTGCCGTTTCGGGTTGTCTTCGAGGGCTCCGTCGTCGTCTTCGGCACCGTCTTCAGCGGCAGGGTCTGGGACAGCACCTCGGAACTGCTCGGCCAGCCCGTGCTCGAGGGCGACGCCAACAGAGACGTGCTGACGAACACGCTCCGAGTCGCCCTGACAGAGCGGTCCGTGGGCGACATTCTACGCAACGTGGCGGTCGTCCCTGCGGTGTTCACGCCAAACGGCGACGGCATCAACGATGAGTCCCGTGTGGAATTCACGGTGACGCAGATCTCCAACCCGCGAGCCCTCACCGTCCTGATCCTCGATCTGAGCGGACGCCGAGTCAGGAGTCTGGTTCAGGAGAACCGCGTGGGCGGCGTGTTTTCAGAGGTATGGGATGGGACTGACGATCACGGCGGCACCGTTCCACCCGGTACATATCTCGCTTCGGTAGACATTCACACGGCAACCGGATCGTTCCACACAACGAAGACCGTACGGGTCGCGTACTGACGCGAGCGGGCCTGAGGAGGTAGGAAACGTGAACAGGGTACGTCACGCAGGATTGTGTGTCCTGGGGCTGGTCTGTCTGATGACCACCGAAGCACCCGCGCAACGGAGCACCTTCTTCTCCGGGCGCGAACCTCAGGGCGTGGATATACAGGACGTCGCCATGACGCCGGCACAGAGGAAGTGGAAGTATCCACAGAGCCTGTACCATTTCTACCGGTGGGTCGGCGACGAGTATTCCAACTATGCTCGTGACAATTACGAGAGGTACGTCTCAGTCGAACTCGAGGGTGTGCGCCAGTACGACATGTATGGGAATTACATCTCCCGCGGGTTCGAGATCTACAACTGGACGGTGGACAATCCTGAACCCTTCGGCAGCACGATCCGCAAGGGCCCGAAGTTCGGCCAGTGGTTCAGCGATCTGGTGGTCTCCTCCATGTCCAAGGGGCAGTTCTTTTCCTCCCTGGCGGTCGGTGAAGCCATCCGGACCTCGCTCACGCCCCTGACGTTCACCAAGCCTGTTTTCAACGGCATCCAGTGGGATCTGGCCACCGACAAGTACGAGCTGACCCTGCTGGCCTCACGACTGGCTTCTCCAGGCACGCCCCTCCAGTTCGAGAATTCACCGGGCCAGGTACTGGGCAACATGACGAACTTCTGGGGCATGCACTCCACGGCCCAGTTGGGCGACTTCTCGCGACTGGGCTTTACCTATCTCAACGTGGCGAATTTCAGCACCTCGCGGAAAATCGGCGACAACGCCCTGAGCGGCGTTCTCACCGAGGCGCAGAACGGTGGCAACATCGAGACCATCGTCTTACGATTGTCCGATGACTCGCCCGAGGACGGCATCGGAGGCGCCCAACTGTTTGCCGACCGCGTCGTCATCGACGGCGTCGATCACCCGGAGATCCGGCCGACGGTGCGTGGCGGTGAACGGCGAGCCGGCGTGATCGAGGCGAACGGGGCCGAGCAGATCGAGCTGACCTACAACATCCAGCGCGATTTCCGTCAGCAGCCGGATGAGGAGATCAGCACGTCGCAGGAGGCGAGGAGCATCGTCTTTGTCCTCGTCGTCGCCAACGACTACCGGATCGAGTCGACCTCCAATCTGCAGGTCAATGGGCAGGGTGAGCCGGTATTCCTGCCCGTGGAGAGAGCCCACGGGAACGTCTCCGACGGTTCGAACCAGCGGTTTGTCAGGTTTGCGTATGGCCTGCCCACAGGCACCGAAATCCTCGGACTCAATCTCGATGTCGATGACGTGCATGGATTCAACCTGCGATCCGAGATCGCCCGAAGTCGATCCAATCGCCGGTTCCCAAACCAGAATTTCCAGAACCACCGCGCCGCCAAGCAGGAGGGGACGGCGTACTACCTGACAGCGTCTCAGGACAGTTATCCCTGGTTCGGTTATGGCGAGCGGTACCGTATGGAGCCGGAGTACACGACCTCGGCGTTCATCACCGATGCGCGCGGCGTCATCGACTACGAGAACGAGGAGCGGAACCTCTTCGAAATGGTCGACGACAACGACGACCAGGACCGATTTCCCGACTGGAGGCGCCTGTGGCAGAGCGGCGACTTCGCCTTCGGTGAGTCGCCCTTCGGAAACGGTGGTCAGGCCGATCCGCAGGTGTTCCCGGGCTTTGACGAGAATCGGGATTTCATCTCGGACTTCAACCAGAACGACAATCGCGAGCCCGACTACGCCGAACCCTTCCTGCGGTATTCGGTGGATCCTCCTGAGTTTCTGTTCGGCGTCGACATGAACAACAACCTCGTCATCGACCGCTTCGAGAACGACCGCCTCGCCGACTACCCCTACAGGCAGGACCGGGACGGGTGGAACCTGTACGGCGGGGCGAACCTGTCGGAGCACCTCAAGATCACGGTGGGCCGGTCGATCGTCGACGAGATCAGCAGCAGCCGAGAGGCGGCGATGGATTACGCCGTGGTGAACGGCAAGTGGTCCTTTCCCGGGATCGAGGCCCAGACGTTCCACTTCGCCCGCCTGGTCAAGGACGACATCCCGGAAGAGGTCATCCTGTGGACGGATCCAGGCGGTTTCCTGGACCTGGCCGATCGACTCATCTTCAAGGACACTTTCGCGACGACGGGCTACCTCTCCTTCGACTACTTGAGGATCGGGGACCTCAATATCTACAACAAGGTCAAGTACGATTACCTGATACAGCGTGGCGACGAAGCCGACACCAAGGACAACCGCTTCTTCCTGGGCATCATCAACAAGATGGACTATCCCATCTCCATCACTGACAACCTGTTCCTCTGGCCCCGGTACAAGAGCGTCATTCGAAGGGTCGATCCCACCTTCACCACCGACCTCGAGATCCGCGAGTGGTCGCAGTTCTATATCCTGACTTCCAAGTACATGATCCAGGACCAGACGTTCCTCGAGTATGGCGTCGAGTTCAACGTCTTCCGCAATCTGAAGGATGCGCCGGAAGTCGTGCCTGCCGGCTTCGTCGACGACTTCACGAGCCTTGTCCTGGCCGCCCAGTTCACCAACCGCTCAGACTACCTGGGATACGCCCTGACGATGAATGCTGGCATACGCTGGGAGAGACAGGCCTTTAAGGAGGCGACGCAGAAGGGATCGCTGCTGTTCCTGCGGGTCTTCGCAGGGTTGAGTGACTAGGGAACTGCGCTGTGTGGTTGCTGGTCGCGCTGCTGCTCGGTTGCGGACCTGTCGGCGGCCCCCGGCACGAGTTGCGAGTGTGCGGAGCTGCCGAGAGCGGCACGGCTGATTCCCCACAGGTTGCCAATGGCGGCGACGCAGATGCTCTTCGAAGGATCGGCTGTGCTCACCTGCAGCACGAGCAATTCGAGCCGGCAATCGACATTTACCTGGACCTGTGCGAACTCGTACCGCAGGATGCCGACGCCCACTACTACCTCGGCGTTGCCCTGTCCAAGAAGCGGCACAGAAGGGCGGCCGTCGACGCTTTCGAGGCGGCGGTGGCCAACGCTCCCGGCTTCGTCGAGGCCCTGTGGTCGCTGGCCCTGCTCTACAACGAGCGCGGCGACGGCTACGAGACAGCCGTCGAAATGGCGGATCGCGCCATCGCGCTGGCACCGACGCAGGCGTACTGCCATTTCGTCCGCGGGTTCATTCTGTATTCCCACGGGGACGACGAGCAGGCGCTCGAAACCCTCAATACGGCCATCGGACTCGGAGACACTCTGGCGCATGCCCGATTCTATCTGGGCTTGCTCCATCAGCGGCAGGGGGATCTACCGGCGGCGACGGAAGCTTTCGAGAGTGTGATCAAGATCGACCCCCAGTACGCCCAGGCCTACTACAGCCTGGCCGGTCTGTACGCGAGTTCCGGCAGGATGGAGGATGGCACACGGATGGCCGGTCTGTTCAAAGAGGCGAGTGCCAACCGGGCGAAGGAGGATCACTACCGCATGATCCTGGGTCGACAGAAATCTGCCGGGGGAGCGGAAAGCGTTGCAGGCACCCATTACGGACTCGGCCAGGTGTATCTCAAACGCGGCCTTTTCGACAAGGCGCTGTCTGAGTTCGAGGCCGCCCTGAAGGCAGACGCCAACCACGCGGAGGCGGCCCACAATATCGGCGTTGTGCTGTCTCAGCGGGGCGAAACCGGGCGGGCGATCCCTCAGTTCTTGCGAGCGGTTGAAATCAGGCCGGAGTATGGTCTGGCGTGGGAGAATCTCGGCAACAGCTACCTGGCCGCGGGAGATTACCTCGCGGCGGAGCGATCGTACCGGCAGGCGATCGCCTCCGGTCAGAGCTCGGTAGGGGCGAACTACGGCCTCGGGACCGCACTGATTCAGCAGGGAAAGATCGACGAAGGCCGCTCCTACCGTGTCGCTTCCTGGCACTAAGTGTCGCGTCCCCGACGTTGCTTGCATCCGGCGCGCCGATACATCCCGGCCGTGCATCGACACGGCGCGTCGCTGCTGGCGGCATGGGCGGCTGGGGCCATCGCTGCCTGCGAGCCTTCGCAACCGGTTTCCGGATCGCGCCAGAGGCCGCAGTTCGTCGATGTTGCCCGGGATGCCGGGATGACCGGGGTGACGGTGTCCGGTTCGCTCGAGAAGCGCTCCATCCTGGAATGCAACACCGGAGGCACCGCCATCATCGATTACGACGGTGACGGTCTGCTGGACGTGTTCGTGGTGAGCGGTCAGCCCGACACTGACAGCGTCGCCGACCCTGGAGAATCCCGACCGAGGCTCTACAGGAACGCTGGGGACTGGCGCTTCGAGAGCGCCGGACAATCCGCTGGAGTGGATCGGCCGACATGGGGGATGGGAGCCACCGCCGTGGACTATGACGGCGACGGCTGGACCGACCTCTACCTGACCAATTACGGATCGAACGTGCTGTACCGGAACGACGGCCAGGAGGGATTCGACGACGTGGGCCCGCAGGCTGGTGTCGACCTGGATTCCTGGAGCACGGGTGCGGCATTCGGGGACTATGACAACGATGGCGACCTCGACGTGTATGTAGTCAACTATCTGGAGCTCGACGGGGACGCCGAAGGTGGCAGGCGCTGCAGCTGGCGGGGCGTGCCCGTCTTCTGCGGACCTCCGGGCCTGACCGGGGCCAGGGATGTGTACCTGCGGAACGAAGGCCCCGCCGGGGCGTGGCGCTTCACGGAGGCCACCGCCGAAGTCGGCTTGACCAGCCCCCCGTACTACGGGTTTGCCGCTCTGGCGAGCGACCTGGACGACGACGGTGATCTGGACATCTACGTTGCCAACGACACGAACCCGAACCTGTATTTCCGCAACGATGACGGCCGGTTCTCCGAGATCTCGCTCCTCAACGCCACCGCCCTGAGCGAGGATGGACGTGAGCAGGCCGGCATGGGACTGGCAGCGAGCGATTACGACGGCGACGGCGACTTCGATCTGTTCGTCACCAACTTCTCCCACGACAACAACACCCTGTACGTCAACGACGGGCGGGGATTCTTCGTTGACCGTAGCTTTTCCGGTGGTCTTGGTGACGCCAGCGTCATGAGCCTCGGTTGGGGGACGGGGTTCTTCGACTACGACAATGACGGAGACGATGACCTCTTCGTCGCCAACGGCCACGTGTATCCCGCTGTCGACGAGCATGGCCTGGTCACCCGCTACGCGCAGATGAATCAGCTGTTCGAGAACGACGGCGCTGGCGGATTCACCGACGTGTCCCCGGTGTCCGGCCCGGGCCTGGAGATCCGCAAGTCGAGCCGTGGGTCGGCGACGGCCGACCTGGACAACGACGGGGACCTTGATATCGTCGTCGTCAACATCGACGACAGTCCTACCCTGTTGCGCAACGACGCCGGGAACGTCAACAACTGGCTTGCCGTGGCTCTGGTGGGAAAGGCGTGGAACCGGCAGGCGATCGGCGCCAGGGTTACCCTGACGACGGACGGTCGCCGCCAGTCGAGGGAGGCCAGGGCGGGGACGGGATACCTGTCTCAGGATGACTTCCGGATGCACTTCGGGCTGGGGCAGACGACCGTGGCCGAACACATCGCCGTGCGTTGGCCAGACGGTGGTCGCGACGTCCTGGTGAATGTGGCAGGCAACCGACTGGTGTGGCTGACGCAGGGCCAGACGGACACGCCGGCCGCCTCCCTGCCCGCCGGAGAGTGAGGGGCAGATGCGGAGATTGCTGACCGGTGTCCTGCTTGCCGTCTGGCCCCCGACGGTCGGTCAGGCGGACGGTATCGCGGGGTTCGTCGATGTCACGGCGGAGGCGGGGATCCGGTTCCAGCACGTTTCGGGCGCTCAGGACGATCGCCTCATGCCGGAGACCTATGGCTCCGGCGTTGCCCTTTTCGACTTTGATGCGGACGGGTTCCTGGACCTGTACTGGGTCAACGGCGGCAGCCTCGACGGCTCCGTCCAGGCTGCCGCAACGAACGCGCTCTACCGGAATTCGGGTGATGGCATTTTCGTGGACAGGACGAAAGCATGCCGCGCCGGTGATCGCGGATACGGAATGGGAGTTGCCGTCGGCGATTACGACAGCGATGGCGATCTCGACATGTACGTCACGAATTTCGGTCCGAACGTTCTCTACCGCAACGAGATAGAAGGGGAGGCCCGGCGCTTCGCCACGGTGACCGAGGCTGCCGGGGTTGCCGATGACGGCTGGGGTACGAGCGCCGCCTTCAGTGACGTCGACAAAGACGGCCACCTGGACCTCTACGTGGCTAACTATCTGGAGTACTCCGTCGCCGATCACCCGTCGTGCACGGTGGGCGGAACGGACCTGCTCATCTACTGCGATCCCCGGCGATTCGCGCCGCAGAGGGACCGCTTTTTCCGCAACCTGGGTCCGGCGAGCCACTGGACTTTCGAAGATCGAACCGAGGCTGCCGGGCTGGCCCAGGATGTCGGCAAGGAACTCGGTGTGATTTTCTCTGACGTCGACCTGGACGGTGACCAGGATCTGTACCTGGCCTGCGATCTGACCCCGAATCTGTTGTTCATCAACGACGATGGGGTATTTCGCGAGACGGGTCTGGCCAGCGGCACAAGCCTGAACGACGAAGGGGAGCTGGAGGCGGGAATGGGTGTCGATGCCGCCGACGTCGACGGTGACGGATTGCCTGAATTGTTCGTCACGAACTTTCAATGGCAGAGCAACACGATGTACCAGAACCTGGGCGGCGGGTTCTTCCTGGACGCGACGGCAGCGGTGGGGTTGGAAGGGGCGAGTATGCCCTATCTCGGTTTCGGCACGGGATTCATCGACTACGACAACGACGGCGACATGGACCTGTTCGTCGCTAACGGCCATGTCGACGGCAACGTCGACCAGTACGACCCGGCCAGCCGCTACGGACAACAGAATCAGCTATTCGAGAATCTGGGGGACGGGGTGTTCGACGAGGTCGAGACTCGCAGTCAGGCCGACGTCAGTCGCGGCACCGCCTTCGGCGACTATGACAACGATGGAGACCTGGACATCGCGGTTTCTAACTCGAACGGTCGGTCTCAGTTGCTGCAGAACCGGCAAGGGAACGACAATCACTGGCTGGGCCTGCAGTTGACGGGCGGCACGAGCAACCGCGACGCTCTGGGGGCGAGAGTCACGTTGAAGTTAGGCGATCGACAGACACACCGGCAGGTGCGCCGGGCTCGCAGCTATCTGTCATCGAGTGACGCCCGCCTCCTGTTCGGCCTGGGATCCGCCGACGAGGTCGACGGCGTGACGATCGCGTGGCCCGACGGTACGACACAGATCCTGGGAAGGACGAAGGCGGATCGATACCTCGTCGTGGCCCGATCCGACAGCCGGGCTCCGTAGGTCGATGATGAAATACAGCACCGTTCTCACCGGAGCTCTGGTATCTGTCTGCTGTCTCCTCGCCTGCGGCGAGGGGGAGCAGGAGGTCGAGTCGGTGTTGCCCGTGAGCCTGGAAGAGGATCCTCTAGTGCGCGCACATGCACACCTGAGTCGGCGCGAATACCGACAGGCCCTGGCAGCTTACGAGGAGGCCAGAGCGCGGTATCCGCACTCCGGGGAACCGCTGGCCGGCATGGGACGGATCGAAATCATCAGGGGTGATCTGGAGCGCGCCGTTCTCTATCACCGAATGGCGGCAGCCCTGGCGGATGACCTGCCTGGGCCCACGTTCGCGCTGGGTACCCTGTATCTGAAACTCAACCGACTCGACGAGGCGTCCCGGGTGTTTTCGGCTCTGGTCGCCGCCCATCCCGACTTTCCGCCAGCGCGAAGGAATCTGGCTGCAGTCTACGCCAAACAGGGAAGGACGACATCCGCCCTGGCACAGTACGAAGAGGTCCTCCGTCTCGAGCCCGGTCACGCCGCGACACAGACCAACATCGGCAGACTGCTGCTGTCTCTAGGTCGCCTCGAAGCGGCGGCAGGTCACCTGGAAGCGGCGCGCGGCTCCCGCCCGGATGATGCCTCGCTGCTGCACGATCTGGGCCGGGTCCATATCAGGCATGGTGACCTCGACCGCGCCCGGGATCTGTTCGAGCAGACAATCGCCGCGGACTCGACTTTCGCGGGGCCCTATTTTCAACTAGGGTTACTGGAATTCAAGAGCGGAGAGCTGGCGCAGGCAGAGCGGTATTTCAAGGCAGCCCTCATCAGGAATCCGGGAATGGCGGAGCCGTACAGGTTCCTCTCTCGGACGTACCTGCGGCAGGGGAGAACAGCTGCGGGGGAGGCCGGTCTTCAACAGTACGAAAGAGTCAAACAAGTGGAGGACGAGATCGAACTGTACGAGAAGCGTCTGAAGGATGACCCATTCGACGCCCAGGCGAGTTTTGGACTGGGATATCACTACGCGCGTCTGAACCTGCTGTCACGAGCAAGGATGTACTACCAGCATACGTTGGACATCTACCCCGACCACGCGCCGGCCTGGAACAACATGGGGAGCCTGCTGCTGCGGCTCGGGCAGGTCGATGCCGCTACAGAGGCCTACCACAGAAGCATCGCCAGCGACACGACCTACACCGAGGCCCGTGCCAACCTCGCCAGGCTGCAGCATGCCCGCGGAGATACTTCTGTCGCGCTGCAGACGTTGCTGCCGGCCATGGTGATCGAGGGGCCGCAGGCGACGGCGCCTGCGACCGAGCCGACGGGACGGTGACGGCATGGTCTCTGCACGTACATACACCTTGTCTACCGTCTGTCTCGGTCTGTCGTTGCTGTGGTCGGCGTGTGACGAGCCCATCCAGGAGGAAGCGCAGCTGCCCGGGTTCCCCATCCTGGCCCGGGTGAATACCGACACCATCCTCGCCGAGGATCTGCACGAGTTTGAGTCCGGCCTGGACCCCGTCCACCGTTCCGACCGCTCCGGCCTGGAATCTCATCGCGAGCACCTGGAAAGCCTGATCGACATTCTGCTGATGGGAAACGACGCCGTAGTGCGAGGGCTCGATCGCGACCCGGCCGTGGCCGCGGACCTCGAGGCCACGCGGCGGCAGGCGGTGGTCGAAGCCTACATCGAGGCAGCGGTGGGCAAGCACATCCGGATTACTGAACCGGAGCTGATCGGTGTGTTCGAGTCCTCTCCGTACAGCATGAGCGTGCTGCCAGCTCACATCGTACTGCCGACGCGCGAATCGGCGGAAGAGACGTACGCGCAGATCCTGTCGGGGAGAAGCTTCGAGGCGCTGGCCAAGGAGCGTTCTCTGGATCGGGCCACTGCTGACAGGGGAGGAGCCTTCGACCGGTACTATGCATACGACGAGGTCTCGAGTCAGGTGCTCGAGCACATCTTTGACAAGGAAGTGGGCACCGTCACCAAGCCGTTTCGCACGGTTTCAGGGTACGAGATCGGCAAGGTGCTCGACCGGAGGAGGGTGGACTTCGAACGCTACCGGAGCGTCGTGCAGCGGGTGGCCGTACTGACCCGGTTCAAGAACGAGAGAAGCCGGCTCGTGTCAGCGGTGTCCGACTCCCTGCAACTGCAAGCGCAGCAGGACGGATTGCGGCGCCTGTCGGAGCTCTTCGAGCCCGGGACGCGCCGGTACGACCTGGCCCCCGCGGATGAGAGCATGGTCGTATACCGGTACTCGGGAGGGCAGCTGTCACTCAAGCAGGCCCTGGCGCTGCTTTCCAATATGGGCGTGCGATCGAACGATAGGGACCACATAGCCGAGCAGTTGCAGACCCAGGCGCTGCCTGATCTGCTGCTTCTCGAGGCCGCGCGCAAGGCGGGGTTCGGGGACGTGGATAAGGTCCGCAGGCGGATCGCACTGGAGCAGCGCAAGAGACTGCTGAAGGCTCTGTGGGCCGCGGAGATCGACTCCCTGTCGGCCGATGAACGGGAGGCGGAAGAACACTATGAATCGCACCCCGAACTCTACCGGGCACCCCACGAAACCGTGATACAGGAAATTCTGGTGGCGTCGGAAGCCGAAGCCCTCGACCTCGCCCGGAGGATTCGCGAGGGGGCCTCGATGGGAGACCTGGCCAGGGACCACAGCCTGCGTCTTCATTCCGACGAGTTCGAGAGTGTATACTACATGAGGGCCTTCGAGAGTCTCATCTACGGGCCTGAGCTGATGCAGGCGGCGGCGGCATCGATGGGCGAGTTGGAGGGGCCGGTACGGGTGAGCCAGCCCCTGCAATCCGTGCTGAAGACGGGGGCAGCGATGGAGCAGGCCTACTCGATCTTCAAGGTCCTGGAACGACGGGACGAGAGATTGCGGGAGTTTGATGAAGCCGAGGCCCAGCGCCTCGCCTTCTATTACGCGGGGCAGGACAAGCGCAGGAACAAACTACGAGAGATCGTCCAGGACCTTCGACGTCGCGCTTCTGCACAGCTGCACGTAGATGAGGTCGCTCTGCAGCGGTACGCAGAGGAGAACGCCGGTACAGTGGTGAAATGAGGCGAGAAACGATGTCATCTCGCCGTCAGGAGAAATCGGAATGTCGGACCGCAGATTCGCCCTAGTCGCGGCCCTGTGCCTCGGACTCGGATGGTCTCCGCAGGCTCAGGCGGACGTCACGATCTGGAAGCTGGGAGGCAGCGGTCTGCGGTGGAGCCAGCAGGACACCGCCTCCATCTTCATCGACTATGACGAGACACGCAACGCGATCCAGCCTCTCCACATCACACCAGATGTCTCCGTCTTCACTCACCTCGAGAACTGGTCCGCTCTCAAGATCCCCCGCGAACTTGGGTATGAGGATGGCGAGCGCCCACGGGCCTGGCGAGGCGGGGCCGGCAGCGAAAACCCAGGAAGTAGTGCCTTCTACCTGATCGACGGCGACAGTCTCAGTTCGAATACTCCAGGCAGGCCCGGGGATTTCTACACGATCGACCTGGCCGTGCCGATTCCTGCCCTGCGCTTCGGTTTTTTTGCGCCACCCCGAGGCTTCCGGACTGACGGAACGCCAAAGGCGGAGGATGTGGTTCGCGCCTATGACGTGACGATCGCCGAAGAGGGTGATCCCGCCTGGCTGGCCTCCGGCGGGTACCAGAGAATCGGCCAGTTGATCGGCTCGGTGCAGGAGAACTTCGCGGCCAACGTACAGATCGAGTTTCCCAGGCAGTATCTGCGCTACGTACGGTACTTCCGTGGCCTGTCCACGCAGGACGAGACGTTCATCACCACATCGGGCGCGCAGGCACGTGAGGGGGACGGTTCGATCGGCGACTTCGAGATCTACGGCGACGGTGTGCCGAAGCGGGTCAAATACGTCAGTCACATCGTGCCCATGGATGGAGAAGTGAACCTGGGTCGCCTGTTCTTCACCGCCACACCCTTCCGCCTAGTGGACGGCCAACCCACGGCTGTCGCCGACTCGGATGTCTCCGTGCGCATCATCGCCAGAGTGGGGACGGATGAGGACCCCAACATATATCACGAGTTTACCAACATCGGCAGTGAGAGAGTTGTCAGTCGCGAGCACTACGAGGGACTGAGCCCGCGAAAGACCGCGGGCAGTCTCACGCAGATCGGAAAACCAGGCATTCGCGCCTCCATAACGTATGACGAGGAGAACTGGAGCTTCTGGTCCCGTTCCTTCCGGGAGTCGGGCCAATCGCTGGTGTTGCCGGGCGGCTCCTACGCTCAGTTCAAGATCACTCTCGAGAGCGGGGCCTTCGACGACTTCATCCGCCTGGACTCGCTGTGGGTCGAGCTGTCCCCGTTCCTGGCGCGGGATGTGGTCGGTGAGGTCGCACCGCTCGACAACCTGCGGCCCGCGAGCGGCCTGGCAGAGGTCGACGTCGGTGTGATGACGGATTTCGTCTTCGACATGAGGTCATCCTTCGATGCGTCGACGCAGCAGGGATTCAACGCCGTTCGCATCCGGACCGGAGCTGCGGCGGAGTTCAGAGAGCTGCAGATGGGAGAACCGCTGGCCACGGTTCAGCCCGAGGCCCTGGAGGAGACGGCTGACGGAGTCGTCGTTTTCCTGCCCCAGGCCGTCACCCGTACGCGGAATGTCCCGATTCGGGTGGTCTTCGGAACTTCGATTTACACCTTCGCCCAGACCTTCGAGACCGAGGTCTTCGATCGCGACAGTGACGACCTGCCGCAGGCTGTCCGTCCGGGGGACGCGTCGGTTGACATCAGCACCGATGATCTGCGGATCATTGCCGTGGAAAGTCGGACCGACGTCATCGCGGACATGCGCATTGCCCGGTCGGTGTTCACACCCAACAGCGACGGCATCAACGACGTGCTGCAGATCGATTACGATCTCGTCCGGATTGCCGGCCTCGTACCGGCCCGACTGCGGGTCTACAACCTGGCAGGGGCGCTTGTCACGACTGTCGATCTCGGCGATCAGGAGACAGGACCACAGCAGATCCGTTGGAATGGGCTCGATGGACAGGGGCGCGTGCTTCCTCCTGGCATCTATGTAGCCGAGATCGCAGTGGAGTCGGAATCAGGGACCTTCAGGCAGATGGCTTCAATCGGTGTAGCGTACTGAGAATAGGATGGCTGCCATGAACAGATCGAAAGAGATCCTCGCAGGATTGGCCCTGGCGATCAGCATGCCACTCGCAGGCGGTGCCGATGTGCTCACCTTCGATTCCGCCGCCGATTGGGAGACGTGGGATATCCCTCACGGACTGGTTTCCGTGAGCGACGCCGGACACCTCGAGCTGGTGAGATACCGCAAGGACATAAACGCTGTCGAAGATGCGCCTTCCTTCTCCCATGCCACGCGGGCGAGCGGTGACGTTTCCGGCGGAATCTGGCACGCCGGGACCTCGCCCAATACCGCCCGTCGAGTCATCGACGGTGATCCGATGACGTTCTGGCAGCCGCGGGCGGCGGACGATCTCTCTCAGTGGACGATCGAAATCGACCTCGGGCGCGCCGTTCTCGCCAAGGAGATTCAGCTCACCTTCCCGGATCAGGAGGGAGCTCGTCCGTTCGAGCAGTTCGCCGTTTTCGTGGCCACGGGCGCGAGCATTCAGGCAACCGGGGATGTCTTCAAGTACGATCTGGTGTACCGCACGACCCGGCCCAACCTGGAGACGGACCTCAGGTTCACCATCGACGGGATCCGTGATACGACCAAACTCCTCGATCAGAGCGTAGATGTCGATCTGGAGGCTGAGAGCCGCCACCGGACGATCCAGTTCATCCTGATCCAGGCCGACGCCATCACCCTCGACGCGGCCCTGGCGGAAGTGGTGGTGATGGCTGCCGGGGACAACATCAGCCTGGGGACACTTCGGCGGGGAGGGTCGTTCACCAGCGGTGTCCTCACAGGTCTGCCGCAGAACATGTTCGACGGCAACATGGACACGAACGCCGGGATCGTCACCGTCACCTACGGCGGACGGGAACTGCGTGGCTGGGAGGAGAGCGGTGTGTGGTGGGAGGTCGATCTGGGTGCCCTGTTCTGGCTCGACGATCTCTACATCTACAACAAGCAGCGCGGCGAGGCCCTATCCAGCTTCCAGAGCGACCGACTGAATTCAGGGTCCGGCTTTGAGATCCTCTCATCGGATGGCAAGCGGACGATTTCCGGCGGTATTGATTACGAGCTCCTGGTACTGGAGCCCGAGGGGCAGACCCAGCAGGAGAATGAACTGCTCCAGTTCCGCTACCTGTTCCAGCCCCGCAAGATTCGACATCTGTTCTTTCACGCGCTGTTCGACAGGGACTGGTACACCCATCCGATGGAGTTCATGCTGTTCAACGAGGGGCATCCGGCACAGGTTGTGGCCCGTTCCGGTTTCATCGACCTCGGACTGGTTCAAGGGGATCTCAGGCCGAAGGCTCTGCGGTCGATGTTCTGGGATGCCGAGCTGCCACCGGATACGCGTATGCAGCTGCGGACGAGGTCCGGGGACGAGTTGGGGGCGTTCTACACGTTCTTCAACAAGGCCGGCGAGAACGTGACGGAGGAAAAGTGGCTTTCCCTGCCAAAGGTGGTCAGGGGCCCCGTCGATACGACCGTCGCCGTCGGTGAAAACTGGAGCGCGTGGAGCAACGAGTACCAGACTTCGGGGGAGACCTTCAAATCGCCGTCGCCGCGCAGGTTTATTCAGCTCGAGGCAATCCTCTCCACCGAAGATCCCCTCGTCGGTCCGGTTCTGCGCTCGCTGACCGTGGAGTTCGACGACGCCCTCGTGAGGGCAGCGACGGGAAGCGTGGTGCCCCGGTCGGTGACGGCGAATGTGGACACGGGCTTCGTCTACACACTGGTACCCACTTCGGGTGTGGGGGACAGCGGATTCGACGTTCTGCGTCTGGTCGCCCCCGGGCCGGTGTCCGCCGAGGACGTGTTCGTCGAGATCGGAGACCGCCGGGTCACGCCGAGGGTGATGGAGGTGAATCAGGACTCCTTGCTGATCACGCTGGCCGAGGTCGTCATCGACGACTCCGTCGAAATCGGGTTCAGGACCCGCGTTCTGAGCAATGCCTCGGTGGTGAGCCTGGACATCGCCAAGAGCGACCGACCGGGATTGTGGCAGTCGGTGGAAGCGGCGGAGAGTCAGAGTAATGTCGTGTTCCTCCCCGATCTGCCTGGCAGCAGCTCTTTGATCCGCGGACTGTCGATGCGTCCCGGCGTGATCACGCCGAACGGTGACGGCGTCAACGAGCAGCTGGTGCTCGAGTTCGCCGTTCTGAAGGTCGAGTCCGACAACGCGTCGATACGGATCTTCGACCTCACCGGAAGGCAGGTGGCCGAACTGCGACAGGGAACGGGTTCCGGCGTGGTGTCCTTCGAGTGGACCGGAACCGATGACCAGGGCCAACAGGTTCCTCCCGGTCTCTACCTGGCCAGTATCGAGATCCGCTCGCAGTCTGGAGTCGATCGCGTCGTCCGGCCCTTCGCCGTGGCGTATTAGTGCCCTGTCTCAGAATGATCCTTGTATTCGTTCGCCGAGCCATCACGGTTCGCTGCGTTGCGCTCGTTCGGTGGGTCCCACCGACCCACCTTGCTCGCGCGCCTTGCGACCCGCGCGTCTCGACGCCCGAATTCCACAAGGCTACTTCTGAGACAGGGCACTAGGACGAACCAGCCGAGATCGGCTTCCTGCGCCCGCCGATGCGTGCTGGGCGTGAACGTCAGGGCACTCACTCGACGGCTCGACTGACCTGGTATCCCGATAACGCCCCACCTGGCAAGGTGGCCGGTGATTCGGCGTGCGAATTGCTGAAAGCGCTTACGCAAAACCGAAGGCGCTGCGGCGTATGCTCTGAGATGCGGAACTGCCAGCGAATACCAGGATGCGGTTGTGGACGAGGTCCGGCGAGGAACTGGGTTCGTTCTACACGTTCTTCAACAAGGCCGGCGAAAAGGTCACGGATGTCAGTTGAGTTCGACGATGCCCTCGTGAGGGCGGCGTTGGGCAGCGTGGTGCCCCGGCTGGTGACGGCGAATGTGGACACGGGGTTCGTTTATACGTTGGTTCTGCGGTCGGGCCCGCGGAACAGCGGATTCGACGTTCTGCGTCTCGTCGGCCCCGGGCCGGTGGCCGCCGAGGACGTGTTCGTCGAGATCGGATTCAGGTCCGACCTGCCGGGGAGCAACTCCCTGATCAGGGAGTTGTCGATACATCCCGGCGTAGTCACCCCGAACGGTGATGGCGTGAACGAGCAGTTGGAAGTCGAATTCGTGGTGCTGAAGGTCGATTCCGACAACGCGTCGATACGGATCTTCGACCTGACGGGAAGGCAGGTGGCCGAGCTACAAGGGGGAACGGGATCCGGCGCCGTATCCTTCGCCTGGCCAGCGACCGACGACCAGGGGCAACGGGTGCCCCCGGGTCTCTACCTGACCAGTGTCGAAATCCGGTCGCAGTCCGGAATCGATCGAGTCGTCCGGCCCATCGCCGTGGCTTATTAGGGCTTCTTTAGCGAATAGATCTTGTATTCTGAAAACGATGAATCTGTCTCGCTGCGTGATGCGCGCAGATGTGCCCCTGTGTGCGCTCACATCATTGAACACATGGCATCACAGTTGCAGACCAGACCTCCCCGGGGGGCCGGCCAACTCCAGGCACTGCTGCTGCTGAGTCTCGTCGCTCTGTGTCCACGGCCTCTCGACGCCCAGGACCCCGCCCTGGGGTATCGCCCGCTAGCCGATCGGATTCTGGTCGAATCGTCCGACCACTGGCTGGCCTGGTCCGCGGCGACAGGCTCACGCACGGTCGATGAGCGCGGCATCGTGCGGCCGCGGTTCCTGCGCCGCGAGACGAACGCAATCGTCAACGCGGAGCAGGATACGCTGCTGGCCACAATCTCCATGGCCCGATCGGGTGAGTCGTCGGCAGCAAACGTGCTCGACGGAGACATGGATACCTGGTGGGAGCCGGAAACGGATCTACCGATAGAAAACTGGGGACTGGAGATCGACCTGGGTCGCGCGGTGGTGGCGCGAAGGATCGTCCTGCGCTTCGCAGATGAGGGCCGCGGGGACCCCTTCCTGAAGTTCCGCGTGCTCCTTTCCGACGGTCTGCGATCTCCCGGTGCCCAGGGCCGGTTGCAGTTCGTCCGCGCCGGGCTCGTGACTCAGCCAAACAAGGACCAGCGCCAGTTCACCTTCGATTTGAAAACTCAGAAGAAGGCGCCCGGGGGCATGGAAGGCGCCGTCGTTCAATTCGTCCGCATAGATGTTCTGGATACGGACGGGCAACACGCCGCTGAGGTTTCGGCCGAGGGGTACCGCAGTTTGTCAGCAGATGAACGTGGAGCGATCGACTTCGTCCTGTTGACCGCGGCGGGACGAGAGATCACCGTGACCCAGGCGGTCTACGATCGACTGACCTCAGACGAGCAAGGCCCCGTTCGGTATTTCCGGCGAGAACGGCCTCGCCTGGCCGAGGTGGAAGTAGAAGCTCTCGGGGAGAACATCGTCGCCATCACCCAGAGCGAGAAGGAAAAGGCACCATCACAGGGGAGATTCGACTTTCTTCTCTTTCGCACGCTGACCGACGGACTCTTCAGCTCCTCCATGGAGGTCCCCGCGTACGATCCCGTTGCCGACGAAGACCAGGTCGAGACCGACCTGGGGGCCAAGTACTGGTTGGATCGAATCCGGCTTCTCAGCCCCGATAATCCACCCTTTGCGTACCAGGTCAGGCTTTCGGACGGGGCGGCGGATCCCAGTGGCAAGCTGATCTGGACATCCCTCGAGGAGAGGCAGAACCTCGAGCGTTACCTGCACATGGAGGAGCGATTCCCGCTGCAGGAGGTCCGTTTCATCGAACTTCGCCACCTGACGGTCGACAAGTCACGTCGAGCCCGGGGGAAGCTCAGCGAGCTGCAGGCCTATGGTTCGGGGTACGTATCCGAGGTGACCCTGACCTCACCGTTCATCCTTCTCGACTCACCGCGGATATTCTCGCGTCTCACCTGGGAGGGCGAGTTGCCACCCGGTACCCGTGTCGACGTGCGTACCCGCACCGGTGACAAGGTGACACTCCAGCCCCATTACTTCTCCGGTTTCCTCGTGAATGCCCGCGAGATATCCCGAGAGCTGTGGGAGAAGATACCGGAGAGCACCAGGCCTCCTCCAGTGATCGAGGAAGTCACCGGGCCCGACTGGAGCAACTGGAGCGATCCATACGATGATTTCGGCGAGCCGTTCAAGTCGCCCAGTCCGCGCCCTCTGGTCAGAGTCCAGGTGAAGTTGGTTTCTAGTGAGCCCATGCGGGCGGCTTCCATCAGTCGACTGCAACTGCACTCCGACCCGCCTCTGGCCGATGCAGTTCTGGCCGAGATATCACCCATCTGGGGCGTAGAGCCCGGCGTGGTACAGGAATTCACGCTTTTTATCCGCCCGCTCTTTGCTGTGGGCAACCCGGGATTCGACCGCCTGCGCCTGCGCTCGGCTTCTTCGGCTCCGATCGAGCTGATCTCGGTACGCGCGGGCACGGACACCCAACTCGATAGGGGAACCGCGCGCTCCGTCTGGCCCGGAACACTGGCGGCGGAGATGAGTGACGAAGGCGACATCAGCCTGATGTTTCCCGAAGCGGTGCGTGCCGGCCCGCGAATTCGGGCCGAGCCCGTCTATGAACTGAGGTTCCGTACCAAAGTCTTTCTGCAGAGCACTGCTTTCGGTGTCGAACTGGAGAATTCGCGCCGGCCGCGCCTGATCCAGGAAGCGCGCAGCGGCAATGCCACGCAATGGGTGGCGAGTCAGTCTCTGGTGGTGATTTCAGACCTGCAGAGCAGCTCTCTGATCGAAGGCATATCTGTCGTCCCTCCCGTCGTAACGCCCAACGGTGATGGCGTCAACGACGAGACCACGATCCGGTTTTCCGTGTTCCACCTGCAGACGGCCAAGACTCTGCGTGTGGAGATATACGACCTGGCAGGGCGACGGAGGCGCGATCTGTCGGTTGTCAGGTCCCGCCCCAGCGGAGAACACCGAATCGTCTGGAACGGGCGAGACAACGCCGGCGTACGGGTGCCGCCGGGCATCTACCTGGCGCGTATCCGACTCGCACTCGACCGCGACAATCGAGAGACGCGGACCACCCAGATGATACACGTAGCATACTGAGTGAACGTCTCCCCGCCACACGCGATGGTCCGATGGCTGCCGGGATTGCCGGCGCTGCTGGTGGTATGGTGCTCGGGTGTGGCCCCCGTGCACGTTCAGGGACGATCGTTCGAACACGCCCGCTGGGGGCTCGCCACGGAACGGGATCCGGGACTGCATTTCGCACCGGAGTTCGTCTCACCCAGCCTGCACAAATGGTACGGTCTGCGTCACTTCCCGGAGACCTACGCCCAGGCCTGGCACGCCACAGACACCCGCTATTCGCGCCGTCCCTACGAGCGCTATATCGACAGTGGCCTGGAAGGCCAGAAGCTCTACGACCCTTTCGGCAACGCACTGGGACGGGGCTGGCTGGTCTACAACTGGAATCAGGAGCAGCCCGCTCCCAGAGGCAGCCTGATCGACAAGGATCGGACACGCTTCTCCCCGGAGGCGCAGACGGGCAGCTTCAACGGTGAGGCGTACGACGGCTTCTTCAACCGGCTTGTCATCGCCACCGATCGCAGCCGGCGTGGTTCGTATCGCCTGATGATCGGCGACGAGATTCACACGCGCTTCACGCCGCTGACCTTCAACAAGCCACGCTTCAACGGCATCCGTCTCGACTACGCCGAAGATCGGATGGCGGCCAGTATCATCCTGTCGCGGCCCTCCCAGCCCGACGGTCAGCAGCGCACCGATGCGACGCACATCTTCGGGGGCCGCGCCGAATTCGAGCTGACGGCTCTTTCCACCTTCGGCCTTTCCTACGTCAACGCCCACAATGTGCAGACCGAAGAGGATTTCAACCTGGGCAACCCTCTCTACGGAACGCTGAGCTATCAGCAGAATCAGGCCCTCGAGAAGCTCTGGGTGCGCATCCGTGATGACTCGCCAGGCAAGGGTGTATCAGGCGCCGTACTCGCCGGCTTCGACATCGTGCTGGTTGACACGAGTGGACGGGAAATCCGCGGCAGAGAGATCGACTTTCTTCCCAAGGTGGAGGGCGGTGGCACCGTCGACGGCCAGCTGGAGGCCATCGACGGGGAGAGCATTCTGCTCGAATACGACATGAAGTCTCTGGACGCCGCAGGCCTGCGGAGCGGCAGCCTGGCGCAGGTGAGCGTAGAGCTGGCCGTGGCCAATGACTACCAGATCGAGCTGGCTTCCGATCTGCAGACGGACGGAGAGGACTTCAACCCTGAGATCGTCTTTCTACCCGTGCGCCGTGCCGCCGGAAATGTGCAGGACAGAAGCAATACCGATCTGCTGACGGTGGAGTACGGTCTGCCCGTGGTCAACGATCTGATCGGTCTGGACTGGAGTGTCGTGGACTGGAACGGCCTTTCCACTCAGGGAGAGATGGTGGTCAACCGGCGCTTCTTCCGCTACCCCAATCCCAGGGCCACCAACCATCATCGAAGCGACATCGCCTCTACCGCTTCCTATGTGCACGCCGCCTACAAGCGCTCGCCGTGGATGCTTTTTCTCGAAGGCTTCTCGATCGAAGACGGCTACAGCACCCAATACTGGCTGAGCGACGAGGACGGGCGCATCAAGTACAGGAACCCGATTCCCCAGGTTTACGAATTCGTCGACGACGACGACGATACCGATGGCCTGCCCGAGTGGCAGCGGCCCTATGCCGGGTTCTTCGATCCCGTCGCCTGGCCGTCCTATGACGAGAATGGCGACTTCCTCAACGACCACGACCAGAATGGCAACTCGTTCCCCGATTACGAAGAAGCCTTCCTGCGCTTTCGCTCCGACCGGCCTGAGTTCCTGTTCGGCATGGACATGAACCACAACGGCACCATCGACCGCTTCGAGAACGACAATCTGCCCGACTATCCCTACAAGAGGGACCACCGCGGGATCAACGTCTACGGCAGGGCCCGCGCCGGCCCCGACGCGGTGCTCACCGCGGGTCATCAGCGCATGCAGCTGATATCCGGCGACGGGCGCACACACTCCTGGTACGCGCTGGGCGCCTGGCGGCACGTGCAGGACAGCGCCCGGCTGCGCGTTCTCGTCCAGGGAGCCTTTGTGCGCGACAGCATCCCCGATGACCTGCAGCAGTGGTTTCAGCCGCTGGGCACGCCTGGTTTCATGCGGGATCAGCCGGACGCGCTGCCGGCACAGAACACCTGGAAGAGCACTCTCTACGCAGACCTCGACCAGCCTCTGGGCGGGGGGGGGCATCTCCAGCATCGCTTCAAATGGGATCTCGTCCGCCAGCGCGTCGCTTCGCAGAAGCTGCAGGAACGGGAAGGCCGACGGACGAGCGGCTTTCTGGGTGCGATCAGCCGCATCGAGTGGAACATCCCGGCGGGCGCAGGCATCCTGGAGCCCCGCTGGAAGAGCGAATTCCGCCGTGATCGACCTTTCAGCTCACGACGCAGCACGGCGACGAGCGTGGAACAGACCGCCCTGATCATATGGTCCAACCCGCTGATGGCTGAGCAGGGAAGCGTGGGCTACTTCCCCCGCTACGGTCGCCAGATGTTCGATACCGAGCTGCAGCTGGGCCTGGAGGCCAGCCGCTTCTGGCTGCTCGAAGGCGCACGCCCGGAAGCCGATGATGACTATTTCGGCTGGGCCTGGCTCGGGCAGCTGACGAACCGGAACGCGTATCAGGGGTACGAGCTGGTCACGCGGATCGGTCTGCGGCTCACCAGGCGTGATTTCGCCCATGGCATCTCACAGAGCTCCAGTCTGTTCTTTTTGGCGATGAACGCGGGCCTGGGCACGTGAAAGTCTCCTGGTCCCGCTTCGTGGTTCCCGTCCTCGTGTCTGGCGGGGTGATCCTGTCGAGCCATGGCAGTTCGGCACAACCCGTGCGGACATTCGTCCTGGGAGAGGGTAGCAGCAGCTGGGCGAGCGGCGGCAATGGGATCGACCCCACATTCATCGTCCAGGGCAGGGTCGATACGGCCAACGCACCAGCCGACGGTATCGACTTCGAGCATCAGCCAGGCTGGATCACGCCTCTCAACTTCGACGAAGAGGAGAATATCGCACGCCGGGTTCTCGATGTGGGTTCCATCTCGTCTCCCAACGCCAGCGGCTTCAACCGGAGGCAACTCGAAGGCATCGTAAACGGCAGTCATCTCACGGCCTTCGAGCGCAAGCCCACGCTCTTCGATCCGCATGTGGTGGTACAGGGCATCCGCGTCATTCTCGATTTTGGAACCGCCGTGGGAGTGCACCGCATTCGTTTCTATCCCCGCAACACCGTCGCGTATACACCGTCGGCGCCCTTCCAGGATGACTTCGTCCGCAGCTATGAGCTGTTTCTAAACGGGTCTCGTCCGAGCATTGGCTCACCGGATGTACTCGTGGCACGGGACACCGAGAACAAGGACGCCGTGGTCGACCTGAGCGTGCCTGCCCAGTACGTGCGCGTGCTCACTTTGAAGTCTCTGGCCAATGTGCCCTTCGAGATCGACGAAATCGAAGTCTACGGCACCGGCTACCTGAAACAGGCCACCTACCTGTCCGATCTGATTGACCTGGGGGGGCGGGCCACCGTGGGCCCGGTGCGCTGGGTGGAGGAAGCGGTGGGGCGTGAGGATCAATCGCGGCTGTCGGTGCGCCTGCGCACGGGCAACGACGGCACGCCCATCCTCTACCGAAGGGTCACCCGTGCCAGTACGGGTCAGTCGGTGGAACAGAACGAAGTGACGCCATCCGAGTATTATGCGCTGGACCGTTCCGAGCAGGCCCCACCGGTTGAAGACGAGACGAACTGGAGCCCCTGGTTCTCGGCGCAGAACGGCCAGTTGAGCCGCGTGCCGGGGCCGCGTCGCTTCCTGCAGTTCCAGCTGAATTTCTCCGGAGACCTCCTCGCTACCCGGGCGGCAGACCGGCTGGCCTTCGAGTTCCTCCAGCCCCCCCTTGCCGATACCTTGCGCGCCGAGATCTTCCCCCGCCTGGCGGAGGCGGAAAAGCCCGCGACTTTCCGCTACGCCGTGCTGCTCAAGCGCGCCGGCCCCATTCGCGGTTACGATCGACTCGAGGTCGATACGATCGTCGAGGTCGAGAACATCCGCGAGGTAAAGCTGGGAGGGATACCTGTCGATTTTTCGGTGGATTTCACCCGTCGTGATGGATTCGGCCTGAGTTTTCCCCTGATCGACGACGACGGCGCGGTTCTCGAATTCACTTTCGATCTTCCGATTTTCCGCTTCGGATCGACCTTTTCGGGCCGGGCCTATCACAGCGACTTCGCCGGCGTACCGCAGACGCTGCAACCAGGAAACGCGCTGGTCTTTGACCCGGGTGACGATGATGTGAAGTCCAACCTCTCAGTGGCGATTCCCGAGATCCAGATCGGCAAACTGGTGGGCGAGATCTCCATTTCCTCCCGCGTTCTCACGCCGAACGGCGACGGAATCAACGACTCCTTCGACCTCGATTTCAATCTGCTGCAACTCACGGATTCTGTGCCGGTGCAACTGGACCTGTTCGACCTGTCGGGACGCCGGATTCACACTCCCTTCATCGAGGTGCGCTCCATCGGTCCGTTTTCCCATCGCTGGGACGGGCGTCTGGCAGACGGCAGGCTCATATCGCCGGGCGTGTACGTGTGGGTCCTGCGGGTGCGGGCCGACGCCTTCGAAGAACGCCACTCAGGCACTCTCGCCGTCGCCTACTGAAGTGCGTCGCCCCCCATGAACCTCCGAGCTTTCGCAACCGTACTGATCCTCGTCACGATCAGTGCCAGCACCGTCCAGGCCCAGGACTACGGCGCCCGTCTGGGCACGGTGAGACGGGGCGGTGCGGTGAGCTACGAACCGACTGGACCTCGGTCGCTGTTCGACGCTCTGGATCCCACCGTACGCAAGTGGTACGTGCCGCAGGAGCTCTACGCCGAGTATCAGTGGAAGCAGGCAGCGTACTCGAACTATGCCCGAAGTGAGTATCAGCGGTATGTGTCGACATCCCTGGAGGGCAGCTACTTCTACGACCTGTACGGCAATTTCCTGACCCGGGGCTGGCTGATTTTCGACTGGCGCCAGCAGAGCGCTCAACCCCTGGGCAGCTCGCTGTTCGAAGACCGCCGCTTCCAGGCGTGGTTCAACAGCCTCGTGGTGGCAGCCGATCACAGGGGTCAGTACCACTACGCCATCACCGCTGGTGATGAGATCCGCACGACTCTGACGCCGATGACCTTTTCGAAGGTTCGCTTCGACGGCGTACAGGTAGACTTCGCCTCTGACAAGTACTCCGGCACGCTGTTGCTGTCGCGGATCAGCGAGCCCGAACCACTGGTACTGCTCTCCGGTGGCCAACCCAGCCGGCGCACCGACAATACCAACATGCTGGGTGGCAGAACCGAGATCCAGCTCGGGGACTTCGTCAAACTGGGCGGTACTTTCGTCAATGCCCACCACACCCTTACGCAGTCCGACGCGCTCAACGGCAACTTCCTCAAGGGGGCGCTGACCGGCCAGCAGAATCTCGGCCATGTCTCCTTCGTCGAAGTGCTCATCAAGGACGACTCTCCCGAGGATGGGGAGGCGGGCGGCGGACTGTTCGCCAGCGACATCGTCGTCTACGACCTGGAAGGCAACCAGGTCCGCGGCAGTGAAATCGGCTTCCGTCCCGTGCTCGAGGGTGGGTTTCAACGTTCCGGTTTCCTGTCCGCCGCGGGTAGCGAGCTGATCCGCCTGCGCTACGATTTCTCCGATCCGAGCTATACGGGTCCCGACCTGGCCGAAATAGAGAGGGTCGAGGTGGAACTGGTGGTGGCCAATGACTACCTGATCGAGATGAGCTCGGATCGCCAGGCCGACCGTTTCGGCAGGGAGGTCTTCCTCCCTGTCGCCCGTGCCAGCGGCAATGTCAAAGACGGATCCAACCAGCGGGTCCTGGTACTGGACTACGGTCTGCCCACGGC
>PVBE011281512.1_pt1 | contig 26807 bp, 21 predicted proteins | sample 1631181 | NCBI WGS metagenome assembly PVBE01 (sample SAMN08397723, study PRJNA350692) | Marine metagenome, whole genome shotgun sequencing project. | isolation source: water | place: Pacific Ocean | collected 2012-04
CGGCCGGACGACGCGGCGATCACCGTGGCGCGCGTGAAGCGCAGCGCGTCCAACTCCCGCTGACGCTCCTGCAAGCCCGCCCGCCGAACGAACTCCATCACCACGTCGTCGGGCAGCACCGTCTCGTAGACCTCGCGGACATCCTCGCCGGTCATCATCGGGAACACCTCCTCGTCCTTGACGAGCGAAGGGATCACGACGACCGAATCCGCGCAAGCAGAGCCTCCCGGGAGCGGCAATTGGGCTACATTACGAGGCGAGCTGTCCTAACCGCGCACGTATGGCCGTGCCCGATGGGAGAATGATGGCCGGCGGAGACGGGACGCCTACGGTGGAGCCCCCCTTAAGCGTTGGAACGTGGTCGTCTGCCCAGCCCAGCCCACGCAGCCCTTCGGTCCAGTAGAAACCGCAAGCCCGGGTCGACCAAGTCGCTCGGTCTGGGGGATCGCCTGGACCCTCTTCGTCGGACAGCAGGACATCTCTCGGATCGCCGTCCTGGCAGGCGACGATGAACACGCGGCGCCTGCGTTGAGGCAGTCCAAAGCTGCGGGCATTGACCACCCGGTACGCCCACCGGTACTCGAGGCGCTCGAGGGCCAGCACTACGGTTTCGAGAGCCTCCCCGCCCGCAAGCTGCAGCATGAACGGCACATTCTCCAGGACCAGCCACGGGACCCTCTGCTGTTCCAAGAGCCGAAAGACCTCCCCGACAAGGCCCGACTTCTCGCCTCGGATCCCCCTTGTCAATCCCGCTTGGCTCAAATCCTGGCAGGGGAATCCCGCCGTGAGCAGACCCGTCGACTCGGGCAGCCGGGCGAGCGTGGCAACATCGTCGTGCACCGGGACATCTGGAAAGTGCTCCTTCAGTACAGAGACGGCCCCTCGATCGACCTCGCAAAACAAGTTTGGAGTGTGACCTGAGCGCGAAAGCCCAAGTTCCAGGCCGCCGATCCCAGCGAAGAGGCCAGCCACCCGTCGAGGGCTAGCTCGGACAATCCTGCGTTCCGGTTCCTTGAAGAACCGGAGCGCAAGGTCTGATTGGCGCCCTGGCCTTTCGCCGTTCACCGCAACCTCCTCGGGGCGCGAGACTACCTGAACGGGTGTTCCCTGAACAGGCGTTCCCGCCGTGTCAGGGCAGGAACTCGCCCTCGGCCGAGATCACCTCGTCTGTGCGCGCAGCCTCGATGAACGCGCGCGCGTCCGCCTCGCCAACTGCGGTCACGGCGATGCGGGCGCCGCTGCTGTCGGCGGCGGGGGTCGGGAAGACGTGATCGGCGTGATCGGCGACGGCGACCTCGATGCCCGCGTCGCGCAGCAGGCCGGCGAGGTGCTGGGCCTCCAACGCGTCGGCGGCGGTGTAGATCTCGACGACCTCAGGGTCGGCGGGAAGCTCGGCCACCAGCGGGGTGTTGTCGCAGTTGGGCTCCGAGCATGTCTCAATCTCGGGGCGGAATTCGGAGCGGCAGTTCGGGCACCAGGGCATGGTGGAAAGGTAAGTCGCCGGCGGTGGGGGTCGCAACCCCCCGAAAACGCTGTTTTTCGGGGCGGACCGTGATGATCGGCACCTTGACGTCGCGAAGGGGGGATCGCTACCGTTCCGCCCCGCCCGCCGGGCCGCTGGGCAGAGCGAAGCAGCTACAGGCACGTGCAGAAGCCGCAACCCTTCGGGAAGTACTACCTCCTTGAGCGGATCAACGTGGGGGGGATGGCTGAGGTCTTCAAGGCCAAGGCCTTTGGCGTGGAGGGGTTCGAGCGCCTTGTCGCGGTCAAGCGGATCCTCCCGTCGGTGGCGCAGGATGAAGAGTTCATCCGCATGTTCATCGACGAAGCGAAGATCGCGGTCCAGCTCAACCACGCCAACATCGCCCAGATCTTCGACCTCGGCATGGCCGACGGCGCCTACTACATCGCCCTCGAGTACGTGCCCGGCAATGACCTGCGGACTATCTTCGAGAACTCCCGCAAGACCCGCCGTCCGGTCACGATCCCGCAGGCCTGCTACGCCGTCCTGAAGATCTGCGAGGGCCTGGACTACGCCCACAACAAGCGCGACGCCCACGGCCGCGAGCTGCACATCGTCCACCGCGACGTGTCGCCGCAGAACGTCCTCATCTCCCACGAGGGCGAGGTCAAGGTCATCGACTTCGGCATCGCCAAGGCGGCGGGCCGGGCCTCACGGACCAAGGCGGGCATCCTCAAGGGCAAGTTCGGCTACATGTCGCCGGAGCAGGTCCGGGGCCTGCCGCTCGATCGCCGCAGCGACATCTTCAGCCTCGGGATCATCCTGTACGAGCTGCTCACCATGGAGCGGCTCTTCGTCGGAGAGAGCGACTTCGCCACCCTCGAGAAGGTGCGCAACGTCGAGATCCTCCCGCCCACGACCTACAACCGGAACATCCCCGAGGATCTCGAGGACATCGTGCTCAAGGCGCTGTCCCGCGACCCGGACGACCGGTACCAGTCCTCGGCCGACTTCCACGATGCGCTGCAGCGCTTCCTGTTCACCTCCGGGCTCTTCTACTCACGGAAGGACCTGGCGGACTACATGAAGGAGTGCTTCGCCGACGACATCGAGTTGGAGCACCGCAAGCTGGAGCAGTACCGGCACCTCACGCCGCCCAAGCCGGTGCGGACGCCCACGCCGCCGCCGCCGCCCGGGATCGGTGGTGGCGCGGCCGCCCGCGACACCGAGGACGAGATCCAGACCCTGGACGTGGACACCCAGGATCTCATCGAGCTCGACGCCAAGGCTGACCCGTTGCGCAGGAGCGCGCCGCAGACCCCCTCGGCCATGCGGGCCCATCGAGAGGCCGCCGACGCCTATCCTGGCTTGGTCTGGGATGAGGACGACGACGAGACCGCCGTCTACGACCGGGAGCCGTCGGTCGTCGCCGAGCTTGAGCGCAAGCCCATCTCAACCGGGGCGGAGATCGTGTGGGCCAAGAGCCCGCGCAGCGACCCGCAGATGCAGGCGCAGGAGGTGCGCCCCCGCAGCGACGGCGGTCGCGGTCGGGCGGCGGTCTTCCTGGGCCTGTTCACCCTGGTGTGCGTCGGTCTGGCGGCCACGTTCGTGTGGTGGGTGGTCACCGCCCGGTCAGGCGGCGCCTTGGTCCTGGAGACGTCGCCCACCCAGGTGGAGGTGCTGGTCGACAACCAGCGCGTTCACGTGGGCACTACGCCGATCACCCTGCAGGGGCTGTCCCGCGGGCCGCACACCATCTTGGTCAAGGCCGCGGGGCATCGACCGGACAGCAAGGTGGTCGACGTGGCGGACGGCGTCACCAGCCGGCTGCGAATCTCGCTGACCGAGGGGCCGCCGCCGGTGGGCGCCGTGCGGGTGGTGACCGATCCCGTCGGGGCCGCGGTGTCCGTGGACGGCCGCCGCCGCGAGGGCACGACGCCGCTCGTCGTCGGTGGTCTCACCCCCGGGCCGCACACGGTGGCGGTCGAAAAGCCCCCGCACCTGGCGGGGGAGCGGGTCGTGGAGATCAAGGTCGGTCCGCCCCAGGACATGGTGGTCCCGCTCGCGGCGAGAAGCGTCAGCCTCAAGCTGACGTCCAACCCCTCGATGGCGCTGTTCCGCATCGAGGACTCCGAGGGGGAGCTGCACGCGGAAGGCGCCACGCCGGACACCGTGGGCGAGCTCCTGTCAGGCAACGCCTACGGGATCAAGATCACGGTCAAGGGGAAGAAGCCTTGGACCAAGCGGTACACACCCGTCGGCGCCGGACCCCATACGCTGCACGCCGATCTGGCCGCGCCCAGGCCCGCGCCGGCGGTCCGCAAGCGTGCGCAGGCCCGACCGCGGCCCGCGCGAGCCTCCGCACGCCCGTCCAGGCGGTCCTCGGTGGACTCCGAGGATGCCCCGCCCGTGCGGCGCGCCCCTGCGCCCATGCCCCGTCCGGCCCCCCCACGGGCCGAGCGCGCCCCGGTGCCTGCGGGCCCCGCCCACGGCTTCCTCAACCTCAACGCCAAGCCGTGGGCGAAGGTCTTCATCGACGGGCGAGACACCGGTCAGAGCACGCCGATGCTGGGCCAGCGGCTTCCCGCCGGCCGCCGGAAGATCACGCTGGTGAACGGGCGGTTCGGGATCCACAAGGAGTTCTGGGTCGACATTCGGGCGGGCAAGACCAGCCAGCTCATCGTCGACCTGCAGCAGTGAGCGCCCTCGTCGTCGTCGTGCTCGCCGCGGCTTGCGCGGACGCCGGCGCCCAAGGGCTGCCGTACGGCGAGATCGGCACGGGGGTCGGGGCGTCGCCCGCAGCCGCGGCAGGCAAGGCAGACTTCGGCCTGGCCGGCCCGCTGCCGCTGCTGCCAGAGCCATTCCCCGACTCGGCGCCCGCCCAGATCTGCCAGGACGGGCGCTGCGCGACGTCCACCGTCTCCGCCGCCCGGGAACAGGGGATGACCGTCATCGACCTAGGCGACACCTGGGCCCCCAGGGTCTTTGGCAACGCGGTCGACCCCACGGGCAAGCGCTACGACAACACCTATCGATCGGAGTTCACCAAGCACGCCGCGGACCCCCAGACCTGGCTGGAGGTGTTCGGCATCCCGCCATCGCTGTCCAACGTGCGGACCCGGTGGCGCGAGGCGCTGAAGCGCACTTGCTACGCCGACGTCGACTGGGAGGCGCTGCGCACCTACGAAGGCAGGATCAGCCTCAACCGCAAGGACGCCCGGGTCTGGGTCCGAAAGGTGAAGAAGAAGCGCCCGGCGCCCAAGGCCGTGCGGGTCCACCAGGTCCTCGTGGCGGCCCAGCGGCGGATGAAGTGCGACGGGCTGTACCACGACATGAAGCTGCGGGAGGGCTGGGCTGACGGCCGGGCCAAGAAGGCCCTGCTTCGCTTCAACAAGCGCCATCGGATCTTCTCGTACGGCACGCGCATCGCCGGGCGGTCGCTGGAGCTGCTGGCCAAGGACCCCGACGGCACGCACCACGACATGCTCCTACGGGCGCTCACCGAACGGGTGGGCGAGGCCGCTGGCGAGCTCGAGGACGGGTCGGGCAAGGGCACCGAGGACCGGATGACCGCGGCCATGATGGCGTTCGTTCAGGCCGTGGGCGCGGACACCCCGGCCGGGGCGCGGTCGTGGCTCGACGGGCTGGGCGAGCTGTCGGGCGCCACCTACGTCGCGGCCAGGCTGCCGCCCCCCCCCGCCGACTACGGCGGGCACATGGCGCTGGAGATCGTCGTGGATCGCGGGGACGTCTGGTACGACTCGCCCTACGACCCGACGGGCGCCAAGCGCAAGCGGAAGATCCGCCGGCGCCCGAAGGTGACGCTCTGGGCCGGCGAGGGTCGGTCCCGCCGCCGCATCGTCACCTGGCGCACCACCATCGGCGGCTGGCGCAAGGAGGAGCTCGGCGACGGCCACACCTACCTCAAGTACAAGCCCTCGCCGATCGGAGACTCGGTCATGAAGCGCATCGCCGCGGGACCGGTGTGGGTGCCCCCCGAGTCGACGCCGGCGCGCAGCATCGTCAGGTGGGTCAAGGGCGAGGGGCTGGTGCCCAACTATCGGGAGATGGGGCCGGGGCCCAAGTCGGCGTACGGTCTGGTGGCCGGCTACCTGCTGCACTGCGGCAAGGGCCGCAAGTTCAACAAGTGCCTGGGCAAGGAGCGCGGCATCCGGATCCACGGCACCTCGTCGTGGCTGTCCGTCCTGGGCGCCCACTCCCACGGCTGCCACCGCCTGTTCAACCACCTGGCGGTGCGCCTCTACGGCTTCATCCTGGCCCACCGCACGCACGGCATCTCCGGTCAGATCGCCATGGACTACGAGCGCACCATCGAGCTCCGCCCGCCCGGCAAGCCCGATGCGAAGCCCAAGGAGGTGGAGGTCAAGCTCACCACCCGCGGCTTCCGGTACGAGCTGTCCCCGCCCTTGCGGGTCGTGGTCAAGCCGGGCCGGATCCGGGGCGAGCTCGAAGAGCCCGACGAGGACTACATCCGCATCCCAAGCAAGGAGTACACCGAGGCCGCCTGGGTCCCGGAGGAGGGAGGGGCGGGCGAGCCGCCGCTGAGCGAGGCGGAAGCGCCCTAGACCGGACACTGGGGTGCCCTGTGTGGGCGTGCACGGGGAGATGGCGTGGAGCGTCGGCGGCAGTTCAGCGGCGAGGAGATTCAGCGGCTCGTCGCTGACGTGCGCCAGCTTCTGTCTGGGATGCAAGAGGTGGACGCGGCCTGGATTCATGGGTCTGTGGCCGAGGGCGCCCCGGCCCGGGACGTGGACGTGGCGCTCCTGGTGGCGCCGGCGAGCGACGGATGGGAGGTCGCGAACCGAGTCGCACTGGAACTGGATCGGCAGGTGCCGGTCGGCCTGGAATGGGATGTGCGACCTGTTGACGAAGCGGCGCCACCGGCCATCCGACGCGCTGTCGTTGCGGCAGGTCTGAGGGTCGCGCAGAACGATCGCGATCGCCGGGTGCTCTTCGAGGCGGACGCAGTGCGGGACTGGTTGGACATCCAGCCATTCCTCGAGGCCGAACGGAACAGGTACCTGCGGAGGCTGGCCGGTGACGGCTGACGAGCGCGGAGTCAGGCTGCTCGCGGCGCTTCGGCATGCTGTGGACGATCTCGGCCGATATGAGCGGGAGGTGTCCAGGTCGAGGCTCGAGTCCGACGGCGATGCTTGGCGAATGGTCCGCCAAGCGCTCCAAGAGGCCATTCAGGCCTGCATCGATCTGGCTCACGTCCTATTGGCGGACATGGACGCCGAGCCCGTGGACACCTACCGAGGTGCTTTCGACGCCCTGCGGGTCCACGCAGACCTGCCGCCCGACCTCGCGATGAAGCTGTCGGCCGCAGCCGGGCTGCGCAATGTGCTGCTTCACGTCTACACCGAGCTCGACCTGGGGCTGATCCACGAGGCGTACACCACCGAGCGGGAGCATCTGGCCCAGTTCGCAGCTTGGGCCGCGTCCCGCATGGCCCGCGAGGACGGCAACCCCGTAGGCTCCTAGAACGCCAATCGGCGTTCTAGAACTGGAAGATCAGCTCGCCCTTGGCCTGGCGCTTGGGGGCCTCCTCCGGCAGGGCGGCGACGACGCCTGCGGTGGCGCCGCCGGCGGTGACGAGGCCGACGCCCGTCCAGAACCACCAGGTGCCGTAGATGGGCGGGCCGTCGTCGATCTCAACGAGCGAGGCCACCGCGGACTCGCCCAGGGGCGGGGCGGCGGGGAGGCCCCGGGCGGCGCGGTCGAGGGTCCCGTCTCCGGCGAGCAGGGTGTCGAAGAACGTGGCGCTGCCTCGGCGGAAGCCGGCGTCGCGATAGCCGAAGACCTTGTTGGCGGCCTCTCCCACGGGCTCGCCGTCGGTGTCGTACTCGCAGGCGATGAGCAGGACGTTCTCCTCCCCGCGGGGCTCCAGGCGGCCGAGGATGATCGACTCGACGCCCAGGGTCTTGGCCAGGCGGCCGAGCGCGGGCTTGGCGTCGTCGTCGGAGTCGAGCAGCGGCATGGCGGCGGCGAGGAGCTCCTCGAACCTCGCCTGCTTCTTGGCCGGCCGCAGGGTGATGTCGATCTCCTCGGTGGGCCCTGTCAGCACCTCGACGTCCTGGCCGGCGCGGATGTACCCGTCGAGGTCGATGCGCAGCAGGTGGGTGCCGGGCAGCGGCACCGGGACGACGGCGGGGGTGACACCCACGAACTTGCCGTCGATGTAGACCGAGGCCCCATCGGGCGCCGAGAGCACACGCAGGTCCGAGGGAGGCAGACCGGTGGCCCGGCGACGGACCCGCTCGTACAGGTCCCGCGTCGCACCGCTGACCCCGCGAGCGTCCAGCTCAGCCGCCGGATTGAGGACCGAGGCCCGGTGGAACCACCGGATGCCCTTGCGGTAGTCGCCGCTGCGCACGGCGGCGGCGCCGGCGTACTGCATCACCTGCACGAGCTTGCCGGGATCCGCCTGCCGGGAGGCCGCGTCCATGCGCCTGCGGGCGGACTTCGAAAAGGACTTCAGCGCCGCGCCCCAGGACTCGTTGGAGAAGGCGATGAACCCCTTGCGGAACTCGGTCTCCGCCTCGCGCTCGGCGGCCAGGGCGTCCGGGTCGCCGGCCGGGTCCAGCACCGAGCCGAGATCCCTAAGACCCAGGCGTTTGCTGCGCTCGATGGCCAGCCGCGCCTCCTGCTGCGCCAGCGCCGCGTCGGTGCGCACGTCCGGCCAGGGGCCCGTGATGAAGGCCGCACCCTGAGGACCGTGCCGGCGGCGCGCCTCGGCGTCGGCGGGCGCGCCCAGCAGCGCCAGTGCGAGGGCGCACGGCAGCGCCAGGGCCGCCAAGATCGGCAGCACCACCCCGAGCCTTCGAGCCATCCCCTCGTCGTCCGCGACCAGGCGCGCCAGCTCCACCTCGAATGCGGCGTCCACCTTCTTGAGGAAGGCCGCCTCAACCCCCTCGGGCGGTGGGAGCGCGTCGACCGCATCCGCGGGTGCGACGGCGTCGGTGTCGTGAACGGCCAGGGTCCCGTCGACGGCATCCGGCCCCGCGGCGGGGGCCGCCTCGGGCGTCGCAGCCACGCCCGCCACGGCCGGCGCGGCGGTGGGTCCGGGAGGCATCACAGGCATCAGGAAAACCAAGGTATCACGGGGCTCACAACCTTGTCGTGAGCCGGTCTCGGACGTACTGTGGATGGCAGACGAAAACCCCAAAGGAGGTGTGTCATGCAGACACCCACAACCCCCGACGTCCGGCTGACCCCGGAGCTCATCAGCCGTCTCCCAAAGACGGATCTCCACTGCCACCTGGACGGCTCCCTGCGGCTCCGCACCATCCTCGACATGGCCGAGGAGCAAGGCGTGCGCCTCGCCGCCGACGACGAGAAGAGCCTCGCGAAGTCCCTGCACATGGGCGAGAACTGCGAGTCCCTCGCCCGCTACCTGGAAGCCTTCGACATCACCCTGTCCGTCATGCAGACGGAGGCGGGCCTGTACCGCTCCGCCTACGAGCTGGGCATCGACGCCGCCGCCGAGGGCTGCCGCCTCATCGAGGTGCGGTTCTCCCCGCTGCTCCACACCCGCGACGGGCTGCCCCTGACCAACATCATCGAGGTGGTGGCGGAGGGCCTGAGGCAGGCCAAGCGCGAGACCGGCATCATCAGCGGCATCGTGGTCTGCGGCATCCGCAACATCTCGCCCGAGGCCTCGCTGCGCCTCGCCGAGCTGGCGGTCGCCTACAAGAACAAGTCCGTGGTCGGCTTCGACCTGGCGGGCGAGGAGGCCAACTACCCGGCCAAGGCCCACCGCGAGGCGTTCTATCTGATCCGAAACAACAACGTGAACAGCACCTGCCACGCCGGCGAGGCCTACGGTCCCGAGTCGATCCACCAGGCGCTGCACGTCTGCGGCGCCCACCGCATCGGCCACGGCTGCCGGCTGCGCGAGGACGGCGATCTGCTCAACTACGTCAACGACCACCGGATCACCCTGGAGGTCTGCCCGTCGTCCAACGTCCAGACGGGCGCGGTGGAGGACCTCGCGAGCCACCCGCTGAAGTTCTATTACGACTTCGGCGTGCGGGTGACGGTCAACACCGACAATCGCCTGATGACCGACACCTCCGTGTCCAAGGAGATGTGGCTCTGCCACACCCAGATGGGCCTGGGTGTCGACGCCCTGCGCGAGTTCACCCTCAACGGCTTCAAGGGCGCGTTCCTGCACTACCGCAAGAAGCAGGAGCTCGTGCGCCGCTTCATGCAGCAGTGGGACGACGTCATCGAGGAGGCCGCCGCAAAGACCGCCGACGACAAGCGCGCGGCCGCGCGGCCGGCCAAGAAGACCAAGAAGGGCGCGGCGTAGCACCTGTGCCCGTCGCTTAGGTCGATTCCAATGGAAGATCGTCGGCTTCAGGCGCACTCCATCCACGGCCGCCGCCCTGCCGGTCGGCAGGGCGGCGGTCTGAGAAGGCGAGCGGTCGCGGCTTGAGATCATGAGCGAAGACATCGACTGGACAGCCTTCCCCGTGCTCGTCGTCGACGACGAGCCGGACAACCTCGACGCCTTCCGCTTCAACTTCCGGCGTGCGTTCACGCTGCACTTCGCGGAGTCCGGCGCGCAGGCGCTCGAGCTCCTCGATGAGCACGACTTCGCCGTGATCGTCGCCGATCAGCGCATGCCCAGGATGACCGGCGTGGAGCTGCTGACAAAGGCCGCGCAGGTGCGGCCGGGTGTCGTCGGCATCCTGGTCACCGCCTACACGGACCTGGGGGTGCTCATCGAGGCGCTCAACTCGGGCACCGTCCGGCGGTACGTCTCCAAGCCCTGGGATAGCAAGGAGCTGCGGGTCGTCCTGCAGCAGGCCATCGAGACGTTCCACCTGCGGCGCGAGAACCGCCGCCTCGTGGACCGCCTCGAGGCCCTCGCCCACCACCTGGACGCCGAAGTGCGTGTCGAGACGGGCGCCGGCGAGATCATCGGCGACTCGGCGTCGCTGCAGGCGGTCTTGCGCAGCGTGTCGCAGGTGGCCCCCACGGCCTCGACGGTGCTTCTGCGGGGCGAGTCCGGCACCGGCAAGGAGCTGGTGGCCCGGGCCATCCACGACGGCTCCCCCAGGGCGGACGGGCCGTTCGTGCGGGTGGCGTGCGGGGCGCTGTCGCCGGGAGTCCTCGAGAGCGAGCTGTTCGGCCACGAAAAGGGCGCCTTCACCGGGGCGATCAAGCGCAACCTGGGCCGGTTCGAGCTGGCCCACGGGGGCACCTTGTTCCTCGACGAGGTCGGCGATCTGCCCCCGGAGACCCAGATCAAGCTGCTCCGGGTGCTGCAGGAGCGCGAATTCGAGCGGGTCGGCGGCACCCAGACGGTGAAGGTGGACGTGCGCGTCATCTCCGCCACCCACCGCGACCTCGAGCTGCTCGTCGAGCGCGGCGCCTTCCGCGAGGACCTGTACTACCGGCTCAACGTCTACCCGATCACCGTCCCGCCCTTGCGGGATCGCAAGGCGGACATCCCCCTGCTGGCCGACCACTTCCTGGCCCGGTGCCGTGAGGATCTCGGGCGACAGGCCCGGGAGTTCAGCGAGCAGGCGCAGGCGCGGCTGACCGGCTGGCGCTGGCCCGGCAATGTCCGAGAGCTGCAGAACGTCGTGGAGCGCTCGGTCATCCGCTCCACAGGCCCGGTCATCGACGTCGACCTCATCGATGTCGGCCCCGCCGGTCCGCCCGCCAGCGCCGGGGGCGAGGAGGCCGCGCTGCGCCCCAGGCTCGACGAGATCGAAAAGGCCGAGCTGGAGCGGGCGCTGCGCGACGCCGGCGGCGAGAAGGCCCAGGCCGCCCGGACGCTGGGCCTGTCCCGGAGCACGTTCTACTACCGCCTGCGCAAGCACGGCCTCGATTGACCTGATGAGGGGGCCTGCACCCCCGCTGGTCGCCGGGCTGGCGGTGTTCGCAGCCTGCGTGGCGCTGGCGCCGCCCGGCCGTCACTGGCTGGACGCCGGCGAGATCGTCGCTGCGGCCCACGGGTTGGGCATCGCCCACCCCCCCGGACACCCCGTGGCCATCCTCGTGGGCAAGGCGCTGTCGCTGCTCGTCCCCTTCGGCTCGATCGCGTTCCGGGTCACCGTCGCGTCGGCGCTGGCGCTCGGTGCCTCCGCGGCTGTCGCGGCGCATCTGGGGCGGACCCTGCTCGCCCAGGCCTTTGACCTCGATGACGCAGACGCCGCCTGGCTCGCAGCCCTCGTGGCCGTCGGCGCGGGCGCCTGCGGTCCGTCGCTGCTGCAGGGCGTGCGAGGCGAGGTCTACGCCCTGAACGCGCTGCTCACCCTGGTGGCCGTGGCGGCGCTCGTCGGCGGTCCCCTCACGCCTCGTCGGCTGGGCGTCGCCGCGCTGGCGGCGGGGCTCGGCCTGGCCAACCACCACCTCCTGCTCGCCGCAGGCGTCGCCCCCGCCGTGCTCGTCGTCGGGGGCCTGCAGCGCCGCCGGCTGGCGGCCGGGGGGGGCGTCGGCCGCCTGGCCGTCGGTACGCTCGGCCTGGGTGCCCTCGGCCTGGGCGCCTACGCGCTGCTGCCCATCCGGGCGCTCGCCGACCCGGTCGCCAACTGGGGGGATCCGCGAACCCTGCCCCGGTTCCTGTGGACAGTGTCCGCCGAGGTGTTCCGGCGGTTCCGGGGCGACGCGCCGCCCGCAAGCGTGCTCGACAACGCCGTGGACGCAGTGTTCGTCACCATGGACTCGCTGGGCCCCCTCGGCGGGCTCGTGGCGCTGGTGGGGTTCGCGGTGCTCATCCGGCGTTCGGGGGGCCCCGCCGTCGCGGTGGCGGCCGCGGTCTTTGGGGTGGTCCTGACCAAGGTCGTCCTCGGCTTCGAGCCAAACAACCCGGATCTGCGGGGCTACTGGCTGCCCGCAGTGCTCCTGCTCGCGCCGGGGGCGGCGGCGTTCGCCGCGCTGGTCGCGAGCGCGGGCCGGTCCGCTCGCATCTGGACCTTCGCCGTGACCGGGCTGTGGCTCCTCGCCCGCCTGGGCAGCGGAGGACCGCCCCTGCCGGGACCCCAGGCGGAGGACCCCCGCAAGGTCGCAAACGCGTCGCTGGCCTCGATCCCCGCCCACGGGGTGGCGTTGCTCGCGGACTTCAACCTGGCCTTTTCGGTGTGGGCGTCCGAGGCGGTCGAGGGCGTCCGGCCTGACGTGTCGCCTGTCATCCGGGCGTTCGTCGATCATCCAGGCTACGTCGAGCACATCGGCCGTCGGTTCCCCTCGCTCGACGCCTGGCGTGCAGGCCCCTGCCCGCCGGCGCGGGTCCGCGGGCGGGTGGTCCACGCCGAGCTCCACCACGATCTGCCTGCCGAGTGCCTCGCGGCCCTGTCCCCCGCCGTCGTCACCCCGACGGCCGACGCGCTGGCCGGCCTGCAGCTCGACGAGGGCGACCTCGGATCCGCCCGGTGGCGCACCTGGCAGCACTGGCTTCACGCCCTTCATCGCGAGGCTCGCGGCGATGTCGCCGCCGCCCGAGCCCACCTCGCTCAGGCCCTGGCCCGCGCCCCTGCCGACCCCGAGCTGCTGGCGCTGGACGCCCGGCTCACCAGGCGTGGCGCAGGCCCGTCTGGAAGGTGAGCACCCGCCCAACGATGGTGTAGTCGCCCACGGCATCGGCCCGGTCGGTCTTGGTCACCGGCCGGTCGCTGTGCTCGATCCACTGGGCGACGCCCTCGACGGTGGTCCGGTCCGACCCCCGCCAGCCCAGGCCCGCCGAGGCGATGAAGGCGTCGGAGTCGGCGTAGTTCGCAGGGCCGTCCGGTGCGGGGACCGGGGTCGGCCGCCAGGACGCGCCGGCCCGCACGGCCCAGTCCCGCACCGGCCGCCACTCAGCGCCGATCCGGGGGATGACGGTGTCGGACATCAAGAGCCCTGCGTGGTCTGGCCGCCCCTGCACGTCCAGGCCCTCGCCGAGCCCCAGGCCGTCCAGGAGCTCGCCGCCCAGGTCCACGGAGATCCGCGGGGCCGGGTCGGGCGCCCGCGACCACATGGCCCAGGTGGCCTCGGCCGACAGGGTCAGGCCGTGGCCCGGCGGCTCGGGCAGGTCCCACGCGATGCCGCCGGTGATCTGGTGCGGCGTGTACAGCGCGGTGCCCTGCAGGCGCAGGTCGAACTGCAGGGCCGGTCCCAGCTCGAGCCGGAGGGGGAGGTCGTACTCCAGCGCCACCGCCGCCCGCCACGCCAGGCCCAGGCGCAGCCCCGGCGAAGGCCGGATGAGCACCCCGGCAAGCGGCGACAGCTCCGGCGCCACCTCCACCTGCACGTCCCTGCGCTCGAGCCGGCCGCCCACCAGGTCCACGCCGAAGCCGATGTCGCCGGTGATGTCGACCAGGGTCTGCATGCCCGCGCCGACCGCCACGACGCCGTCCGCCGACCGCCAGGCCGCGGCGATCTGCGCGCTGAACGCATCGGGGATGTTCTGGTATCGCAGGAATTGGGGCCGGGTGGGCTCCACAGCCTCGGCCCGGAGCACCTTGGTCGACGGCAGGAACAGGCCGAACCCCACGGCGAGCCGACCGCCCGCGAGCTCCCCTGCGGGCGCCTGCACGCCCAGGAGCAGGCCGGCGAAGGCCTCGGGTTCGGAGGTGGCCAGATCGGGGTCGTCGGTGGCCACCTTGCGCTTCAGCGTGATGTCCGGTGCGGACCACAGGCCGCCCAGAGACAGCTGCACGGTGTCCGGACCGACGAGCCCCGCCGGGTTGTAGAAGACCGTCGACGGGTCTCCCGGATCGGCGACGGTGGCCGTCCCCATCGCGGTCGCCCGCGGTCCGAACCCATACAGATCCAGGGCGCTGGCGGCCGCTCGACAGGGAATGGCGATCACCCCCGCCGCGAGCGCGACGATCCCCACCCGGGCCAAGATCCGCCTCACTGTTCGCACCCCTGCGCTGCGGCTCCGAAGGCGTCCAGGAGCTCGTCGGCGGCGCCCTGCTCGAGGAGCGTCGCGAGCTCGCGCAGCCCGTCCGCCGCGCCGGGCGCGGCGAGCAGCGCGGACAGCACATCGGACCAGGCCTGGGCCAGGTGGGGCTCATCTGCGAGGCGGTCAAACGCATCCGCCACGGTCTTCAGCAGCGCGGGGTCGATGGGGGTGGCCGGCTGGTCGGCGACCGGTCCCGAGCCCGGGGCCGCCGGCGCGGTCGCAGCGCTGAGCACGTCCCAGAGCACGCGGATGATCACCCCGTCGGGATCGGGGGACAGCTCCGGGAGGGGGTAGGGGCACGAAAAGGCGTCCGGACCGGGGGCCCGGCCCACGTAGCACCCCACCCACTGCGCGGCGTGGCCCCGTGCGGCGGTGCCGGGCGCCAGCAGGTCGATGAGGCCATCGACCGCCGTGGACAGCGGCGGCGCCTCGGCGCGCTCCCCGAGCAGCGGCACCAGGAACTGCCGCAGGGCGACCAGGTCGTCGTCGGTGTTGCGCAGCAGGCAGACCAGCGGCACCGCCAGGTGCGGCCACCCGCTGCGCTGGCCGGGGGTCGTCAGGATCGCTGCGCGGAAGGTCGCGATGGCCTCGACGTCGCTCGCGGACTGCACCACGGCGTCGATGACCCCGGGCAGCCTCGGATCGCGCAGCATGGCGGCGCCCACGCGGATCATCGGCGCGAGGTTGCAGTCGGCGAGGACCGGGCCGATCACCTCGCCCAGCGCCTGCAGGTCCGGCGAGTCGGCCAAGCCGCGGACCACCGCCCCGAGCAGGCCCGAGGGGAGCTGCACGTCGGGGAGCGAGATGTCCTGTGGCAGCGCCCGGAGCACGGCGCTCACCACCTCCACCAGGCGGCCGGCGGTGTGATCATCGAGGCCGGCCTCGAGCGAGGCGCGCAGCTTGGCGGTCCCGCCGGCGTTCACGGCCGCCAGCAGGCCTGACAGGCGCTGCTCCATCTTTGGGCAGGCGGGGCCGGGGTCGGCGTACGGCGGGGCCTGCACGTCCGACGCGCCGCACGACACGGCGATGAGCCCGGCGAGGGCGGCCAGGGGCGACCTCACGGGCACCGGTATCCCGGGCCGTGGCACGTCTCGCATGCAGTCCTGTTGCGGTCGAGCAGGCGGTCGCAGGACGAGGAGAAGCCGGTGGGGTGGGGGGACAGGCCCAACCCCGTCCCGCCCGGACCCATGCCCCGGCTGGCATGGCAGCGCACGCACGTGGCCTCGGAGTGGCACGAGGCGCAGGCGGCCAGGTCTCGCCTGGCCTGCACCGAGTGATGGCTGGCCGCTGGCGGGTCGCCGGCCGCCGGGAAGGTCGTCCACCCGGGCGGGTGGAACTCGAAGGCCGAAGGCAGCGCAAACGCCTCGTCCTCGCCTCGGGCGACCACCCGGGTGCGACGGTGGCAGTCGCGACAGAAGGTCTGCAGCCGGTGGCAGGACTGGCACTGCAGATCCCGGCCCCGCGCCGCGAGGGCATGCAGCGAGACCCAGTCGTCCGGATGCAGCCGCGCCGGCGTGAGGTCGCCCCCGTGGCAGCCGCGGCAGTAGTCGGGGCCGTGGCAGCTCGAGCACATCTGCGGGTCGGCGTTGGCCACCGGGCCGTGGCTGCGGTGCCAGTCGGCGTCGTGGGCGGCGCCCCGTGCGCCCCGTGGCGTCAGCCGGCCGGCCAGGGAGGGAGGCGACAGGGCGAGCGCGGGCCGGCCGATGGGCGGGAGCTTGTCGGGATCGTCCAGCGGCGATGGCGGGAACCAGGTGCGCAGCAGACCGTCCGGGCCGGTCAGGTGGCACGTCGGGCAGCCCACGGACACCCCGCGCCCTTGGTGACAGGTCATGCACTGGCGCTCCCGCGGCAGGTGGTCCCGGGTCGCCAGCGCAGTGTCGCGCACGCCGGCGTGACACTCCTCGCAATCCACGCCGGACGCCACGCGGCGGCGGTGGGGGAACACCAGCCTCGCCGGCGGCAGGGTGGCCCGCCGCGCCGCGCCCTTGGGGTGACAGAGCGTGCACTCGCCTGGGTCGTCGACGTCGTGACAGAAGCTGCAGGTGTCGTCCTTGAGCGGCAGCAGCCGGTCCTCGACACGCACGCTCGATTCGGCGGCCTCGTGACAGTCCGTACACGCTGCGTCGTCAGACTCCAGGTGCAGCCCGTGGTCGAAGGTCAGCGGGATGGCCTGGGGCGGGTAGACGACCTCGGACGGGCCGGCGGCCACCACGGCCAAGGCGAGGGCGGTCAGTACCACAGCGCCAGATCCAGCAGCGCGAAGGCCCGGATGCTCGGAGCGCCTACCGGGGTCAGATCCGCCTCTCCGGTGACATGGAAGCGCGCCGAGCGGGTCAGCGGCCAGCCGGCCCCGGCCACCAGCTGCCAGCCGTCGCCGTCCAATCGCTCCAGCTGATCCGCGTCGAACCGGGACCACCGCACCCGGCCGTCCCAGGACAGGCCCCAGGGTCCCGGTGACCAGCGGCCGTGGACCATCGCGCTTGTCCACTGTCCGCCGTGGCCAGAGCGGGTGCGGAGGCTCGCTCCCGCGCGGGCTGAAGCGCCCACCGGCAGACCCACGCCGAGGGCCCCGCCGTCGGTGGTCGGCTGCGCCCCGGCGCCCGCCTTGTCGAACCGGCGGCGCTCCGCTGAGGCCCAGGCGGTCCACTGAGCCGAGCGCCAGCGCAGCGACGCGGAGGCGTCGTCGGAAGGGCCCGACACGAACCACGCGAACACGCTGTCGGCGTCGAAGGACGGCCGCGTGCGTCCCACCCGGCCGTCGACGCTCAACCCGAGGTCGCCGGGGACCTGCGCAACAAGGCCCGCGGTGAGCCGCTCGTACCGTCGCTGACCCAGGTCATACCTGGCCAGGAGGTCCGGGCGGACGCCGAGGACAGGCCCTGCCACGACCGCGGCCGTGGCGAGCTCTCGGACCGTCCGACCCTCCCGCCAGGCCCGCCTCCAGCCTGCCCTGGCCCGCACCTGGCCGGGCAGCCGCGACGCCAGGGCGGCGCCCACTGTCGGTGTCTGCCTGTGCGTGGTCACCCTCGCGTCCGGGTCGAGGTCTGAGCTGCCCAGCCACGACGCGTCCCGCCGGACGATCAGCCCTGCGTAGGTCTCTGCCGACAGTCCGTAGGGAGCGTGGACACGGATATGGCCACCATCGAATGACAGAAGATCCGCCAGATCCCACCGGTATTGCCTGCCGAGTCGAAGATCCAAGCGGCCGCCCCACAGTCCCCTCCCGTCGAGGATGGCGTGGCGCAGGTCGAGCGCTCGGGCCTGTACGCCCTCGGGGCGGGCGTGGGGCTCGTCCAGGCCGCCGTCGGCGTTCAGCCGCATGTCGGTCCGGAACGTCCAGGGGGATCGAGCCCCCGGCCGGACCATCAACCCGAGCCGCTGTACCAGCCGGCGACGGGGGATCACCCGGCCGTCGCCTGCCAGGACCTGGTCGCCTTGCACAGCGGTCGACGCGGTGACCCTGACGAAAGCTCGGTCCGCACCTTGGGCCGGGCTCGCCGCGAACGTCAGGAGGGTGGCCAGGAGGGGTGTCAAGGGGTCGAAGGTTAGCGGGCGGGCGCGATCGGTCCAAGCCCCCGAAACGACTGTGAGAATCACCGTTGAAGCGGGAAAAAAGGTCGCGGCGCCTCGCAAACATTGCGCAGTTGCGGGCCTGAGACGCCCCAGATCCAGTCAAATGTACGCCGATCCGAGATAGATCGAGGTGGCACGCTTCTTGATCAACTAGGGCCAGGCAACATGCGCGAAACGCAGCCTACGAGCGGTGGATCGGAACGGGTGTTCTCGATGATCGAGATCCTCATCGTCGTGGTGATCATCTCGCTGATCGCCGGCCTCGCCTACCCCTCGATTCGGTCGACCATGGGCGAACAGGCCCTGTCCGACGGTGCCAACAAGGTGCTCAACTCACTGCAGTTCGGCTACCTGCAGGCCCTGGGCCGAGGCCGCTCGCAGGTGCTGCGCTTCACCACCTTCGACAACACCCCCGGCGGCCGCATCGAGTTCTTCGAGACCGCCGGCTGGTCCTGCGCCAACCCGATGGCCCGCGACAGCGTGGACGACGTGGAGTTCCTGCCGGCCTCCGACGGCGGCGAGGTGGCCATCGTCGAGCTGGCGCCGGCCGCCGTGGCCGCCTCGGGCATCTGCTTCAAGCCCAACGGCCGGGCCTACACCGGCAACGGCGCCATCCCGATCCTCGACGACGACAGCTACAACGCCCCCCGCAGCTCGACCATCGGCCTGCGGCTGCGACGGTTCATGGACCTGGGCGGCAGCCTGTCGATCGTCGGCGTGAAGAAGGAGATCCACCTCATCCACGCCGGCGTCGCCCAGCTCAACCTGGACCTGGCGCTGTGATGCGCCGCACCGAGCGCCGAGGCTTCACGGTCATCGAGGTCATGATCGCCCTGTTCGTCATGACGGTCGGGATCGTGGCGCTGTACTCGCTGCAGATCGTCGCCATCAGCGGGAACGTGGTCGCCCAGGAGTTCACGCAGGCCACGCAGCTGGCGGAGCGCTGGATCGAGACGATGCGCAAGGACTCGGTGTCCTGGACCAACGAGGCCAGCCGCCCGTCGCGCATCTCGAGCTCGGACCAGTGGCGCGACGCTATCGGGCCGTACCTGGTCAACCGCGACATGCTCGACGAGGGCCACTACGCCCCCACCGTCGCCATCGACCCGCGCTACTGCATCAAGTACCGGGTCCAGTCGGTGCCGGCGGGCGACCTCAACCCGAGGCTGCTGCGGGCGGATGTGCGGGTGATCTGGCCTCGACGGGACGCCGGGCTAAGCAACTTCACCAGCTGCAACCAGGTCCTGATGAACGCCAGCCCGTGGCTGCGCAAGACCTGGCAGGTCTCGATGACCTCCACCCTGTTCCGGCACACCGGCTCATGAGGGTCGTCCTCCGAAAGGCCTCGGCCATGGGCCTGCGCCAGCGACGGGGCTTCACCCTCATGGAGCTGATGGTCGGCATCATGCTGTCCTCGCTGGTGGTCGCGGCGCTGTACAACATGTTCGTCACGGCCAGCTACGTGTTCAACAGCCAGAGCCAGGCCTCCGCGACGCAGATGCGGCTGCGCTCCTCGATGGAGCAGGTCAAGGACGATCTGCGGCGGGCCGGCCTGATGTCGACGCCCAACAGCCAGGTGGACGCCAACGGCGTGTGCCCGCCGCCGCCGGCGAACATCTTCGCGGTGGGCTGGGGCGACGGCGCCGGCGAGAACGACGTCGAGATCTTTCAGCAGTTCGGCAACGACCTGAGCCCGGACACCCTGGTGCTGTCGGGCAACCTGACGTCCTCGTCGAGCTACCCGGCCAGCGTGGCCACCGGCGCCCAGATCACCGTCAACCTGCCCCTGTGGGAGGGCCCTGAGGAGTGGCAGCCGTCGGTCTACACCGACGACGGCTTTGAGCAGGCCTTCATCACCGGCCAGTTCGTGCGCCTGACCAACCCGTACGGCAGCTCGCAGTTCGTCGCCCTGTCTGCGGTGGACAGCGGCACCCGGCTGCTGACCCTGGCCACGCCGCCCAAGTTCGCTCGCGACGGCATCTGTGGCCTCACCGGTGTGGGCGATGCGTTCGAGGTCAACCCGGTCCAGCACGTGATCTACCGGATCGAGCCCCGAAACCCCGGCGAGTCCGACGATCTCGAGACCGACCTGGTCCGCCAGTACTGGGATCCCGTCTCCAACGACGTGGTCGACGGCACGGACGTCGTCGTGGGCCAGAACATCGTCGACTTCCAGGTGTGGTTCACGCTCAAGGACCCGGTCAACACCAGCAACGCCCTGCTCAACGACACCGTCCTGTCGGACTCCGAGGGTCCGGACCTCTTTGGGGTGACTCTCGACGGCCAGGCCGGCTCCCGGCCCGAGCTCGTGCGGGCCGCGGGCGTGCGCATGTGCGGAAGATCGGATCGTGAGGACGCTCGGTGGCGCTTCCGTGAGCCGGCTGCCGAATTCGGCCCGCTGCTGGCGGTCAACCTCGACGAAGACAGGGCCCAGGCCGCGCGCGTGGTGTGCCTGACCAGCGAGGTCGAGGTCGTCAACCTGACCCTGAGGAACCTGTGATGTCTCGCAGCCCAGAGCAGCGAGGCGCCGCCTTGATCCTGGCGATCCTGATGTTGGTCGCCATGACCGGGCTAGGGATGCTCGCGGTCACGACCAGCCGCATGGAGATCAAGGTCGCGGGCAACTTCCGGGTGCTCAAGCAGGCCCAGTACGTGGCGGAGGCCGGGCTCATCGCAGCCGGCAGCCGTATCCAGGAGGACCCGGCGAGCTTCGCGAACCTGGTGAAGACGCCCGGTCAAGCCAAGCCCAAGTGGTTCCCCAAGGACTTTGGCACCAACGCGCTGTTCGTCACCGAGGCGGACAACCCCAAGGACCAGTCCATGGGGTTCGACGCCCGGCCCATCGACTTCACGGTCGAGGTGGTCGACATCCGGGACCTGCCGTCGTGCCCCGGCACCGGCGCCGGGACCATGTGCTGCCTGAGGGTGGGCCTCGTCAGCGAGGGCCGCATCGGCGATTTCGACGAAGACGGCCTGCCCATCGATGCCGAGGCAGGCGCCAAGCGAAGGGTCCGGGCGGAGTACGCCGTGCCGTACCCGTGTGCGAAGTGATGGAGGTCGGACAGGTCAGGTGAGCAGGAGCTTCCCGGTGCTGCGGACGGCGTGGATGGCCCTGGTGGCCATCTGTGCGCTGGTGTCCGCCCCGACGCCTGCGTCCGCCCAGCTCGTGGCGGTCACCAAGGTCGGGCCCCGCCCGGCGATGATCCTGATGATCGACTCGTCCGAGACCATGGACTACACGGCGCTGACCGAGTCGGCCCAGGCCTGCGTGCCGGGCGGCGGCTGCGAGCAGTCCCGCCTCGACGTCATCGTGCGTGCGCTGTCCGGCAACCCCGCAGACGACAGCTGCACCTTCGAGGAGTCCCGGGTTGACGGTCCGCCGCCGCAGGGCAACCCGCTGGCGTGCGCCTCGAACATCCCCGGCTACGACGATGGCACCGACGACACGGGCGTCATGGACGCCTACATCGACACCGTCCGCTTCGGGATGATGGTGTCCGACAACATCGACGGCCCCACCGTCAAGGCCGAAGACGGCCACTCGGACGGCGAGACCAAGCAGGGCGTGGACGGGCAGATCCGCCTGGGCATGCGGGGCATCGGGTCGGCCACCGGCACGCGCACGGGCATCGGCGATCTGGGGCTCAACGAGGACCTTGCGGTCTGGAACCAGGCGCTGCAGTCCAAGCTGTCGACCATCGTGCCGTTCGGCGAGTCGTCGCTCGACGCCCTGGTCGTCGACGCCAACTACTACAAGCAGAACGAGCCCTCCCTGCAGACCGGGCCCGGGCCGGCGTCGGCCAACGCCTGCCGGGCCAAGCGCTTCGTGCTGCTGACCGACGGCGTGCGCCACCCGCTGTACGACGGCGACATCGACTCGAACCCCTACGACGACAACCTGTCCAGCGACATCGAGGGCATCCTGGACCCGTTCACGGAGCTGACCATCGTGCCGCTGTCGGCCAACGCTGCGGACAGCTTGCAGTTGTTCGCGGACATGGGCGTGGAGGTCACCGACGTCGCGAGCAGCACGGACGACCTGCGCGACATCCTCGATTCGCTCATCTCGGCGCACCTGAACGCCGGCGAGGAGGTCGTCGAGTCGCAGACCAAGTCGACCTCGACGGTGCTGACCAACGACGCGCAGATCGACGGCGACGACATCGGCCAGATGCAGGTCGGCGCCGCCTACTCGGTGGAGTCGGCGGACGACGACGACGCCGTGGTCCGGCGGGGCCACCTGGAGCGCATCGACTTCAAGTGCGGCGACACCGAGCCTACCCGGGCGACGGACCTGGCCAACGACGCCCAGCTCGGGCTGCCCAACCAGGGCAAGCGGACCCTGTGGACCTCCGTCGACGGCGAGGTCGTGGAGTTCGACGAGGACGACGTGTCGGCGACCATGCTGCAGGTGCTGCCCGCCCAGCGGGACGACCTCATCGACTGGTTCAACTGGCAGGACACGCCCAACTACCCGTTCGACGCGGTCAACGACCCCCGCCTGGGGCCGGTGGTGCACTCATCGCCCGCCGTGCTCGGCCGGCCGTCGCTGGATCTGACGTTCCCCGCCTACCAGTCGGGCGTGGGCGAGGCGACGCCCTACAAGAAGGTCCACGAGGAGCGTCCGACCGTCGCGCTGTTCGGGGCCAACGACGCCCTGTTCCACGCCTTCGTCCTCACCCAGGAGGACGGCGACAGCCGTACGGCGGATCAGCGGCCCGAGCTGTTCGCCTACATGCCCAGCTTCTTCCTGCACAAGGCGCAGCTGGTGGCCCAGGGGCAGACGGGCCTGTCGTTCGTCGATGCGCCGCCGGTGGTGCGCACCGTGCGCCTCAAGAAGTCGTCGCAGATCACGCCGGACGAGGAGATCTCGAACAAGCTGTGGCGCGACGTGGTCGTCGGCGGCACCGGGCCAGGCGGGCCGTTCTGGTACGCCCTGGACGTGACCAGCGTGCAGAAGGCCCAGAACGGCGATTCGAAGCCGGGGCTCCTCTGGGAGTTCCCGGGCGAGGACCACCCCAACGTCGACTCGGGGGACCTCGCGGACCTGGTCGGCGCGGATGGCAACCTGGTCGAGGCGACCACCTACCTGGGTGAGTCGTGGACCAAGCCCGCCATCGGCAGCGTGACGATCACCGAAGGCGGGATCCGCACCGAGCGGGCGGTGGCCTTCCTGCCGGGCGGCCGAGACGGCGGCGACGCCAACCGGGGTCGCTCCTTCTACGTCGTGCAGCTCGAAAAGGACGCCAGCCTGGGCGGCCTGCCCAAGGTGCTCCGGTCGTTCCGGACCGACCTGGGCAACCAGACCGACGACATCGTCTTCCCGATCACCGGAGAGCCGGTGGCGTTCCTCGACGCCGTGGGGCAGCAGACCTCCCGGGTCTTCGTGGGTGATGAGGGCGGTCGGATGTGGCGCATCGACGTGGGCGCCGAGGACCCGCGGGACTGGGAGATGAAGATGGTCCACGACGCCTTCCCGGGCCAGGGCTTGGGCTCCGGGCTTCGCAAGCCGGTGACGTTCGCTCCGGGCGTGGCCGAGGACCAGGATCGCAAGGTCGTGGTGGTGTACGGCACCGGCGACGCCTCCAACCTGGGCGGCTTCACGACCAACCAGAAGGTCTGGTCGCTCACCGAGGAGCTCAAGCCGGACCCCGACGCCGAGGGGCGCATCTTCGACAAGATGACGGAGAACTGGCGGATCGACCTGCAGGTCGGTGAGCAGATGACCGGATCGCCGGTGATCTTCGACGAGGTGGCCTACTTCCCGTCGTTCTCGAAGAAGGGGCTCAACGTCTGCAAGCGGGGCGAGGGGCGGATCTGGGCGGTGGACTTCGTGGGGCTGGCCAACGCCGACGACCTCAACGGCAGCGTCGTGGCGCGGTTCGCCACCAACGAGGTGCAGTCCTCCACAAGCTTCGTGATGGACGCCCCGCCGCTGTGCTCGGACGACGAGGAGATCGTCAACCCCAACGACGCCGATCGGGCCTCGTACTACTGCAGCATGGGGAGCGCGATCTCGTTTGGGCTGGAGATCACCTACCGGCCGCTGTGCAAGGACCAGTTCAACGACCCCGCCAACTACGGCGAAAACGGTGGCGCCCGGCAGCCGGTGCTCGCCTCGCAGGCGGTGGGCACGGCGGTGGGCAAGCCCTCGGGCACCAGCACCCAGCAGGCCAAGGGCCGGTCGCTCACGCCCCAGCTGCGCAGGCGCATGCCGCCGCCGCAGAACCAGCCGATGCCGCTGTCCTGGGGCGTCGTCTTCGAATGATGTAGGTTGGCGGCCGCATGGCGTCGCCCTCCTCCTCCAGCCTGTCCGCACATGTGATTGCGCGGCTGTTGCCTGCGGTTTGGATCGCGCTGTCCGCCGGGCAGGTGTTCGCCCAGGGTCCCGGGGCGCCGCCGCAGCAGCAGGCCGAGAAGCGCATCGCCATCTTGGGCCTCGAGGCCGGTGAAGGCCTGGACGCCGTCGCCGGATCGGTGACCCGGTCGGTGCGACGGGTCGCCTCGGTCCGGCGGGGCTGGCGGGTCGCCGCCGAGGGCTCCCTTGGCGTCACCGAGGCCAAGCTCACGTACGCCTGCCTCGACGAGGATCCCGCCTGCTGGGCGCAGGTCGGCGGGGCCTTGAACGTCGACCTGATCGTGGCCGGGTCGGTGGACCCGGGCGAGGCCGACAGGGTGGCGGTCACGCTCCTGCTGTACGACGTGCACGAGGTCCGGCTGGTGGATCGGCTGGAGCGCGTCTTCCCCAGGGAGCGCCTGGACCGCAGCGTCTCAGACGCCGCCCGGAAGCTGCTGGCGCCCGCCGCCAAGCCCGCGCCCGCCCCGTCGCCGCCGATGGCGGCCGTGGCGCCGCCCCATGCACCGGCGAGTGGGGGCGCCCCGCCTGGCGGCCGCTCCGCTGAGTCGTCCCCGCCCCCTTCCGGACCCAACGGAGGGTCTGCCGCGGGCGGCGCGCAGCCTTCGTCCCGTCGGTTCCTCGGCTGGGGCATCCTCGGGGCCGGAGCGACCCTGGCCGGCGTGGGGCTGCTGTTCGGCCTGCTGGCCCAGGACGCCGCAAGCGAGTTCGATCTCGCCGAGACGCCGGAGCGGCGCGCCCACGAGCTCAAGGACGAAGGCGAGAGCTACGCCGCCGGCGCCAACGCCCTGTACGGCGTCGGCGCCGCCCTGGCGGTGACCGGCGCTGTGCTGTTGGTCGCCACCCCGGCGGAAGCCGGCGAGGCCGGGGTCGCTGGCGTCGGGGTCACCGGGGTCGGGGTGCACCCGACCTCGAGCGGCGGGGTGTTGAGGGTGGCCGGGGGCTTCTAGCCCTCCGCATCCTGGAGATCGAGGAAGGCGGCCAGCCGCTTGAGCGCCACCTGGGACTGCGAGTCGAACCGTAGGCCCATGCCCACGTTGTCGAGGGCTCGGACCACCACCGCGGTCATCTCCAGCGGGCCGGTCGGCAGGTGCAGCGTGACGGGCAGCAGCGACCCCGTCGGGAGTGGGTCCTCCCACTCCACGAACATGCCGCCCTCGGACAGATCCCGGGTCTGAGCGGTGACCATCGACCCCGCGACCTCGACGCGAACGCGCCGGTCCAGCCGCGGGTGCTTGCGAAGGTCGGTGGTCAGTTCCTCAGTCACTGAAAAATGGACGCCTTCCGGGGCTCGCAGAAGCCTGTCCCCGTGGATCGCCTCGCTCCAGACGACAGAGAACAGCGGCGACGACAGGGGTCGTTCTACACCCCGGACGCCCTCGTCGACCACCTGATTCAGCGCTGCGTACCCGCCAGCGGCTCACCCGTGGTCCTCGATCCCGCCTGCGGCGACGGCGCCTTCCTGCGAGGCGTGCGCCGCCACAACCCCTCGGCCCGCCTCGTCGGGATCGACATCGACCCAAAGGCACTGCAGGACATTCGTCGCCGGATGACAAATGTCTCCCTGTGCCAGGCGGACGCCTTGGCGGAGGGGATGGCGCTGCCAGCGCTGCCCGCGCTGCCAGCGCAGGCAGCGCAGGCAGCGCAGGCAGCGCAGCCCGCTCGGCAAGCGGGTCCCTGGGTCGATGCGGTCGTGGGGAACCCTCCGTATGTGCGGGCGCGGCGGCTGTCGGCGGAGCGCCGGGACGATCTGAGGGCCCGGTTCGAGTTTGCGCAGGGGCAGTTCGACCTGACGATCCCGTTCGTCGAGCGGTCGCTGGCCTGGCTTCGGCCCGGGGGGCGGCTTGGGTTCGTGCTGCCGAACAAGGTCCTGGTGAGCGCCTACGCCCGGCGGCTGCGGGACGAGCTGACCCGGGGCCAACGCTTTCGCCTGGTCGAGGTCACGGATCTGTCCGCCGAGCAGGCGGCCTTCGGCGGGGTCTGCGCCTACCCGGTGCTGATCGTGATCGAGCGCGCGGACGGGCCTGTCGACGGGCGGGCAACGGCCATGGTCACCGTCGCTGAGGGGCGGATCCACCGGCGCGCCGGGGTGCGCCTGGTGGCTCGAAGGGAGGTCTCGCTCGACCAGTGGCGGGCCGGCGCGCCGGCGCGGATCGATGGCGAGGCGGAGGCGGTCTGGGGGCGGGCCGACCTGAAGCGCTTCGGGGACCTTGCGCGTGCGCGGGAGGCCGTCCACACCGGCAACGTGCGGGCGAAGCTCGTGCACAAGCCGCCGACCCTCCAGGGTGTGCCGCTGCTCCGGGGGCGGGACGTCCAGCGCTGGACGACCCACTGGACCGGCTTGCGGCTGCGCGAAGATGTCGTGCCCGACCGCGACGCCGGCGAGTACGCCCGGGTGCCGCCGCCCGAGTTCTTCGATCCGCCGAAGGTGCTGCTGCGGGAGATCGCCGCAAGGCCCACAGCCGCATACGATGATCAAGGGCTGCGCTGCCTGA